>ENA-UEQM01000160-UEQM01000160.1-human-gut-metagenome-genome-assembly--contig:-NODE-160-length-47356-cov-11.305188_pt1 | contig 47356 bp, 39 predicted proteins | sample MGYA00242948_ERZ507948 | MGnify/ENA primary metagenome ERZ507948 (study PRJEB26167, sample SAMN06115440) | human gut metagenome | host: Homo sapiens | place: China:Hubei | collected 2015-07-28... | reverse complement strand
TTGGTCTTGGCGAAGAAGCGGATTTTCTCCCCCCACGGAGTCGTCCACAGCACGCCGTCCTTTTCCGGGATCGCCGAGCTTTCGAGCTGCGGGCTGCGCCACGAGGTGCCGAACAGCCCCGCGTCCGCCGAATCAGAACGGTAGATCAGCTGCACCGGATACCGCAATTCGGGCGCAAAATTGGCTCCGCCCAGCTCCCGGCTCACGATGTAGCCGTTTTCGCTCAGCGAAGCCTTCCCCGCCGTCATCGGCGACGAACGAAAGTTCAGTTGTTCCGCTCCATACCCCATCAGGCTCCCCGCCGCCATCGTCAAGCCGATGGCCCAACATTGTACTTGTCGTGCTAAATTCAATTTAACATCTCCTGTTGGTTTTTCAAGCTGCAAATGAGAGCATCCCCATGCCCATCTATTCAGCTCTTTATTATCATACCATAAGAAAGACTGAATTTCAATGCAGGAGAAAAAGAATTAATGAAAATATAGTTCGAGTCGAAAATCAAGTAATTAATACGCTTGTTGTGATGATATCGCCGGAATATTAATTGGAAGATCGAAAACCGTATTAATGAGAATTGCAATCGCAATTCAGGCATCCGGTCGGATATGCGGATTTTATAAAGCTGCAGCTTTATCGGAGAATGTCATAATCATAAAGAATATTGTCATGAAATACATCCTTTCCCATTTGCGGAAAAGCAGTTGCCCCCTGCCGGCATATCACCGGCAGGGGCGGAGATTTTTAAAATTTACGCTATGAGCAAGTTTCCGGAAATGGGCTTCCGCTCCGGCGGCCGAAGGCGGAATCCCGATGGCTTATTCCGAAAAGAGCCAGGTGGAGAGGTAGCGTTCACCGGAATCCGGCAGCAGCGCGACGATGGTTTTTCCGCTGAATTCGGGGCGTCCGGCAAGTTCGAGCGCCGCATACAGCGCGGCTCCCGAACTGATGCCGATCAACAGCCCCTCCCGCTTCGCGGCTTCGCGGGCGGTATTTCCGGCGTTTTCGGCGGAAACCTGAATGACTTCGTCGATAATCTTCGTATTCAGCACGGCAGGTACGAAACCGGCGCCGATGCCCTGCAGTTTGTGCGGCCCCGGCGCGCCCCCGGAGAGCACGGCGGAGGCGTCGGGTTCGACGGCGAAGATTTTCACGTGCGGATTGCGCTCCTTGAGCACTTCGCCGACCCCGGTGAGGGTGCCGCCGGTGCCGACTCCGGCGACGAAGGCGTCAACCTTGCCGTCGAGGTCGTCCCAGATTTCGACGGCGGTGGTCGCGCGGTGGCGGGCCGGGTTGGCCGGGTTGCCGAACTGCTGCGGGATGAAGCTGCCGGGATTCGCCTTCTGCAGCTCTTCCGCCTTCGCGATCGCGCCCGCCATCCCGGAAGCTCCGTCGGTCAGCACGATTTCGGCGCCGAACGCCGCCAGCAGCTTGCGCCGCTCAATGCTCATGGTTTCGGGCATGGTCAGGATCAGCCGGTAGCCTTTTACGGCGGCGGCGATGGCGAGGCCGATGCCGGTGTTGCCGCTGGTCGGCTCGATGATCAGCGCGCCGGGCTTCAGCACGCCGCGCTGTTCGGCATCCTCGATCATCGCAACGCCGATCCGGTCCTTCACGCTGGCGCCGGGATTGCGGGATTCCACCTTGACGAGGACTTCGGCGCCGCCGCGGTTGAGTCTGTTGATCCTGACGAGGGGGGTATGCCCGATCAATTCAAGTACGTTATCGAATACTTTTTTCATAATGCTGCTCCGGTTGAATAGGGTTTATGCCAATATAAGCCGGAAATGCGGTTTTGTCCAATTTCAAATGGAAACAATCCGTTCCGGGCTTGAACTTTGCGGCGGGGAAACGTACTTTATAACACGACAAATATGCGCAAAGGAGTGTCAGCCGATGGAGAAGATGCAGACCGGAATTCTGGTTTCCGTGGCGGCGGTTTCCGTGGCCGCCGGATTTCTGGCCGGAGCCGTGGCGTTCGGCGGAAATAAACGGGAGATGCCGGACGGGCCGGTGTCCACCAAGGTCAGGCGTTACTTCGACGAAGCCGCCTGCCGCCGCGGCGCCGCGTTTCTGGATGAAAAGCTTCAGGCTTCCCGCTCGCCGGGCGAAATGGCCGGGCTGGGTGTCGCCGCGACCGCGCTGCGGCAGGCGGAGCTGTACGACTTCACCGTGAATTATCTGGAAAGGCTGCCGGCGGAGGCGCTGTACGATGCGTTGGCCGATGAAGCCGCATGGCAGAAGCTCTACGACCGGGTGTTGACGGAGTCGGCGAATTACACCGGCGGCTCGGTGACGCCGATGGAGAACGCACAGGCGATCGGAGCACTGGTGCGGAACCGGATCGATTTCCTGCGGCTTTCTCCGGCCGGGAAGAAGCTGTTCCTGTCGCTTGCCGGACAGAACTTTTCCGATGAATTTTATCCGGGCGGCGGGGAGCCCGCCGTGAAACTGGAGGAAGGGACGGCGCTGATCCGGCGCTCGAATGCCGAGGCGGTCCGCTACTGGCTGCTGCCGGGACTCTGCACCGAATCCGGCACGAAGAAGGCCGCGGTGATCCGCGCGGTGCCGGGAATCGCCGCTCCCGAATATCTGCTGCTGGTAATCTGGCGCGACGGACTGCCGGTCAAAACGGTCAAGCTGCCCGGCTCCATTCAGGTTTCGGAGCTGCGGCTGGCGACGGAGCCGGAGCGGGTCGTCGTGAGTTACAGCCGGCCGGGCCGGACGGAGACGGAGTCGTTCAGTTTCCGGTTCTGATTCAAATGGAGTATTCCGAAACGCAGGCCGGCGGGGAGTTGAGGATGTCGGCCAGCGTGATCGCCGCGGCTTCACGGCGGAACGCCTCCGAAAGCCGCTGCCAGACAGTGCGCGAAAGACAGCCCGCGATCCGGGCGCACCGCTGTTCCGGCCCGGTGCAGCCGACCAGATCGATCCGCCCTTCAAACAGCTCGATCACATCCAGCACTGTGATGTCGGCAGGAACCCTGCCGAGCAGATAGCCGCCGTTGCGGCCCCGGGCGGAAAGGACGAGCCCGCTGCCTTTGAGCGCGATCATGATCTGTTCGACATAGGCGTCCGAAATGCTCTGCTGCTCCGCGAGTTCGCGCACCTTGCAGGAGCGCCCCGAACCGCGGCACTGCGCCAGCTGGAGCAGGATCCGCAGCCCGTAGCGCGACTTGGTCGAAAGGTTCAGCATGGAGCGCCCGCGAAGGTGTTCAAGGCGTCGATGAACGCCTCGTCGTCCGCGATGCTGCGCCCCCGGGTGGTCAGGTAGCCGCCGGTCATCAGGCTGTTCGCGCCGCTCAGCATCAGCAGACCCTGGAAATCCTTCATCGAGGTTTCGCGCCCGGCGGTCAGCTTCAGCATCTTGGCCGGGTTGATCAGCCGGAAGATCGCGAAGGTCTTCGCCGCCTCCGCCGGCGTCACGCGCCGGTTGTGTTCGAGCGGGGTGCCGGGGATCGGCAGCAGGATGTTGAGCGGAGTCCCCTCCACGTCCAGTTCGCGGATCGCCAGCGCCATGTCCACGCGGTCCTCCCAGCTTTCGCCGACGCCGATGATGCCGCCGGTGCAGTTGGTGACGCCGTATTTCTGCAGATATCTGATCGTCTGAATTTTATCCTCGATGGTATGGGTGTCGGCGATCAGTTCCTTGTACCGTCCCGGTGCGGTCTGGATATTCATATTGTAGCGGTAGGCGTGGTGTTCGGCGAGCAGCTTCGCGGTCTCCTCCGACAGGATGCCGATGGAGACGCACACCTTCAGATCCGGCAGCTCCCTGTGCAGCAGATCGAGGGTGTCGAGAATGGTGCGGAACTCCTCGTCCGGCTCGAAGTAGCCGTAGCCGCTGGTCACGTAGCCGAAGGTGCGGATTCCGGCGTCGTAGATTTCGCGGGCGGCTTTCAGCGTTTCTTCGGGAGTCAGCAGCGGATACTCCTCGATGCCGGTGTTGTGGTGTCCGCTCTGGGAGCAGAAGCGGCAGTTCTGGGAACAGCGCCCCGATTTCGCGTTGATGATCGAGCAGGGCACGATCGGATCGGCGAACTTGAGGCGGACCTTGTTCGCCAGCGACACGAGGTCGAGGATATCGGGGCCGTCCACTTCGGTCAGCGCGAGCGCCTCGTCGCGGGTCAGGGTTCCGCCGTCGAGAACCTTGTAGGCGTTTTCAATTGCCGGATGCAGTCTGGAACTCATATTTCCACTCCTAAAATCAATGCCATCACCGTATTGGCCTGTTGAGCCGCCGCAATTCCCACTCTCGGGGAGTACGGCGGAGTTTCTTCCGAAATGCCGGTCGCACGGTCGCCGGCCATGTAAAGTTGTTTCCCGATCCTCTGCACGCGCATCGCATTGCTCCGGCCCCAGCCGGCGATGCCGCTGGCGGCCACCACCGGCCTGCCGAGGGGAAGCAGCGCACGGATCAGCATGGTTTTCGCGTCGGGGTCGTCGAAGGCTTCGACAGTCACGTCGCAGCTGCCGAACCGGCGGACCGCGTTTTCCGCCGTGACCCGTTCCGGGTACAGTTCCAGTTCGAGGGCCGGATTGATCCGCCGGAGGTTGGCGGCGACGGCTTCGACCTTGGGCATGCCGAGCTGGTCGGCGAAGAAGAACTGCCGGTTCAGATTGCTTTCCGAAACCGTATCGAAGTCGGCGATCACAAAGCGGCGCACGCCGCAGCGGACCAGGTGGGCGAGGCAGTTCGATCCCAGCCCGCCCGCTCCGGCCACGCCGATCCGGGCGGCTTCGATCCGGGCGCGTTCCGCCGCGCCGAGATAGGGATTGAACGCCATGTCGCCGCTCAGCCTCCCGCCACCAGCGAAAACGCGCTGATCCGGTCGCCCTCATTCAGCACGATGCCGGAAAGCTCCGCCGCCGGGTCGAGCACCTCGCCGTTGTATTCCAGGATCAGCCGCGCCGTGTTCACTTTCTGTGTCGCAAGGAATGCGGCCAGCGTGGTTCCGGCTTCGGTTTCGTATTCGTTTTCATTGAAGTTGATCTTCAAAAGACACCTCGCTATTTTGTGGACAGCTTTCTAATATACAGCTTGAATTTTAAAATAAAAGCGGCATATTATATAAATTCCGACTATTTTGGTTTTATATTTCCGGGAGCAGGAGAATCCATGACCGATCTTGAGCTGAAAGAGCTGCTTTCCTTAACCGATCCGGCCGCGCTGCGTGAGCTGTACGACCGCGCCTACCGGGTCAAACTGCAATATATCGGGCCCCGGGTCAGCATCCGCGGGCTGATCGAAGTCAGCAACATCTGTGCGAAAAACTGCTTTTACTGCGGCATCCGGCGCGGCAACCATCTGGTGAAGCGCTACCGGATCGACGCCGACGAGATCGTTGAAACTGCGGTCTGGGCTTATGAACAGAAATTCGGTTCGATCGTGATGCAGTCCGGCGAAATCGAATCGCCGGAATTCGCCGCATTCATCGAAAGCGTGCTGAAACGCATCTCCGCCGCGACCGGTGGCGGGCTTGGCGTCACGTTGAGCTGCGGCGAGCAGTCGCCCGAAGTCTACGAGCGTTGGCGGAACGCGGGGGCGACCCGCTATCTGCTGCGCATCGAAGCCTCCAACCCGGAACTGTATCGCAGGCTCCATCCGGCGGATCACGATTTCAACGCCCGGCTGGAGTGCCTGCGTTCCCTGAGGAAGCTCGACTATCAGGTCGGCTCCGGCGTGATGATCGGCCTGCCGGGCCAGACCGTGGACGATCTGGTGCACGATCTGCGCTTTTTCGAAGAGTTCGATCTCGACATGATCGGCATGGGACCCTACATTCCGCACGCCGACACGCCGCTCGGTCACGGCATTGAAGTTACGGAGGAATACCGGAGGCGTCAGCTGGAAGCCGGCCTGCGCATGATCGCCTGTACCCGGCTGCTGCTCCGGGATGTGAACATCGCATCGACCACCGCGCTGCAGGCGCTGGGCGACGACGGGCGCGAACTCGGACTTCTCGCCGGAGGCAATGTGGTGATGCCCAATATCACCGAAACCGGCTACCGCAAAGGCTACCAGCTCTACGAAGGCAAGCCCTCGCTGGAGGAGAGTTCGGCGGAGAGCCGCGACAACCTGTCGCGCCGGATCGCGTCGATCGGCGAAACCATCCGCTGGGCCGAATCCGGCGATTCGCTCCACTACGCCGCCCGCCATCGCTGACGCGGGGGAGGGGATGCCTCCGGCGGCCGGTGGCGCTTCGCCCCCCCGGTCCCCCCGACCGGCAAGGTGCCGGCGCCGGGTACGGTTTTGAGATTTTTGCATAGCAAAAATCTCAAAACCGGGTTATTGTCTATCGGTGATACTCCGCACTGGTAAGGTGCCGGTGTTTGGTATGGTTTTATGTGGCATGGCTTCTTTCTCTTTATATTAATAGGTGGGACGTTTTGTCCGTGAAATTGATGATTCGGCTGTGCCGGTGATAAAAGAAAAAACAAAAAGCGGAAAAATTCCTTTGCAATTGCTTTGAATACGGTTATATTTAATTACAGTTGTATGGAATTCCCTGATAAATTCAATGATAAGAAGAGTGCGAGGTGCAGAAAATGCGTAGTTTGAAACCGGTGAAGTTCGTTCTCCTGCTGCTGGCGGTGGTGTTCACGTCCGCGACGTTTGCGGCGGTGCCGTGGTTTGCCAACGGTCCGAAACGCGAGGTGCAGACTCTGGTGATTACCGGTAACTATAAAAGTCCCCGGCTGCTGGCTGAACTGATCCAGTATGAGAGCCGCCAGCCCTATCTGCTGCTGCCGCCGCAGGATTCCGGCGATACCCGGATCATCTTCTGCCCGCCGAAGAGCAATTCGCTGCAGATCCGGGAGGATAAGTTCAACGATTTCGTCCGTTTCCTGAATCCGCGGCGGATCATCGTGCTGGGCAACGACGCGTATGTGCAGCCGAAATATATCGCGATGCTCGACCGCACGATTCCGGTGATCCGGGTGGATTCGGTCGATTGGAACCGCTCCGCTGAAGAACTGACCGACCTGCTGCACCTGAGCAACCTCGACCGCAACTACCGCAAACTGCGTGAAACCATGCTCGACAAGGGCAAAATCTACCGCCCGATCAGCAAGCCGAAGCAGCAGATGCCGGCCAAAGAGGTGATGGAGGAGCAGGCTCCGGAGGATTTCGCCGTGGAAGCCGCCCCCGCCGCCGATGACGTGGTCGAAGCGGCTCCGGTGGAAGAAGTTCCCGCTGAAAAGTAAGCCGGCGAAACCGGAGAGGGCCGATGTTCAATTTCTTCAAAATCACGAGCAATACCTTTAAGGAATCGGTGCGTGAACCCATCTTTTTTCTGATGCTGTTCGCGGCGCTGGTGCTGATCGGACACTATCCGTCGGCCGCCCTTTTCGTTTTTTCCGAACAACTGAAGCTGGTGGTCGACAGTTCGATGGCGACCAGCCTGATCTTCGGCCTGGTTGCCGGGGTGCTCTGCGCCAGCCACACGGTGGCGCGCGAGATGCGCAACGGCACCGTGCTGCTGCTGCTCTCCAAACCGGTGTACCGCTGGACGTTCGTGTTCGGCAAGATCATCGGGATTGCGCTGGCGGTGACGCTGTTCGCCGCCGTCTGCAATTTCGCCGCGGTGATTTCGGTCTATGTCGCGACCGACCAGTTCCGGATGGATATGGGAATCTACTACATCTATCTCGCGCTGCTGGCGGCCGGATGCGTGGTCGGCATGGTCGCGAACTTCTGGAAGGGCAGTTCGTTCTCTGAAATCGCCAGCTACGCGCTGACGCTGCTGGTTCCGGTGTTTGCGGTCTACTGCCTGATGGCGAAGCCGGAGCCGACGCTGGCGCTGGCCGATCTCGGAAAGGCGCTGATCCTGATCAACTTTGCGGTGATCGCGATGTCGACGCTGGCGGTGGTGTTCGCGACCCGGCTGGATATCGTCGCAAATCTGTGCGTCTGCTCGGTGGTGTTCTTCCTCGGGCTGATTTCCAGCTATCTGTTCCAGCGCCAGACCGATTCGGATGCGCTGAATCTGGTTTTCGGCGCGCTGTATGCGATTCTGCCGAACTGGCAGTATTTCTGGCTGGCGGACGCGGTCGCGGTGAACCGGCCGATCCCCGACAGTTACGTGATCAATGCCGCCATCTATATGGTGATTTACGTATCGGTCTGTTCGATGTGGGCCGTCGCGATCTTCCAGAACAAGGAGATCGCCGGGGACAGCCGCGTGTAACGGGATTGTCCGTTCGGTTTTCTGTTGCCGCCGTTTTCACGGCGGCTTTTTTATAACCTTTGAAACGAGTGAGGCACTCCATGCCGGAACCTTATATTCTGATGTTGGATGAGGTCGATTCGACCAACACCTACGCGCGGAACCACTTCGATGAACTGCCCGACGGCGCGATCGTCGCGGCCCGCAGCCAGACCGCCGGGCGCGGCCGCCGGGGGCGGCGCTGGAACGCTCCGCCCGGAAGCTGCATTTTGTGCACGATGGTGATGAAGCGCCTGGTCGACGGATTTCACGCCGGGGCGCTGCTGGGAGTCGGCGCGCTCAACTGTCTGCGGGAAGCGGCTCCCGGCATCAACGCCTTTCTGAAATGGCCGAACGACGTCTACGTGGAGGAGCGCAAGATCGCCGGAATCCTCAGTGAGAGCGCCCGGATCGAGCAGGGGCACGTGACCGGAGTCGTTTCCGGGATCGGCATCAACGTGAATCTGCCCGGTTCATTGCTCGAAACCATCGATCAGCCGGCGACATCCTTGCTTTTTGCAACGAAAAATGAATTTAACGTCGAAATTTTACTGAAAAAACTGGCAGAAATCCTGATTCGATATTATATTACTTATCCAAAATGTGCGGCCGGGCTTCTTTTTGAGTGGAAAAGCGAGAACCGGCTGGTGGGTGAAACGATCTCGGTGACCGATCCGCAGGGGAAAAGTCACACCGGGATCTTCCGTGATATCCTGCCGGATGGCGGGATGGTGCTGGAGGAGGCGGGATCGCTTCGGGTTTTCACCTGCGGAGATGTCAAAATCGACCGCGCCTCGGTGGACTGGGAACGCGTTCGGAACAAACGTAAAATAGATTGAAGTCCTGAGTTACCAACAACAAAAAAGGGAAACGTTATGAGCAACGCAGAGTTGATTCTGGGCGGACTCAAACTGTTGGTCTTCGGCATGGGGATGGTATTCGTCTTCCTCGTGGTGATGATCATCGCAATGAATCTGATGCAGAAAATCCTCGCCCCCTTCGCCGCCGCTTTCGAGCCGGCTCCGAAGGCTCCGGCCAAGCCGAAGGCGGCGGCCGGCGGGGATGACGCACAGCTGGCGGCGATCGCCGCGGCGGCTGTGGAGATGGTTCGCAACAAATAATTTGCCTCAAGTTTAATCCAACCATATAGAAGAGACTGTCTAAGATGAAGAAAATCAAATTCATGGATTGCTCGTTTCGCGACGGCTTCCAGTCCTGCCTCGGCGCCCGCGTCAAAACCGAAGATTTCCTGCCCGCTCTGGAAGCGGCGGTGAAAGCCGGCATCAACCATATCGAAATCGGCGGCGGCGCCCGTTTCCAGGCGCTCTATTTCTACTGCCAGGAAGATGCGTTCGAAATGATGGACCTGTGGCGCAAGACCGTCGGTCCGGATGTGAATTTGCAGACTCTCGCCCGCGGCGTGAACGTGGTCGGCCTCTCCAGCCAGTCCAGCGACATCATCGACCTGCACGCCAAGCTCTTCAAGAAGCACGGTATCACCACGATCCGCAACTTCGACGCGCTCAATGACGTGCGCAACCTCGACGTCTCCGGCCGGGCGATCGCCAAACACGGCCTGAAGCACCAGATCACCGTCACGATGATGGGGCTGGCCCCGAACCTCAAGGAAGCCTACGCGCACACCCCGAAATTCTACACGGACCGCCTGCAGGAGATCCTCGACAGCGGCATCCCGTTCGACAGCCTCGCGTTCAAGGATGCCTCCGGCACCTCGACTCCGCAGACCGTCTACGATACGATCAAGCAGGCCCGCGCGATGCTCGGCAGCGACAAGGAAATCCAGTTCCACACCCATGACACCGCGGGCATGGCGGTCAGCTGCAACATGGCGGCGATCGAAGCCGGCGCGGATGTGATCGACCTCGCGATGAGCCCGCTTTCGGGCGGCACCTGCGAAGCGGATATCCTGGTGATGTACCAGCGTCTGCGCGGCACCGAATACACCCTCGACATCGATCCGGAGAAGATCCTCGAAGTCGAGAAGATCTTTGAAAAGTGCATGGACAAGTATTTCATGCCGCCGGAATCCATGCAGGTTTCCCCGAAGATCATCTTCAGCCCGATGCCGGGCGGCGCGCTGACCGCGAACACCCAGATGATGCGCGACAACAACTGCCTCGACAAGTACGACGCCTGCATCGACGAGATGCGCGAAGTGGTCGCCAAGGGCGGTTTCGGCACCTCCGTGACCCCGGTTTCTCAGTTCTACTTCCAGCAGGCGTTCCGCAACGCGGTGCAGGGCAAGAATGCCGACGGTTCCTGGAAGATGGACCCGAAGGGCTACGGCAAGATGGTGCTCGGCTACTTCGGCAAGACCCCGGTTCCGCCGGATCCGACCGTCGTGAAGTGGGCGCAGGAGCAGCTCGGCCTTGAGCCGACCACCAAGTCCGTGGTCGAAATCAATGACGCCAATCCGCAGCTCGGCGTCAAATACAACACCGAACTTCTCGAAAAGGCCGGTCTCCCGGTCACTGATGAGAATATCTTCATCGTCGCGGCCTGCGGCGACAAGGGCCTGAACTTCCTGAAGGGCGACCGCCCGATGGGCATCCGCTACAAGGAAGCGGCTCCGGCGAAGAAGGCCGACGCCAAGGGCGGCGCCTACACCGCCACCATCGACGGCAAGGCCGTCGCGGTCCAGCTCAACGCCGCCGGCGACGCCTACACCGCGACCGTCAACGGCAAGAGCTTCACGGTCAAGGTCGCCGAAGGCGCGGCTGCTCCGGCCGCGGCCGCCGCTCCGGCGGGCAACGGCGCGCTGACTCCGCTGGCCGCTCCGCTTCCGGGCACCGTGGTCAAGGTCGTCGCCGAGGTCGGCACCGAAGTCGCGGAAGGCGACGTGGTGCTGGTGATCGAAGCGATGAAGATGGAAACCGAAATCAAGGCCGCCAAGGCCGGTATCGTTCGCGAAATCAACGTCTCCGCCAGCCAGGTCGTGGCCGCCGGCGACACCCTCGCGATGATCGAGGAGAAGTAAGACAATGCAGAAGTTCAAACTCTTCTTTGCGGCCTGCGCCGTGCTCCTGTCGGGCATGGTGATGGCTGCGACGGAGCCGCAGGTGACGGTGCCGGCTAATGCCGAACCGGCTGTGGCCGCGCTCAAGACCGCGGCGGCGAAAGCGTCCGGGCTGGTTCTGCCGCCCACCGCCAAGCTGGATAAAGTCGCCAGCGACGAATTGTTCGGCTGGTACGAAGACGTCGACGGCGCCAAATATCTCGTCTATATCTGGGAAAAGCCGGCGACCGTCTATTCGCTGAATATCGCGGAAAAGCAGAAACTGCTGCCGGGCCGCGAATCGATGACCATCCTGCCCGGCGGACGCAGCAAGGGCAAGCTGAAGATCACCGATGCGGTGAAGGTTGTGAAGCTGAATCCGGGCCTGGTCAATGCGGCGACGCTGGAAAAGGGTATGGTGCTCGGCTGCTTCCTGCCGACCGAGATCGTCCATGACTCCCAGAACAACGCGACGGTCGAATCCGGCACGCTGCCGGGCTGGGGCGAAGGCCTCAGGGGGCTGTGGCAGAGCACCGGCATCTACGACCTGATCCGCCAGACCACCTGCGATTTCAGCCAGACCTGGATTCTCGGTCTCGGCCGGCTGCTGATGATGTTCGTCGCGCTGGTGCTGATCTATCTGGCGATCGTGAAGGAGTTCGAGCCGCTGCTGCTGCTGCCGATCGGCTTCGGCGCGCTGCTTGCGAATATTCCGCTGGCCGGCATCTCCGGCCCGGACGGCATCCAGGGCATGATCTACAACGTCGGCATCGAATCCGGCGTGTTCCCGCTGCTGATCTTCATGGGCGTCGGCGCGATGACCGACTTCGGGCCGCTGCTGGCGAATCCGAAGACCGCGCTGCTCGGCGGCGCGGCCCAGTTCGGCATCTTCTCCGCGCTGTTGGGCGCGCTGCTGCTGACCATGGCGATTCCGGGGATCGACTTCCACTTCAAGGAAGCGGCCAGTATCGGCATCATCGGCGGCGCCGACGGCCCGACCTCGATCTACCTGACCAGCAAGCTGTCGCCGAAACTGCTCGGCGCGGTCGCGGTGGCGGCCTACAGCTACATGGCTCTGGTGCCGATCATCCAGCCGCCGATCATGAAGCTCTTCACCACCAAGGCGGAGCGCCAGATCAAGATGAGCCAGCTCCGCCATGTCGGCAAGCTGGAGAAGATCTGCTTCCCGCTGCTGATCACGCTGCTGTGCGCGTTTCTGCTGCCCGATGCGGCTCCGCTGATCGGTATGCTGATGTTCGGCAACCTGATGCGTGAGTGCGGCGTGGTCGAGCGTCTGAACCAGACTGCCCAGAATGCGCTGATCAACATCGTGACCATCTTCCTCGGCCTCGCGGTCGGCTCCAAGCTGTCGGCGGACCAGTTCCTGTCGCTGCAGACCCTCGGCATTCTGGTGCTCGGCGCAATCGCGTTCAGCATCGGCACCGCTGCGGGCGTTATCTTTGCGAAGATCATGAATGTGTTCAGCAAGGAGAAGATCAACCCGCTGATCGGTGCGGCCGGCGTCTCCGCGGTGCCGATGGCGGCCCGCGTGGCCAACAAGGTCGGTCTTGAGGCCAACCCGCAGAACTTCCTGCTGATGCACGCGATGGGGCCGAACGTGGCCGGCGTGATCGGTTCGGCGGTCGCCGCGGGTGTGCTGCTCAACATGCTCAAGGCTCTGTAAGGGCTTTCCGGCAGTATCTTCAACGCCGTATCGTGAAAATCGCGATACGGCGTTTTTTCGCGCCTGTTTCTTGACGGAACTCCTTTGCGGCGCTATATTGCCGGTGTACCCCGAAAACATGGAAAGGAGTTTCTGAAATGAACCGTTCACTTCTGTTTGCAGCTTTGCTGCTTCCCTCCGTCGGCATGGCGCTTCCCGTTCTGGATTCCGCGCAGAAAACGCGCGTCAACCAGTCTGAGCTCCGACAGCAGTCCGTGGCTCCCGGCCAGGCTCCGGACGGGACGCCGATGCTCGCATTGACCTGGAACAACTCTGCCGCCAACTATCTGGAATTCACGGTGGACAAGCCGGTGAACCTGCCGGAGTTCGACAGCGCCGTCCTGAAGCTCGACCTCTACTGGCCGGAAAACACGGCAGTCGGCAAGCTGAATCTGCGTATTACCGATTCTACCGGCGAAACGCTGCAATATCCGCTGCCGGTCAGGGAACTGAAGCCCGGCCGCCAGACGCTGGAAGCAACCCTTACGCCGACTTCGGCGGGCGGCAGCTGGGGCGGCAATAAGAATAAGAAGATCGATTTTCCCGCCCGCGTGACCGGAATGTCGGTCGATTTCAACCGTAAGGACGGCGACGGAAAGCTTTGGCTCGGCAAGGCCGAACTGTTGCCGGAGGTGAAAATCGGCAAGCTGATCGTCGATCCCGCCGTTGCCAAAGTGCGGATTCATGACGGCGCGAAGCGGCAGCAGTCGGCGGAGGTGACGACGGTGGAGGAGAAGTCTGCGTATCAGGTGAAATGGGACGCGGCGGCGGCAAAATGGTTGGAATTTTCCTTTGCTCCCCAGCTTCCGGTGCTTCCGGAGTTTGTGAGCGGCAGGTTCGAGGTGGAATTGATGATTCCGGAAAGCAGCAAGGTGGGCCGGGTCAATCTTCGTCTTGCGGACAAGTCGGGAGAGACCTTCCAGTATCCGCTTCCGATCACCGGACTCAAGCCCGGCTGGAATGTCGTCGCGCTCCGGATCAATCCGACTGATGTCCGGAAGGTGGGGCACTGGGGCGGCGATAAGAATCACCAGCTCGATTTCCCGGTTCGCCTGATCGGTTTCTCGGTGGATTATCCCGCGGGCAGCGGAGCCGGAGAACTGGCGATCGGCAAAGTCACTTTTTCGGAGTGATTCCGGGCGAGGGGAGGGCGCTTGGGCGCTGAGCCCGGAAAAGGAACGGCCCGGTCGGATCAACGACCGGGCCGTATTGCCGACATTCACGCTTCGGCTCAAAAGCCGAACATCGTGAAGCTGCTGCCGCCCTTATTCACATAAGCGGCGGTCAGAAAAAAATTCCAGAGATTTTTTTTCATGATGTTGCCTGTTTTTGTTTGTGTCCATGCTTTCACCGGCACGAAAGCGTACACTCCGGTTTCTCCCGGTCCCCCCGACGAGAATCCGGCCCAAGAATATTTTTAAAAACTCTCCTCGACCATGCAGACCCCGGAATGAATCTGCCGGGTCGCGAGATATACCAGTCCGGCCCGATAGCTCGGCCAGATGTCCTCTTCATAAATCAGTTCGGGGCAGACGTTGCGCTGTCCTTCCCAGTTAAACGAAACCCGTTCCCGGAGCCGTTCACCGATCCGCTCCAGCAGGGCGGGGCGCACCGAATCACCCGTAAACACCACCATCGCCGGATTCACCACACAGGTGACCGCGGCCACCATCTGGCTGATCACGCGCACATATTCGTCGTCGCTGACCCCGGAGTCGATGAACTGCCGCAGGTATTCGCCGTTGGCCAGCGGCAGCCGCCCGATCTCCCCGGCAAAATAGGAGAACCCGCGGACCACCCGGCCGCCCGACAGGAAACCGGCTCCGTAACCGGCCTCCGACAGCAGCATATAGGCCAGATCCTGCACTTTCGGCAGGTCGCCTGAAACCGGCGTGAGACTGCCGCGCGCGAATCCGATCGAAGTGATGTTCAGATCGCGGCCGATCAGGACCGGCTGCTCCCACACCTCGTCCAACCCATGCTGGACATCCACATCCTTGAACTGGAGCAGGTGCCCGCTGTGCAGCCGCCCTTCGAACACCGGAGCCGGAAAGCCCACCGCCACCGCCTGAATCTTCGGCAGCCGCTGGCGGCAGAAATCGCGGATCTCCACGAGCCGGTCGAATCCGTATCCCTCCGGCATCGGGAAGGTGTGCTGGAACTTGACTTCGCCGAGCAGGTCCGCGCCCACCACGTCGATCCGGTCCACCAGAAAACGCATGCCGACCGAACTGCCGAACGCCGGATTCACCGCGAACTGCTCCGCCTTGCGGCCGAGCGCCGACTCCTGCGTCCCGAGCCGGGTCAGGGCTCCCTGCTCGCACATTTCATTGACGATCTTGCCGACCGTCATCAGGCTGATTCCGGTAAGCTGCGCGATTTCCGGTTTGGTCGCGGCGCCGTGATCCAGCAGGAACCACTTCACGAGGTTCACGTTGCACTCCTTGACCATCGGCGACGTTCCGGTTATCCGCATGACCTGACTCCTCCGTTTCACCATTCATAAATCATATTTATAAAATAATCTTTTCTTATTGAAAATCAACCTTTCCCCTTTGGAAAATCGGCGGGATCGATCAAATAATCCGAAACATTTCCGATCAGTCGGCAAAAAAAGCGCCGTGCCCAATACACGGCGAATATAGATGAGAATAAAATACTATAACAGTTACTGCAAATGTACCGGGAATGCCTGACCGGCATCCCAGAAATCCACACTTGGACAGGTCAGGCTTTCCCGGCCTTCGCCGTCATTGTCGGAGACCTGGATATTGAAGAGAAAACCAACACCTGCCTTTCCTGAATCAAGTCCGATGCTTTCCTTTGGAATCTCGAGTGAATACACGGAGACTTTCTGCCGTTCATCCCGGTCGAATGCGATTTTCATCGTCTGTTCAATCTTCTCCTTGTGCCCGACAAATGCGTGCGGCAGTTGCCGGCAGACGACCTGAGGCGAAGTATTTGCCGACTTCGTCATGCCCAATTCCCAATAGCCATCCTGCTCCGGCAGTTTCAGAAAGAGTTGAACATAATCGCCATCCGGCTGCTTCGCTGTATCAGAAAATGGCTGGAAGTGAATGTCATCTCGAACCTCCACTTTCAACTTCAGGTTGTCGCCGCCATGACATCCCCACACTTTGAAACTGAGGTCTTCCGGGCCGCTCCATACCAGATGTGCACTGGTCGGTTCCGACGGAACCAGAATTTTCACTGCTTCCACCTGATCGGAAACAAAGTTCGGTTCTTTTCGGAACCCGGAGGATGGGAAAGAGGTTGAGGAACGGACCGGATAAAAGAGTTTCTTTTCCAGACCGGAAGCGTAGATTTTTAAAACCGCCTTGCGGAGATCGTCGCGAATCAGGTTGAATCCAGCGTCTGATTCCAATGGAAAAGCGATCTTCCCTGTGCCATTGCCCGGCAGCGTTACGGCAATTTTCCGGGAACGGCTTCGGATGCCCTCCGGCAACTCCAGTCGCAGATCAAAGTTGCGGGAGACGGGAAAGGGATTGCGCAAGATTCCTCGAAATATCTGTTTTTTCCCCGGATATATGATCCAGTCGAAATCACTTTCAAAGAATTCACCCGCCATCTTCGGCATTTTTTCCATATCCGGGAAACGGTAGGTGGCGGGCTGGCCGCCTGCCTCTGCTAAAATAACACCGTTTTTGACAGCAACGGGGCTGATATTGCCGAAAATATCGATCCGTTCAGCTCTGCCGGAGACTCCTTGGAAGATAAACAGAGGATTTTCCAAATTACGTGTTTCTTTCCAGAGCGGCATCAGGATCGCTCCGTCACGTCCTTTAAAGCAATAACCGAGTGCTTTACCGTTCATGGGAATTTCCGACAGATATTTCCCTTCTTGGAATGTACCGGAAAGCATATTGTAGGTCACGTAAACCGCTTTGGGCTGAAAATCATGCGTCAGCATCCCGTAGTTGTGCTCGCTGTTGCGCGGATCACTTCCCTTGTTGCGCAGATTGTACCAGTTGTAGCCGACAGCGCCGTGCGCCCATGCGAAGATCAGTTTTTTAAACAGTGTTTCCGCCTGCAACAATTCACTTATGTTAACTGAACTTACCGCCGTTTCCGTTGCATAAAAGGGGGTGACGTTGCCATATTGTCGCTGAAGCCGCTGAAAACCGAGAACGCCGTTGGCAAAGCCCCAGAACATGCCATGTCCATGGTAACTGAAAATATCATAATACCCTTTACCGTCCCGGATGGTTTTAACCATGACATCCGGATCACTTGTGATCCTCCCCCGGCCGGGAAGTCGGGTAAAACCGGCTGTCATAACCTTTACCTCCGGTGCCGCATCACGGATTGCCAGAAAGGCGTTTTTCAGAAGTTCGACGTAATCCTCTCCGGAGAAACGGGCAAAAATCAGCAGGTCAGGTTCGTTCCAGATTTCAATATACCGGAACTTTCCCCGATAACGTTTCGTGAATATTTTAGCGAATTCCCGTACTGCTTCGGCGCGCGGGCATCCCCAGCCGCCCTTGAAGTCCGGTTCCAGCAACGTTTTATTTCGGTCCACGGCCCAGGAGGGAACAAAGCTGAAAATCGGCTGAAGTTCAATCCCCTGTTCTGAATAGTCGGCGGCAATCCGGTCGAAAGTGTGGAAATTCAACCGGTCCGGACGCGGTTGCATGGTTTGCCAGCCGATATCGCAGCGGAATGTTTTAACACCGCAGAGAGCGGCAGCCAACGCCATCTTTTTCTGTTCTGCCAGCGGATACCGTTCCGGATGGTCGCAGATGCCGAAGCGGAATCCGCGACTGAAATCGGCAGTCGGGCCGGCGGGAACCAAGCGGGCGAACTGCATGGTCCGATGCAATGGAGGGACCGCTTTTTTCTGCGGTTCAACTGTCACATCGGCATAATAGACCCCGAAACGTTCCGGTACGGCAAGGGGGAGTCCCGTACTCTCTCCGGGAGGCAGTGAAAGCTCCAAACTGTTGTTTACGATGGGATAACCTGTCACATCCTGTACAGTATATTTTATTCCGCCCGTCCAAAGCTTTTCGCCCCGATTGAGAAAACGTAGTTGTGGCGCACCAAGTGAATTCGGCGTCAGGAGGCTGATCGGATTTCCAGTCTCCAGTGATACTTCCAACGGTTGCTCCGGCTCCGACTTATCCTGACATTCCATTGTAACCGTGGTAATTCCGATCTCTCCTTCTCCTTTCGTTCCGCGCCGAAAATCACCGGCAAAACCGTGCAGGACCACCGGGAAATCAAGCCTGCCGTTGCCTTTTTCGTCCGCCCCCCAGGTTTTGATTCCTGGCTCGGCGGTGACTTCAAATTCAAGTGTCCGCTCGCCCGGTTCTTCTCCGGTCAGCATACAGGGAAGTTGGAAGATCTCATTGTCGCGGTCGCGCAATCGCAATGAAAAGCGCGAGAGCTGCGTTGGTTTCGACAAGTTGACCTTGACCCGAAATCGGGCTTGTTCAAATTCCGGTAACTCAAACCGCTTATGAAAGAAAAACTCAAAATGAGTGCTCTTTTCCGGGAAATACCGGATGACGAGCGCTATTTGTCCTTTTAGATCCTTATACTCATAATCCTGTCCGTTCTTTTCCGCCTGATATAAGGTCAGGTCCGGCTGTTCACGTTCGCTGCCGAATATGACGGCCCCGGTACAGGCTGTACTCCACATCCCGATTCCCAGCCACAGCAAAAGAAAATAAAATTTCATAATTCTTCATTCCCGGTTCCAATTACGGCAGATAGATTGCGCCGTCAGAAAATTGATAACTGGACGACATCAGCTCTCCTTTGGAAAGACTAGTGGCATGGCCGTCACAAAATACGGTATTGCTTTTGCCGGAATGGATCAGAGCAACCCCTGCATTGCCATTTAAACCGCCGGGATTCCAGATGTACCATGGTCCGGGCGTACCAAGGCTTCCCACATTTTGCCCGTAGGTGTCGGCAAAAAGAATTGTTTCGCTCGGCCGTCTCATCTTTTTCAAGGAGTGGGCAACGGTTCCGTTCGGAGCCACAACACAAAAATCACCCAGTACATCCTGATACTTCTCTTTGGAGTATTCCCTGTGCATTCCATAAACAGAGTAGGCAAGCAATTCCGATTTTTTGCTTTTCTGTACGGCAGGGGAAACTGTGGCAAAAGCGGTGGGACAACGCAATGAACTGATCGGAATATAGTTTTGATCGGGTTTGCTTTCGTTTGGCCAGCCGTTGTTGTATTTTCCCAATGTCAATACTTGACCGAAAGTAACTTGAGCTGTTTGCCATTTCATCCAGATAATATAATACTGATTGAAATCCTCAGCGTAGAGCGTTTGCCCGTGCCAACTGCTTTTCAGATTATTAAGGCAGGAGGTCTGGCGCGCTTTCTCCCGCGCCTTGTTTAGGGCAGGCAGCAGCATCGCCGCCAGAATCGCGATAATCGCAACAACAACTAGCAATTCAATAAGTGTGAATCGATTTTTCATGCTTTTCTCTCCTGTCGGTTGAAACGGTTGGATGGAGTCCGGCGGATTCTCCCCATGCCAGCACCGCGCATTTGCCGGCTTCGCCCGGAATGCGGAAGCTTTCGTAGAGATCCGCATAAGTCTGGGTCGCGCGTCCCGCCCTGCCGACCGGCAGCCGGTGGCCGAACTCCCACTCGTGGATCGGAATGAAACCGCAGCCGAACCGGCGGTACGTTTCCTGTACCGGATCGGGGCCGCTCTGGTAGAACGGGCTGGTCGCCATCACATCGATCTTCACGCCTTGCGATTTGATCCGGTCGTAAATCGGCTTCAGCTCCTCCCAGTGATAGATGTCGCCGCGCACCAGCAGCGTGACACCGGGCTGGAACGTGACCGCATAGGCGCTGTTCGGAACATCCTCCTTGTCGGCCATACGCTGTACTCCGCGATAGCAGCGGACGCCCTCCGCCTGAAATTCTTCGGCGGGAACGGCTCCGTCCAGCAGCCAGCGCCGCACCGCGTCGCCGGGCGCGACCACCGGCTTGCCGCGCATCAGCAGCGCGTCGGCGACCGCCAGCCCGAGGTGGTCGAGGTGTCCGTGCGTGTAGAACATGCGGCCGACCAGTTCGGCGAACTCCTCCACCAGCCCCGGCGAGAGCCGCAGCCGGGTGCGCCGCTCACAGGCCGGAGTGCAGCCTTCGTTCAGGTCGAACCCGGTCACGAGGCCGGTTTCATCCTTGACCAGAATCGCGGAGCTGTACAGCTTCCACAGCCTGACGCCGGGCCCGTGCCAGGTGCGGACCTCCGCGATCACCCGGCGGCATTGTTCGTGATAGAACCGGTTCAGCACCGGATCGTTCTCCAGCTCCGGTTCGCTGAACAGCGCATCGAGCCGTTCCAGCAGCGGCAGGCGCGCGCTCCAGTTTTCCGGCGACGGCGGCACCCGGTCCAGCTGCCGCCGCGCTCCTTCCAACTCCTGCAGTTTCATCATCTGATTCCTTTCTCTTTTTCAATGCCGCGGAGCGCCGATGCTTTCGCGGCGGATCAACTGCGGCGGCAGCACTTCGACACTGCGGGGCAGCTCCGGGTGCGCCAGCCGGTTCAGCACCCGATCCACCAGCTTCCGGGCCAGCTCCTCCCGGCTGCCGTACCCGACCGAAGCGAGCGTCGGCACCAGCCGTCCGCACAGGCCGATGTCGTCGTGCCCGATCAGGCTCAGGTCATCCGGAATCCGCAGTCCGCACTCGTGCAGCCGCCGCATCAGCGTCACCGCGATGGTGTCGTTGTGGCAGAGCAGCGCGGTCGGCAGCCCGGCGCGGGAGGCGCGGCGCAGCGGGTCGAAAAAAGCCGGGTCGTCCACAAGCTCGTAAATCGCTTCGCTGCACACCGAAAATGTTTCCGGCAGCTCCATCCCGTATTCGCGCGCCAGCCGCGGCAGCAGCCGGGAGCGGTCGTCGCTTTCGTCATAGCCGTACCAGCCGATCCGGCGGTGTCCCAGCTCCCGGAGGCACTCCAGCGACAGGCGCAAGCCGGCCTCCGCATCCTGCACCACCGCATCGAATCTCGGGTCGCTGTGGAACAAACTGACCACCGGCAGGTCGAGCAGGTCCGGGAGCCACTGCGGCTCAAGGGTGATGATCGCGTCGAGGTTGTTGTCCAGCAGCAGCTTCGTCGCGGACTGCTGCTCCATGTCGCTGCTGAAGAACGCGAAGAGCGGCCGGTATCCGCGCCGGACGATCTCGGCGTGCAGCGTCGTCACCAGCTCCGCCCGGTAGAAGTTGTCGGAATAGGCCAGCGCCACGCCGATCGTGTTGGAACACCTCCGGCGCAGATCGGAAGCGGCCCGGTTCAGCCGGAATCCCGTCGCCGCCGCTTCCTGCCGCACCCGTTCCGCCAGCTCCGGCCGCACCCGCCCCTTGTCGCGGTTGTTCAGCACCAGCGAAACCGTCGACTGGGAAAGATTCAGCCGCCGCGCCAGCTCCGTCATCGTAATCGCCATGATTTCCATATCTCCCGGGATTCAATGCCACTGATTAAATCATACGTATGACATTATTAATTATACCAAACTCCCGCCGCTTTGTCAAGAGCAAAACGGAATTTATTGCCGAAAAAGAGACGGAAGAAGCGGGAATGCCGGCTCCGTCACCGGAATTCCAGACAGCGCCGGCGGAAATGCAGGTAGTCGCGCCAGTTCACTTCGGACGGCACGCCGTGGTCGCAGGTCGGCACATAGCCGCCGCGCTCGTACATCACCGGGAAAATCCGGTCCACCTCGCGGTCGATCGCGTCACGCCCCGCCGCCAGAATCCGCTTGTCGAAGCCGCCCTGAAACACCAGTTCGGGATACTTCCGCCCCAGTTCCACCGGGTCGCAGCCGGAAGCGACTTCCAACGGCGAAAAGACTTCGCAGCCGATTCCGTCGCGGTACAGCTCGATCACCGGGCGGCAGTCGCCGTCGGTATCCAGCTGCACGTAAAGGTGGCGCGAGCGGTCCCGCTGGCGGGAGCGGATGTTGGCGAGCAGCTGCTGGTAGTACGGGAACAGAAACTCCCGGATCATCTCCGGCGAAATCAGCGGCCCGTGGTTGTAGCAGATATCCTCGGCGAAGAACACCTCGTCGAACGTGACCGCCTGCTGATACCGCGCCGTCACCGCGTCGGCCAGCCGGAACCAGCCCTGCAGGCAGCGGTGGACCAGTTCCGGGTCGTCGTAGAATGCGTACAATACCTCCTCCGGCCCCATCAGGCTGCGCAGGTACATATAGCAGCCGATGATCCGCTGGGAGATCATCATCCCCGCCGCCTCCGCCTGCCGGGCCGCGTCGAGCGTCGCGTCGATCGCGGCGAGCCGCTCCGGGGTGGCGGGGTCCATCCGCCACAGCACCTGCTCCTCAAAACTCTTCCGGTCGGTCACCGGGTGTCCCACGTATTCCGGCATGAATCCCTGCCGTTTACCCTTGAAACAGAGCAGCCTGCGCCCGGCGTGATCCTGCACGATCTCGGTTTCGCCGCGCTCCTCCAGCACCTTCGTCTCAAACTGCGGGAAAAACTGCGCTTCGCACCATCCGAGCTGCCAAAGCTCAAACTGCCCCGGCGGATCGAACTGGAAAAACTCGTTCAAGTCGACATCCTGCGGCAGGCCGTCGGCGCGCCAGGCGTCGAGGCACATCCACAGGCCGAAGGTTTTCTGGATCAGTCCGGTTCGCGGCACACGCGCGTAGGTGTCGCGGTATTTACGGATCATCGAAGCAGTTTCAGTCATCGCGGTTACCTTCATTTTTATAGACTGGGCATTTCATTCCTCTGAATACAGCACCCTTTCGCCGGAAGCAGAGCGGGTGATTGACAAAATTCACTTTTCAACGCATATTATGAAAACTCACTTCAACACAGGATCGACAGAATGAAACAGATTTTCAGATTTTACCCGCTTTTTCTGGCTCTCGGCATGTTGTTCGCTCCCGGCTGCGCCTCGCAGACGGTTCCTCCGGCGCCTGCGGCTGAGCGGCTTGCCGTCGCGGCGCCGGATTATACGCAGCCCGGCAGCTGGGCGGTTCTGCCGGAGGCGGGGGCGGAACCGCAGCCTTTCGACGTGTTCTACGTCTATCCGACCGTGTTTGTCGATCCGGCGCATCCGGTGATGGACATCTCCGTGCCGAAGCTCCGAAACAAGGCGGAACTGATCGCCCGCGAGCATACCGGGATGTTTCAGGGGAAATTCAACGTGTTCGCCCCGCACTACCGCCAATGCGAGCTGAGCCGCGCGATGCCGGTGCTGGAAAAAGAACCGGTCGACCTGACCGTGCTGCAGCCCGGTTTCGACGATATCCGGCGCGCATTCCGCAACTTCCTCGCCAACCGCAACCACGGCCGCCCCTTCATCCTGATCGGCCACAGCCAGGGGGCGATGGCGCTGCTCGAACTGATGAAAACCGATCTGCCGGAAGGTTCCATCGCCCGCCGGAATCTGATCGCCGCCTATCTGCCCGGCTGGCCGGTCAGGCCTGCCGATCTGGCCGCATATCCGCAACTGCGCCCGGCGGCCGGAGAACTGGATACCGGCGTGGTGGTCAGCTGGAACACCGAAGCGCCGGGGACCGGTTACCCGGTCTTTTCCGGCGGCATCTGCATCAATCCGCTGAACTGGCGGACCGATGGCGTCCCTGCCGGGCGCGCCGCCAACCTCGGCGCGGTATTTTTCGACCGCACCGGAGCGGTCGAGCGCGAAATTCCGGGTTTCTGCGGCGCGGCGGTCGATGCGAAGCGCGGGACCGTCGTGGTCGACCTCGACGATCCCGCCCCTTATGAACTGGCCGCTTTCGGCAAGGGGGTGCTGCACCTCGGCGATATTCTGTTTTTCTATCGCAACCTTGCCGAAAACGCCGTCAGGCGCGCCCATGCCTTTCAGGCGGCGCACGCTTTGGAACGCTCCCCGGCGATTACCAGTGGATCAGCTCCTGGACGTTGACCGGGAGTCCGGTCTTCATTGAGATATTTGCGCCGATGCCGGTCAGGATCGACTTCGCGCCGTCGTGGTAGTCGGCGGCCAGGCCGAGCGGGTCCTCGTCGGCTCCGACGAAGACGTTGTGCAGCAGCTTGGCGTCGCCGCCGCCGTGCCCGGCGAGGCTTTCGCACTCGTAGTCGATCACCTGCGCCTTGCCCCAGTGCGGCTGGAAGATGATTTCCGGGATCAGTTCGGAGCGGTCCTGGCCGAGTTCGCGCATGCCGAACTGGCTCATGTCCTCTCCGGCTTCGCAGAAGGAGCGTTCGACCACGTTGAATTCGAGGCGGCCCTTGGTGCCGTTGAAGACGATCCGGTAGCCTTCCCACGGACAGTGCGCGCAGAGGCAGTAGGTCATCACGGCCTTGTTCTTGTAGCGGACCATCACGCTCATATTGTCTTCGATGTCGATGCCGTCGCCGAAGACGCTCTGGTCGCGGTAGTAGCCGTCTTCGGCTTCCGCGTTGTAGTAGAGCCCCATCATGGTTTCATCGTCGGGGCTGACCTTGAGCGCGAAGGGGTCTCTGGCGGCGATTTCGCTGTTGCGGGCGCGGGAATAGAACTGGGTGATGCCGCGCTTTTCCGCGTTGATCTTGCCGTAGAACTTCAGGTCGCCCATCGCGAAGACGGTGACCGGCTCGGAGTCGAGCCACCAGTTGACGAGGTCGAAGTGGTGGGTCGCCTTGTGGACCATCAGACCGCCGCAGTTGGCCTTGTTGCGGTGCCAGCGGCGGAAGTAGTCCGCGCCGTGGTTGGTGTCGAGCAGCCACTCGAAGTGGACGCTGGTGATGTCGCCGACGGTGCCGGACTGCAGGATCTCCTTGACCTTGGAGTTGCGCGGCGCGTAACGGTAGTTGAAAGTGACGGTCAGGTGGCGGCCGGTGCGCTTCTGGGTGTCGATGATCTGCTGGCACTTTTCGGCGTCGATGGTCATCGGCTTCTCGCTGATCACGTCGCAGCCGAGCTCCATCGCGCGGCAGGTGTACTGGTGGTGGGTGCGGTCCATGCTGGTCACGATCACCACGTCGGGACGGGTTTCGGCGATCATCCGGTCGAAGTCGGGGGCCTTGTAGGTCGGGACGTCGGGATGGTTGCCGCACTCTTTCTTCAGGAAGACCCGGTTGTAGAAGTCCATGCGCGCCTGGTTGGAATCACAGAATCCGACCAGCTCGGCCTGATCCTTGTAGGTGGTGCAGAGCGCTTTGATGTACATGCTGGACCGACCGCCGGTCCCGACGACTGCGTAACGTTTCTTGTTCATGAAAACAAACTCCTGGGTTATGTTTTAGGATTGCATCTATTGGTTTCGGCTGCTCTCGCGTTCGAGCAGCCGGGTCGGCAGAATCATGCTCTCCGGGCGTTGCGGCTCGGAACAGGTCAGGATATCGACGGCGGCCTTCACCGTCTCGTGATCGGGGTGGGCGACGGTGGTCAGCGCCGGAATCGCGAAGGAACCCGCGCTGTCGTTGTCGAAGCCGGCGACCAGAATGTCGCGGGGAATCCGCAGCCCGTGTTCGTGCGCATAGCGGTAGAAGCCGAGCGCCATGCGGTCGGTGTCGAAAAAGGCGGCGTCGGCTTTGAGCTTCACGAGTTCGTCGCCCGCCCGGTAGCCGTCCTGCAGCTCCAGCGCCCGGCAGCGGACCGTGAAGCTCTCCACCGGCAGCCCGGCCCGGCGGACCGCCTGCTCGAAGCCCGAGGCGCGCCCGACGGCGGAACCGGCGGCGACATGGGCGATCCGGCGGGCTCCCTGCCGGATCAGCGCGTCGACGGCGGCTTCGACTCCGCTGGCGCGGTCGGTCAGCAGCCGGTCGAACTCCTCGGCGTCCGGAGCGCAGTCGATGAAGATGAACCGCATCGGATAATTTTTCAGCATCGCCGGGTCCCACGTGGGCGGCCACGCCAGAAACAGGATGAACTCCACAAGGCCGCTCCATTCGCGCAGCAGCGCGTCGAGGTCGCCGCAGCTGGAGGGAAGCGCCCCGAGCAATGTATATCTGCCCTCGGCCCGCATCGCCTCTTCGAGCAGCCGCACCCGGCGCTGGCCGACTTCGCTGCCGAAGGTCTGGCCGGTGATGAGTCCGACGATCCGGCTGGAACGCTGCTTGAGGTTGCGGGCGGCGGCATTCGGCACATAATTGAGCGCGTGCGCGGCAGCCAGCACCCGTTCGGCGACCTCCCGCCGGACCGGGCCGTCGCCGCGCAGGGCGCGCCCGGTCGTCCGGATCGAAACTCCCGCCTTTTCCGCCACATCCTTCAGTGTCGCCGCCATTGCATTTCCTGTGTATCGTTTCTCTTGTGCCATCGTTGGCATTTGCCTATATTATACTCGAAGAGAATCGAAAAAGCAAGAGGGGAGGGTGGAAAAATAACGGATTTTTTCTCTTTTTTTCTTTCCGGCTCTTCCGGCGGTCAATCGGCTTGGGAAACCGTGTAACGCTGCTTTCCCGGCCCCTGCCGGAATTGCCGGTCGCAGAGGGTCAGCTCCGCTTCGACTGCGGCGGGAAGCGTCAGCTCAAACTCCAGTCGGCCGCCGTGCCTGCGCCAGCGGCACTCGACCTCGCCGCGCCCGGTCCGGCAGCGGGCCTGGAAGGAGTCCAGCTCCGCCGGAATGCACGGGGCGACCCGAAGCGGACCGCCTGCGGCAAATCCGGGCGTCAGGCGGATGCCGCCGGGGTACTCGAAGGCGAACGCGACGAAATCTCCGTACATGATGTGGTTCCACGACTGGCTTCCCTCCCAGTTTTCGAGCAGCGTGGTCGCGCCGGAGTCCAGCCAGTGCATCCAGCCGGGATAGCTGTGCTGGGTGAAAAAACGCCATGCCGTGTCGATATGGCCGTTCCGCGCCAGCGCGCGCGGCACGTATCTGGCCCCCTGAATGCCGAACTGCGCCTGACAGGAAACCTGGCGGGCCAGCTCCGCCAGCGCGGCGGCGGCCTGAAAGCGTTCGTGTTCGGGGACGAGGTCCATTTCCAGCGCCATGCCGAGCTCGGTCAGCCCGCCGTTGCCCCACTCTCCGGCGGAATGGCGGAACCGGCGGAGCAGGGCGGTGCGCACCGCTGCCGCGCGCTGTTGCAGAGGCCGGCCGGTTTCCGTCTCTCCGAGCAGCCCGGCGATGGCGGCGGCGGTTTCGAGGTCGCGGATGTAGTAGGCGCTGGAGCTGAAACAGCGTTCCACGCGTCCCTCGATGCAGTTCGGGGCGCACCAGTCGGCAAGCCCGAAGTCGAGCAGCCCGTCCGCCTCCTCGCGCTCGCGGCAGTAATCGAGATAGCGGAGCATGGCCGGGAAGAATTTTTCCGGAACCCGCCGGTCGCCGGTGTGCAGATAGATCGACCACGGCAGCAGCACCAGCACGCTGTCCCAGGCCGGGCCGCTGCATCCGTTGAAGCCCCAGCCGCCGGTCGGGGCGATCGCGGGAAGCTGGCCGCTGGGCCGCTGGCTGTCGCAGAGGGTTTCGAGCCATTCGGAGTAGCTCGAAGCGGCGTCGAACAGGAACAGGCCGGTTTCGGCGGCCAGCAGCGCGTCGCCGGTCCAGCCGTTCTTTTCCCGCTGCGGGCAGTCGGTCGGGATGCCGGTGAAGTTGCCGAGGTAGGAGCGGACGGCGCACTCGGTGAGGCGGTTGAAGTTTTCGTCCGAAGTGCGGTATTCGCCGGTCCGCTCGAAAGCGCTGCATACGAATTGCGCTTCGACCGCGCACAGCTCCGCCGCCGGGTCGGAAAGCTCGATCACCGCATAACGGAAGCCGTGGTAGGTGAAACGGGGCCGCCAGCTTTCGCCTTCGGGGACTCCCGCCGCGGTATAGTGGTCGGTCTGGAATTCGCCGTCGAGGATGTATTGGGCGAGCCGTTCCGCATGGGGCTGTTCCGGCTGGCCGTCCGGCGCGAGCCGTTCGTAGTACCGGATGGTGAAGACGGTTCCGGCGGGGGCTTTGACCGTGATCCGGCACCAGCCGGTCAGGTTTTCGCCGAAGTCGGCGGTGATCCGGTTTCCCGTCCGGTCGAGCCGGACCGGTTCGAGCCGGCGCATCACCTGACAGCACGGCGCAGTCTGGCGGGTCAGGATTCCTCCCGGCGGGGCGGTGATCACCGCGCGTTCCCAGCCGGAGTCGTCGAAGCCGGGAAGCCGCCAGCCGGAAGGTTCAAGCCGGGCGTCATAGGTTTCGCCGTTGCGGAGCCCGTCGAACAGCAGCCCGCCGGTGGCGACTCGCCACGAGCGGTCGCTGGCCAGAAACAGTTCGCCGTCGATTTCCAGCTCGAACCGGAATTTCGGATAATCCCGCCACGGCGCCTTGTCGAAGTGCCAGACCTCATGGGTGTGGCAGTTGTACCAGCCGTTGCCGAGCACGGCGCTCCAGGCGGAGCGTTTTCCCGGAACCAGCCGGCCGGTCACGTCGATTTCCAGAAAACGGACCCGGCGGTCGAAAACGGAAACGGTCGGGGCCAGTTCGCTGCGGTCGATCCGGCCGCCGTCGAGCCGGAGGTCGCAGTAACCCGGCGCGGCGATCCGCACCAGCGCTTTGCGGAAAACAGCCGGGCAGTCGAATTCCCGCCGCAGGCAGGGAGCGGGCATTACTTCACTCTGAAAGGTCAATCCGGGCAGATCGCGTGTGATCCAGCGCGCCCGGCATTCCGGTTCGATTGACATGGTTGCGGCCTCCTTTTTATTTAAACGTTTCAAAAAATCGGGAAAAAAGTCGTCCCGCCTCTTGACAAGCGTGACTGATTTTGGTATAATATAGGTATTGAAACGTTTAAATTGCAAGGCCGGATATCAAAATTTATGGCGATAACTCTGAATGAACTGGCGAAGCAGCTGGGGCTGTCGAATGCGACCGTGAGCATGGCGCTGCGGAATTCGCCGCGCATTGCCGCGGACACCCGGGAGCGGGTGCGGAAGCTGGCCGGCGAACTGAATTATGTGCCGAACAACTTCGGGCGCGGATTGCAGTCGAGGCGCAGCCGGCTGCTCGGCTATATGCTCGGCACCGTGACCCGTTCCTTTCTGAATGAGCTGCTGGAAACGGTCGGATTCGCTTCGATGTACGACGGCTACGGGCTGCTGACCGGGTGGGTGCCGGATACGCCGGAGGCGTTCCGCTCCCAGTTGCAACTGATGCTGGAGAAAAATGTGGATGCGCTGATTTTCACCCTGACCGGCGAACTGGTCTATCCGCATATTCCGCTGTTGCGGGCGCACAGGAAGCCGTTTATCTTCTGCTCCTGCTACTGTCCGCCGGAGTACGACTCCGTGGTCGGCGATCACTATCTCGGCGGACGCATGGCGCTGGAGCATCTGGCGGAAGCCGGGCATCGGGCGGTGCTGGTCAGCGAATGCCGGTCGCTGGAAGAGCGTCTGCGCGGTTATTCCGACGCCGCCCGCGAACGGGAGGTGACGCTGCATTGCTACCGGAGCAGCGGGGAGATTCCGGCGATGCTCGACGCGATGCCGGAGGTGACCGCCATAGCCGCCTTCAGCGATGCCGAAGCATTGGAAATCCGGCACCTGCTGCAGGATTCGGGCAGGTCCGTGCCGGGGGACGTGTCGCTGATCGGCTACGATGGAGCGTGGTTCACGCAGGAGCGGGAATTCAGCCTGACGACGGTGGCGCAGCCGGTTCAGGAGATCGGCCGGAGCACCTACCGGCGGCTGACGGAGATATTGGCGGGTGACAGCGACCCCCGGCAGATTCTGCTGGCTCCGTCGCTGCGCCCGGGCGCCAGCGTGGCGCCGCCAAAGACAGGGAAATAAGCAGGCGGCAAGGTGCGCCGCTGCCGGGGGGCGGCAAGGTGCCGCTGCCGGGTGCGCACGCCAATGCCCCTTCGGGGGGCGTGCGGCATCTGACACCGGCAGGCTCTGGTAGGTCTCCCAAGATCATTTACGCGGCGCATAAGTAAGGCTACGTCGCCTTTTACGCGGCGCACAATAAGCGCGGCAAGCGCCGCGAACGAATGTGAGGGAATTATTTTGCGGCAGCAAAATAACGAGGAACGATAGTGACGAAGCCGAACGTAGAGAGCGAAGCCCCCCTGGCGTAGTGAGCGCAGCGAACGTTGAAGGGTTGGCCGCCGCAGGCGGACAAGTAAGCGGCGAAGCCGCGCCCGCGAGCGGAACTGCTCCGAAAGTCCGCGTGAGTTCAAATCCGGACGGGGAGGTCCGGAGGGCGCAACCGGGCCCTCCGGAGCCATCCGCAGGCAGGAGGCCCGGTGCTCACTACCCTCCGGGCAGCTTGCCTGTTCTTGATGCAATGCAAAGTTGAATATAAAACTTGCGTGCGATTGGAAAGCGGAGCTGAAGCTTACTCCCGCTCTGCGGGAGCAAGCCCTTCGGGCTCCGCACTCCAAGGTTGACCTCGGACGGCATTGGGCCGGATAAGTAGACATCACATTTGAATTGTTGCCTGTAGCAGCCTTTGAAAGAAACATAACGGAGGTAAAAATGCGTAACAAACGAAAGGAAAAGCAAATGCAACAAGGAAAACACTCCCGACATAAGCGGTATAAATTCACGTTGATTGAGCTGCTTGTGGTGATCGCGATTATCGCGATTCTGGCTTCGATGCTGCTGCCGGCGCTGAACAAGGCGCGGGATCGGGCGCGGGCGACATCGTGCGTGAATAACATGAAGAATCTGGGACAGGCGTTCATGTTCTACTTTCAGGGGAATGAGGACTATTATCCGAACTACGAATCGCCCGATACGTTCTGGGCGCGGCAGGTAATGGAGTCGATGAATATCGTGAATACCACCAATACGGTCAAAGGGATGCTGCTCTGCCCGGCGGCGTCGCAGAAACCGAACGGCGAACGGAACTGGAATGTCCATGACGCCGCCTACGGCTATAACTATACCGGCCTGGGCGACTATGCGGGCGGGGTGATCGTGAAGGTGTCGCGGCTGCGGCGGCCGAGCATCATGACGGTTGCCGCCGACAGCCGCGACGATTGGAGCAACGATGCCTTTCACGGTCTGATCGCGGGGGAGAGTACGCCGTATGTGATTTCGCAGCGGCATAACGAAGGCTCCAACGTGCTTTTCGGCGACGGCAGCGTGCGGGGATTCCGCTACGGGGAATTTTATGGAAAAATCGACAACGGGGAACTTCTGTTTCTGAATAAGTAAATGTAAAAGGAAAATGATTATGTGGAAAAAACTGCTTCCGGTCTTCACCCTGTGCGGCGCTGCGGCGATCGCCGCCGACTACAATGTGCTCGATCACGGCCTCAAGGCGGACGGGCGCTCCGACAATACCGCCGCGATGGCGGCGCTGCTGGCGAAAACCGCGCCGGGCGACACCATCCGTTTTCCCGGCGGAACCTATTTCTTCACCGGCGACATCAGGCTGGACGGAACCGGCCTGACGCTTGACGGCAGCGGTACGATCCTGTTTGAACACAAGGACGACGATCCGGCGTGGAACGACAACCGCAAAATCAACATCACCGGTAAAAAGATCGCGGTGCGGAATCTGAAGGTCACTTCGACCGCCAAGACCCGCAGCGCGGTGTACGGGCTGGTCAGCTGCTTCGACGCGGATGACGTCCGCATCGAAAACCTTGAAATCTACAATTCACCTTCGACGGCGATCTATACGATCCACTCCTCGCGGATCTGGATTCTGAACAACTTCGTTCACGACCAGTGGGCGGACGGCATCCATGTTTCGCGCGGTTCGGACCAGGTCCTGATCCACGGCAACGTGATCGAACGCAACGGCGACGACGGGATCGGCGTGGTCTCCTACCACGGGCCGGAGCCGTGGAACCGGCACCCGCGGAACAACCGCATCATCATGACCGACAACATCATCAGCCGCACTCCGGCGCGCGGCATCTGCGCCAGCGGCGGCAACCTGACCATCCGCGGCAATATCATTTCGCAGACCGGCAAGGCCGGGATCATCTGTACCGCCGAAGGGTGGATTTCCGCGTATACATTGATCGAGGGCAATACCGTCTTCGACGTCGGGACCGCTGAAAAGTACGGCTTCGACTTCTACGATACGCGCGGCACGCGCTCCGGCATTCACGTGCAGTACAACCGGGATATGATGATCCTGAACAATATGATCTACAATGCCCGGCAGGGGTGCGGCATCTCGGTGACTTCGTCGCCGGATGTGACGGTTTCCGGCAACCGGATCACGAACTGCGTGCGCGGCATCCAGGCCGATATCCCGGCCGCTTTCGGGACGGGGGAGAAATTCAATCCGGAGTGGCTCCGGGAGATGTACGGCGACAAGAGCTATCAGGCGGTCGGGGATATCCCCGGCTGCGACAATCTGACGGTCAGCGGCAACACGGTGCGCGACTGCATGACGGACGGCATCTGGGTTTCCGGCCTGAAAGATCGTCCCAACGTGAATGTGGTGGTCAGCGGCAACATTCTCGGAGGCAACAACCGATCGAAACAGCCGAATGTCCGCGACGTGTGGAGCGCGTATTGCACCAGCCTGACCATGAGCGGCAATATCTCGCAGGGCGGCGAAGGGGCTCCGCTCTCCCCGGTGCAGGGGAGCGCCGGGTGTACCGCAAACGCGGCCCGCTGAGAAAGGAAGTGGAACATGGCGTGTCAGCCTTTGATCAGCGGCATCATGCTCAGCCTCGGGCCGAACAGCTTTGCCGACAGCAGTTACCTGTACCGGATGGACGCCGGGGAGTGGCGGGCCGAACTTGACGCGATGCAGCGTTTCGGCATCGACTGGCTCGGCTGCTGGTCCGGATTGGAAACGTGCGTGGAACGCCGGGCGGCGGTGCCCGGCGGCGACCTGATCGGTTTCCTGCTCCGCGAGGCGGAAGAGAGGAATATGCGCCTGAGCCTCTCCTGCGGCTTCTGCCCGGGGTGGTGGGAGGAGTGGAACCTGCCGAAGGCGCTGGCGTTCACCGGCCGCAGCATTGAACGGCTGCGGCGGCGGTACGGCGCGTTCCGGTCATTCGACTCGTGGTATCTGGACTATGAAATCTATCTGCGCTGGGGCGAAGAAGCGGAGCAAATGGCGGAACTTTACCGTGGAGTGACGGCGTACTGTCACGAGGCGGACCGGCGGCCGGTGATGGTTTCGCCGTTTTTCCAGCCGGACACCTCGGGGCGCTGCGGCGTATTCCGTTACGGGGAACCGGCGGAATATTATCCCTTCTGGCGCGACCTGCTGGCGGGGAGCGGCATCGATATTCTGGCGCTGCAGGACAACGGCGGCCAGCACCTCGGCTGCTTCGGCGACGGCGAACGGCTGCCCTTCATCCGCGAAGTGATCCGGGCGTGCCGGGATGCGGGCGTGCGCTACTGGGGAAATGTGGAGTCCGGCGAGCTGCCGGTCGCGAGTGTCGACGCGTTTGCGGAGCGCTACGGCGCGGGGGGCGATGTGAACGACCGCCGCATCCGTCCGGACTGGCGGGCCGTGCCTCTGCCGAAGCTGGAACGGAAGCTGGAGCTCGCCGCGCGCGACGCGGAGAAGATCATGAGCTGGGGGTACATGGAGTTCTTCCGCCCCGGAGGCGGCGCGGAAAACCGGCGCAACTATCAGGCGTACTGTTCTTACCGCGACAGCGTGCGCGGCGTCGAAGTGGAAAGTGCTTCTTCAGAGCTGCTTGCTGCCGGAAGCGTCTGAAAAACGGCTTTCTATAATCGAAATTGAAAAAAACAGCCTGCCCCGGCAATCCGGCGGCAGGCTGTTGAGTTGAAATATTACCGGTGGATATCCACCACGCTGCCGCCGAACAGGTCGACGACCTCATGGATGAAGGGATCGTTGACCGCCTCCTCCAGCGCCTTCGGATTGTCGTTGGCGATGCTGTGGCGCTTCTTGCGGCCGGGGGCGTCCAGATCGGATTCCTCCGTCACCTGCGCGGCCAGCACCTCCGGCATTTGATTCGGGGGAGCGGTTTCGGTTTCAGCTTCCGGCTCTTCCGCCGGTTCCGGGACGGGCTGCCGTTCCACGGCCGGCGGGGCAGGGGGAGCCGGTTCTTCCTCCGGAGGCTCCGGGGAAGGCGCGGAAAGAGGCCGGATGGGCTCGACCGGTTCGGATTCGGGTTCCGGTGCCGCCGGCGCCTGTTCCTGCAGCTGCGGAGCCGGAACCGGCTCCGCTGTGACCGGCATGGGAGCAGCCTGCGGTTCCGGCGCAGGCTCTGGAGGAACCGGAGCAGGGGCGCTTTCCACGGCAGCAGGCTGCGGCATGGGGGCCGGTGCTGCCGGAGGCGACGCAACTTCCGTCGCGGCCGGTTCCGGCGCGGGTTCCTGCGGAGCCGGGGGAGGAGTAACCCTTGCGGCAGGTGCCGGCGCGGGAGCCGGTGCTTCCGGCTGCGGTTTCAGAGGCTCGATTTCGGCGGCCTCGGTCCGCTTGACTACCGGGGGGAGCTGGTCGATGAACTTCAATTCTCCGGCGGTGCGCAACTGGTTCAGGCGCGCCAGCAGGTCGTCGATGCGGACCGCATGGGCTTCGCGCATCGATTTCAGCAGGATCGTTTCCAGATAGACCTGCTTGTTCAGGGCGTCGTGCAGTACGCGGCCCACCGGAGCGATGATTTCCAGCAGTATCTGAATGGTGTCCGGCTTCGCGAGCGCCGCCAGCTTGCGGTAGCGTGCCACCGCTTCCTCGCCTTCGTCGATCAGGTCGGAGGGATCGGGCAGGATCGCGCAGAGCTGCACCGCGCGCATCGCTTCAAGCAGGTCGTCGAACAACGTTTCGAGATTTTTCCCTTTCCGGGCCAGCCGCGACACGATTGAGACCACTTCGCCGGGGGCATTGCGCAGCATTGCGACCATCAGCGCGTCGAGATCGGTCCGGTCGGTCAACCCGAAGAGCGACAGCACCTGTTCCCCGGTGATCGGCGTATCGTCGCCCTGGGAGAAGAACGCGATCATCTGGTCGAGCAGGCTCTGGGCGTCGCGCATGCCGCCCTCGGCGGCCCGGGCGATCGCGCCGATCGCGCTGTCGTTGATCTTCACTTGCTCGGAGTCGCAGATCAGCCGCAGCCGCTCCGTGATCAGCCGGGTCGGGATCGGCAGCAGATCGAACCGCTGGCAGCGCGAAATGATCGTCGGCAGGACCTGATGGACTTCGGTGGTCGCAAAGATGAACTTCACATGGGCGGGCGGCTCCTCCACCGTTTTCAGCAGCACGTTCCACGCCTGCTTGGAGAGCATGTGGACTTCGTCGATGATGTAGATTTTGTAGCGGCCGCCGACCGGCTGGGTCAGCACGTCTTCGGCCAGTTCGCGCATATCGCCGGTGGTGTTGCGGCTGGCGGCGTCCACCTCCATCACGTCGAGGCTGCGCTCCTCCGCGATCGCACGGCAGGATTCGCAGCGGCAGCACGGCTCGCCGTCCTGCGGATCGAGACAGTTCATCGCCTTGGCGAAGATGCGCGCGAGCGTGGTCTTGCCGACGCCGCGCGGGCCGACGAAAAGATAGGCGTGCGCGGTGCGCTGCTGGCGGATCGCGTTTTCCAGCGTCCGCACCACATGCTGCTGACCGACCACGTCGCCGAAGCGCTGCGGCCGCCATTTGCGGGCTATGACCTGGTATTCACTCATGGGCGCACCTCAAGCGCGGTTTCCACCGCCTCGCGCTGCATCGCGAAAACCTGTTTGAGACCATGCTCGGCAAGGTCGATCAGTTCGTTGAGCCGGGCGCGGGAGAAAGGTTCCCCTTCGGCGGTTCCCTGCACCTCCACGAGTTTGCCGGATTCGGTCATCACCACATTCATATCGACTTCGGCATTGGAGTCCTCCTCGTAGCAGAGGTCGAGCATCGGAACCCCGCCGATCACGCCGACGCTGATCGCGGCCACACTCTCTTTGAACGGGTTTTCCGGGAAAATGCCTTTGGCGACTCCCCGGCGGCATGCGATCGCCAGCGCGGTCGCCGCGCCGGTGATGCCGGCGCAGCGGGTGCCGCCGTCGGCGTCGATCACGTCGCAGTCGAGATAGGCGGTGTTTTCGCCGAGCTTCAGGAGGTCGGCGGACATCCGCAGCGAGCGGCCGATCAGGCGCTGGATTTCGACGGTGCGCCCGCCCTGCTTGCCGGCGCTGGATTCGCGCTTCATCCGGTCGTGGGTGGAGGCCGGGAGCATTCCGTATTCGCAGGTGATCCAGCCGCCGGGAACCTTCCGGTTTTTCATCCACGCCGGGACCTTCGCATCGATGCTGACCGCGCAGACCACCCTGGTGCCGCCGTTCCGGATCAGCACCGAAGCGAGCGGATGCGACAGATAGTCGGGAGTGATCACGATTTTGCGAAGTTCATCCGGAGCGCGTCCGTCGATACGAGCCATAAAAAACCTCCACCAGCACAAGAGATGTTAAATTCCGAAACGGGCGGCTGTGCGCCGCATCAAAAAGAGTCGCCGGGTCAGATTACTCGTGGCCTGTCAAAAAATCGCGTAGAGCTGCTTGGTTCCCCACCTGACTCGGTTGGCACTTTTGACAACGCACGGGGTCCGGCCCGGCGACAACAAATTTTCGATTGTTCCCTTACTGTACCCTACTTTTTGAAAAAATCAAGGAGCAATCCGAGTTCTTTGCGTAAATTTTTCCGTTCGACCACCCGGTCGATCAGCCCTTTTTCTAACAGGAATTCGGCGGTCTGGAAGCCTTCGGGCAGTTTGGAGTTGGTGGTCTCCTGAATCACGCGGGGACCGGCGAAGCCGATCATGGCTCCCGGTTCGGCGATAATCACGTCGCCGACCGCCGCAAAACTCGCGGTCACGCCGCCGTAGGTCGGATTGGTCAGGATCGCGAAGTAAGGCAGCCCGGCTTCGGCATGGCGCTCCAGCGCGGCGCAGGTCTTGGCCATCTGCATCAGGCTCATGATTCCCTCCTGCATGCGGGCGCCGCCGGAAGCGGTCACGATCACCACCGGCAGTTTCGCGGCGGTCGCGGCTTCCACCAGCCGGGTGATTTTTTCGCCGACCACGGAGCCCATCGAAGCGCCCATGAAACGGAAATCCATCACGCCGAGCATATAGGGACGGCCGTCCAGTTTCGCGGAGCCGCAGACGATCGCGTCGTTGAGCCGGGTTTTCTTCTCGTTTTCTTCGAGACGGACCGTGTAGGGCTTGGAATCGGTGAAGTGCAGGAAGTCCACGGACTTGAGATCAGCGTCCATTTCAGCGAAGCTGTCAGGATCGGTCAGCGATACGATGCGGGAGTGCGCGTCCATCGAAAGGTGGCAGTTGCAGTACCAGCAGACGAGAAGGTTGTCCGCGAGGCGGTCCGTGTAGAGCGTCTGTCCGCAATTCTTGCATTTCACCCACGAACCGTCGGGAATGACCATTTTGCGCTCTCCGCTGGTCGGCATCCGCAAAGTCGAATACTTGCCGCTGCTGAATAATGACATAAAAGTTTACAACTCCAGTTAACCACAACTCAATCCGGACCGGTTCCCATGTCCGCCAACCGTAAAAATCAACACGTCATCTTGCCTAATATATCCCGGTTCCGTAAAAATTCAATTGCCGTTTTGCAATATTGTGGCGGCGTGTTGCGGTTTTCCCGGTCGAATTGTTCAGAAAAGTTCTCCCTGTTCCATGGCCGGGGAAGGCGCCGTTTCCGGCGCCGGGGCGGCGGAAGCGGCGGAAAACAGGTCGTCCTGATCCGGTTCGGGAGCGTTTTCCGGCACGACGGGGAGCTCCTTGAGAATGCTTTTGAGTTCCATGCGGCGGCAGATGTCGGCAATTTTCGCCCAGTCCGGTTCCCGGCGCGCCAGCACAGCTCCGAGGTCGGAGAAGCGTTCCGGCAGGTCGCTGCGCAGCCGGATCAACTCCTGGTTGCGCTTCAGGATATCTCCGGCGCCGGCAAGTTTCTTCTCGAATTTGGTGCCGGCCAGTTTTTCCGGATGCTCCAGCCACTCCGAGGCGGGGCCGTAGGTGTTGAGCAGCTGCGCCGCCCCTTTCGCGCCGATTCCCGGAACTCCTGGAATATTGTCGGAGCTGTCGCCGAGCAGCGCCAGATAATCGATCAGCAGCGCGGGCGGAACCTGGAATTTCGCGGTGATCTCCGCGACGCCCCGCTCTTCAAATCCGGCATTCCTGGGGGCGGGTGAAAGCATGGTGACCCGGTCGTCGACCAGTTGGGCGAGGTCTTTGTCGGAGCTGATGATCTTCACGGGGCCTTCGGCGGCGCGCGCAAAAGCGGCGGCGAGGTCGTCGGCTTCGTACTCCGGTTCTTCCAGCAGCGGCCAGCCGAAGGCTTCCGCCAGTTCGCGGATCACCGGAATCTGGGTGCGGAGCGCTTCCGGCATCGGCGGGCGGTTGGCCTTGTATTCCGGATTGAGTTTCATCCGGAACTCCACCTTGCCGCAGTCGAAGAGCATCGCTCCCCGGCTGGTGGGGTACTCCTTCTGGATGCCGAGCAGCAGCCGGGTGAACACAAAGACCGCGTTGGTCGGTTCCCCCCTGGAGTTGGTCAATTGGCGGATCGCGTAGAACGCGCGGAAAATCTGGGAGTAAGCGTCGATCAGAATCAGCTCGTCTGCCATCAAAAAACCTCCGGAACATTGATCAAATCAAATCCGCCGCAACGGATCAAGACAAAAAAAAGGGTTCAAGGTTGAGTTATCCAGACGCTTAGAGGAGTAATTATGAAGAGGAGAAATTGCGTATAGGAGCCTGAATAAACAGAACCTTGAACACTTCTTACTATAAACGGAAATTTTTCAAAATCAAATGGTTTTTGTCGATTTTACGAAAAAAAACGCTTTTTTTTTGATTTTTATCGAAAAAAGACCGTTTTTCACTGTTCATTTTACAGATACGCCGGAGATGTGAAAAACTGATCGGTTGACTGTCGTTTTTCCATAACCATCGATCAATTAAGATTGTTTATCGGAAATAAAAACTTTTGAGTCGAAAATAATAGTGGTTACGGTTTCAGTTTGAAAATTAAAGTACCGATTAAATGGTTGAAAAGAGGGAATCAACTGATTCGGTTGCAGCAGAGACTTATTGAGTTACTACTATTATGGTAGTTTTTTAGTGGTATCTAAGAAATAAAAAACGGCAATTGCATAAACTGGCATTCAGTCTCGATCGACGCATTGCCGGTCTGGGGCTGCAAAGGTTGACCGCTTAAGTTTCTTTTGCCGATATGACGCGTTTTTGTCGAGTGTCGCCTTTGTGCTTGCTCCTGCGACGCAAAGCGTCTTTGGAGTGCGGAGATTCATCTCCGCACTCCAAGGTTGTCAGTTCGCCTTTCGTGGATTTTTTCGATTATCATAAACGAGCCGCAGTCGTGCCGTTTTCGCGGCAGGCGGGTCTTACAGCCTTGCGGCCTCCAGACCTTGTGCGCTACGCGGCCTGATTTTCAATCGCATCTCCGGTAGCTGGGCGCTGTAGCGGCGGCAAGGTGCCGCTGCCGTGACTGTCTCCGACGGCCAACGGTTTCGCCGTTGGATCATGACCGGGTGGCACCCGGTGGAAGGTACTGCCGGTAGAGCCAATAAACTGATAGATAATATCCCCCGGTTTTGCAATTTTTACGTAGTAAAAATTCAAAACCGTACCCGGCGCCGGCACCTTGCCGGTCGGGGGAACCGGGGGGTGAAGCGCCCCGGCCGCCGGAGGCTCCCTCCTCAGGCCGTGGGGACATCGCGGCCTGCAAAGACGCGCACGGCGGCAGTGTTGTCCATGAAGTCGCGGATGGTTTCGTTGACGGAGTCGCGGGGGCAGGCGCGCAGTTCCGCTTCGTGGAGCCAGCTCTCCTCCGCCGGGCGGCCGTAGTGCAGTGAAAGCACGCTTGCGGTCAGCGCAGAGCCGACGGATTCGGTCAGGCGCGCTGCGGCGAAGGCCGCCCCTTCGCGGGCGGCGAGGAATTCCTCGCCGCGCAGCCCTTCGGTGGCGAGCCGGTCGATTTCGGCGGCGATGAGCCGGTCGGCCACCTCTGCCTGTTCGGCGGTGGTGATCACGTGGAACATCAGCGAACCGCGGTGGAAACCGCCGGACATCTGCATGCCGGTGGTGTAAGCGAGCGCGTTGTCTTCGCGGATGCTGCGGAACAGCTGCGAGGCCAGCCCGTTGGTCGCCTGGTTCAGGATTTCAAAGGCCGGATAGCGCCGGTCGCAGCCGCTGATGCCGGGCAACGCGCGGATCACTGCGGTCTGTTCGCGTTCGATCGGCAGTGCGCCGCTGCGGAATCCGTGTTGGAAAACCGGTTCCGGCGGCAGTTCGATTTCCGGCTGGTTCCAGTCGATGCCGCCGGCAAGGAGTTCCGCGAACTCCCGCGTTTCTTCGGCGGAACAGTCGCCGCCGAAGCCGAAGACCACCCGCGAGGGCGTCCAGCGGGAGCGGTAGAATTCGCGGGCCTGCTCCGGGGTCAGCGCCGCGAGCTGCTGTTCGGTGCCGTTTACGCCCCAGCCGTAGGGGTGGCTGCCGAAGAGCAGCCGCCGGGCGAGGTCCTGCGCGGCGGCGCGGGGGGATTGGGCGCGGCTGCGCAGGAGTTCGAGCCGGTTGTAACGTTCGCGTTCAAACTCCTCCGGGCCGAAGGCCGGGGCATGGAGAATTTCAGCGAGGATTTCCAGCGCCTTTTTGAACTTTGCACGCGGTGCGTTGAGTTCGAGCACCCAAGAGTTCAGCCCGGAATTCACCGAAAGATCGGCTCCGCAGCCGTCGAGGCGGCGCAGGATTTCAGTTTCATTGTGGAACTTGGTTCCCGCCGTGATCAGGTCTGCGACCAGGCCGCTGAGCCCGCCCTGCGCCGGAGCTTCGAAGATGGTTCCGGCCGGGAGCAGCAGCGCGAGGTCGATCATCGGCAGCCGGCGGTCGGTCAGCGTCAGCACGCGGGCGCCGTTGCCGAGCCGGGAGGTTTCCGGGCGCGGCGGTTTCGGCGCCGGAGCGGAGTGAATCCGCGCGGACTCCTTCCCGGTCAGCTGTGTGACCGTGGCGAAGCTGTTTTCGTCCAGATAGGTCGCGGCAACCCGGCGGATATCGTCGACGTCGAGCTTCGCGAGCTTTTCCATATAGAGGTCGGAGAGGGCAGGGGCGTCGTTCGCGATGACTCCTCCGGCGATATCGGCCGCGATTTCGCGCAGGCCGCGCAGCTGGCGGAGATGGTCGGCGGTCTGCTGCGTCTTTTCGCGCTCGACCTCCGCTTTGGTGAGGTCGCCTTTGCGGATTTTCTCCAGCTCGCGCTTCAGGGCGGATTGGAGCTTGTTGAGTTTGCCGGGAGCGGCGGTGCAGCCGATGCCGAGCAGGCCGCCGCAGGGCTGGGTGTAGCAGAAGCTGCGCAGGTCGATCGCGAGCTTCTGCTCAAGCTCAAGCACCCGGACCAGCCGGGAACCGTCGCCCATGCCGAAGATGCCGGCCAGCACGTCCAGCGCCGGAATATCCGGGTGGGACGCTTCCGGAATCCGCACCGCCGTCGCCAGCCGGGCCAGCGGATCGGCGAAGCGGAACGAGCTGGAGCGGGGCGCGCACTGAACCGGTTCCTCCGGCAGCAGCGCCTCCGCCAGATGTGCGGCGGGCCAGTCGCCGAGCAGTGCGCCGATCTCCTCGTAAGCCTGTTCGGGGACCACATTGCCGACGATTACCCAGAAACAGCGCCCGGGCGTGTAGCGCTCCCGGTAATAGGTTTCCATCATCTCTTTGCTGACGCCGGCGATCAGTTCCCGGTAGCCGATGATCGGGTGGCGCATCGGGTGAATCTTGAACAGCTCCTGATTCAGCGCTTCAAAGAGCCGCCGGGACGGATTGTCCACACCGAGCTCACGTTCGCGCAGGATCACCTCGCGCTCCGCCCTGAAGCGGGCTTCCGGGAACTCCGGATACCGCACCATCGAGCCGAGCACCTTCACCGCCGTCCCGAGATGCTTGGCCGCCACTGTCGCGTGATAAGCGGTGTGGTCGTAACTGGTGTAGGCGTTCATCGTGCCGCCGAGCCGGTCGATCGTGTCGGAAACGGCGGTGCCGGGGTAGTCGCGGCATCCCTGGAACATCATGTGTTCGAGAAAGTGGGAGAGGCCGCAGCCGAGATGCCGCCCCTCGTGGATGCTGCCGGTGCGGATGAAGCATTCGACTTCGACCGCGGTGCCCGGCTGGGGCAGCACGTGGAGCCGCATGCCGTTTTCATAGTGGAAGGTGACGACGTCGCGGTAGAATTTCATAATGCTCCAAATGGGTTGTTTCAATCGATTTTCGGAAGGGGGGCGTGCGGCTGCCGGGGCGGTCCGCTTTCCGGCTCGATCAGCGGGAAGTCGATCTCGAATTCCTCCGGCGAATCGTCCTGCGAGGCGGAGAGCAGCTCGGCGCCGATCAGCGAATAGACGATGCTGCCGACATCGGCGGCTTCATGGATGCCCCACTCGTCCAGCACCTGCTGCGCGAGGACGCCGAACTCCTTTTGCGCGTAGTCGCGGACGCCGTGCAGCAGTTCGAGCGCCGAGACATGGCGGTGCTTCGGCAGCCGTCCGACCGTGAAGGTCACCGCGTTGGCGACGAAAGGGTAGGCGTCGTGCCGGTAACGCGGGTCGCGCCGGACGAGTTCCTCGATTTTCTGCTCCACATCCTGTTGATCCATGATGAAATGCGCTTGTAAGCGCCTACTCCAGAACTTTGGGTTTCTTTTTGCCGCTGACCAGAGAACTCGGGTCCTGATTGAGATAGTCGGTTAATTCCCGCAGCGAGTCGAGCGTCTGGTTCAGCTTGAGCAGTGTGTTGGACAATTCATCCTGCGAGTTCACGAAGGAGTCTGCGGCGCTGCGGATGCTGGCGGTGCTCTCCGGGATTTTGGAGTCGCGGGTCTCCCGGATCAGCTGGGTGGTCAATTCATTGACGCTCTTGAGATCGGTTTCAAGCAGATTGACGATTCGGTTGATCTGCTCTTCGTTCAGCACGCGCGAAATGGTGCGGCTGCTGGTTTCGAGGTTCTCCGCGGCGTCGTTGATCCGGGCGATCGTGGATTTGAGCGCGGGATCGGAGAGCAGGCCGGAGAGCTCGGAGAGGCTGCGCTCCAACCCGTCCGAAATCTCCTCGAAACGGATGCGGCTGATCCGGTCGAGCGAGGTGTTCAACGCTTTCAGGATGTCGCGGAAACTCGACGGCACCGCCGGAATGTACAACACTCCCGGACCGGTTCCGGCCGGCGGCTCCGGCAGTTCCTGTCCCGGCGTCGCAAAATAGTCGAAGTCGATATAGCGCATTCCGGTGATGCCCGCGTATTCGAGACGGCAGCGCATTCCCTGTTCCAGCTCGGAGCGGAAAAAGCGGTCGAATTCGGTCAGCTGGCGGCTGCGCCCCCCTTCGACGTTCACGAAGTGGTCGAGCTGGATCTCCATATTGACTTCCACGAGCTTGTCGGAGACGCGGATCGCGATCTTCGAGACGGTGCCGATCGGCACTCCCCGGTATTTGACGCCGGAGCCGACGGTCAGCCCCTGCACCGACTCCGAGAAATAGGTCCGCACCGCCACCTTGTGGGTGAAAAAGTCGGACATGCCGAAAAAGAACAGCATGATCAGCAGCAGCAGCACGCCGCCGATCACGAACATGCCGATCCGCAATTTTTGATTCCGGTCGTTCATTGCAGCTTACTCCACGATTTTGACTTTGACATCGGCCTTGTCCTCGCTTTTGAGCCCGTCACGGCTCAGGAAAGCGCGGACCCACGGGTTCTCCGACGTGTCGCGCAGTGTCGCGGGAGCGCCGAGGGCGGCGATGGTTTTCGTCGTTTTATCCAGCATGGCCACCCGGTCGCAGATGGTGAAGATGCTGTCGAGTTCATGCGTGACCACCACGATGGTCGCGCCGAAGTTGTCGCGCATGCGCAGGATCAGCCGGTCGAGGTCGGCCGAAGTGATCGGATCGAGGCCGGCGGAGGGTTCGTCGAAAAAAAGCAGCTGGGGGTCGAGCGCCATCGCCCGCGCCAGCCCGGCCCGTTTGCGCATGCCGCCGGAGAGTTCGGAGGGCATGTAGTCGCCGAAGCCGCCGAGGTCGACCAGTTTGAGCTTCTCTTCGACCTTTCTGGCGATTTCGGCGGGGCTTTTGCCGGTGTACTCCTGCAGCGGCAGCGCGACGTTTTCCGCGACGGTCATCGAGCCGAACAGCGCGCCGCCCTGATAGGTGACGCCGAAGTGGCGCATGATCTCAAGCTTTTCCGTATCGGTGGCGGAGACGATGCTGCGCCCTTCGATGCGGATGTCCCCTTTCTGCGGTTCGTAAAGCCCGATGATGTGCTTGAGCAACGTACTCTTGCCGCAGCCGGAGCCGCCGAGGATGCCGAACACCTCACCCGGCTTCACGTCGAAGTTCAAATTCTGCTGGAGCACATTCGAGCCGTAGCCGATGGTCAGGTCTTCGACTTCAATTTCCGGTTGTACCTTTTCCGCCATGATTCACCTCAATAACCGATAAACGAGTAAAGCACCGTCAGCAGTGCGGTCGCCACCACCACGAACAGGATCGAAATCACCACCGCTGCCGTCGCAGCCCGTCCGACCCCCTGTGCGTCGCCGCTGGAACGGAAACCGCAATAGCAGCCCGCCAGCGTGATCAGCACCGCGAAAACAAAACTTTTCAGCACGCCGAGCAGGAACGTCGTGGAATCCAGAATATCCAATGTGCGCTCCACATACGCGGCGAGCGGCAGCCCCGCGACGGTGATCCCGACCGCCAGCCCGCCGGTCAGCCCGGCGAAGTCTCCGAACACGGTCAGCAGCGGCAGCGCGATCAGCATCGCGATCAGCTTGGGCAGCACCAGATAGGCGGCCGGCCGGATACCGAGCGTTTCCAGAGCGCTGATCTCCTCATCCACCTTCATCGTGCCGATTTCGGAGGCGAAGGCGGAACCGGCCTGGCCGGTCGCGATCAGCGCCACCATCAGCGGGCCGAATTCCTTGAGCACCGAAAAGCCGACCATGTCCACGATGAAAATTTCAGAGCCGAATTTGCTGAGCTGGATCTGGCCGTTGATCGCCAGCACCCCGCCCATCAGGAAGCAGATCAGCAGCACCAGCGGCAGCGACTGCGCGCCGCAGAGATCGAGATAGTACAGAATCTCCTTGATCCGCAGCTGCCGTTTCTGCCGCAGCAAAGGCAATGCCGAGGCGACCCGGCCGATGAAAACCACCGGTTCGGTGACGGAGTCCGGCAATTGAAAGCGCCGGGAAGTTTTCGCTCGGTTTTCCGCCAAGGGGACGCCTCCGGGTCAGTACATCCGCTGCTGCACCTGCCGCTGCGGTTTGATTTTGGGTTCTTCCAGATAGAGGGAATACCACAGGTCGCCGAGTCCGGCATTGTTGAAATGCTTGTATTTGCCGTTGACCAGCCGGTCGCAGTTTTCGATCAGGGTCTGGTTGTCGGAGAGCTTGCGCGCGGCGACCAGCGCGGCGACCGCTTTCTGCGGTTCGTCCTGCCGGAGCTTGATCCAGGCGTAGGTCAATGCGACCAGCGCGGCATCCTCGCCCTTGAGCTTTTTGCATTTCCTGTCGTAAAATTTGTCGATGGAAGCGTCGTTGTTTTTGTAGAGCCGCACCAGCTTGATCGCGAGCGAACGCGGATCGAGCAGGAAGCACTTCGGCAGCAGTTCGTCCACCTTGCCGAACTCCTTGAGCTGGAAATGGAGCTGCATCTTCATGGTGTTGATCTGTTTTTTCAGCATCATGTTCCACTTGTACCACGGCTCGAACTCTTTGGTCGCTTCGAGGGTCCGGCGGACCGCGTCGCTCTGGAGTTTCTCCAGATTCTGCTGCGCGAGGCGCATATTGCCCGGCGGCCGCATCTGGTACTGCTGCATCTGCCGGTTGATCTTCGCCTGCGCCGCCTGCATGATCTGCTGCAACTGGAGATTGAGCTTGCCGACTTTCCTGCGGATCAGCAGCCCGATCACGATCTGGCTGATCAGCATCGCGCCGACCGCACAGAAAATACCCCAGCCGGTGCCGAGGTCGCGCTGCGTAATTGCGCCGATCACGGCGCCCACAATCAAGGATATGATAATGCTGTACACTCTGTAACACTCCCGTGAAAACGGTTATTTCTTATGTTTGCGCTGCTTCTGCCGCTGTTTCTTGGCGAGCTTGGCGAGGCGCTTTTTGCGGTCCTGCTCCTTCTTTGAAATGGGCGCGGGGCCTCCGAGCAATCCGCCGAAGGTGCCGGGCGCGCCGCCGTTTTCCGGCAACTGGGCGCCGGACATCAGGCGGCCGAGCACGCCGTTGTGCTTCATCATCTTGCGCATCGATTCGAACTGCTTGACCAGGTTGCTGACCATCTCGACCGGCACGCCGGAACCCTTGGCGATACGCTTTTTGCGGGAGAAGTCCATCAGGTCCGGGTTGGCGCGTTCGGCTTTGGTCATCGACAGGATCACCGCCTCCATGCGCGAAAAATGCCTGGGGTCGACGCCGGAGAGAGCGCCGGCGATCTGGCGGCCGCCCGGCAGGAACTTCAGGATGCTCTCCATGCCGCCGAGCTTGGTGATCTGGCGCAGCTGGGACAGAAAGTCGTCGTAATCGAATTTGTTGGCGCGCAGCTTCTCCTGAAGTTTTTTCGCCTCTTCCTCGTCGATTTCGGCCGCGGCCTTTTCAACGAGGGAGACCACGTCGCCCATGCCGAGGATGCGGCCGGCCATGCGGTCGGGGTAGAATACTTCAAGGCTGTCGAGCTTTTCGCCGAGACCGATGAATTTGACCGGGCAGCCGGTGACCTTGCGGATCGAAAGCGCCGCGCCGCCGCGGGCGTCGCCGTCGAGCTTGGTCAGGATGAAGCCGGTGAGGTCGAGCGCCCTGTGGAAGTGTTCCGCGACCGAAACCGCCTCCTGGCCGAGCGCGGCATCCGCGACCAGCAGCACTTCGTCGGGCTGGACGGCCTGGCGGATGCGGACCAGTTCCTGCACCATCGTCTCGTCGATCTGCAGCCGGCCCGCGGTGTCGATGATGACCACGTCGAAGCCCTGCCGCCCGGCCTGTTCGACCGCGTTGACCGCGATCGCGGCGACGTTGACGCTGGTGCGCTCGGCGTGGACCGGCACGCTGATCTCCTTGCCGATGATTTCAAGCTGGTCGATCGCGGCGGGACGGTATACGTCGCCGGCGACCAGCAGCACCTTCTTGCCGTCGCGCTTAAGTTTCAGCGCGAGCTTGCCGGCGGTGGTGGTCTTGCCGGAGCCGTGCAGGCCGACCAGCATGATCGCGGTCGGCTTGTGCGCGAAATTCAGTTCGGAAACGCCTCCGCCCAGCAATTCGACCAGCTTGTCGTTGACGATCTTGACGACCTGCTGGCCGGGGGTGACGCTTTTGACCACATCCTGGCCGACGCATTCGGTTTTGACCGCCTCGATGAATTCGGCGACCACGTTGAGGTTGACGTCCGCATCCAGCAGCGCCAGCCGGATTTCCCGCATCGCGTCGGCGATATTCGACTCGGTCAGGGTGCTCTGCCCCCGCAGCTTCCGGAAAACGTCGTGGAGTTTGTCGCTCAGTGACTCGAACATTATTCAGTCTGTCCTTTTTTATTTTAATATATCCATATTACATAATATCATTTTAATA
>ENA-UEQM01000155-UEQM01000155.1-human-gut-metagenome-genome-assembly--contig:-NODE-155-length-48429-cov-126.153499_pt1 | contig 48429 bp, 30 predicted proteins | sample MGYA00242948_ERZ507948 | MGnify/ENA primary metagenome ERZ507948 (study PRJEB26167, sample SAMN06115440) | human gut metagenome | host: Homo sapiens | place: China:Hubei | collected 2015-07-28... | reverse complement strand
CTTTATCCCCGATTAAATATCGTACCTTTGCAACCGAAAGAGTTCTTTGGATGGTTATGCAAATCACAGCAGGATGCCACATTCTGTTTATTTCTAATTCGTAACCTCTTCTTTTTACGAGATAAAAACTTATCTCATTCTCAATCACTTATAAAAAATACGTACTTTCATCAGGTAAAAGTTTATATTTAGGTTTATCATTTGCATTTTATTGCATATCTTGAAAAATAGATGTAATTTTAGGTTCGGTTAATGAAAAGAGAAGTCTGCTAGCAGTGATGCTGGCAGACTTTTTTATTGCTAGTTCTCCGGATCGAAGATTTCACCATAATATACCCAACCCTCAGTCCAGTCGTCTATCTTGACACTCGTAAGGTTCATTTCCGGCTTCATCTCGCTGTATTCCAGGTTGACAATATACTTGCCGCTCGGCTTCATCACGGGAGCTTTCAGGTCGTAGCGTGTACTGTTACCATCAGGAGTTTTGAGCACGATAAACAGATTGGTGTTTTGAACACCATCGCACGTCGGCATCAGGTACATTGTTTTTGTTACAAACATGTTATCCAACATCGTTATTCCGGAAGGAATATCGCATTCTTTCTTAGTCCTTGTTGGCGTGCCGAAAGTTCCATCTTCATTTTGCTGCAAGGCAAACAGTCCGGTGGCAACATTCAATACCTTTCCCGTGATAGCCGTATGCAGAGGAGCCCCTTTTATGTTGATGGTGAGCTCGGCAAGCACACGTCGCATTTCGCTTTTGACGATATGGTGCACATTTTCATGGTCTATGATGATGTCTGTTACACCATAATAGGCATGTTCGGGTGCTGCGTCCGTACCCGACAGACTGATTACCAGATTGTTCATGTTGTCAACGCCTCTAGTCTGCTCACTGATGGTGAACGGAGCCACCAGGTTGGTGGTGGTGAGAATGCGATAGTGACCTTTGGGCATGTCATATCGCTCGCTTGCCATTTCCTGCGCACTGCCATGCTGGCTTTGCTCCACCAGCGTGCCATTTTCTGCATTCATGATCCACGTCTTCACGTCCTTCACTTCCGTGCCCTCGTCGGTCTCGTCAGCCCAGTCGAGAGATATCGACAGGCCTCCGTCTCCTTCGCCATCATGCACGTCGTGGTCGCAACTAGCCAATAGGCATGGGATGCATGCCAGCACCCATAGCCAGATATTCAGTTTGTTTCTTGTTTTCATTGTCTGTATTGTTTTATGGGTTACTGTTTGGTGAGACTGATACCCAGTCTGATGCCGCTTTCCCAGACATAGTTGTTCTTGTGCAGATATTCCGGCATGCCGTCCAGGCGTTTGCCCGTGAGTCGGGTCAATCCCGAAAAGATGCCCAGTTTCAGGCGGTCATTCAGCCGATAGCCCACCTGCAGGTTGGCACCATATCCCAGATGCCAGTGGGTGGCACCTTTCTTCACGGTTGTTCCGTCCGTCAGGTTCTGGATATCTGCCTTGGTGGTCACGGCATATAGATGAGGCGATGCAGCCACCTCCCAGCGGCTGTTGGCAGTTTGAGGAAACAGAGCCAGCAGGTTGATGTTTACTCTTGCCCCCAACTGTGCCATCTTTACCTGGCTCTTCAGCTGGGTATACTCCCAGCAGTCCATTCCCAGGACGCTGGCCTTGTATATCGTGCCGTCGCTTCCCAGCCAGTAGTTGCGTTCTGCACAGCAGTCTTGCGCCGCCAGATTCATCTCTCCGTATTTTGCCGATAGCTCAGCCGACCAGATGTTGTTGAAACGATAGCCGCCGTAAAATCCGGCGTCCCAACCGAGTCGGGTCTTGTCGTGTCCGAAACTCGAGAAAGTAGAGAAGCCGAAAGGCATACCTCCATCTATGCCGACATACCATCCTTGCTCATCTTTCTGCACACCGTCGTTTACTTCCGCCCTTGTTACAGAAAGCGGAAGGATGGCAGCAAGCGTTGCAATCGGTAGCCCAATTTTAGTTCTTAAAGATTTTTTCATATAAGTTCGTTTAGTTAAACTTGTCAGTATGAAGAATGCTTCTATGGGCATTACTTCTAAATATGCTGCAAATATAGCATTTTTTTCCGATATAAGGTGTCTCTTTCCTCAAAAAAAGTGTCTACTTCCTATGTTCAAGGTGTCGCATTGGTACCAATGCGACACTCCTGTTAACATAAAAATACATATAAATACGTATTTTAGTGTGCATCAGAAATCCACTTCCAGTGCTGCCCGTTTTCCTGGGATTTCTTTGTTATGTAATAACTTTTTTAATCGGTAAGAGTGAAGCAGGGCGACTTATCCTTACGATAGTGGATAGTTTTTGCGATGTTTTCTTGCGGGTCTCGAAAAATTATCGTACTTTTGCTGCGTGATGAAAAGATATAATATATGATGAAAAGATATAACTGTATATTCATGGCGCTTGTGGCGCTAGCTTTGTTTGCCTGCCAGGGCAGAAAGACGGCATCTGGTGATGGGGAAGTAGGTGATACGTTGAAGATGAAGTATGCCCGGTTGCTGACCATCGTAAGGCATGGTGAGGGGACTTATGATGAAGGGACTTATGATGAAGTGATGATAGCCAACCCCTGGAAGGCTGGCACCCTGCTGCATCGCTATATCCTCGTCCCGAAGGGCAAGGAGGGGGATGAGACCGTGGCGCAGCTTGCCAGACGCAGGGTGTCGGGCGTAAGATGCGTCACGGATACCGTGCGCACACCCGTAGAAAGCAGTGCCGTATTCATGGCTCCGCATTGCCAGCTGATGTATGAGTTGGGTGTGGGGAATGCCATCCGTGGCGTATGCGATCTGGATTATATCAATATTCCCGATATCAGGAAGCGCGTATCATCATCCTCTGTTGTGGATTGCGGTTCCGGTATGGCACCCGATCTTGAGCGCATCATCGCCCTGAAGCCCGAGGCAATCCTCGTATCTCCTTTCGAGAACAGTGGCGGATATGGTAAGCTCGACAAGCTTCGCATCCCCCTGATAGAAGCAGCCGACTATATGGAGACATCGCCATTGGGCAGGGCAGAGTGGATGAAATTCTATGGCATGCTCTTTGGCAGCCGTCAGGCAGATTCGCTCTTTGCCGGTATAGAAAAGGAATATCAGTCGCTGAAGTCGGTGGCAGGGAAACTGCCCGAAGGTCTTTCGGTGTTGACCGAGCGCAAGACGGGTGGGGTATGGTATGTGCCGGGCGGCAGGAGCACGATGGCCCTTCTTCTGAAGGATGCCCATGCCCGCTATGTTTTTGCAGAGGATGATCACAGCGGAAGTCTGGCGATGAGTTCGGAGCAGATTCTGGCGAAGGGTAGGGAGATAGATGTCTGGGCATTCAAGTATTTCGGAGGTGCTCCCTTGGGCAAAGCCCAACTGCTTCAGGAGTATGAAGGCTACAAGGCATTGTCAGCCTTTCAGCGTGGCAACATCTATGAAGTAGATACTTCCCGTGTTCCCTATTTTGAGATGACGAGTTTCCATCCCGAGCTGCTGCTCCGTGAGTTCATCCTCCTTTCTCATCCTGCCACGGATGCTCGGTATGCCCGGAACGGGGAGTTGGGGAAGCTGGGAACACTCCGGTTCTATCAGCCTTTGTAGGGGGAATGGCTATCATGGCTCAGAATGGAACAAAGCGAATTTGTACCAGGCTGGTACAAAATTACAAAAGGTGGATAATGCGACAATCCCAATGCCAGAAATCTTGCTTGGTGTGCCTTGGAGACATCAGACAATCGTAGACAGGGTTTACGATGCCTGTAAGTTTGCATGTTTGCATGTTTGCATGCAAACATGTTTTGTTCTTTGTCACGCAGATTTATTCTTTGTTGTTTTGTCACGCAGATTTCGCAGATGACGCAGATTTATTCTTCTTCACGCAGAGCTTTTTGCGCAGATGACGCAGATCTTTCCTGAACTTTCGCCTTGTTTGCCCCACACGCCCTGGGCTAGGAGCTTCTGCCCTTTACCTTTCCCTTCGGCCGGTGACCGTTGGTTCAGGGTGTGTGGGGCAAATCTTGCTTCTGTCCTTTACCTTTCCGTTAGGCGTTCCGCCGGATTTGGAATCCGGCGTTAAAAAATGTCCTAACCTATTTAGGCTCTGCGGATTTGCAATCCGCAGCAAAGGAGAATGCATTTCCCTTTTGTTGTGTTGGGGGGATTACAAATCCCCCGGTTTTAATAGGTCGAACCTTTTTTTACGGCGGATTTCAAATCCGCCGGGACGCCTGGCGGGGTTGCGCTCTTGATTATTATTCTGTTATTGCATTGCCGTCTTTATCAAGAACGGTGCATTTGCCAATCTGCCATTTGGCAGGGAGACAATTGGCATTTGCTTTCAGTGCTTCGTAAGCCGCCTTATCTTGTACTTTGAGTGTGCGGTTTTGTACGCTTTGGTCTGTTCCGGCATTATTGAGCCAGTAATACAAACAAGATGATCCGCTTAATGTAATTTCTTTGCTTGGTGCTAACATTGTAACAGATGACAGGTTTGTACAATTATTGAACATAGCGTCACAGCAGCTTCGATAAAGAAATTCTATAGACAATTCAGCAGATTTGAGATTTGTACACCCCGAGAACATATTGGCATAGCATTCCACTCGTGAGATTTTTGCAGGCAATTTTGGGGCAGTTTTGAGATTTGTACACCCCGAGAACATACTGGCATAGCAGCAGTCTGCTAACGCTGTAGCCTTTAATTCTGGGGCAGTTTTGAGATTTGTACAGCCTGAGAACATACAGGCATAGCAGTTTCTTGCTAATGTTGTAGCAGGCAATTCCGGGGCAGAAGTTAATACACTGCAATTTTCGAACAATTTAATGAACCTCGCATTCTCTGTATTGACTGTAGCATAGTTATTCCAGTCAAGCAATGTGCGGATATCACCTGTGCAAGCCACTGGCACATTACTTTTCGTAAATGTGATGGTAGCATATGTAGCATATTGAACGGTGCCTGTTGCCGTTCCTGCGGTATTTTTTCCACGCAAACGAAGGTCGCCATTTGCGCCACCAAATGAAATTTCTGTGTCTTTCTTGACAGCTGCCCATTCGTTTCCACCAACAGAATAGTCAAGTTCAGAGATGATATAGTCATTATAGGTTGTCATCTTAAATGTTTGAGGATCCTTTGCCGTAAAGGTGACGTATGGGTAACATTCTGCTTTACCGCCATCAATCTTATCAGTTCCCCAATCAGCCACAGTAACATTACCTATAGTCACCTTATTCTTACCCACTATAAGATTGTAGGTATAGCTCTTGCCGGCTTCCAAGGCTCCTGTCTTTACAACAAGCGGAGTCTCGGTGGATTCATTGTCAGTGAAATAGAGCTTTCCCTCTACTTTTCCAGGAATAACCAGGGCAGTATAGGTTGTGCCGATTCCACCCTCACCCTTCTGCAAAGGCTTGATATTGACGGTAGATGTTTCGCTGGCTTCAGTAGATGCCTTGCTTGCGATACGGATATGGTTGACCTTGGTGTCGTCGGTGAACTGGTCGTTGAAACTCTGGATGTTGAGAATCAGACGGGCAGTCTTGCGCACCAATGTCACATCAAGCTGGCGGTTACCAGGAATTTCAGTAAGGTCGGTTACCGCTGCCGTCATATAATCTGATTTCGCAATCGCCTCTGCACTGCTCTGGTCTTCCTGGATATAGCCTTTGCTGAAGGAATTCTTGCCATCAGCAGGATACCAGCACTGGAAAGTGAGGTTGCTATTATCCCATACCAGATAATTTTCACTACCTGGCTGCCAGTCGTTGGTGCCCTTATTGTAGGTATAGGTGATCGATGTGCCGTTATTGCTGACGCCCATCACATCACCAGTATTAAAACTCTTCTGTCCGGCTTCATCTGCTGCAGCCGGATTGCTTCGGGTGAAGATGCTGCCCACCGAAGCCGATACATGAACGGCATTCGGGTCGCTGAGCCATGTATTACTGTTGTCGGAATCTGTAGCGCAACCAGCCAGCAATAAGCCGGCTGTTGCTACAAGACCCAATATCTTCTGATATTTCATAGTTGTTCTATTTTAAGTTCATATTCTTTAATCTGTCTCAAGAGGCTTGTCACTAGTGATTTCTGTCCATGGAGTAGCGGAGATGCTGCCACCCTTCAACAATACCACATCATTACCCATGCTAAGATTGAGGGTATATCTGTAGCCGCTCTTCAGCTCGACTGGTTCTGCAGAAGTCCATTCATAGAGCTTGCCGGCTGTCATCAAAGACACCTTGAAGGTGTTGGCTCCAACGGTCTGTGGGATGGCAATGCAAGAGAAACGTGAGATGGCGTTCTTTTCTGGATCTGCTTTCTTATCTGCATTTTCAGCCGGTGTGAAGGAACCTTTGGTGGTGGTAATGTCGGTAGCAGCAGCTTCTTCGCTGGCTGTTACGACACTAGCAGCGTTTGTAACATTTACACTTGCCTCAATTTTGGTTCCTCCTAAGGTCACCTTTACGATAGGGGATTCTTTAAGAACCTCAGGCTTGTTGAACTCGGTTCCCAAAGTCACAACGATATCAATCATACAGAAAGCATGGTTGAACTGGATACTCAGCTTCTTATCCACGAGACTTGTGCCAGGCTTGAAGTCTTTTGCATAATAGTACAACAAGTCGTTATTGTCAGACGATGTAGACTGGTCGTCAGCCACGCTATAAGTTATAGACTGGATAGGCTGGGTACTTCCCTCAGCATAAACACCATTGAATTTGCCATTTGGAGCCGGAGCAAAAGCCACGATATCTACGGGTTGCGTGTCTTTCTGCCAAAGCAGTGTCTCTGAGCAGTTCCAAGCTCCATTATCATCCTTTGTGAACACCTTATTAACATAGGTATATTTTTTAGCCAAAGTGGCGTTCTCGTTCTTATTCACCACGGTCAGAGATAAAGGCTTCTCCAGTGGAGTGCCTGCTCCCTCAGCACGAGTCTTGGCATTGTTCACTCCTGCAGTAACGCGGATGATGTTATCACTAGGATAATTGCTCTGTGACAGTTCGTCCTCGCTAGAGCAACTGGTAATCATGGCTGCAGCCATGGCTGATATTGCGAAAAACTTGATAGCTTTCATAATCGTTCTATTTTTAATGTTATGTTATAATCTTATCTTATTGATATTTCTCCGATTTTAATCGAATGCCTCGCCATGGAAGGTGTTGCCATTCTCCCAATCAGAAATCTTCACTTCGTCGAGAATCACCTGGTCACGACCTACCTCCAGGTTGATGGTGGTAATCTTGCCGCTCTCAAACGTGAACGGAGTTTTGTTGTCGTAGATGAAAGTCTTATCACCGATGGTGATGGCAATCTTCTGAATGCCATTCTGAGGAATGAGCACGGAAACATACTGGGTGTTGGCTGCCGTAGCAGGAACCTCGAAATCAGCCTTGGCTGTAGTCGTTGTGGTCACTGCCTTGGTGAGGTAGTTGATGGTAGCCTCATTTATGGCATCCGAAACCACCACGTTCTTTACGGTAGGAGTGCCGCCCCACTGGTTCTTGTAGGAAAGGTTCACCACCATCTTTGCCATCACGTGGGTGAATTCGAGCTGCACGGGATCCTTGGCATCCTTGGTATAGGAGAGACCATTGGTGTTTACTGCCACCAGCAGGTCGCTTGCCGCCTGGTTTTCTGCATTGAAGGTATAGGTGTCGGCAGTAAGGTTGTCAACGTTCTTGGTAGGGTAGATGCCGATGAAGTAATGCTTATCCACATTGTTCTTCCACAGCATCTGTGGAGTGGCCACCCAAACCTTGTCAGTGAGCTTGTTGATGGCGTTGTTCACCACTCTTCCAGCGGCAGCAGGAACATTTTCTGCACTTCCTGTCCAGGCATACACGCTGATTTCATCTCCTTCAGAGAAAGTCTGTGTTCCCTTGGCGTCCGTAGTGATACGGGTCATCTTGCCGATGCTTGTAGAAACGGTGATTGACTTAGGCGCCTCGGTGCCTATTGTATTCTCGCTGTCTGAGCAGCTGCCCAGAGTCATGGTCATTGCTGCAAGAGCAATCATGTAATACTTTGTTTTCATGTTTATTCTTTATTTATAAATTATATATTATCTAATGGGTTCTATTCTATTTTCCGTTATTTTCATACAGCACGGTAGTATTTGTTGCATCTTTCTTCCAGTTGTCAGGAAGATAACCTTTGCCTTCCAACGCAGTATAGGCATCCGCATCCATTACTTTGAGTGTGCGGGAACTTACGGTTTTGTCGGTTCCGGCATTATTAAGCCAATTATAGCAGCAATCAGATTTTTTCGAAATTTGGTCGCTTGGTGCCAACATAGTGACGGTTGACAATTTTGTACAACCATAGAACATTCTAGAATAGCAGCTTGCTGCTAACGTTGTAGCCTTTAATTCTGGGGCAGACGTGAGACTTGTACAACCATAGAACATTCTAGAATAGCAGCTTGCTGCTAACGTTGTAGCCTTTAATTTTGGGGCAGAAGTGAGGCTTGTACAACCATAGAACATACTAGAATAGCAGGATTTTTCTAACGTTGTAGCCTTTAATTCTGGGGCAGACGTGAGACTTGTACAACCTTCGAACATATGATAATAGCAGTAATTTGCTAATGTTTTAGCAGGCAATTCTGGGGCAGAGGTCAATGCTGCGCAGCTATAGAACAAAAAACAGAATCTGGCATTTTGGGTATCTACTGTTTTATAGTATTCCCAGTCCAGCAGCGTGCGGATGTCGCCTGTGCAAGTTACTTTCACATTTTTATCAGTAAATGTGATGGTTGAATAATTACTCCAGTTAGATGCTGTTCCATAAATGTTCGTGCCACGTAAACGAAGGGTGCCATTTGTTCCACCGAAGGTAACTTCTTCATTTTCCACAACATTCTTCCATTCGCCATTATTTACAGAATACTGAAGTCCTGAGATGGTGTATTTTCCTTTGGTTATCATTTTAAACGTCTGCTTAGTATCTGCCGTAAAGGTGAAGTCTGGATTATATTCCGCTTTACCACCAGTAATTTCACCTGTAGTCCAATCTTTCACGGTAATACCGGAAACGGATACCTTGTCCTTACCCACGGTGAGCTGATAGGTGTAGCTCTTGCCGGCTTCGAGTGCAGGGATGCCGGCGAGCGTTTCAGTTGTTGTTTTGCTTGCTCCTTCTGATACATCAAGAGAGAGGAAGGTTGCGGAGTTTTGGGCAGCGCATGGCTTGATGAGCGCATAGAACTTGTTATCGCTGTGCTTATACGCTTTCACACCACAGATGCTGAGGCTATTGACGTTATCAATATTGGCTCCGGCATACTGGTCCTTGAAGCCATCAATCATTACTACCACTCTCGCCATTTTTCGCTCCATGGTGAGTGTGAGGTTATTGCTATTGTTGGTATTGGTTTGCGGACCGCTAAACGACATGAAGTCTGCGGCAGCAAGCGATTCTACGCTGGTGTATTCCGTAGGCTGGGTAATGGTACCATTGAACGAAGAAGGGTAGTAGGCGGTGAAATTCATCGTCTCGCTTTCCCATTTCAGGAACTTGTCGCCTTGCGGCTGCCATTCATTGTTGTTTAACTGATAGGTTACGGCATCCTGGCCATCAGCCTGGACGCTGATCATATCACCATCTTTAAACTTCTTCTGCGCTTCGGCATCCCCCAGCGGAAAGCTGCGGGTGAAGCCATCGGCAGATGCTTTACCTACTTGCGCAGTGATGCGCACAGCGTTAGGGTCGCTATGGAATGCAGAGAGGAGGTCTTCTGATTCGGAGCATGCCGACAGCGCCAGAATCATGGTCATTGCTACAAGAGCAATCATGTAAAGTTTTGTTCTCATATTCTTTAATTATTTAAATTTTAGACTTTTTATTTCATAGGTACAAATATAGCATTTTTTCCCGAAAAACGGTGTCGTGATTTTCGAAAAAGGTGTCTACTTCCTATGTTCAAGGTGTCGCATTGGTACCAATGCGACACCACAATTAACATAAAGATACATATAAATACGTATTTTAGCGCATATATTCAAGGAGTCTCATCACAGGGTGTATTTTATGGTATGTAAAGAAAGTGTGATTGTCTGTTAGTGGTAAGTATCAGAAGTACCATGTCTTTTTCTGTAACTTTTCCCCGAAATCTCTTGCGGGTTTGAAAATAAAACCGTAACTTTGCGGAAAAGTTCATTTAAAGACAGATTAGGAATTATGGTAGAGACAAACGATAGAATATTGCCAGTAGGCATCCAGTCTTTTGAGGAAATCAGAAAGGAAGGATACCTGTATGTTGACAAGACAGATATTATCTGGCAACTTGCCAACAGGGGGAAAAAGTATAATTACCTGAGCCGCCCACGCCGCTTCGGTAAATCCATCCTTGTCGATACGCTCGAAGCCTACTTTCTGGGCAAGAAGGAACTCTTCGAGGGCTTGAAGATCATGCAGCTGGAGACGGAATGGGTGAAGCGACCTGTCATCAGACTGGATATGAGTCGTGCGGGTGCAGAGCCAGAAAGTCTGAAAGATTATCTGAACTATACCTTTCAGGAATATGAATCTTTATATGAGATTAAAGTCAGTAATGACTCTTCCTTAGCTACTCGTCTGTCTGAAATAGTAAGGATTGCTTATGAGCAAACCGGAGAGCAGGTTGTCATTCTCATTGATGAATACGACTCTCCATTGCAACGTTCCTGGAAGACTCCGTTATACGAAAAATGTACGGCAATATATAGAGACGTATTTGTCATTCTCAAATCTATGGACAAATTCGAAAACTTTATCTTTATAACAGCCTGCACCAAATTTTCGCAATTCTCCCTAATCTCAGGTCTCAACAATTTGAGTTTCATTGGTTTTGATTCAGAATATGCTGCCTTATGTGGCATCACAAAAGAAGAAGCTATCCGTTATTTCAAACCAGAAATCAACAAATTGGCAGCATGTAAAGGATGGACATTCGATGAAGCTACAATACAACTGTCTTCTTATTATGGTGGCTATCACTTCAGTCGCCGTAATATGGTGGATGTATTCAATCCGTTCAGCCTCATCAATGCCTTGGCAGATTCAGATTTGAAGAACTACTGGCTTTCATCCGGGACATCGCCACTACTCTCTAAGTTTGAAGATGATATTAAAAAGAGATTGAAAGATTTTGAGTATTGTCCGATAATTAGCGATACTCTGGAGAGTTCTGATGTGACTGATGGCGGAGCAGAACTGTTCCTCTATCAGTCGGGGTATCTTACGATAAAGGGATATATGGATAGAATCTATTTGCTAGGGTTCCCTAATTCAGAGGTAAAAAAATCACTTTATGAAACGATATTGCCAGCACTTACTTCAGAAGCTGAGCAATAACGGTGGCGTGGATGCTGCCGAGGAGCAGATGAAAGCCAGGCAGTATGCCGAGCCTTTCAAGGCGGATAGGCGGAAAGTTATCGCCCTTGCCATAGAGCTGGATGATAAGGGAAAGGGATTGGTTGGCTGGAAGGAAGTATAAGATAACAAAAAAGGTCTATATGCCACCCGTTCATCGTGGCATATAGACCCTTTTTTCTATTGTTTCGCCGGATTGTATCATTAGGCTAAGTGCTCCAAAATTGGTATTTGTAGACAACGCTCAATCTTAGCCAGTGTTTCGAGCGACAGATTCTCTTGTCCTTTGAGAATCTTGGACACATATTGCTGACTGCACCCCATGAGTTCAGACAAATGCTTCTGTGTCATTCCTAATTCATCCATCTTATCGAGCATGATCATAGCAATATGCTGAGAATAGCGAAGCCATGACTTGTTAGCCATGCGCCATTCTGCATTCTTACGCCATTTTGATGGTGAAGAAGACTGATGCTCCTTTAGTTTGGAAACTATTTCATTAGCAGTTCTCATAATAACCTCCTTTCTATTAACAGCATGAGGAGCTACTGCGGATGTCGGCAGTACCTACCACTACTTCCAGAATATTATGGATTGTATTATTTTGTGCCATATTTTTCAATTAAACGTTTATTTTTCTGCAAAGATGGCCATATTTTTCGATTAAGAAGCATCTTTGTGCCATATTTTTCGATTAAGGCGCTATTTTTGTGGTGTTTTGGGGATTACATCACCAATCATCTGCGGAATCTGCGGCATCTGCGTGACTTTAAATCCAAGCCAAGAATCTGTGTGAATCTGTGAAATCTGTGGGACAAAGAACAACTCCCACGGATGGTGACAGCATATCCGATGGGTCGGAAATCAAATAAAATAGCTTGATTACACAAAATCAAGGTAATATCTTTGATTTTTCAAAAGAAAAATATTATCTTTGCATCAGAATTAATCAAATTATCCAAGTTTATGATAAAAGGCGTGATTACAGGAGATCTAGTAAACTCCACTAATATTGCTGCAGAATGGAGACAAACAGTATTGGATGCATTGAATATATGCGTTGCAGATTTTCTGCCTCTAACTCTCTGCAATCTGGAAATGTATCGAGGTGATAGTTTCCAAATAGTTGTTGATAAACCAGACTATGCCTTGGCTGTAGCCATTGCGCTAAGAGCAAAACTTAAAGCAATGACTCCAGGCAAACAGCAGCTTTGGGATGCAAGATTGTCCATTGGTATTGGTGACATTTCTTTTGAAAGCGACAATATTGTAACTAGTGATGGAGTTGCTTTCAGATTATCTGGCCGTTCGTTTGACAACATCGGGAAAAAAAGGCTGAGCATATCGACCACATGGCCTGATTTTAATAAAGACATGGATTTGGTCACTCGTTTTGCTGATGACATAATTACGTCATGGACTGCTAAACAGGCAAAAGTAGTCTATCAGGCAATACTTTTTCCTAAACTTCAGAAAGACCTGGCTGAGGATTTGGGCATGACAAGACAAAACTTTAATTATCACTGGAGTTCAGCTAAGGGTCAGCTAATCCTTGACTATGTGGAATATTTCAAATCGTTAATTTTAAAATACAATAAGCAGTAACATGGAATCAATCATCATATTTATAAAGTTACTCTGCGCCCATCTATGTTCTGATTTTATATTTCAGACTGATAGCATCAATAATGGGAAGCGCAAACCTGGTATCAAGGGGATTGGTTATCTGTTGCTTCATAGTGCCATACATGCATGTGTGGCATATATCTTGGTGGCAGATTGGTCATGCTGGCTTGTACCTTTGATTATCTTTGCCAGCCATTTTATAATAGACTTGATTAAATGTAGGTGCTGCAAGGATTCTCTTTCAACATTTCTTGCAGATCAGCTTTTACACATTATAATAATTGGAGTATTATGGTTCGTTTTATACGGAGATGGCACTGTTCTTTCATATATTGAGAACCATTGTTCTGCAAATGTTTGGTTGACCGTCGTAGCATATATATTAATGTTAAGACCATCTTCTATCTTATTGGGGTTGTTTCTCAGCAAATGGACGCCTGCATCTTCTAACACACAGAGTTTGCCTAATGCCGGACAATGGATAGGTTATATTGAAAGGATCATGATTTTGACATTCGTCCTTGTTGGCAGTTTTGAAGGGGTCGGCTTCTTGCTGGCAGCAAAGTCTGTCTTCCGTTTTGGTGAATTAAACAAAGCCAAGGAAATTCGCACAACAGAATATGTTTTGATTGGCACTTTTTCTAGCTTCACTATAGCAATTCTTACAGGAATAGTAATAAGAAGTTTATTCTAAGCATCCCTGATACTACAAAAACGGGTCTATACGCCACGATGAAGAGTGGCATATAGACCCTTTTTGGGGGGATGTTATGGTTTTGGGGTATAATACTCCACGGTGGTATTTGTTGCATCTTTCTTCCAGATGGCAGGGAGATAAGCTTCATTATTTACCAACGCATTATAGGCAGCCTCATCTAGTACTATGAGTGTGCGTGTAATTCCATCATTTGTTCCTGCATTATCCAACCAATAATTAAAGGAATAATCTGTATTTTCAATTTTGTCGCTTGGTGCCAACATTGTGACAGATGACAAATTCTTACAACCGTAGAATATTTTACAGTAGCAGGCTTCCGCTAATTCTATAGCAGACAATTTTGGGGCAGAGGTGAGACTTGTACAACCATAGAACATTTCATAATAGCAGAAAGATGCTAATTTTGTAGCAGGCAATTCTGGGGCAGACTTGAGACTTGTACATTTTTCGAACATGGTACTATAGCAACGATCCTCTAATTCTGTAGCAGGCAATTCTGGGGCAGAGGTTAATACACTGCAATTAAGGAACAAATAACAGAATCTGGCATTTTTGGTCTCTACTATATTATAGTTTTTCCAGTCCTGCAGCGTGCGGATGTCGCCTGTGCAAGCTACATTCACATTAGCTTCTGTGAATTTGATGGTTGAACATGCATACAATCCAGTCGCAGTTCCATTTGGGTTTATGCCACGCAAGCGAAGGTCGCCTTTGTCGCCACCGAAGGGAATTTCTGTGCCTATCGTAACAGATGCCCATTCGCTATTATTCACAGAATACTCAAGATTAGAGAAGGTGTAACCTCCCTCAGTGGTCATCATAAACTTTTGCTCTGCCTCTGCCTTAAAGGTGATGTATGGGGTAGGGCATTCTTCTGTTTTACCACCAGAAATTGTTCCACCAGTCCAATCTGCTACGTAGATACCGGAAACAGATACCTTGTCCTTACCCACGGTGAGCTGATAGGTATAGCTATTGCCGGCTGTGAGTGCAGGGATGCCGGTGAGCGTTTCTGTTGTTGTTTTGCTTTCTCCTTCTGCTACATCAAGAGAGATGAAGGTTGCGGAGTTTTGGGCTTCGCATGGCTTGATAAGGGCATAAAACTTATTGTCGGTGTGCTTATACGCTTTTATACCACAGATGCTGAGGCTATTTACTGTAGCTCCGGCATACTGGTCGTTGAAGCCATCAATCTCTACTACTACTCTCGCCATCATGCGATTCATGGTGAGAGTAAGTTGATTGCCATTGGTATTGGTTTCCAAACCGTAATACGACATGAAGTCGTTGGCAGCGAGCGAAGCCTCATCATATTCCTTAGGCAGGGTGACGTTGTCGAGGTTGCCATCGAACGAAGCAGGGTAGTAGGCGGTGAAATTCATCTTATCGCTTTCCCATTTCAGGAACTTGCCGCCTTGCGGCTGCCATTCATTGTTGTTTAACTGATAGGTTACGGCATCCTGGCCATCAGCCTTGACGCTGATCATATCACCATCTTTAAACTTCTTCTGCGCTTCGGCATCTCCCAGCGGAAAGCTGCGGGTGAAGCCATTGGCAGATGCTTTACCTACTTGCGCAGTGATGCGCACAGCGTTAGGGTCGCTGTGGAACGCTGAGAGGAGGTCTTCTGACTCGGAGCAGGAAGACAGCGCCAGAATCATGGTCATTGCTGCGAGAGCAATCATGTAAAGTTTTGTTCTCATATTCTTTAATTATTTAAATTTTAGACTTTTTATTTCCATGGTACAAATATAGCATTTTTTCCCGAAAAACGGTGTCGTGATTTTCGAAAAAGGTGTCTACTTCCTATGTTCAAGGTGTCGCATTGGTACCAATGCGACACCCCAATTAACATAAAAATACATATAAATACGTATTTTAGCGCATATATTCAAGGAGCCTCATCACAGGGCGTATTTTATGGTATGTAAAGATAATGCTACAAAAAATTAAGTTTCGCAAATGACTTCCGGTCCCCGAAGGGGGCGAACCACATCCAGTCTTGCTCCTGTTCGCCCCCTTTGGGGACGATAGAGAGAGTATGTCTGCTATCCGCAGGTTCCATTCCCTTCGGTCATTCCACCCGCGGTTATTCACATTCGCCCCCTTCGGGGACGGTAGAATGCTACTTGCGAAACTTCTGTAATATAATTCAAGTATATTCCATAATGCTATGCTTTATTATTATCGTTCACAAAGATAATCTTTCTGAACGATAATTCTAAATATTTGAGCTACAATTAGTTGCTTGCTATTGTTATTTAACTATTAATCGGGGATTTCATCACCAATCATCTGCGGAATCTGCGGAATCTGCGTGACTTAAAATCCAAACCAAGAATCTGTGTGAATCTGTGAAATCTGTGGGACAAAGAATAATCTGTGGGACAAAGAATAGGGGATTGTCAAGTATAGTCTTAAAAAAAGGAGCATTTCAAAACTTGCCATCCAGATGGCGATGAGGCTGGAAATCTGCCCCTTCCTGAGGGCTTGGGCTGCGATTTCGAGGTTGAATGGGTTACGAGTGTACGGTCGTAAACCTGCGACCGTACAGTTATATAGTGTATGCTCGTACACTCGTAGCGCTACGACCGTACACTTGTAGGGTATTCAACCGTACACTCGTAGAAAAATGAATGGTTTTCGAATTCTTTACATTCTTCTAACCCCTTGATTTGCAGCGAGAAACGAAAATCCTTCATATTTCCGGTATTTCAGATAAAATATTTCCCGGCGGAAAATACGGGAATTATGGTACATTTTACTTGAAAATCTGTATACTTTTATTTGCGTTTTCTGTCACCAGACTGCCCCGCAGAAAGGAATTTATCAATCAGCACGGCTCGCACAAACAAACGCCTGCATACCGCATAGAAGGCAGGATTCTACCACAGAATACATGTTTTTTTGTTGCATTATCGGTTCAATTTGGGTCATTTTAGTCCAAACGGCATTTTTTTCTCCTTTATATTTTGCTCATTCAACATTTTTATTTATCTTTGCCGGGATTTAGTAGAAATGTTATCTTTCAACGAAGATTCCGTTAAAAACTATTATTGTTAGGACTATTATAAATTGTTTATATGATGAATAATAACTACTACAGAGGGAATGTGCTGGTAAGACGACTGGTAACATGCATGGACATCGTTATCTTAAACGTTTTGCTGTTTGCCTATACCAAGTATGGTGCAGAATTGGTTCCCGATTATTTTGATGAAGCAACGAAGATTACGGCTTTCGTTGCCAATGCTGCCTTACTCCTGAGTGAGTATTATTACTCAACCATCATCCATGTAAGAAAGATCGGTTTCCTGCAGGTATTGAAGCGCACGCTATGCCTGGCTGCATCCACCACCTTCTGGTTCTTTGTCTTCGTAAGACTGCTCAGCCATGGAGGTCAGATGTTCTCTTTTGCATTCATCTTCGGCATATCATTTTATTTTTTACTGGTTATATCCCGACTCTGTGAACTCTCACTCCTCAAATACTACCGTTCCAAGGGACGCAACAGCCGCACGGTTGTCTTTGTGGGCAATGACCCGGCAGTGGGAGAGATGTATCGGACGATGACGGAGGATCCTTCGGCTGGTTATATCGTGAAGGGATATTATGCTGATGCCGATATGGCCAAGGCTCCAGAGGGACTGAAGAGGATAGGAACCATGCAGGATCTCAACAATAACATGTCTTCCACCATCAACAATACCATCTATGGTACTTCTAACGCCATCGACGAGGTGTTCTGCTGCCTGTCGCATACAGAATCCGATCAGATAGTAAAGATTATGCAGTTCTGCGACAAGAACGTGGTTCATTTCTATTTCTTGCCTCGCGTTTTCGGCGAATATAAGCTGCATCTCGATGCCCAGAACTTCATGGGCAGAACGGTATATTCCAACCATCAGGAGCCGCTGGCAAGCATTTCCAACCGCATCGTGAAGCGAGCTTTCGACATCGTGGTGAGCGGAATTATATGTCTTTGCGTATTGCCGTTTATCCCGATCATCGCGCTCATCATCAAGATTCAGAGTCCGGGTCCTATCTTCTTCAAGCAGGCAAGAACGGGTCTGAACGGTGATACTTTCTACTGCCTGAAGTTCCGTTCCATGCATGTGAACAAGGATGCCGACAAGGCGCAGGCTACCAAGGACGACCCAAGAAAGTTTGCCTTCGGCAACTTCATGCGAAAGACGAACATCGATGAGTTCCCTCAGTTTATCAACGTGCTGAAGGGCGACATGAGCATCGTGGGTCCTCGTCCTCACATGCTGCATCACACCGAGGTATACGGCAGCCTGATAGACAAATACATGGTTCGCCATTTCTCCAAGCCGGGTATCACGGGTTGGGCTCAGGTTACGGGATTCCGAGGCGAAACCAAGGAGCTGTGGCAGATGGAAGAGCGCATCCGCCGAGACATCTGGTATATCGAGAACTGGTCGTTCTGGCTCGACATCAAGATTATCTTCCTCACGGCCAAGAGCATCATCTTCCCGGATAAGAATGCATACTAGTTAAGAATGCATACTAGTTAAGAATGCATGCCAAATAGAAACAATTCATACTATACCTTCATTCAAGTTTCGCAAGTAACCTCCGGTCCCCGAAGGGGGCCAACTTTCAATAACCGCTGGTGGAATGACCAAAGGTCATGGAACCTGCGGACAACCAATAGTAGGGAGAAAGCGTCCCCAAAGGGGGCGAACCACATCCAGCCTTGCTCCTGTTCGCCCCCTTCGGGGACGATAAGAGAGTATCTGTAACTATCCGCAGGTTCCATTCCCTTCGGTCATTCCACCCGCGGTTATTCACATTCGCCCCCTTCGGGGACGGTAGAATGCTACTTGCGAAACTTCAGTACCTTCATTATGTAAGGGCAATTATGGTAAATAGGGTTTAAAGCGCAGAAGTCTGCCGGCATCACTGCCAGCAGACTTCCCTCTTCATTAATAGAACCTAAAATTACATCTATTTTTCAAGAACGGCTTCTTAATAGGGATAATGCGTAGAGTGGCAGTATGGTAACGTGCCTTACAGCGCCATCGGCTTGATTGTCAATGTAATCGAATGCGCCGAAATTCTCAAGAGAACAGCGGAAGGCTTCGGTGAGCTTTTTCTCTCTCATGAATAGCCAGAGACTCTTCATGCCGCCTTGTGTTCCCGATTTGATTTCGATAGGGGTAATCTTCATGTTGTGGATTTCCAGATAGTCTATCTCTGCTACGCTCTTCCCCTTCTTTTCCCAATAGAACATCTTCTGGCGTTGGATGCATGGTTTGTAGCGCATCATCTCGAGTCCTGCAACCATTTCTGTAAGACCGCCCTTATTGACAAGTTCCTGTGGGGTGCCGGCTAAAATAAGCTCTATGAGTTGCTGAGACAAGTCACCTTCCAGTTGAAGCACGGCTAACAGTAATCCTGGGTCCAGGAAGAGAACCTTCATGCTTTTCTCGTCGGCTTCCGCATCCAGCGGAATGCCATTGCCCGAGGTTGCTACAACAGGAGTTACGATTCCTGCAAGTGTCAGTAGGCGCAGAGCTTCTCTGATTTGTGAACTCTGATAGTCTGCTGATATTTGCCTGTATGTCAGCTTCTCTCCAGCCTGGTGGCAGATGCCACGCATCGTCGTGCGCAGCAAGTCTGGGTTGACTCTCTTTTTATACTTGCTGAAATCGTCTTCGTATGTTAGTATGATATCTTCCTGGATGTTTCTGCATCGGTTGAAATCGTGCGTCTTGGTCCATGCAAGTACAGATTCCGGCATGCCTCCAACAAGCAGGTAGGTGCGGAAGTATTCCACGAGTTTGTCATGGAAGGGTTGTTCTATAGAAAGATTCCTGTATGCTTCATTTCGGATACGGATGAGACCTTCTTCGTGGTTAGCATGCAGGAATTCATCGAAAGTCATTGGATACATGAAGAGAGAATGAATTCTTCCTACTCCAAAAGTAGGGAGTTCCTGAAGCGTAAATTCCAGAAGAGATCCTGCTGCAATGACATGTAGTTCCGGATAATCTTCCTTGAAAAATCGTAGTGCCATGATAGCTTCCGGGCATTCCTGGATTTCGTCGAGGAAGAGGAGCGTCTTGCCTGCTTCTATAGGGACATTGATATAACTGCTGATTTTTTCAGCAATCAATCGCACGTCTATATCCCCCTGAAAGAATGTTTTTATTGCCTTGTTGCGTTCGAAGTTCACTTCAGCGAAATACTTGAATTGTCTTCCGAAATTTTTCACTGCAGAAGATTTTCCAACCTGTCTGGCCCCACGAAGCAACAGAGGTTTCCGCATGGAATCTTCTTTCCATGCGGTGAGTTCTGAATCTATGTTTCTTTGTATGTATTCTGCCATAATTGTAACTGTTTGAATAACAGGTGCAAAAATAGCGAAAATACTCAAATCCGAGAAATAAATTGCGTTAAAATACTCAAATCCGAGAAATAATCTGCGCTAAAGTACTCAAATCCGAGAAATAATCTGCATTATCCTCTGGTAATATGAGCAGCAAATTAGTAATACGCCATCTCCGTATGTAACAAAATCTATCCCATTGCAGCGGTGTTTGCCTTGACTTTTGGATAAAAGTTGTATCTTTGCACTGAAAATCAATAAATTACATAAAATGACATATTACAAGCGAAATATAGATAAAAAACTCATGGAGTGGAAGGCTTCTCAAAGAAGAAAGCCGCTGCTGATACGTGGAGCCAGACAAGTAGGAAAATCTTCTGCTGTGCGCCACTTGGGTAAAGAATTTAAGTACTTTGTAGAAATCAATCTGGAGAGTCAGCCATCCATAAGAGGACTCTTTTCAAAGGATATTGATGTGCATAGAACGTGCGAAGGTATAAGTGCCACTACCGGCATTCCTGTAATACCTGGTGAGACACTGCTCTTCATAGACGAAATACAAGTTAGCCAGGAAGCAATCATGTCGCTCCGTTATTTCAAAGAGGATTATCCGGAACTGCATGTCATCGCTGCTGGCTCTTTGTTGGAATTTACCTTAGAGGAACTGCCTTCCTTTGGGGTTGGGAGAATACGCTCACTCTACATGTATCCATTTTCCTTTGATGAATTTCTCATGGCACAGGGACTGGATACCACGGTAAGTTACAAGCAGCAGGCTTCGCCCTCATCTCCGCTTCCAGAAGGCAGAAATGTATTATTGGCAGAATTTGTCAAGAGGGACCAATGCTGAGATTGATTATCTGGAAGCCAAGGATGGTATGGTTTTACCGATAGAAGTGAAAGCCACTACCCGAGGCAGCATGCAGAGTTTATGGCTATTCATGAGAAAGAAAGCTCTTCATCATGCTGTTCGCACATCCCTAGAGAATTTCGGAGAGTTTGAGTATGTTGATAAAGAATCCCAGGATGCCATTCGTCATGTAGATGTAATTCCACTTTATGCAATGAGTAATCTTTAGTGTATTGCTTACTCCTATAACGATAAAGAAACGAAAAGAAGACTCTTTTAAAGACTGAAGATCTGTAAAAGAAAAACTCTGTGTGGTGGTGAGGGTGTGTCATTATTCATCGGATTACGCACGGATTTTATACGGAAACTCGACCTGACGGTCGTGGCGATACCCCCTAAAGCTGGAAAAAGTCTGCCATTACTGTACAATCGCAAGCCAGCCTATACGGCGCTAGCCCAATGGCCGTAAGGCCAAATCCGTTTAAAATCCGTGCGTAAGCCGTGTTGCAGCTCATTAAAACTTATATATAGGCAAAACCTCTGTCGATTTGCCTGTTCTTCTAGGACCCGTTATCAACTTGATTTGCGTGCTTGCCAACAGTTCATCCACATCATATTGGGTATGACGTGTAAGGTAAGGACGGGAAAGCAGGAAAATATTCAATATATCATTCGTATTGAATAAAAAAGTGCTGATTTTATTCAATACGATGAACAAAATGAATAAAATCAGTACTTTTTTGAAGTGTACTCAGTTAATAATTCATTCCGAAGTACCAGAGAGGGATGATGATTCCATGCCCCATCTCGATATCGTCTTTTACGATACGTCCGTTTTTTACATCCTCAATCTGCTTTTTACCTTTCTTCCTTCCGCCAATCTCAAAGGTATAGTCACCAATGGTAAAGTCGGAAACCCTGGAGGAAGTAACATCCTGCTTTTCTCTCATCTGATTGTAGAAGAATGTTTCCCTTATGTTTCCAATATTGGGATTAGGGGTGAGCACAGACATCAGGCTTGGATTATCAACATATACTTTTTCTACCTTTCCAAGATTGCGCATTCCCGAAGTATCATCTCTGAGCAGACCTATCATTCCGGCACGTTCCAGATAGACGAGATAATCAGGCACGTTGTTCTTGCTCACCCCGATTTCCGTGGCAAGGTTCTCTACGCTTGGCTTGTAGGGAGCCAACCCGGAAAGAATAACGAGCATACGCTTTAGCTTGCGTGCTGTTGAGGCTTTCATATCGGCATATTGCGGAATGTCAACTTCTACCGTCTGGTCTATCACCTGCAGCATTCTCTGCGTAAAATCTCCCTCTATGGCAAATGGGTAATAGCCATGGTCGAGGTACGCTCTGAAAAATGGTAATGGATGTTCCACCCCCGGAATCTCTACCTGGTGATTGAGCATTTCGTCGAGACTGAAAACTCTGGTCTTGATGCCTTCAAAAAGTTGCAGGTATTCCCTGAACGACAAGCCTTGCATCATATACATCAGCGCCCGACGACTCAGATCAGCTTCGCCCTTCTTGATATCCAAGACCGATGAACCGGTAAAGATAAGGTTCAGGGATGGGTGCATGTCGTAAATTTGCTTCAGTTCTCTGCTCCAGCCGGCATACTTGTGAATTTCATCTATATAAAGATGTGTACCACCCTCCTTGATAAACTCGTCGGCGAAGTCAACCAGGGAATGATTTGAAAAATAGATGTTGTCGGCCGACACATACAGGTGATGGCCTTCCTTGGATAGCTTGATGCGCTGAAGTATCATGGTGGATTTTCCTACGCCTCTCGGTCCCACGATACCTATTAACCGTCCATTCCAGTTGATTTCATCATATTTATATCTGATGAAATCAAGCGGAGTACGTTTCAGCAGCTCCGCCATATATTCATATAGTTTATTTTCTATCATATCTTGCTCTTTTAGATGAATATCATTTAAAACTGCGGCAAAGATACAAATAATCCCTCAATGAGGGATGAATTCTTCCGAAAAGTTCCCTCAATGAGGGATGGATTTAAGCATTTTTATCCCTCATTGGGGGATTTTTGCACGTTATGCAATCTCCGTATGTAACAAAATCTATCCCTCTCCTATCTCGACTTGCACAGCAGATTGTTAATCTGCTTGCGGATATTGTTGATGCCGGTGGTGACATGGGGAGCCAGCGGAAGAAGAACACGGATGAACTCCTGCATCACCGCCGTATCGCGATCCACCTTCACGGCTGAATCCCAAACCATGTCATCAACCACCAGTGCCAGTTCGCGGGCACTGACACATACAGAGAGCTTGGCAACATACTCTTCCAAGGTCTCCACATTATTAATATATATAGCAAGATGAAGCTCTTCCTGGCGGAGCTTCAGTAACGGAGTCTCGATTCTTGCTTCTTTTTGTACTAGCATATCCATCATTTTTAATTTTTGTAAACGAGCAGTGAATCAGAAGTAAACCAAACAGCATGAATAGTAAACGCACTTGACTTTGCTCTTTTTTTGTTGTATCTTTGCAACGTCAATCAGACAAAAACTTAATTATTAACCTTTTAACAGTTTGTTTTATGAGTAAGAGTTACAAAATTTCAAAGACAGTGGTCCACATGGGACCTAAGAAGGGTAAGACACTCTACAGCGTTCGCCCTTACAGTTATGGTACTTTGACCACCGAAGAGGTTGCTAAGCAGATCTCTATGGAGTCTACCGCTACTCCTGCCGACGTAAAGGCTGTGCTCGACCGCTATGCCTACTATGTGAAAGAGAACCTGAAGAAGGGTTACGACATCGAGCTGCTCGGCTTCGGCAAGCTTTACCTCCGCTTCATCACCAGCGGTGCCGTGGAGAACGAGAAGAATGCCAACGCCAAGCTCGTGAAGAGCCTCATCCCTTCCTTCCGTCCTGCGTATAGCCTGCTGAAGAACGGAAGCCGTGTCTATAACCTGGTTCCTGACAACATCGAACTCGTGAATTACGATGACGAGAAGAAGGAGAAGACACCTGGTGATTCCGACGGCGGCGGTTCTACCGGCGAGAACAAGAATCCTGACTCGGGCGATAACACCCAGGGCGCAGGCGGTTCGGGTACTACGGGCGGAACAACGGGCGGTACTGACCAGGGTGGCGGCAGCGATGGTGATTCTTCTGACGTAGTAATCTAAAATCATCAATGCCTATGAATTTAAATGATGTTCCCAACAGGAAGATTTCCTGGACCAGTGTTCTCTATGCCGTGCTGCAGGCATTGATTGCAGCTCTCACGGCCTTGGGTGTCAGCTCGTGTGCCCAATGTCTCAAGTACTAATTCCTAAACACCTGATTTTTGCTTATGACTAAAGATCAGTTTCCTATGACGATTGGTGGGGAGATGGTCCGCAATGAGCGGACTCTCCTCGCCAGAGTGGAGGACGGGCGATATATGATGTCGCCAGAGTCTGTGAAGTATCTCGTGCTGCATTGTTCTGCCACGAGATGCAACCGGAATTATCCGGTGGAGCAGTTGCGATGCGACCATCTGGCACGCGGTTTCCGTGACATCGGCTACCACTTTTATGTGCGAAAGGACGGCAGCTGCACGCAACACCGTTTCCTGCTGGAGGTTGGTGCCCATGCCCGCCCCTACAACCGCTGCTCGATAGGTATCTGCTACGAGGGCGGTCTGGACGAGAAAGGCAGACCTTCCAACACGCTGACTCCGGAGCAGTATTCCAGAATCCGTGAACTGCTTGCTGTCCTGAAGGGGCTTTTTCCGAAAGCCGAGATTGTGGGTCATCGGGATTTGCCGGGTACGACTCCCAAGGATTGTCCTTGCCTGGAGGCGAAAGAGATTTTTGGGACGTAGAACACGTTGCAAAAATACAAAAAAATATGATTCGAACAAAAATATTTGCGCATTTTCATGGAAATAAATGATTGAAAACAAATAAATGGCATTAGAATATGGAAAAGCTCCTATTCTAATGCCATTTATTATTATATTACTTTCTGGCGAAAGTTACTTCACAATCTTCAACGCCTGCTTGCTTACCTTTACCAGGTAGATGCCATGAGCTGCATCGGCGAGAGACAATGACTTCACGTTCTTGGCTGACTTCACTACTGCACCTGCGGCTGTATAAACCGTGATGTCGGCTGACTTGGCGAGTGTTACCTCATTGCCATCCCAATCGATGGTGTTGTCGTCGGCAAGAACCTTGCTGATGCCTGATGACTCTGCATTGTTATAGAAGATGTATGAGTAAGTGCCTTCAGTGGTCTTGTCCTCATCACTACCCTTTACATTATCTGTCTGATAAAGTGCATAGTTGCCGTTCTCGGCTACGGATGTGATCAGTACCTGCTCACCCTTCTGCATGGCTGGGGTCTTGGTATTGATCTGATAGCCCAGAGGAGCCTCGATGGTGCGGTGGTAGGTATTCTCTACCCAACCTACCAGAGTGACTTTATCCTCATCAACCAGCATACCGCTGATGATTTCTGCCTTGTGCTTGGCATCACCCTCATCGAAAGCACTGGCTACTGCCCAGTTCTTGCTGAGACTTTCTGCATCCAGACAGGCTGCGTAGGCATCGCAACCTCCCAGATAAGAGATGGTGTTGTCGAAAGGAAGTGCCTGGTTGAAGGAACCTGCCAGATAGAGCTTGCCTTTCTGATAGGCCATCTCGTCGATGGTGTTCAGAGTGTTGGAATTATCTGTGGCTACAGAATGATAAACCTGGGTAGTTACCTGGTCGCCATCGATGGCTGCCAATACGTAGGCATGCTCAGTAGCACTCGCTTCATAGGCTGTCTCAATCTTGGTATCCTTGCCGGCAGCAGTAAGGGTCATATCCTTACCGGATGCTACGTAAGCTACGTAAATCTTGCCGTCGTTGATGGCGAAGTTAACGTCTTCTGTATTGTAGGTAGCCTCATTTGTCAACTGCTTTGTAGCGCCAAGCACAGAAACGATGCTGGCATTTGCCAGGTCGGCTGCATCGAAAGAGAGCACGCACATGGTGGTTTCATCATTATACAACCAGCCCTCTGAGCAGGCATATTTACCCTGCAGGGTAACACCATCCAAGGCTACATTGCCCTTGTAAGAGGCAGAAAGATAGAGCTTATTGCCATCAACTACCAGTTTCTTGGCTGTGAAAGAAGGGCTCAGCACGCCAATCACATCCAAGGCTGCAATCTCTGCATCGCTCTCGGCAAGGATGGTCTTGGAAGCTACATACGCACCCTGCTTGTCGTACTTCACGATGAAGCCAGATACCTTATCTACCTTGTCGGCCATACCGGTGATGGTAGCCTTGGTTTCGCCGCTGGCATCCTTGATTGCTACCTGATCAGCAAATACGCCGGCAGCATAAACGTTGCCGTCGGCATCGGTAGCCACTGTGGTGACGGTGGCAGCACCAGCCAGACCGGCAGCCCACTTCTTGGCACCAGCCTTATCATACTTGGCAATGAAGGCACTGTTGGCCACTGGTTCCAGATAGCTGGCAGCGAACTCCAGATCCTTGGTAAAGCTACCGGTTACGATGGAGTTACCCTCGTTGTCAACTGCCATGGCTGCAGCACGGGTCAAATCCTTGGCTTCTGTTGTGGTGGTGAGGTTGTCTGTCCAGGTAGGAGCATCCAACACATCCTTGGCATTGGCAGCAACCGTTGCCAGCGCCAGCATCATTGAAAATGTAAATCTTCTCATAATCAATTAATCTTTATGTAAAACAATTATCTTACTTGCCCTCCCATTTCTCGATATTCGGATTCGCCTCTACTGCCTCGATTGGGAAGCGGAGGGTATATCGGGAATCGTTGGCTTCAAGTACATAGCTATTCTCACCGTAGGTCTTGCTCAACTGCGGACGGCTGGTACGACGGAGGTCGAACCAGCGATGTCCTTCGAAGGCAAGTTCGCAGGTGCGCTCGCTGTAGATGGCTTTGAGCAAGTCCGCCTTCTGCATGGTATCAAGCTCTGCGGCATACTGGTTGTATTTAGCTGCTGCATATCGCTTGGCCATCAACGCCTTGAGATAGGTGCGAGCCTCAACCAGATTAGCATCATCGGCTGCGGCGTTGTCAGCTGCATTCTGGGCTGCTGCTTCGGCAGCAATGAGGTAGGCCTCGGCAGAACGGAAGGAGCAGCGATAGCCGTCGTTGCCCTTGTCGCCATATTTAATCAGACTGTAGACGCTGGCGGTCTGTGCCTTGAAATAGAGCGCCTTGCGCTTGTCGCCGGTGCGATAGGTATCAACCAGCGCCTTGCTAGGTACGCCCATCTTCACATAGCCGGAAGTCATCACCTGCTCCAGGGCAACGATGCTCTCCACCGACTTATAGTAGTTTGGCAATACCTTTGAATCGGTCAGATCTTCCAGGTCGCCATGTTTCTCCATCACCACTTTCGCTTCTGCCAGGGCATCCTGCCAGTCGCCCTTGTAGAGATAGACTCTAGCCAGCAGAGCATCGGCAGAAATCTGGTTGAATCGGTAGGTGTAGCCCTCGTCCCAGGCAGCCACCTTCAGACGGGTCTTTGCCTCCTTGATGTCGGCAATCACCTGCTGGTAAACCTGCTCCACGCTGCTGCAGGTGAGCACGTTGTTGACATTTGCCTCCAGCGAGAGCGGGATGCCGCGGGTGGTAGCCGGATTGCAATGGGTATAGGCATCGGCATAGAGATTGACGAGCAGGAAGTGGCAGTAGGCTCTCATCATATAGGCCTCGCCCACCAGCTGACTGATTTCATCCTGTGTAGCCTCGGTAATCTTGTTCTGATTCTCGATGATGTAGTTGGCGATGTAGATGGCATGATAGTAGCGGCGCCAGCCGAAAGAAGCCGTGGTGCTCTGCTGGTTGAGGTCGTTCCATGCCCAGATATCGAAGTAAGAATCGTAATCCTCGGTAGAGGTGGATGCCTTGCTCAGGGTCATTTCGTCGCTTCGCAGGGTGGCGAGTCCACGGTCTTCCGGGAAATTCTTGTATTCGTAGGTGAGCAAGGCTCTGTATTCCTTGCCCGTCTTGGCTATCACCTTTCCGGTTGGGGTGATGTCAAGGAAATCATCGCAACTGGTGAATCCTATCATCGCCAACATCATGACGATGCCCATCAAATATCTTCTTTTCATTGTCTTCATTCTTTTAGAAATTTACGTTTACGCCAAATATGAAACTCTTCGGGATAGGCTGCGCGTATGGGTTGCCCATCGTCTCCGGGTCCAGATAGTTATCGTAGTTGCTGGCGATGACGAGCAGATTGCGTGCCTCAAGAGAGAGGGATGCACTCTTCACGCCGATGCGGCTCAGCCACTGGGTTGGCAACTTGTATCCCAGGCGCAGGCTCTGAAGGCGGGCGTAGTTGCAATCCTTCACCCAGGTATCGAGCATGCTGTAGAGGTTGTACTCGTTATACTGCACGTACTCGCGTGGGCGCTCGGTGCTGACCATCAGCTTGGTGAAACTGCCGCTGGTGTTATCTGCCGTCCAGCGGTTCAGAATGTCGCGGTTCACGTTCAAGCCTCTGTCGTAATTGGCTGGCGAGTAGCTAGGCTGCACGCGCACCTTCATGCCGAAGTTGAAGGTGAAGTTGATGCCCAACTGCCAGTTCCTGTAATCGAAGGTGTTGATGAAACCACCCGTCCACTTTGGGTCGGTGCTGCCCATGTAGGTATACAGGTTGCGCTGCTCCTCGGCGGTGAGGGTGCTGGCGCCATGGGCATTGAGCTTCAGGAACTCGGTGGCAGATACCTTCTCGCCATTCTTGTTGACGAAGAGCGGATAACCGTCGGTGTCGAGTCCGGCTGTCTTATAGGCGAAGAGTGCTCCCACAGGATAACCTTCACGGCCAGGATAGGTGGCATTCTGAGCCACGGTTTCCTGAATCACCTTGTTCTCGTTGTAACCGATGTTGAGATTGGTGGTCCAGTTGAAATCCTTGGTATGGATGTTTCTGGTGCCCAGGGCTATCTCCACACCCTTGTTGTTCATGCTCGCCCAGTTGATGGTGGTTGAAGAGAATCCACTCTCCAGCGGCAGCATCTTCAGACCGATGAGGTCGGTGCTGTGGCGATAGTAGTAGTCTACAGAGAGGGTGATGGCATTGTGCAATACGGCGAAATCGATTCCGGCGTTCACGTTCTCCGTCTTCTCCCATTTCAGGTTAGGGTTCGGAGCAGTCTCGCTGTTGATGATGTCCTCGCTGATGCCCGGCAGGATGGTGCCCTTCTTCAGTGTACCTATCAAGTAAGGTGATGTATTCTTGTCGATGTTACCCTGCAAACCGTAAGAGGCACGGAGGCAGAGGTTGTCCATCCACTTCACGTCCTTGAGCCAATTCTCCTCCTTCGCTCTCCAGAGTCCACTCACGGAGTAGAGAGGCAGATAGCGGTATTTCTTGGCTACGCCGAAGACGTCTGAACCGTCGAAACGAACGCTTCCACCGATGGTATAGCGGTTGAGAAGCGAATAAGAACCTGTGGCATACCAGGATACGTAGGCATTCTCCGACTCTGTCTCCTGATGCAGCGGATAGGAATCTGCCCAGGTCTGGCTAGGGAAGATGACCGGCTGGGTGGTGAGGGTGCGGGAATCATATCCGTAAGCCACGCTGTAGATGGAATTTGACTTGGCATGGCGAACCTCGGTACCCAGCATGAAGTTGACATCGTGGATGCGGTTGAAGGTCTTCACGAATTCAGCCATCGCCTTCCAGGTCCACTGGCGGTTGTGATACTCCGTGGTCTTGTGCATACCTCCATCCGGCAGGAAGCTCTTCTTCACGCCGTCGGCACCCTGGTATTCGGTGAAGAGTTTCTCCTTGCGCATGGCGTAGGTGTTCTCGTTGGCATATTTGCTCAGGGAATAGGAATCCTCCTGCAAGCCAAACTGCGAGGTAATCTTCAGATAGTCGGTGAGGCGCAGCTCGGCATTGAGAATTGCCATCATCGAACGGTCGCGGCGCTTGGTGTTGGCATTGGATCTCTCCTCGAAGATATTGAAGTTGAGTGAGGAATCCTCCTTGCCCTGCACGTTGGTATCGTAGTTGTAGTTACCGTTCTCATCGTATGGAGTGAAGTATGGGTTTGCCAATCGGGAATAATATACCGGGTTGGTAAATCCGTTGCTATCAGTGAGATAGGTATTCTGCTTACGCTCGTTGGCATATACGGAAGCGCCCACCTTGAGGAGTTTGTTCACCTGGTAGTTGGTCTTCAGGGTGATGTTGTATCGGGTGTTTCCCACGCCCTTCACGTTACCCTGCTCGTCGGTATAGCCCACGGATGTATAGTAATCGCTCTTGTCGCCGCCACCCGAGATGCCGATGTTGTACTCCTGGGTGAGTGCATTGCGGAAGAGGATATCATTCCAGTCGGTATTGGTGTTGCGGAGCTGATTAATCTGGTTCTGGGCTGTCTGGCTCAGCGCATTCCATCCGCCTGCCTTGTAGGCGCTGGTTTCGCCCAGGCTGTTGAGGATGCCTGCTACCCCACCCTTGTTCTGGCGATAGGTGTAATCAGATGCCAGCAGACCGAGCTCCAGATCTACCTTCTCGCTGCTGTTGAGCAGGTTGAGTCGGTCGATATCCGTCTTAGGCATGAAGGTCATCTTGCCCGAGAAGTTGATGACCGGTGCTCCCGCACGTCCCTTCTTGGTGGTGATGACGATGACACCATTGGCTGCTCTCGCACCGTAGATGGCGGTGGCTGCAGCATCCTTGAGTACGGTGATGTTGTCGATATCGGATGGATTCAATCCGGCGATGGAAGTCTGGTAGATATTGTCGATATCCTTCAGATCCTCCATGCTTGGGATATCGGTGCCATCCATCGGGATACCATCGAGCACCCACAGCGGTTCCTGGGTACCGTTGATAGAAGCGGTACCACGGATGCGGATCTTCACCGGCGCACCCGGTGCACCCGAAGAGGTGATGGAAGAAAGTCCGGCAATCTGTCCAGCAAGTGCCTGGTCGATGTTGTTGACGGCACCGATTTTCTCATCGCTGATTTTCAGGGTGGTTACCGCCGAAGTCAGCTTGCGTCGGTCCAGTTCCTGATAACCCGTCACCACCACCTCGCCAATCTGCTTGGCGTCAGATTCCAAAACCACCTTATAGTCGTTTTTTCCTGGTTCGATGTTGACATCCTTGGTTTCGAATCCCATGAATCTTACGGAGAACGACTTATCCTGTGCATCCACCTTGAGGGTGAACTTGCCTTCGTAGTCGGTCACGGTGCCATGTGACACCTTCTTGTTCGGACCTCCCACCACAGAGATGGTAGCGCCTGGCAGCGGGTCGTCGCCCATGCTGCCATCCACCACGATACCCGTGATGGTGCGCTCCTGTGCTGAGAGAATGTTCATGGCGAAAACCATGATCAAAAGCATGAATGTTCTCATTCTCATATACAATCTCTCTATTTTTTTGTTTACCTTAATTACTTAATCTCTTAATTATCAATTATAAATTATTAATTATTAATTGTTAATTATCTAATCTCCTGACCCAAAGCCGTCTGTATTCTCATGATCACGTCCTCGTAGTGGAACTGGGTGGCAGTATCGCCCGAACGGCGCTTGCCCTTCAGCAGGTTGAGGATTCTCACGAGTTCGCCACGCTTCACGCTGATGGCATCGCTCACACGTGCCGTCTGGGTGCCGCCCATGTCGATGGTGCGGGGAGCCGAACTGAGGCTATGGCATGGCATGTTGAAATCCGGCGAGTCGATGATGGCTGGGGAATCGAAAATCTTCTTGTTGATCTTCACGCCCTCCTGCTGAGCGGCAGCCGTGATGAGCGCATCCACGAAGTTCTTCTGCAACTGGCGGTCGTCTACGCTGAGCGACTTGCCTGCCAGGGTCTTGCCGAAGAAGTGCTTATGCAGCATATCCATCATCTCTACGGCTGTGAATGCATTCCTGCCGTTGTTCTGCTCGTTGGCAAACATGCGCATGATGCGGCTGTTGTCGAGCATATCCCAGAGCATGTAGCTCTGCTGGTTCTGCAGTGCATAGTCTGGCGACTGCTCCTGCACGCCCAGCGGCGTATTCTTGTTGATGAAGGTATACTTGTTGAGCTCGCTTCTGAAGAGCCACTTCGGACAGGTGAACACCTCGTCGATGAGGAACTGCACGGCTCGCTTCTGCTTGTCCTTCTCCACGAAGGTGAAGGTAGGCTTGCCATCGTCGATGGTGGTATTGTCGATGTACATGCCGCCCACATTGGCGAGCACATGGTAGAGGTAAAGACTCCACTGGAAGATGACGCCCTGATAGAGCTTCGATGCCTCATCGTAGGTCTGACCCGGTTCGCCTGTGCGGGTCCAATCGATGATGTTAGGCATTACGCGCTTCAGGTTGGCGATGCCATAGGCAGCCGACTTCATGGCGTCATCGCCCAAATCCTCGCTCAGGGAACGTGGGTCGATGGCGGTGCGCTGGCTCTGCGTCTCGCTGTATCTGAATTCCTTTCCGCTGTGCTTCTTCAGGAAATCCTGCTGTGCTGAAGCGGCCTTCTTCTCATCCGGGAACCAGCGGTAGCCCCACTCTATCGCCATCAGGTCGTAAGGACCTATTTGCGGAGAAATCTGCTGGATGCCATCTCCCGGCTGTGCCACATAGTTGAAACGGGCATAGTCCATGATGGATGCTGCAGTGCCGCATACATGGTCGGTGAACGACTTGGAACGGAGGGAATCCGTAGGGTATGCATTGGATGCTATCATGTTGTGGCGCAATCCGAGCGAGTGGCCCACCTCATGGCAGGCTACGAATCGGGCTGCATCGCCTATCAAGGCCTCTGGCAATTCATACTGGCGTGCCTCCTTGTTGTAGGCTCCTGTCTGCACCATGATCCATTCGCGCAGGAGCGACTTCACGTTGTGCCACCAGATGATGTCTGCCTCCAGAATCTCGCCTGTTCGAGGGTCGATGACGGAAGGACCCATGGCGTTCGCCTTCTCTGAAGCATCGTAGGTCAGCACAGAATACTTCATGTCGTCGCCTTCGGCAGCAATGCTGTCGGTGAGGTCGAACACCTGTACGGCATTCTTGAATCCTGCCTTCTCGAACGCTGCGTTCCAGTCGGTCATACCTCTTTTAATATAAGGGCGCAGGAACTCCGGAACGGCTGGATCGATGTAGAAGACGATAGGCTTCTTAGGCTCTACCAGTTCACCACGCAGATAGGCCTGCTCATCCTTAGGTTCCAGGCGCCAGCGGGTGATATAGTTGTTGCGGGTCACCTCCTGCTGGTGGTCGCCATACTGCAATCGGCTGGTGGTGAAATAGCCCACGCGCTGGTTTTCCTTGCGTGCCACCATCGGGGTTTCAGGAAGGAGGACCAGCGAACTGCTTACCTCTACGGTGATATTGGTCTTGCTCTTACCCTCGTGTACCACGGTGGTAAGTTCAGATGTTGCGGTGATATTGTTGCTGAAAGCCTTGATATCGATGATGCGCGATAAATCGGAATCGGCTGAAGTGCCGAGATTGATGAGATTGAACACATCATTGAGATAAGTCTTCTTTCCGTTGAAGAGGTCGTTTACCTTGAAGATGACGGTGGAAGAATCCTTGGCCACCGCCTCTACCTTGAGGCTTGCGATGAGCGGATCAATGTAATTGCTTTCAACGGATGCCGCCATGGCATCCTTGGAATCTACTTCGGGAGTAAGGCGCTGCTGGCGCACAAAAACGGTCTTTTTATCCTGATTCCATTCAAAACGGATACACTGGTTTTCGTAGTTGATACCACGGTTTACACCTGCCTCGTTGAGTTCGGAAGGCACACGCTGCAGTTTGTTGGAAACGAGGAACACTCTTCCCATCAGTTTGGTAGGCATTTCAAGGTAGAAATCCTGTTCCTTCTTTACTACATTCATGACTCCTCGTACATTCACAGAATCGCTGCCTACTATTTTCTTATAATCCGATGTAGGTTGCTCTGTTTTTTTCTTTTTCTTCTTGAACAATCCCATCTCCGGTGCAGCTTCCATGGAGATGGCATAGCAAGAACTTCCAATCAGGGTGGCAGTGATTGCCCCCAGCAAGAATCGCTTTTTATTCATTTAAAATCGTATATTTATTCCAAATATTATTGAATAATCTTCTATAACCTTGCAAAGGTAAGGACAAAAAGTCATGATACACAATTAATTATGTATTTTTGGAAAGTTCTTAATGGTTTTTAACGTTATTTTGGAAATGAATAAGAAATAAAAACGGCATCAGGGGATTATAATTGACGGTTGGCTTTAAACCTGTGCGCATCTCGATTCTCTCACCATAGGTGGTACCATAGGTGGTATATTTCACCAGCAGGTTACCCGTTTTCTTTGGGGTAATACAATAAATTCACACTACAAATGCAATTTTCAAAGGAATTTGACATGACGTAAGCAGAAAAGTTGTATATTTGCACAATAAATGTGTCTGCAAGGAAAATCATATATCAACACCTGATAAGAACTGGCAGCAGATGCAGAGAGACATTTAACTTTTTATTCACCCTTTAAACTCCAGAATTATGGATAAAGGATACCTCACAATCATGGCAATGGCTTGCATATCACTGCAATGCTACGCTGGAAGCGGACAAGGAACCGCCGTCAACGACATTACTGTCGACAGTTTACAATACACGGTAGTGGATTCCACCCTCACTGCCACGCTTTATCGCTATAATAAGAAAGGTGATACTGCCATTATTCCAGCCACCGTGGACTATAATGGCAAGACCTATCAGGTGGTAAGCATCAGCAGCAGATATAATTCTGTGTTTTATGACACACATGACAACATCAGAAAAGTGAATCTGCCTGATGGCATCAAAGACATAGGCCACTATGCGTTCTATAATTGCCAAAACCTGGAAGAAATTGAGATTCCGGAATCAGTAAAGTCTATGGGAAACTACTGCCTCGGATACACCAATCTCAAACATCTGGTGATGAAACCTGTAAATTCTCCTACATTAGGTGAAAACCCTTTCTATGGCACAAATCAGTTGAGAATCATCAATATTCCAGAAGGCAGCCTTAACAGCTATAAGAAAGTGGAAGGATGGAAGAACTATATCCTGCTGGCTGGCAAGGGTTTCAGCATCTCTGTGGATTTGGCTACACCGGGAGAACTGGGTAATGAAATCCTTAAGAAGACCGAGAATATCAGCGATGTCAACATATTGACCATCAAGGGTAAGCTCAACGACGACGATATCTACAATATCCAGAAGCGCATGCCTAACCTCGTAGAGATAGATCTCTCTGAGGTGGATATGGAAAACATGTCAGATTATCTGTTCGAATCGCGCCGTGGCCTCAAGAAGGTTACCTTGCCTAAGAATCTCAAGACCATCGGAAAAGGGGTATTCAGATACTGCGAGTCTCTTGAGAGTGTAGTCATTCCTGATGGTGTAACGAGCATAGGCAATTCTGCTTTTTATGGTTGTAGCAATATGAAGAGCGTTAAATTCCCAGAAGGTCTGATTAATATGGGAGATAATGCTTTCTATCAGTGCTATGCGCTGACCACATTAGAACTGCCATCTTCGCTGAAGACCATCTCTGGCGGAGCTTTTTATGAGTTAAGAAATTTGGCATCCGTCAGCATGCCGGAACAACTGGAAACCATTGAAGATAATGCATTCGCACATTGCAATAACCTGAAGGAGATTTTAATTCCAAAGGGAACTCAAACGATAGGATATTCAGCATTCTACGGATGCAATTCATTGGAAAAGGTTACCATACCTGCCAGTGTAACTGCCGTTAATAATGCTTTCGCTTATTGCAAGAATCTGAAAGAAGTTACTTGTCTGGCACTGGTACCTCCACAGGTTAGGAATGAAAATCCTTTCAATGGAGGCATGGACATGAGCAAGCGAACCCTCTATGTGCCTACTTTCGTGCTCAATGTCTACAAGCAGACGCGGGGCTGGGATGCATTCACCAATATCAAGGCAACAGATGAACTTCCTGAAAGTATGAACATCTGGAAAGAATTTACGCTTAACCTGCCAGACTCTCTCCCTGCAGACTACAAGCCTAGCATGCTGATTGATACTTATGGTGGAAATGGCGGAAGCCTGACCGTGAAGGGAAACAGTATGCTGTCACTCAGCAAGTTTGACTTTACATACGATCCAAATTACTACATCAATCAGTCAAGCTCAACCAGTGCAAATATCCACGGAACCCTCATCAACGAGGCTACCATGCGTGCCGACAGTATCAGTACTAAACTGTATGTGCCTAAGCAGCGCTGGGTCTTCCTCTCCATGCCATTCAACGTGAAGGTATCAGATTTCCAGTGTCTCACCGATGAGACGCAGTGGGTAATCCGCAAATACTCAGGATTGGCACGAGCCAACGAGCAGAAGGAGAAGACCTGGCAGAACATGACAGCCGACAGCATCCTGCATGCACACGAAGGCTACATCCTGCAATGCACCAACAACGATGGCTGGAATAATCATGTACTCTTCCAATTCAAGGCTATCAACGATGCAGAGAAAAACAATCTCTTCGCATCAACCGACCAGAAGATTGAACTGAAGGAATATCTGTCTGAGTTCTCTCATAACCGCAGCTGGAACCTCATCGGCAACCCATATCCATGTTATTTCGACACCCGATTCATGGACTTTGGCGCCCCTATCACCACCTGGAACATGAGCAACTCTACCTACGAGGCATATTCTCTGGTGGATGACAACTACATCCTCTGGCCAGGAGAAGCTTTCTTCGTTCAGCGCCCTGTGGACCAGGCTGAGATTACCTTCCTCGCAGAAGGACGCCAGCACAACAGGAATGTAAGAGACATTGAGGAAACACGTGCCAAGATGCAGACCGGCAACGCAGCACGCCAGGTTTACAACCTGACGCTTACAGGCGAAAACACAGCCGACCGCACACGTATCGTCATCAACCCGGAGGCAGAAATGAGCTATAACGCAACCCATGATGCAGGCAAGATGATGAGCGAGGAAACTCTGTCGGCTCAGCTCTACTCCATCGAGAGCGATGCCGACTACGCTATCAACGAGCGACCTATCGGCAACGGCATCATCCAGCTGGGAGCAAGATTCGCACAGGGTGGCGACTATACCATCAGTCTGATGGATGCACCGGAGCAGGCCGTACTCCTGGATAAGCAGGAAGGCAAGGAAATCACCCTCGACGAGACTGGCTATCGCTTTACAGCCAAGGCTGGTGAAAGCAGAAACCGATTCAGTCTTATCCTTCGTGGAAACACCACGGGTATCACCACCCTGGATGCCAACACGGGCAGCATCCATATCAGCACCCAGGCTGGCTGCATCCATGTAACGGCAACTGCCAAGGAAGACATCAAACTCTATGGTGCAGACGGAAAACTGCTGAAGAACCAGAATGGAACAGAAGCTATCTTCAATGTGCCAGGTGGTTTGTATATCATCAAGGTGGGCAACGTAACCCAGAAGGTTACCATGGTAAAGTAGTAATATAGTACTTAAAACGAAGAGACATGAAACACAGGATATTATTCATGCTGTTTCTATGCTTGGCACAACTGCCTCTATGGGCACAAAGCAGCGACTATAACCCTGCCAACCCTGGAGACCCGCAGGTGCCAATCAGGAAATACAGCCTCAAGCTAAAGGCTTCTCCAAGCAACGGCTGCAGCTTCAACTACGCTTCAGAACAGAAGTGGGAAGCCAGCAAGCAGATTTACGTGGAGGCATATCCGAATTCAGGCTTCCAGATGGTGGCATGGGTTTGCGGCAAGGACACCCTGAGCAGAGAAAGAGGGTTCTACTATACAATGCCTGAAAGAAACGTAGAGTTGACGGCTCTGCTGAAATACAATCCGAAAAATCCGGAGAACCCGGAAGAAATGAATACGAAATATACCGTGCAATTGACGGCTTCCCCTGCCAATGGTGGAAGCTTCAACTTCAGCAGCGACCGCTTCACGGCAGGCAGCAGCATTGATCTGTATGCTTATCCAAACAATGGATTCGTGTTCAGAAAGTGGATGAGCGGAGATTCCGTCATCTCGAAAGAGCAGAGTTTCAGATTCGTGGTTCCAAAGAAGAAAACGCAGCTTACTGCCATCTTTGAATACGATCCGCAGAATCCTGACAACCCGAACAAGAACTATTGGAACAAGGAACTGGGCGAAGTAATCGTGGATGACTTCAAGCCGGGAAATCTGAACGGAAGTATATGGAGTGCCATCAAGGGCGCCAGCACGTCGGACGTGCAGATGATTACCGTGGCTGGCAAGATGAATGACTACGACTTCGGCGTGGTAAACGATTTCAGCAATTGTACCTTGCTGGATATCAGCAGAGTGACTGGCATTACGGAGATTCCGTCATACGCCTTCGACAACACCAACCTGGAGTCGGTATGCCTTCCTGCCAGCATCGAGAAGATTGGCTACAACGCATTCGCCTATGACAGCCGCCTGGCGTCGGTAACAATCTATGCCATGACTCCGCCTAGCGTGGACGAAAAGGCATTCAGAGACACAGGCGAGGGACTCGTGGTATATGTACCGGCTTCGTCACTGCCGCTCTATCAGGAGGCAAATGTATGGAAAGACTTCACCCTGCTCCCTATACAGGACGACATCCATTCTCTCGCCGTATCGCTGCCGGAAGGCATCGATACCAAACAGTATGAGCAGATGTGGATTGAACTGACCAACACCAAGAGTGGCCAGAAGATGCACTATGTGATGACCAACCGCACCACCTACACCTTTGCCAACCTCATCAAGAACACCTCCTGGAACGTTACCCTGCGCAACCAGCGCGGCGATGTATTCGCACAGTTGAATGATGTGGAGGTGAAGGATGAAGATGTGAACGTAACGTTCAAGGATGTGGCGATGCCGCAGGATCTGAATATCAGCGTGACAACACCTGACGGAAATGACGTTACCAACCAGGTGCAGGTGACCTGGCTCGACGAAACCGGAAGCTATCTGGCGCAGACTGGCAACATGAGCGGACTGCTTGCAGGCAGCAAGCTGAGCTATCGTCTTGCACTGTCCCAGGAACTGGCAATGGAATATACCATTCCTGCGCAAACCACCTATACCGTGAAGGAGAATGACAATGTCATCAAACTGCAGCTCAATCCTCTGCAGACCGTGAAGGTAAGCGGAAAGGTGAAAGACCTGGTGACCCGAAACGCACTGGATGGAGCTACCATCAGCGCATCGCAGACCTTCGGAGGAAAATATACGAAGACCATCAGCGGCAAAACCAATGCGCAGGGCTTCTACGAACTGGAACTGAGCAATGTGCCTACCTCCATCACCTTCAATGCCAGCGACTACATCAGCCAGAGCAGCACGTATGAAAACCTGGCTGCATCAAAGGAAGAGAAGGTGGACTTGGGGGAGATTGCACTGAAACCGATATCGGGAGCCACCATCAACCTCAGCTTCAACTACAGAAAATGTGAGAATGGCAACGCAGGAGAAGGAAATGCACAAAACTGGTTCAGCGATTACAACAACGTAATATTCGGCATCTACAACAAGACCCAGAAACGCACCATCAGCCAATACAACGTGCAGTATCCGCAGATTGTGCTCCTGGAGGATGTGAACGAAGGTGACGTGCTGGAAATTACAGCCACCAGCAAGACATCGGCATTCATGCCAACAAGCAGCGTGGCTACCATCGACGGCCAGATGAAGGCAAACACCAACATCAGCATCGTGGAACTGGGCAAGATTGAAGCCTCCTACGGCAAGAACTTCAATGGGGCCGTGGTAGGTTCGCTCTATGATGCAGCAGGAAAACTGGTAAAGACTTACGACTACAGCAATGCTTCGCTCACCATCAGCAACCTGACAGACGGTTACTATACCCTCATCAGCATGGGAAGCAGCAAGCTCTTCAATACCATGTATGAGCTGCAGCAGCTGAAGCAGAGCGGACTGAAAAGCGGAAGCGACTACGTAGAAACATCCGTAAAGGTGGAGAGCGGAAACATTGCAAAGGTGGTAATCGACCAGATTCCTACTCTCAACGAAAGCAAACTTTACTATACGGGCGAGAACACCTCGTTCACCGTAAACAAGCAGAGCATCGTGGCTGGCAATTACCTCACCCTGACGGGTAAGATAGACTTCAAGCTGGCTTATGCCAAGAAGGTGAGCAACGTGAACCTGGTGGTTGATATTCCTGAGGCATGCTCGTTCGTGGAGAACTCAGTGATGGTGGGCAATACCACCAGCACTTACTCGCTGGAAGGCAACCGACTCACCATCCCGATGGCACGCTATACCGACCGCGTGAGATTCTGCGTAATTCCTACCCTGGGTGGAGAATACGCACCAAGCGCCATGGCACAGTTTGATATCAATGGCAAAACCGTGACTCAGCCTATCGGCTCTGCCACCTATACCGCCAAGGATCTATCCATCAACGTGCCTGCCACCGTGGCTAAGACGCAGATTGCCGTAAGCGGTACAGCCGTGGGCAGATCAGAAATCCTCATTTATGACGGCGATGTTCTCATCGGCCAGACCACATCTCTGGCTAACGGCATGTGGAACAGTAAATGCGAACTCAACGATGCGTACAACCTATCACGCCACAACATCTTTGCCAAGGTAACCACCAGGCAAGGTGTGGAACTCCGTTCGGAGACCAAGGAATGTCTGTACGACGAAAATGCAATAGAGGTAAAGACGGTAACCATGTCGTTCTACAACGGATGGATGCGCAAGAACCTGGAAGTAACATTCGACTTCGAAAACAACAAGACGAGCGAAAGTTCATACCAGTTCTACACCGGTACTGACTTCACCTTCGTAGCCGACCTGACCAACAACGACACTACCAAGGTAAACGGTGTCACCTTATTTATATATACGAGCGGCAACGAAGTAAGACCTCTTGAGGCGAAGTACGACAAGAAGCGCGACAAGTGGATAGCCACCAGCAAATTTGAAAGCGACAACCTGCCTGTAAACATCAGTGCCAAGATTGATGCAGAAACCTCTGCCATACTCGACATCGAGCAGTGGAAAGAAATGGTGGGCAGCATCAATAACCTGATAGAAAACTACAGGAAGAACGGAGAAATCATCAAGACTCTCTTCAATGGTGACGAGCCGCTTTCTGATGAAGAGATGGCACAGAAACTGGAAGAGCTGGGACTGGATGCTACCCATGAGGTGGATATCAGCGATATACAGACCGCCATCGCCAATATGAGCGATGAACAGCTGGAGCAGTTCCTGGAAAAGGAATACCAGTCAAAACTCTCTACCAGCGATTCGCTGCTGAAGACGCTCACCGCATGGCAGGAATTACTCACCTTCGACCCTACAAAGGAGTGTGAATTTTCATTGTCAAACGGTGCCACCCTCAAGCTCAAGAAGAGCGACGGATACAGCAAGGAGAAACTCCTGGAAGACGGATTCCAATGCTATGCATTCAATGACTCCAGCGAAGTGTTCATCAAGACACTTGCCAACCAGGAAACCTATGTGGACCTGAAGCGAGGCATCTACCTGGAAATTACAACATCAGCAACATCTGAAAAGAATCTCAACCTGGCAAAGAAGGACGGAGACAAAAAGGGATTCATCCAATATGCACAGGAAGGAATCAAGCAGATCAATGATGTAGTAGACAAAATCAACAAGATGTTCGGCAACCTGTTGGAAAAGGCAGGACAGGCTACCAAGGTGCTGGAGAACGCCATTGAGGAAATTGAATTCCGTCTGGCAAAAGCTGACTTCTACATCGAAGCTGCCGGCAAGAAAGGCATGAAGGGCGAGGTGCTGAAATGGAAGGTTGAAAAGCTGCTTCTGCAGAAAAACCTGTTCCTGGCCAAGGATGCGCTGAAGACGGCTAACGGCTGCTTCAAGCGACTGTTCAAGGCTTTACCGGTGGTAGGCTACCTGGCTGCAGCTGCCGATCTGATTAGCGACATGAATACACTCATCACGTATTATAAGGCTATACCTGATCCATGTCCGGAAGACCAGATCAATGCTGATACCTATAAGTCACAATGCTTCTTCCTGGGAGGAACAGTCATTGCGTTGGCTACTGCCGACCTGGTGGGTTCATTCACCTCTGATGCAGAAATCGTGGCTGGCATCGTAGGCTCCTTTGCTTCTGCCGGAATTTCACTGGCTGGAACCGTATGGGGAATCGTACAGAAAGGTGTTGTCAAGCTGGCAAGACTCGCTTTTGACTGGGCGGTTGACAAGCAGATAGAGAATCTGGGTAAGAACATCGCAGCACTGAAGTGCATACCACAGGGACTCAACCCAATCCCTCCTCTGCCGCCATTCGACCCGCTCAACCCTATCCACGACCCATCGGGCTATGTTTACGAAGCTGTGGCTAGCAACAGACTGCAAGGTGTTACCGCCACCTGCTACTACAAGGAAACCGTGGAAGATATGTATGGCGACCTGCACGAGAACATCGTGAAGTGGGATGCAGAGGAATATGCCCAGGAAAATCCTCTCTTCACCGACGAAAATGGTATGTATCAGTGGGATGTTCCACAAGGTATGTGGCAGGTGAAGTTTGAGAAGGATGGATACGAAACTACTCATAGCGAGTGGTTGCCTGTGCCCCCTCCACAGCTCGAGGTCAACATCGGAATGAAACAGAACGTACAGCCTGCCGTGAAGATGGCAAAGGCATACGAAGACGCAGTGGAAGTGGAGTTCGACAAATATATGATGCCTGAACTTCTTACCACCGAAAACCTCATCGTCATGGATGGAGAGAATGCCGCAAAGGCACAGATAAAGCTGCTCAATGCGGAATCTGCATACGCTGACGAAAGCGAAATCTATGCGTCAAGAATCAGAATCGAAGCAGAGAAACCTTTCGAAAACAAGGATATCACGCTGATGGTAAGCAACAGGGTAAAGAGTTATGCAGGCATACGCATGCAGGACGATTACCAGCAGAAGTTCACCATCGAACCTGAGGTTCGCAAGATTCTGTGCGACAGTACGGCAACTATCGGATACGGACAGAGCGCAGTAATCAATGTGGAAGTTCTCCCTGCATCTGCAGCAGCCGGAAAGACCCTGCTCGTAACCTCATCTTCGGGTATGATAGCCCACACCGAAACGACAAGCATCACGCTTGGAGAAGACGGAAAGGCTGCCATCGAAGTATCGGGCGAACTGCCAGGAACAGCTTCGCTCTTCTACACCATCGATGGCTACGAACTGGAAGCTAGCACGATGGTGAAGGTGGAACAGCTCGACCAGCAGCTGGTGGCCACTCCTACTGCCAACATCGCTTCAGGATCGGCAGTGAACAAGGGTACGGCTATCACACTGGCATGTGCTACGCAAGGAGCTACCATCTACTACACTCTCGACGGCTCATGCCCATGCCTCAATACAGAGGCAAGAAAGGTATACGACGGTACTCCTATCATCATCGACGAAACCGTAACCATCAAGGCGATGGCAACGGAAGAAAGCATGTACGACAGTGATGTGGCTGAGTTCACATACGTGGTAGATTCAACCAGTGGTATCAGGCAGATTACCTGTAACGAGGATGACAAGACTGACAAGACTTTCGATACCACAGGCAAGCAGGTTTACAAGAACACCAAGGGTATTCTTGTAACAAAGAGCAAGAAATACATCAATAAGTGATACGACACCCGGCATTACTTATCGGAGTAACTGAGAATATCAAGACCATTGCATCATTCTGGAATGCAATGGTCTTTTTGTTGTCATATATGATTACGGATATTACTATTTGAGAAAAAGAAAGCCTTATTTTAATAAAAACATACTAAAAAGTAATATTTTAAGCGCATCTTACAAGGAAAATCTTTTTTTTTATGTACCTTTGTAATCGGTTTAAAACATTTATTATATAACTTATCATATCAGTATGAATAATATCAAAAACATCAAAGCAAAGGTTCTGCGAGTAGATGAAGAAGAACACAAGTTCGTCATCGAAGTGGAAGACAGAATTTACAAGGTGGCACAGGTTGACTTCCAGAGAAGGCAACCCGCTCCGGAAACACTCAACTGCCTGATGATTACCACCCATCTGGGTAAGGTTTTCATCGCACAGGACATTGAACACCTCATGAGAAAAAACTACAAGGAAAACGACGAGGTGAACTTTAAAATCAAGATGGCACTGGGCAACTTCTACCATCTGGAAGATGAGTTTGGCTTCACTGCCATGCTCAAGAGAGACACGGTGATCAATGCCGCACTCACCCCTATGGTAAAATGCCGCATCCTGAAATTCCACCAGAAATACATGGACGTGCAGCTCGTGGAAGTACTGGGTGCCGACAAATCGGAATTCTCACTGTCGGAAAAGGAATTCTATGATATCATAGGCGAGGAAAACTGGAATACGCAGGAATTCAGAAACCTGATGCTCGGAGATACTCCATCCGACATCTTCGACCTGGAATGCCACAGATGGATTGCAGGACTCTCTGACTCCCTGAACCAGGACGAACTGCAAATCCTGCTCCGACAGATACATAGCCGCTGCCTGGAAACGCTGGAAAGCGAAAATCTGCTGCCACGATGCAAGGAAGCCGAGCGCATTCTGCTCGAACAGCGCTTCACGGATGTCATCGAGCTGCTCTCCTACTATATACAAGCCATTGAAATCCTGAGAAAGGGAAAGGCGGAAGATACCATCAGCCAAATCCTCTCAACCCTATCCACATGCGCCTATATTTATCATCCGCGCAAGCAATTCTGCATCATGCAGTGTATCTTCATGCTCGACTTCTCCATCATGGAGAAACTCATCGATTCCATCTTAACCACCATCAGAGGACAGGAAATGTATCTATGGAACAGAAAACCATTCCAGATGCAATGGATCAAACTGCTCCAGGGATACGTGGACAATATCTATAACCAGACCGACCGACTCACCAGCGACATCCATACCAAGGAGACGATGATACAGGTGCTCACCATCGAACTGATTCTGGGCAGACATGCTACCCATAAGATTTACGACAGTTCGCTGAACCAGGCACTGCTCTACCGACTGGTCTCGCTCATGAACGTGAGCGATCCGAACAAGACACTGCAGAAATCATTCCTCTCGCTCTTCACGCAATCGGAATTCGATGCCGCCCTGCCATACAACAGCGACGATGCCTTCGTGCTTTCCAACATGCTCTGCTCGCAGGAGAACGAAACCGTGGAGAATATCGAACCGGCTAAATATGAAAGCGATCTGGCTCTGCTCACCGTAAACGAACAGGCCATCACCATCCAACCCAAGAATCTGGATAAGGAAAATCTCTACCTGCCCCTGTCGGCACGCATGGGACTATGGCATGGACTCTCCGTACGACTCGACGAAAAGCCTCCGGTGAACCTGCGCGGAAAGGTGGGAACCACCATCGAGCACTTCAAGCAGCTGTGGGAGTACATCAACGACTCGCTCTTCTCCAAAAAGCGAAAGACTTCCAAAAAGCAGAACAAGAAACTCTATATAGATGACGAAACGGATATCATCATCACAAAGAAGATTGCAGGCGACATGATGTTTGAATGCAAGGTGGTGGAAGACGGATACGAGGGAACGGGTACGCTGGATGTGCTGAACGACGTGGTGCCTTTCTTCCCTGGCGATGTCAGCATGCAGTCGTTTGAATACCAGGGCATGCCGCTCCTGCTGCGTGCCTACGTAAAGAATGTAAAGAGCGACGGAACCTATGAGTTTGCCATGCGCGACATGATCAGCGAATATGAGGACGACGTGAGAGTGAACGACCTGTTCTACAACTCCCGACTCACCTGTCTGGTTTTCAGTCAGGTTCCGGGTCTGACTAGAGTACCTGCCGTGAGCAGCGAGGGCTTCTCCGTATCCGTTGCGCCTGCACCGGGCATGACGGTAGACGACCTGAGACGAGGCATGGTCGTGGAGGTGGACAACATCACCGAGGGCAGCAGCGACTATCTCTATGGCACCTTCCTGCGCGAATCGCCGGAAAGCAGATTCAGTCTTGCCGAAGCCTTCCACAACCTGATGCTCGGCTATGCCAACCACGAGGTGTATAACCCGAAGGCTGAGAAAGACGAACTGGCGGATGCCATGGATATGGACAGCGTCTATGTATCAGAACTGATGGGCATCATCGACGCCAAGGCTACCCTGGAAGAGGATAATATCAAGGCGTATAACTATCTGAACTTCTGCCGACTGCTCGCCATCATGATAGACAGCAAGGAACGCACCAACTATTACGACAGCCGACTCACCCTGCTGGAACTGCTCAACGACTTCGCGGCATTAGACAAGGTGGATACCAAGAAGATAGATCTCATCGCCGAAACGGAGCCTGAGCTCTTTGAGAGAAATGCCATCCTGCGCCACGACTTCATGCAGCTGCGCATCATCGGATGTCTCGACAGCGATGAGCATTACGAGGAACTCTACCAATGGAGCAGTCTGACGGAAGATCCACAGCTGCAGCAGCTTGCCGCCCTGGTTCTGTCACACAACTTCGTGAAGAAATCGGGACTCCTTACCCAGGCTGGAGATATCCTCGACAAGATCAGGGCACTGCTCAAGCTACACAAGTCATCTTCCAACAAGAAGAACTATGGCAAGGAAGATTTCCATACGGAGTTCAAGACTTCTATCGTTTATCCGGAAAACTCGATGAAGGTGGACGTGCAGGCTCAGACCGTGAAGATCATGCAGGAAATCTGCGCCTTCCTCAATGCCGAGGGTGGACATCTCTATCTGGGTGTATCCGACATCGGTTACGAGATGGGACTGGAAGAAGACCTGAAGAATCCGCTCTTCAAGGGTTCAAGAGATAAATTCGAGGTGTATGTGAACAACCAGATTGTTTACTACCTGGGCCAGGAGGGTGCCCACTACGTGCACACCCATTTTGATAATGAAGTGAACAATGCCGTGCTCATCATCGACATCGAACCATGTCCGCACCCTATCGCCGTAAACTCGGAATACTTCGAGCGAATGGGTACATCGGCACGAAAGGTGAACGGCAACTACAAGGACAAGTTCTTTGCCATCAGAAAGCAGTGGGCTGAGGAGCATGTGCCTCATCTGGCCATCACGCAACCCGTCACTGCATCTGCAACGGCTGAAGCACCATCAGCAGAAAAGGAGGCAAAAACCATCATCAAGCATGTGGAGTCAGCACCTATCACCGACCATATCCAGACCTCACGCCTGCGCAACAATGCGCTGCACGACTACGAGGAAGGCTATCGCCCGGTGACTGCCGTAATCTGTCTGCTTGCCACCGATGAATATAAACTGCTCGACGAGGATGACTGGCAAGACTATCGCCTGAAGCTCGCCGTCCACGAGGACGAGGAAGAAGGCTGGCTCATTCTGGTATATGAAAGCGGAAGAGTCTGCAAGGTTTCAATGGCAGAGCTTCTGCAGCGAGAGAGAGGCAGGGTATTCAAGCGATATGCGGGCGAAAAACTCATCTTTGCTTCCATCGCCACCGATGAAGATTCGGTATGCGTAGGATTCGTTGACAGCAAGACCAACCGCTATGTGCGTTTCGACGACGTAGATAAATTCAATCACGAGAAGATGCAGGCAGAGGGCGTCCTGCCGATGGATGTGCCGAATGCCGGCGTTCACTATGTAGAAGTGATTCCGCAATCGCAGGTTCCTGTAAACAGAAATATCGGAAGAAAGACCATCGGCTGCATTCTGAAGACCGTAGAAGGAAAGAGATGCATGGCTGTATTGCCGGATTGCAAGGCGAAATAAAGATAATCATGAAACAAATGGGGTGTGCCTGGTAACGGGTACACCCTTTTTATTTATCAAAGAATCTGCGTCATCCCAGACCGAATAGGTCTAAAATCTGTGCCCATCTGTGAAATCTGTGGGAAAAAAGGAAAAGCAGCAAAGAAAAGCAGCAAAGAAAAAATCTGCGTCATCTGCGAAATCTGCGTGACAAAAAAAAGCCCCGACTACTTTCGTAATCGAGGCTTCCTGATAAAAGAAGGCGGCTACCTACTCTCCCGCATTGCATTGCAGTACCATCGGCGCAAGTGAGCTTAACTTCTCTGTTCGGAATGGGAAGAGGTGGGACCTCACCGCAATAACCACCTGATAATGGGGTATGACGTATTTGCACACAAGCAAAACAAGATAATGAACTGTATATACAGTTGAAACTATGAACTTTCCTAAAGAAAGTGTTCGGGCAATTAGTAATGCTCGGCTTTGACATCGCTGTCTTTACACCTGCATCCTATCAACGTCATCGTCTTTGACGACCCTCAATGGAGTTCTCATCTTGCGGCTGGCTTCGCACTTAGATGCTTTCAGCGCTTATCCAATCCAGACTCAGATACCCAGCGGTGCGCCTGGCGGCACAACTGGTAAACCGGAGGTCTGTCCATCACGGTCCTCTCGTACTAGTGACGGCACCACTCAAAACTCCCACGCCCACGATAGATAGAGACCGAACTGTCTCACGACGTTCTGAACCCAGCTCGCGTGCCACTTTAATGGGCGAACA
>ENA-UEQM01000154-UEQM01000154.1-human-gut-metagenome-genome-assembly--contig:-NODE-154-length-48467-cov-13.323848_pt1 | contig 48467 bp, 34 predicted proteins | sample MGYA00242948_ERZ507948 | MGnify/ENA primary metagenome ERZ507948 (study PRJEB26167, sample SAMN06115440) | human gut metagenome | host: Homo sapiens | place: China:Hubei | collected 2015-07-28... | reverse complement strand
GTTTCCCGAGTTCCAGATAACGCTCACGAGGTTCCCCGCGGAGATTGCGTTTTATGATGAATTTCACACCGTATTCAGCCAATACTTTGATGAATTTCTGGTCGTCGTGACCGGAATCGACACGAACCACGATTTGCCGGAGATCAATTTTCAGTGCTTTTACCTGTTCCAGACAGCGCCGTAGAAATTCTACCGCTCCATTCTCGCTGTGCTGACTGCCGATCCGCAATTCGTTGGCAAGCATATAGCCCTCACTTCCCAGATAGGCAAAAATCGGCGCATATCCGTCAATTTTATGGTAGGTTCGGGCAATTCCTTCTTTTTTGCAGTCGGGATTCAACAGCGCAGCAACGTCGATGTCCAGTGGAATCAGTTTGTATTTCCCGATTTTCACGGTTCCGAACGATTCAACCTTGCGCAGCAGATCACGCATGGCGTAATCCAACAGCGTCTGCTGGGAATTGAGTTTCGCGATCAAATCCAAACGTTGACGCAAGGTCTCTTCAGACGGAACACGTTCCAGTTCTAACGCAAGCCGAAATGATAACTCATCTCGAAACATGGAAATATCGGCAAAATCACTGCGCCCAAGCGTGAACAGACCGACCACGGACTTGATTATTCCACTGTTGGATATCCAGCCTTTTTTGATACGATCCGTTGTCAGCTTGTCCACACTTGCCAAGCCACGATTGTCATTCAGCAAGGCTCCAACCATGGCGATGCCGCCAGTGGCTATCAGATCTTCCCTGCTTTGCGTAATTTTAAACCGCGTTGCCATCGTTTCTCCTATCGGGTTGAGTCCATTCGTTATGTTGTATTCTCATGTAATATACTGCAACCCAAGAGGTTTGCCTCTGTTTTAACTTTAATTTTACCTGTTATTTCACGGATTTAGGTCATTGTTTCCTGAAATCCGGGATCATGCTCAATAGCAAATTCCTTCTGCCCAAGTTTGATAATTTCCTGCTCCATTTGTTCATTACGCGGTAAATGGCGAAACGACCAAAAGGAATTGTCCAGGAAAAGCAAATACTGAAATACGAACTCGTCATTTTTTGACATAAAATCTCCCTTCAATCAGCAGAAATATAGCACAGTTTATTCGAAATAAAAGTTATAAAAGTTACAGAAGTTATAAAAAATCCTCATGTTCATGGTCATGATAAGTAAAACGTAAGGATATCATTGCCCTAAAAGGATCTTCTTTATCGTTAAGATTCCCGAAGTTTTCTTTTCGATTTGCTCAATATAAGCAATAGCATTGCGAATGCGGATATCCGCATTATTTATTAATTTTACGCCGCTGATCGCTTCGATGGCTGCGCGTTGGGCATCCTCGCCCACATGGGTATAGAAACGGTCGATGATGGAAGAATCCGCGCCGAGGATCGAAACGACTACGGCTTTCGGGACACCGGCTTCGGCACAGAAACTGGCAAAACTGTGACGGAGGCTGTGAAAGCCGTAGACCGTGGCCTTTCTTTTACGTCCCGGGGTTGCCACGGACGGTTCCAGCCCGATCCATTTGATCACCCGCAGGACATCAATATTGACCAGGCTGTCGCCAATTTCCTTGCCTCTTTCATCCACGATCTGATAGCGGGCGGCGACCTTCGGGCAGACATAGGTATCCGTCTGCCACTTCCGAGCTTCCCGAAGAACCGCCTGCAACGGTTCCGCAATCGGAATCAGCACTTCTTTCCCGGTTTTGAATTGTTTGACCCAGATACGCTTCTGTTCCAGATCGATGTTTCGCCACTGCATCAGCGCACAGTCTTTCAGACGCTGACCGGTATACATCCCGATGTAATAGACGACTTTGATTTCCGCCTTATTCATCAGCTTGCGATGGGGATTGTCCAGTTCCCTGCGGATGGCCTCCTCCTGTTCCCGCGTAAAGGCGATGCGGCGTACCAAGGTTCCCTGTTCCTCGCGTTCCTTTCTCAACAATACCGATGAGCCAAAAGGATTTTCGATGCTCAGGTAATCTTTCAGCGTTCCGAAGATTCGACGGATACGGACGATTTTCCGGTTATGGGTTGCCACGGAAATCTGCATGGTTCTGAGATGGTTTGCGAAGTCCTCCGCCATGGCCGGTGTAACATCCTTGACATCTTTCACGTTGCTGTAACGGGAGAAGTAGCGGATCATTTCGTCCAGCGTGGAGTGATAGGCCAGTTCTTCCCGGACGGTGGCGGGGATTGCGCGCTGAGGGTGTTTAGAGTAGACGTTCCAGATTTCGGAGAGAGGCAGCGGGCGTGCCTGTTTCACGAGGTGCCGTGCGACTTTGACGTGAGCGGAGATGACTTCCTCGGTGGTGGCTTGAATAATCGGGAGCAGTTTCCGGGCTTTTTCGAGAGCTTCTTCCTGATTGGAGGTTTTCAAGCTGACGCATTTGCGTTCATGCTGGACTTGGTAACGGAAGTAGTAGGTGCCGCCTTCCTCTTTCTGGTAAACGGTTCCGACGTCGAGTTTGACTTTGCATTTCTTTCCCATCTTACGCACTCCTTGTGGTAAAATCCTGTTTTGGCTCAATATAGCCGTTGAACTGGGAAATGAAAGTCTTGGTGGTAAAGAATGGCACCTTTAGGGTACATTTTGAGGGTAAAAATGGCTCCGGCAGGAGGAGCCGCCCGCCCCGCGACACCGCGAGGCCCGGAACCGGGGCCGCGTCGAGGCGCGGCGCATTTGCAACGGCGGTCTGCACAAGTTCGCTGCCGGTATAGCCGCCCCAGGTTTCAAAGAAGGAAACCGGAGCGCGCCGGAGGGTGATTTCACCTTTTTCGTTGCTGCGGAAACTGCCCCAGTAGCCGTTGACCACCTGCCAGTAGTTCGCGCACAGGATGCCGTTTTCCGGCTTCAGCCAGATGCGCTGCAGGTCGGCGTTCATCAGCCCGGCGAGGAAGCTGAACCGCCACGGATACGGCTTGTTGCCGGTCGAACCGATGTTGAATTCGGTCATCGCCAGCGGCAGTTCCCTGCCGGTCAGGGCGCGGGCCTGCTCCCGGTACTGCTTCAGCCGGAATTCGACCTGATCGCCGTAGGCGAGGACGGCGGCCAGCGCCTGCTGCGGCGTCTGGTCCGCGATGCGCGGCGCATAGAAGTGGAGTACCACGAAATCCGCCTCCTTTCCGGCCTGTTCAAGCACGGTGCGGTTCCACGGCGAATCGTACTGTTCGCCGGTTCCCGGCTCCATCACGATCCCGAGCCGCACGGCCGGATCGACCCGGCGCATCGCCGCGGCACAGGAGCGGAAGTAGGCGGCGTACTCCTCCGGCGTGAAGTGGCGGCGCGGCACGAGGTTGTGGCTGCCGTGGCTGCTCTCGTTGCCGAGTTCGAAGTAGCGGACGCGGTACGGTTCTGGATTCCCCCACTTCGCGCGTTTCATCGCCCACGGGTGCTCCGGCGTCGCGGGGGCGTTCAGGTACTCCACCAGTTCGGCCATGTGTTCCGGCAGCTCCTCCGCCGGCAGCGCGTAGTCGGTCATCGTGATGATCGGCTCGGCGCCGAGCGCCCGGCAGAGCCGGATGTACTCGTCGATGCCGAACTTCCAGTCGGGCCGTTCCGAAAGTGGTCCGACCGCCTGCTTCCAGTTGTAGTTGTGCGCGAGGCAGCCGCCCGGATAGCGCATCATGCCGATGCGCATTTCGCGGAGTTTGCACACGATGTTCGGATGGGGCCGGTTCGCCGCCGGGTCCCAGGTCCCTTCGCCCTGCGCGACCGCGTGCGGATTGATCGGCGCATTCAAAGGCCGGTCGAAAATCCCCCGGTCGTCGGCCGCTTCGATGTTCGCGCCGAAGACCAGCGGATTGACCGGGCCGGCGCTTTTCCCGGCGTCGACCGTGATGCGGGGGATGCCGGCTCCGGCCGGGAGGAGTGCGGCCAGCGCCGCGATCAGGGAAAACAGTCTGTAGTTCATGGGAAATCTTTCCTGAGGGTTACATGGCCGGCGCGTCTTTGGCGTTCCAGTGGCGGTTCCAGAGGATCTTGCTGCCGCCGAGGTTCAGGTCGTCGTCGATCCGGAACATGATGTTGTCGACGTTGCCGCCGAGAAACAAATAAGTGCCGAATGCGCCGCCGTGCGTCCACTGTCCGTCGGAAGTGCCGGAGGCGACCGAGAAACCGAATTCGATCGATTTGCTGTTGCGGAAACACTGCATCGCCGCATCCGGCTGGCACGTCAGCGAAATCAACTGGGTCGGCTTGTTGCGGACCCGGTTGACCGCCCCCTGCAGACAGGTCGATGCGTCGGACCAGAGGTAGCCGTTGCAGCGGTAGCTCTTCGGCGGGAACTCCGTCGCGGTCCTGACGATTGCGTCTTTCGGGCAGCGCACCAGTTTGATGTCGTCGGATTCCGGGATGTAGCCTCCCTTGATCAGCCAGTGTTCCCACGACCTGCCCGCCTGCGTGGTTTCCGGCAGGCGGTCTTTGAAGTCGCCGGTGTACATCAGGATGGTCGTGCCGATCTGTTTCAGGTTCGATTTGCAACTGATCGCCTTGGCGCGTTCCCTTGCCTGATTCAGCGCCGGCAGCAGCATCCCCGCGAGGATCGCAATGATTGCAATCACTACGAGCAGCTCGATCAGGGTGAACCGGGCAAAAACGGGGAAAGAACGAAGCCCGGACAGGGCGGACGGTTTCGTCAGGGAAAATTTTTTCATGGTACCAACTCCATTTCCTGTTTGTTCATCGTTTGATGGGCAGCGGTTTCCGGCCGGACAATGAATGGATCACGCGCGGCGGATGCGGGAGGCTTCCCGCCCGGAGATCCGCCTCGGTGAATTCCGCGAGCAGGATTTCGCCTGCGCCGTACCGGTCGCGGTCGTAGACGCAGAGGATCGTTCCGTCGCTCTGCTGGGCGAAATCCGGGTAGGAAACGCCGGTGCGCGGGTCGATCATCACGCCCGGCGTCCAGCTTGCGCCGTCGTCGTCCGAAAGGCAGGCCTCCAGTTTTTCGCGGACCGGGCTGAAAGGACCGTCGCACCGGTGATTGACCAGCAGCAGCGCCCCGGATTTCAGCCGCCGCAGCGCGAAGCGGGAGTTCGGCCCCCGCAACCGGGAATGGCGCGGGGGCGTCCAGCTCCGGCCGCCGTCAGCGGAGACGGCTTCCGCGATGCCGTAGAGCGTGCGGATCAGCATCAGCAGCGACCCGTCGCGCCGTTCGACGAAGAGATGTTCATCGAAGATCCGGCCCTCCTCCACCCGGACAAGGCCCCGGCGGTGGAAACTTCTGCCGCCGTCTTCCGATACGAAGAGATTCGCCCCCGAATATGCGCGCAGCGATTCGGGGAGGCGCCCTCCGCCGGTTCCGTCGCCCCAGACGGAGACCGGCAGCAGCCAGTCGCCGTTCGCCGCCACCGTCGGCTTGTTCAGCATGATTCCGTCGCAGATCCGTTCCGGGCGGCTCCATGAGAGAACCGGGGCGTCCGGCGCGGCGCAGACGCTCTGCCAGACGCCGTTGACGCCGTCGGAGACATCCTTGCCGGTCTCCCGGCAGCGCGACTGGCTCCAGAAGAGCCGGAGATTTCCGGCGGGATCGAGCCACAGCCCGGCGTCGAAACAGCGGATTTCCCGCCCCGGATGGGCTACGCGCAGCACGACCGGCCATTCGCCGGGAAGCTGCGGCGTGCAGCGCGCCACCATCAGGTAGTTTTCGGGGCCTTCCCCGTCGCCGCCGCCGTACCAGACGGCGAAGCGGTTTCCGCCGGGCGTCGCCTCCACGCCGGGAATTCCCTGAAAACGGGACGGCCCATCGGGGGCTCCCGGCAGAAAACGCGGCGCGAGCAGCGGTGAATTCAATTTGTCAACATCGGTCATTTCAATTTCCTTTTGCATTCGTGCCGCGTCCGGCAGTTCCTGTCACACTATAATTATACCACCGTTTTGGGGAAAAGCTTCCGCAATTCTCTGAATTTATTCCATTATTTTGATATTTTAACGGATTTGCATTCTGGCGTCGCATGAAGTATATTCTGCTGGCAGTACGGGGAATAGCCCGGATCTGGCGGGCTGTCTGTTTATTCACAATATGGCGGAAAAATCATTATGAAGATCCTGCATTGGGAAACGCTCAGCTTCCGTTCCTCCTCCATTCTGAAGCTGTTCAAACACCATTTGCCGACTGGCGGAGAGATCGAGGAGCACCGGCACGATTTCCACGAAATTTTCTGGATTCTCTCCGGCGAGGCGGAACACGAGGTCAACGGGGAACGGAGCCGCCTCCGGCACGGCGACCTGGTCTGGATCCGGCCGCACGACCGCCACCGGGTGACCGGGGCCAGCCGGCAGCCGCTGCAATTCTACAATCTCGCATTTCCGGCTGAAATCATCGGGGAGCTGACCGCCCGTTACGAGGAGTTCCGCTACTATTTCGGCAGCGACAACCGACAGCCGATCATGATACCCTTGTCGGAGTCGCTGTTCGAGTGGCTCGACCGCGGCGCGGCGGGACTGCGGAACAATCCTGAATCGCGGCTTGCCCTCGACCGTTTCCTGATGAATCTGGTCGGCGAACTTTCCACGATGCTGGCGAATCCGTACCGCCGCTGCCCGGCATGGCTGCAGGAGGCGGCTGCGGAGCTGGAACGGCAGCCGGAACACCTGAAGCTCGGCAGCCGGGCGCTGGCGGTCCTCGCCGGGCGCACGCCCGAACATGTCGCACGCGAGCTGAGGCGCTTTGCCGGCGTCACGCCGAGCGAGGCGGTAAACCGGGCCCGCGCCGACTACGCCGCCCGGCTGCTCTCCGGCAGCGACCTGACGATCACGCAGATTGCATACCAGTGCGGTTTCGGCTCGCTGAGCGGCTTTTTCCCGGCGTTCCGGCGGTTTTACGGGGAGACGCCGCTGGAATACCGCAGGACGCACCGGATTTTCGCGAACATCTGTTTTCCGGACGCCAACGGCTCCCGACGGTACTGAAAGAGTAACTCCGCCGTCCGGCGGGCAGTTTCCTGTGCCATTTTTCCCTGCCGAAAAAAGCGGAGGATTTTCTTTTGTAAATTGGTACTATATTGGTTTAATTGGTTGTATATTTATTCATTTTTTTACAATATGGTATTGACTTTGTTCAAAAATATTGTCATAATATATAACGTGATGATCAAAACGAAAGGATACGGTTCATGATAAAACATGCGGCGGTCAGCCGGAATAAAAATGATTCTCTGTTTCTGGAACTGCAGGAGGCAATCCGACAGGGGCATTTCCCGGTCGGGACCCGGATTCCGACCGAACGCGAACTGGCCGTGAATTATGCGTGTTCGCGGGCGACCGTCCGCAGCAGCCTGCGCAAACTTGAGGAACTGAAGTTCATCGAGCGGGTGCGCGGTTCCGGCACTTATGTGCGGGAGACGGGCTGCCGGGAACAGGCGGTGTGCTACCGCGTCGCGATCTTTCTGGAAGGCAAGGGAATCTTGGGAGAGGACGATCCGTTTTACAGCAGGATTCTCTCCGGGTTGTTTCAGGACGGCAAAATGGGGTTCCTGCCGGAGATCCATCAGGTCAGGAGCCGGGAGTCGTTTCCGTGGAGCGAGCTGGACCTTTCCAGTTACGCGGGGCTGATCATCGGCTTCCAGTTGTCGCGGGAGGAGGGGGAGGACCTGAACAGGGTCGGTATTCCGTTCGTCGCGCTTGAAAAGCCGGAGGGCGACCTGAGTGTCTCCTACGTCGCGGTGGACAACCGGACCGGCGCCGGGATCGCCACGGAACACCTGCTTGAATCCGGCCGCCGGAATCCGCTCTTTCTGTGCGGGGAAACTTCGCTGCACATGAACCGGAACAAGATATGCGGTTTTTTCGAGGCGCTGGAAAAGGCCGGAGTTTCGGCCGCCCCGGAGCGGATCGTCGAAATCGTGCCGTATGACGAGAAAGCGACCGCCGAAATCATCCGCCGGGAGCTGCCGGAACGGGCCGGTTTCGATTCGCTGCTGATCTACGGGGACTGGGCGACCTGGGCGACGGTCAACTATCTGCGCGAACGCGGGATGCGCATCCCGGAGGATGTCGCGGTGATCATGTACGACGAATTCAACTGGGTGTCGCGGGCGCTGGAGCTGCCGCTCACGTCGGTCCGGCAGCCGCATGCCGAACAGCTGCGGACCGCGCTCGCGATTCTGATGCGCAAGATTCGGGATATGCACCAGCCGCAGGTCGTGCAGACGATCCAGCCGACTTTGCTGGTCCGGCGTTCGAGTATGAACTATTGAGTTTACGGGGGGATATTATGAAAATGAGAGTTCGGATGAGTTTCGCGCTTTTCTGCTGTGCGTTGCCGTTCCTGCCGGCCGCGGCGGCGGAAGGCGCCGGGCTGGCGAGTTGACAGTGCTGGCCGCCGGGCAAACTCCAGGTGGCTGCCGGGGCGGAGGATTCCCTTGTTTTCGACCAGTTGAACAACACCGGCTTCTTTTCGCTCCCGGTAAAAAAGGCCGGCAGCGTGCTGCGGGAGGTCCGGTTCCGCATCCGGAAACTGCAGGAGAGCCGGGTGGGGAAACTCGAAGTGATGGTTCAGGAAAAGGGAGGCGAGATTTTCTACCGCGAGATCGAGCTTGCACCGGAGTGGCGGAACCACTCGTTCCGGCTTGATTCGCTGCGGCTCTATCCCTACGGCGGAGCGAAAATCGAGGATGGCAGGCTCGATCCGGCGGCGGTGGAGAGACTCCGCTTCAACGGCTGGCCCGCCGGGCGCAAATTCGAGATCGCCGGTCTCGAACTGGTGTATGCCGAAGAAAGTCCTGACGGCACCGTCCGGGAGAGTGTCGAGTTCGGCAGCGCCGAATGGCACTGCTGGCCGACCGGCAAGGTCGGCGTGAAACCGCTCGACCGGGACCGCGCCCTGCTCGACCTGATGAAGCCCGGCCACGTTTCGCTGCCGCTTCCCGCGGGCGAGTTCGCCGGAGTGTCGTTCACGGCCCGGCTCGCCGCCGGAGAGACTCCGCTGGAGCAGGAGGTGATGCTGGTCGAGAACGACGGAGAGATCCACTTCACGACGGTGACGCTGGAAAAGGAGGCGAAGCGGTTCAACCTGCCGGTGTCGGCGTTCCGCCTCTACACCTACGGCAATGCGAAAAAGGCGGACGGCAGGCTTTCCGCATCCGGCATCGCCCAGTTGCGGTTCAACGGCTTCGGCAAGCCGAGGCAACTGGAGCTTTCCGATCTGGAACTGCGGTTCGGCGCCCGGAAAAAGGAGGAGGCCTCCGTGGCCGACCGCTTCACCATCAGGCCGATCGAGTGGAAGCCCGCCGGAGAAAAATTCCATTCATATTATCCCGGCGCGCAGGATGTCGGGATCGCCGGAAATGCGTTCACCCGCAATGGCCGCCGCACCTTCCTGCTCGGCGGCTGGCAGCTCGACGTGGAAGGGCCGCCGTGGCTGATGCGCATGTTCGGTGTGGATGTGATGATCTACAACGCGGATGAAATCTATACGCTTTACCCGCCGCGGCGGCTGCCCGACGGCAGGCTTGAAGTGAGCTGGAGCGAAAATCCGTGGTATGAGGCGGTGATGCGCCGCTTCCTCGGCAACGGAATCCGCTTCTGGCACGAACACAAGGCGCACCCGCAGTACAGCCAGCTGCGCAAGCTGCCGGAGTTCAGCGAGGTTTACAAAGCCGGGCACTTTGTGCCGTATGATCCGTTTCACCCGCAGGGCGAGGCGATGTATATGGAGATGTTCAAAACGTGGATGCGCTATACGCGGAAGTACCCGGTTTTCTGCTATGAGCTGTTCAACGAGATGATCTACAACAATCCGCACCGGACCAGCCGCGAAGCGTTCGGCCGGGCGATGGAGAAGAAATTCGGTTCCATTGAAAAGGCGAACCGGGCGTGGGGAACCGCGTTCCGGTCGTTTGCCGAGGTCAACCCGCCCGGCTATGTCGCCGACGGCGGCAGAAACGGGGCGCTTCCGCGCGAAACGCTGGCGGCGCGCGAGGGGCGGATGTACCCGAATCTGCTGGTGGACTGGGAGAAGTTCCAGGAGGAGCGCAGCTATCAGGCCTCCCGCTCTTTGATGGCGAAGATGCGTGCGCTCGATCCCGATCCGAAGGTCTACTCCACGCTGCAGAGCCACCTGAATCTCTGGCTCGACTACACCGGAATCGGCATCAGGCCGGAGATGCTGACCGATTTTTCGGATTTCTATTCGCACGAAGCCGGAATCAACTATCCGGAAACCGGCGGCAGCCGCAGCTTCCACAATCTGGCCGGAGTGCTCAAACCGCTGTTTTTCAGCGATGCGGTGCGCGGCTTTTCGCCGGATAAACCGGTGTTCAATGCCGAGGCGCCGTTGAGCGTGAATGTCCGCGGCGCGCACAAGACGGAGCTGATCGAGAGCGATCTGGCCGGACTGCACCGCAAATGGAAATTTTTCGATGCGACGCAGGCGGAACCGGCGGGCTGGCGGGAAAAGGCATTCGACGACCGCGACTGGGGAAAAGTGACCGTTCCGGCGATGTGGGGCAGCGACGGTTACCGCCTCTGCCAGGTCGGGCTTTACCGGACGGGGTTCAAAGTTGCCGAACCGGCGCCGGGCCGCGTTTACCTGAACGGGCAGGGCTTCGCGGACAAGGCCGAACTCTGGCTGAACGGCCGGAAGATCGGTTCGGCGGACGGCTTCGACGCGAGTTTCACCTTCGACATCACGGATGCGCTTGAACCGGAAAATGTGCTTGCGGTCCGGATTGAAAACCGTTATTTCCTCGACGGCACCTATTACGGCGGAATCCGCGGCTTCGTTTCGGTGAATACGGCCCGGCTGGTGCCGGATTTCAAGTGCGGCGTGGAGGAACGCCATCTGCGCAGCTTCCTGTGGTCGCAGGCGATCCGCGGCACCTCCGGCGTGATGCTCTGCTACGAAGGGAATTTCCTGAAACCGGCGAGCCGCTTCCTGCCCGGCGTGAAAGCCGAGCTTGAAAAACTCGCGGACATCATTTTCGATCCCGCCGCCCGCCGTCCGGCGCAGGTCGGCATGATCTATCCGCTGGAAACGCTGCGCGCCCTCACGCACAAGGACTACCTCGAAACGATCACCAGCCCGGCCACCTCCGACCTGATGCCCTACTATGCGGCTGCGCTGTTCACCCGCAGCGGCGGAGTCGACGTGCTGCGCAACGGCGATCTGGAAAACGGGAAACTGCCGTACCGCGCGTTGATCGCCGCCTCGAATCTGCGTTCCACTCCCGCCGCCGTCGCCGCGTTGCGGCGTTACGTGGAGCAGGGCGGCACGCTGCTGGCGGAGTACGGTTCCTTCACCGTGAACGACGACACCCACGAGCCGCTCGATGCGTCGGCGCTGACCGGGGTGAAAATCCTGGGCTGTGAAACCGCGCCAGCCTCCTGCACTCTGCCCGGCATCGGCGCGGTGAACACTCATCCGCGCCGGATCGACGGAACCACCCGCGCCTCCCTTGAGCTGTGCGGCGCAGTTCCGGTGCTTTCGTATGCGGACGGGACGCCGCTGCTGACCAAACATAAACTCGGGAAGGGGCGCGTGCTTTTCCTGAACGGCACATTGAAGGCGGAGGCGGCCCGGGAGCTGACCGGCCGCCTGCTCCGGGAGAGCGGAGTTGCGCCGCTGGTCGAGCTGGACTCTTTGCCGGGAACCTCATTGCCCGGCAGCGTGGAGACCGTTTTGTACCGCGACCGCGCGGGAAGGAACGTGCTGTTCCTGCAGAACTTCGACCCGGACGGCGCCGCCTTCGCGAAACTCGCCGGGCTTCCGACGGGGAATTACCGGATGCGCAACGCTTCGACCGGGCGGAAGATTCCCTCCGTGTCGGGAAAGGCCCTCTGGAGCGCGGAGGAGCTGGCGAAGCCGTGGCCGGTCCGGCTGAACCAGTACGATCCGGTGGTGCTTTTGCTCGAACCGGAAAACGTCGAACCGCTGGCGCTCTCCGGCATCTCGCCGGTCCGGCTTGCAATGCTGAACGAACTCTGGCGCGTCGCCCCGGAGAAACCGGGCCGGCCGACCGTTGCGGTCGCCCCGGTCAGCGGCAGCACCATCGACGGTGCGGTCGGAATCGCGCCGACTGCGTACCGGCTGCTGGCGGACCACGGTTTCAATGTGAAGTTGTTTCGCAACGGAAGTTCGCTCGACGGCGTCGACGTGCTGCTTTTGCAGAACCGGACTTTCCGATTGTCCGAGCCGCGGAAAATCCTCGATTTCGTGCGGAACGGCGGTGCACTGCTGGTCTGCGGCAACGCATTTCTGAACTATCACGTCGACGGGCGCAATCCGCAGCTGCTCGAAGGGCTGGGACTTGCGGAAGCCGGTCTGGGCGGAGTGCTTTACAATAAAAGTGACGCGCCGCCTCCGGCGGACAAGTTGCGCGTGACCTGCCGCGACTTCACGGCGGACCCCGTCACGGAGCATGTGGAGAGTTTCGTGACCTCCGCCGCGACCTGGCTTACAAAACTGCCGGAGGAGGCCCGGGTGCTGCTGAAGGCGCCGGAGGATTCGACCGCGCCCGGCAAACCGCTTCTGGCGGAGTTTCCGTTCGGCAAGGGCAAGGTCGTCTGGATCGGCGACGGCTGGTTCCTGCGCCCGCTGAACCTTGAATTGGGCGGCAACGCCCAGTTGCTGCTGAATATCGTGAACAGGCTCGCGGGCAGGCCCGTCGCCAGGCTGACGCAGGCGGAGCTTGATTCGGCGTTGTTCATCACCGCGGCGAAACTCGAACAGGCGGAGCAGGATGAGAAGGCCGGGCGGACCGTATTCGACCGCCCCGTCTCCGCTCCGCTTTATACGGGCGACGACACCGGGAAAGTAAACGGCATCGCCGGCGGCGATCCGATTGTGGATTTAATGAGGTAATCACAGCGAAAGGAGTGATCCATGAAAAGAAATTTTACTTTAATTGAGCTGCTCGTTGTAATAGCGATCATCGCAATTCTGGGCGGCAAGGTGCCGCCGCCGAGTAACGGGATGTGCGTCGCTTCGCTCCTACTTATCCCGCTGGTGGGCTTCGCCCCCCCGGCCCCCCGGAAGAGGCGCCATTTCACCCTTATTGAGCTGCTCGTTGTAATAGCTATTATTGCAATTCTGGCGGCGATGCTGCTGCCCGCGCTGAATCAGGCCCGCGAACGGGCGCGCGCGGCGAGCTGCATGAGCAACGTCAAACAGATCATATTTGCGAACAATATGTATCTCGGAGATAACGACGGAGTGTTTTTCAGCAAGGGCAATTCAAATTGGAGGGATTGGGAGAATCTTGGATTGCATTTGTTCCAGAAGCTCGCACCGTACTGCGGCATTTCCGGCGACTGGAAGGAGTGGGACGGTTCGACCGATCTGATCCGGCGCGAGGCGAAGGTGTTTCTGTGTCCCACTGCTCCAAACCGGAAAACGAACTACAGCTACGGCTATAACACCTGGGGGCTGGTCGAGTATCTGGAAAAGGAGTCCCGGTGCAGGCAGCCGAGCATGACTTTTGTGATCGCCGATGCGCGCCGCAGCAAAGGCGGAATTTACGATTACAACTGTTTCGGCGACTCCGTCAGCAATTTTGATTACCGGGCCTGGTCGATCAACGAGGGCAGGCACAACTCCTCGAATCAGGTCGGTTTTCTGGATGGACATGCCGAAAATGTGAAAATCAATACCGACGGCGTCCCGTTCAAATATTCAGGCCGGTGATCCGGTGCGATCCTACGGCGGCAAGGTGCCGGCGCAGGGTATGGGGGCGAAGCGCCCCCGGCCGCCGGAGGCACGCCCCGTATCCCCGGAGCCGGTCATGGAGCAAGGAATTTCACGTCGTATTCGCGGCGCGGCAGGGCGCGGTATTCGCCGGGCGTGCAGCCGTGGACTTTGCGGAAGATCCGGCAGAAGTAATAGGCGTTGCGGTAGCCGCACTGTTCCCCGATTTCAGAGATGGTCAGGCGGCTGTTGCGGAGCAGTTGACGGGCGTGGCCCATGCGCAGTTTCTTGATGTATTCCGCCGGACTGACCTGCATGTGCTTGTGGAACAGCGCGTTGAAGTAGCTCGGGCTCATCCCGTTTGACGCCGCGATTTCTCGGATCGCCAGTTCCCGGTGGAAGTGGTAGGTGATGAAACGGATCGCAGCGGCGAGTCCGGCGGGAATTTCGGCGGTGCCGTCGATGCTTCCTTCCAGCCGGGTGATCCGGGCCAGCAGCGCCGGCAGCAGGAGGCGGCACTGGTCGAGCGCCTGTTCCTGATAGAGCAGCACCAGTTGTTCCATCCAACTGCGGACGAACCGGTCGGAGCGCACGTCGATCGAGCGCAGGTCGTTGCGGAAAATTCCCGGCTTGGCTTCAAAGACCACATAAAAGGTGCGCACGAAGCCGAGATCGATCTGGCGGTGCTCCAGTTCGGGCGGGATGATCAGGAGTTCACCCGCCGCGATTTTCCGGTCCCGGAACGGGATGCGGTTTTCGCATTCGCCCTCGACGATATAGACCAGTTCGGTTCCATTGTGGCGATGCAGCGGCGTGCTGCGGGTGCTGGCGTGGAACCCTGCGTAAGAAAATTCGACTTCCGGCATCTCCGGCCCTTTCAAAAAAGTAGATTTGTACTATAATAACCGATAAAAGTGATATTGTCAACACTTGGTGCGGAAAAAGTTTTCCGGTATAATATAAGCAGACATGGAATTTCCGTAACCAGGCATCGGGAGGTTATGACAATGACGATTGGCCGAAACACACATTTTACCCTCATTGAGCTGCTCGTGGTAATAGCCGTGATCGCGATTCTCGCGTCCATGCTGCTGCCCGCGCTGAACAAGGCGCGGGACCGGGCGAAACGGACGTCCTGCCTCGGGCAGACCCGTGAACTGAACAACGCGCTGCTGATGTACGCCGGGGACAGCGGCGACATGCTGCCGTTCGTGCGTTCGCAGCCGAACTCGCATCTGCCGTATTCGTGGGAACGCGGCTCTTTCGTGGAGCCGCTCGCCCGTTACGCCGGTTCCGTGGATACGCTGCTGAAGCTCGGCGTCTGCCCGGCATCGGTGACCACGCTCGACGTCGTGAAGGACGAGCGTCGCTACGGGACGGCGGACACCCCCGCCGAATACTGGGAGGTGGACATGCTCTACATCGGCGCGCTCTGCGACCAGCCCTACGGCTACTGGATGGAAGGTCCGCCGCGTTCCGGGGCGCGGCAGAAGCTCACCAAGTCCAAGCCCGGCGACGTGATGGTGGCCGACCAGAATATCTGGATGGAGGGCCGGACCGACTCCCGGATCAACCACGCGGGCGGCCGCCTGACCGGCAAGCTGGAGTTTCTGACCTTCCTGAGCATGATGACCGGCGGTAACCGGGCCCACGTCGACGGCTCCGCCCGCTGGATTCCGTGGACCGAGAGCGGCAAGTGGACCGCCACTGAACGCGGGCGGCGGCCGAAAGCCGCCACCGACGGCCACTATCAGCACGGCGGCGGCCGTCCCTACTTCTGGTAATTCCCGGCGAAAGGAACCGAATTGTGAAAATTCTCTGTAAAACCGTTTCCCTTATTCTTCTGATCCTGAACACCCTGCGGCTCGGCGCGCTCGGCGTTGCGGAGTGGCAGTTCTCGGGAGCGTCCCGGCTCCCGGCCCTGGACGAAGTCGCCGGAATTCCGGCGGCTGCCGCCGGGGATGCCTCCCGGCTGGCGCTCCGGGAAGGCGTTCAATTCCGCAACCGCGACGCGGCGGACGACTGCGGCGCCTATCTGCGGATTGCGGACCAGCCGTCGCTGACCGGCCATGACAACGGCAAAAACGGGCTGGCATCGCTGAATCTGGCGGTGCGGTTCCGGCCGGAAACCATCCGTCACGCGGTGCTGCTGCGCAAGACCGATCCGGGAACCGACTTCGGCTATCAACTGTTCCTGACCGGAGAGGGAAAGGTCGCGCTGCGCATCCGGAACCGCGACGGCAAAACCGTGAACGTCGTCAGCAGGAACCGGGTCCGTCCCGGCGAGTGGAACATGGCGGACGCGACCGCCGACTCGGCGCGCACACTGTACAATCTGCAAGTCCGGCTGAACGGAGTCGTGACCCGTGCCAGCGGCGCTTTCACTGCGCTCTCCGATACCTCCGGGGCGCTGACTGTCGGCGGCCTTGAGCGGGGGCCGGGCAAATCCGGGCAGTACTTCGACGGAACGATTGCTTCGGCTGCCGTTTCCGACGTGACCCGCGCACTGGACGAACCGGGCATGGTCGATCCGGCTCCGGCAGACATGACCGGCACACACCTGCCCGGCATCGAACGCATGGAGTTCGTCTATCAGGAGCCGCCGACTCCGGAGTGCCACGCCGCGACGGTCGCGGATCTCGGCAACGGCGAACTGCTGGCGGCATGGTTCGGCGGCACCTGCGAGGGGCACCTCGACGTCGGAATCTGGACGGCCCGCTACTCCGGCGGACGCTGGTCCAGGCCGGTCGAGACCGTGCAGCGGCTCTATCGGGACGGCGTCTATTACCAGCTCTGGAATCCGCTGCTCTTCCGCCACTCCTCGGGAAAGCTCTTTTTATTCTACAAGTACGGCCGCCCGTTTGAACATTGGGACTGCGCCTATTTGACTTCGGACGACGGCGGCCGGAGCTGGAGCGCCCCGCATTACCCGGGCGGCAGGCTCCACGGCCCGAGCAAAAACAAGCCCGTGGAGCTGGAGGACGGCACCATCTACTGCCCCGCCGGGGGCGATAAAATGGAATATACGCCTGATCTCGGCAAAACTTGGAAGGTCGTCCGTTTCGACAATCCGGAAAAATTCAGGGGCGTGATCCAGCCGGCCCTGCTGCGCCACGGCAACGGCGTGCTGCAGGCGCTCTACCGCACGATGGGCGAAAAGCATCTCGCCGAAAACTGGTCGCATGACAACGGGCGGAGCTGGTCGGCGCTGAAGATGATTTCCCTGCCGAGCAACAACTCCGGCTTCGATGCGGTTGAATTGAAGGACGGGCGGTTCCTGCTGGTCTACAACCACGCCGAAACGCCGGATGGGCGCTGGGGCGGCAAGCGGACTCCGCTGAACGTCGCGGTTTCATCGGACGGGAAGGAGTGGAAGCCCGCGCTGATCCTGGAGGACGGACCCGGCGAATATTCCTATCCGTCGGTGATTCAGGCCGAAGACGGCAAAATCCACGTGATCTACACCTGGAACCGCGTTCGGATCAAACACGTGGTGCTCGATCCGGCAGCACTGGAACGGTAACACTATCTGATCGGAGAAACAACCATGTTCAGACTCGGAGACCTGCTGGCACTGGTGCTCTATTTCGTCGCGATGGCGCTGATGGGCGTCTACTTCGCCCGGAAAAACAAAAGTACCGAGGACTACTTCCTCGGCAACCGCTCTTTTCCCGGCTGGGCGGTCGGGCTGTCGATGCTCGGCACCTCGATCAGTTCGGTGACTTTTCTGGCGCTGCCGGCGGCGGCCTATGCGCTGGATTTCCGGCAGTTCGCGCAGTCGCTCGGCATTCTGGCGGCGGCGGGGATGGCCTATTACTTCTTCATCCCGTTCTTCCGGCGCGGCAGGATGACCAGCGCATTCGAGTATCTCGAAGCGCGCTACGGCAGCGGTGTGCGCTGTTATGCGGCGGTCAGCTTCATCATCCTGCAGTTCGTCCGGCTTGCGACCATCCTGTACCTGATCGCGCTGCCGATGGCGGAGATGACCGGTTTCCCGCTTTTTGCGATCATCGCGGTCACCGGAATCGTAGTCGGCGGCTATACCGTATTCGGCGGCTTCGAGGCGGTGATCTGGACCGATGTGGTGCAGACGATCCTGTTGCTCGGAGGCGGTGTGCTCTGCTTTACCCTGATCGCATTCAAGATGCCCGGAGGCTTTGCGCAGATTTTCGACATCGGCATGGAGTATCACAAATTCAGCCTCGGCCCGATGAGCTTCGCGTTGAATGACCGCACTTTTCTGGTCACGCTGCTGGTCGGCATCGTCGGCTTCATGACCGAATATTCCAGCAACCAGAATGTGATCCAGCGCTACATCGCCGCGAAATCCACCCGTGAAGCGCGCAAGGCGACGCTGCTGTGCATCTTCATGAGCCTGCCGACGTGGGGAAGTTTCTTCTTCCTCGGCGTCTGCCTCTTTGCGTTCTACCATGTGTTCAGTGACGAAACCGTCGCCGGGCTGGCCGCCGACCAGGTGCTGCCGCACTTCATTTTCGCGGAGTTGCCGCCCTTCGTGGCCGGAGGGATCGTTGCGGCCTGTTTCGCGGCGGCGATGAGTTCGCTCTCCAGCTCGATCAACAGCATCGCGACCATCGGCACCGTCGATTTCTACAAACGGTTCGGCAAGGGCAAAACCGACAGTGAGGCGCTCCGTTTCGCAAAAGCCGTGTCGCTGCTGGTGTCGGCCGGCATGATCGGCGGCGCGGTCGGAATTCATTACATCCCCAAAGAGAGCATCAACGATATGACCATCATTCTCGCGTCGCTTTTCGGCGGCGGGCTGCTGAGCATCTATCTGCTCGGATTCTTCACGCGCCGGGTCGGGAACGGCGCGCTGCTCACCGGGCTTGTGATCGCCCTCTGCTTCAATGTGCTGATGATGCTTTCGTCGTTCGGCGTGATCCGGATGCCGTTCCACTCCTACTGGACCAGTATCCTTGTGAACGGTATTCTCGCGCTGATCGCGTGGCCGCTCTCGTGGCTGCTTCCCAACCGCAGGAACCTCGACGGCCTCACCGTCTGGACCCAACGGTAAATGACCGATAGATTTCACTCTACCCCTTGGCCTTCGGAGGTGAGCCGTGGGGAAAGCCTGCCGTTTTGAAGGCAGGCGGGTCTGTCCGCCCTGTCGGTCGGCAGACCTTGTGTGCTACGCGGCCTGATTTGCAATCAGGCTCCGGCAGCTGGGCGCTTCGCGGCGGCAAGCTGCCGCTGCCGTGACTGTCTCCGACGGCCGACGGTTTCACCGTTGGATCACGACCGGCAACGTGCCGGTGCGGCAAATGGCCGATAGACCTCACGCAACCCATTATTAATACCCCCGGTTTTGAATTTTTACGCAGCAAAAATTCAAAACCGTACCCGGCGCCGGAGGCACGTTCCGGCACGGGGTAAAGTTACGCGCGGCGGATGGCCGTGTCGATGGCGGCGTAGAAGCTGCCCGGATCGGCGACGCCGCGCCAGGCGATGTCGAAGGCGGTGCCGTGGTCGGGGCTGGTACGGACGATCGGCAGTCCGAGCGTGGAGTTCACCCCCGAATTGAACGCAAGCATCTTGAAGGGGATGTGCCCCTGGTCGTGATACATCGAAACGATCCCGTCGTAACGCTCGCGGGTGGATTCGATGAATAGCGTATCGGGGGGAAAGGGACCGTCGATATCGATTCTTTGTTCACGCAGCGCGGCGAGGGCGGGCTTGGTGACGGTTTCATCTTCGGTTCCCATGCAGCCGTTTTCGCCGGCGTGGGGATTGATCGCGGCGGCGGCGAGCTTCGGATGCGGCACGCCCTCGCGCCGGATCACTTCGTCGAGCAGCTTCGCGACGGTCACAATCCGGCCGGGCGTGACCTGCCGGGGGACTTCCGCCAGTGCGATATGGGTGGTCACGAATACCACGCGCAGTCTGCCGGAGGACTGCATCATCACGAAGTCGCGGCAGCCGCAGAGTTCGGCGATGCGCTCGGTGTGGCCGGTGAAGGGGATTCCGGCGAGGTTCACCGAATACTTGTTCATCGGGGCGGTTACGATCGCGGCGACTTTGCCGGCGATCGCATCCTGTGTGGCGAGGGTCAGCGCGTCATAGGCGAGTTTGCCGCAGCGGGCGGCGGCCTTGCCGATTTCCAGCTCGGCGAACGGGAGCCTCCCGGCCGGAACGACTTCGGGAAGCCGTCCGTCGGTCCACCGTCTTGCCGCTTCGGCGAGGATGGAGGGTTCGCCGTAGATCACGAAGCGGCAGCGGTCCGACCAGCGGAAATCGTCGGCGGCCCGAACGGCGAGTTCGGGGCCGATTCCGGCGGGGTCCCCCATGGTGATCGCGATGACCGGGAGCGTATTCATATTACCAGACCTGGCCTTTCTTCTCGTAATAGGCGGCCACATTCGGCACGATCGGCTTGATCAGCTTCTTGATCGCTTCGGCGTATTCGCGGATTTCGGCCTGGGCGTGGTCGCTGTCGCGCAGTTCGAGGAAGTGGAGCAGATTGGAGAGATCGACGGTTCCCCAGAAAGTGACCATCATATTCTGCGGCAGCACGCCGCGGGCCTGTTCGCGGCAGACGCCGGCGCCGAGCAGTTTCTCATAGAGGGCGAGGCTGGCCCGGTTGTGGGCGTCGATCTGCGCCTTGAGGTCGTCGCCCTTGAAATCCGGATCGAGGAAGGAGGCCTGCCGGTTGTTTTCGGACTGGCGGCGCAGCGTGCCGGGGGTGTAGAACTCCATGTCGATCTCGGTGTAGCGGCGGGAGATTTCGTTGTAGCTCCAGGTGCGGTGACGGTGCCACTGGCCGCGGATGAACAGCGGGCAGTGTACGCTGAACGTGAACACCACATGCTCCAGCGGGCTGGTGTGGCGGTTGTCGATCAAGTAGTCGAGCAGCTTCACGTCGCGCTCGTCCATGCTGGACTTGAGCTTGCCGAAGGAGACGCGGGCGGCGTTGACGATGGTGGCTTCGCTGCCGAGGTGGTCGATCAGGCCGACCCAGCCCTGGCCGTCGAGGACTTTGACATGATTGGCGGGGGGGACGTTGAGGTGTTCCATGAAACTTTCTCCTATGATTAAAAATGAAAAAATAAAAAACAAAAATAAATCCGCCAAAGGCGGCTTACGCCACCGGCAGCTTGCCGGACGCGGTCCAGCTCTCCCAAAAATAAAAATCTAAAATAACAGCCGCTTTAGCGGCGTCGCCGCCCCGTGCTACGGGGACGCGGTCCAGCGGCGGAACGCTGGTCGGCTGCTGTCGAGCTGCGCAGGCGCAGCTCAGAAGCAGACGAAATGCAAGGTCCGCGAATGCGGACCGCAACCGCAACGATACCACCCGCGCAAAAGCGCTTGCCGGAATCAAAAATAAGCAACGCGAATTTTTGTTTCCGGCGGTAAGCGCGTTGCCGCCGCCATCACCTTTACGGCTACCGAAAAGCGATGCTGAGTTCTGCAACTTTGCCGTTTTTTTCCCTGTCTGACTGATTTATCTGACAGTATAAATACTTCCTCCTGAGTGTCACTACCCCAACCCCAATGAACTCATACTTCCAGCACCGGTTTCCTGTAAGACTGTTTTCTTCGCCACTTAAAAAGTTTACCCGGTTTAAAGTATTCCAAAGGCGCTTCACGTCGTGGGAGGCTCATGCCCCCGCGTGGCCGTATCCTCAATTATAAACAACCGTTGCCGCCCCTTGCGGCGGCTCCGCGCTCAGAACCGACAGTTTCAAACTTGCTTCGCTCATTTGAAACTGTCGCGCGCTCCGCCGAGCGGTACTGTTCCGGTTGCGGTCCGCATTCGCGGACCTTGCATTTCGCTGCGCTCCGGGCCGCGCCTGCGCGGTCCTCCGCACTGCGACCAGCGTTCCGCCGCTGGACCGCGTCCGGCAAGCTGCCGGTGGCGTAAACCGCCTTCGGCGGATTTTTTATTTTAATTTTTTTGAGAGGGAAGCGATCAGTTCCCTTACCGCTTGCGCCGCTTTTTCGGCATTTACCGCCATCGCTTTCGCCGCCGCTTCCGGTGCATCCCCCTCATACGGTGTTTCATACGTGAGCTGCGAAGTCCGTTCCGTCACATCCCCGGCTTTCCCCGAAAACTCCACACTCAAAACCGCGGTATGCCGCGCCCGGTCGAATTCAAACCGGTAGATCGTCGCATTCAGGCGCACGCTTTTTCCCATCTCTCCCGCCGGGTCCGGCAGTTCGGTGCGGATTCGCCGCTGCAACAGCAGCTCCGGGCTCAGCAGCCAGCGGTTGTATTCGTCGGAAGAGAGCCGGTCACCGCTTTCGCGCACCAGGAATCCCCGGTTGGAGCCGGACAGGTTGCGGAACACTCCGAACCGGATCGGCAACGCCGCCGGTTTGACTGCCTCTGCCGCCGGAACCCCGAGGTCGAAGTCGACCGGCTCCGTGTAACTCGGTCCCATCAGCACGCAGCCGCCCAGCCCCAGAACGAGCATCGGCAGCATCAGCAATCGCATTGGTTTCATTGTTTGTTCTCCTCTATTCCGAAGCGGGGATTTTCAGCACCTGCCCGACCCGCAGCCCGGTACTGCTGCCGAGGTTGTTCGCTTCCATGATGATCCGGTATTTATTGGCGGAACCGTAGAACTGTCGGGCGATTTTACCCGGCGTGTCTCCCGGTTGAACAGTATAACTGCGCTCGCCCGGAACTTGCGGAACCGGCGGCAGCTGTGGTGCGGCCGCCGCGCTTTTCAACTGTGCAATGGCGCGTTGCTGGTTGAGCAGCAGCCGCTTGAGCGAATCCAGCCGGTCGCGCAGCACCTTATTTTCTTTCCGGAGCATCGCCAGCTCGTCGTCCGGCGGCGTCGGCAGCTCCTCGCGGGTCAGGGCGCGCAGCAGCTTGGCCCGGGCGAGCCTGCGGTAGCCCTCGATCAGCTCCCGGTCCGGTGAATGCGGGTCGAGGCGCAGGAACATATTGTAATGGTAGAGCGCCGCCGCCGGATCGGCCAGCGATTCGTCGTACAACGTGGCCAGCGTCCGGTGGCCGAGCGCCGAATCGGGGCGCTGCTCCACGAATTTCAGGTAAAATTTCTCGGCGAGCTCGAAGTTGCCCTCTTTGCGGTACTGGTCGCCCTTGAGCATCATCGGGTGTCGGGCCGGATCGCCCTGACCGCAGCCGGTCGCGAACAGCAGCAGGATTGCGAAAAGGAGTCCATATTTCATCGGCCCGCCTCCGTGATCATCCGGCGGAGTACCGCCAGCCCGCAGACGGCGGCGGTTTCCAGCCGGAGCACATAGGGGCCGAGATTCAGCGCATGGATGTTCGCGCGCGCCATCGCCTCCTCCTCGGCGGCGGTGAAGCCCCCTTCCGGGCCGACGAACCATGCGACGTTTCCGGCGGCGGGCCGGGGCGCCTCGGCGCCGGGATTTTCCACTGCGCCGAAGTAACCGGTTCCGGAAAATTCCGCCAGCGCGGCGGCCAGCTTTACCGGCGGCGCAATCTTCGGCAGGAACGGATTCCCGGATTGCTTGCACCCCTCCTGCAGCAGCGTTTCCCAGCGGTCGCTCCCCTCCGGGGCCGCGACGGAACGCTCGCAGAGCAGCAGACGGATCTCCCGCACTCCGAGTTCGGCGGCCTGCTTGAGCAGCGTGTCGAATTTGGCCTTGCGCGGCACGGCGGTATAAAGCAGCAGTCCGGTTTCCGGCTCCGGGACCTGTTCCCGGGAGACGGTCAGCAGCACCCGTCCCGGCTGCACCGTCGCGAGCGCGCGTCCGCCGCGCCCGTCCAGCAGTTCGACGGTGTCGCCGGGAGCGGCGCGCAGCGTCTTGAACAGGTGATCGCTTTCGCGCTTCGCCAGTTCGACCGGTTCGCCGGCCTTTCCCAGTGTGTTGCAGAAAAAACTGTGCATGATCCGTATCCACATCTCCATTTTTGATAATCTAACCTGTAAACCGTTAAAATTCAATGTTCTGATTTGAATTTTAGCGGTCGGGAGGCTATCTTTGAAGCGGATTTTTTTGTTTTGAATCAACGGAGTATCTCGTTTCCATGTACAACTGCATCATCTGCCGCTATCACGAAATCGCCACCAAAGGCAACAACCGCAATATGTTCGAGCGGTGCCTGGTGGATAATCTCAAACACCAGCTTAAAGAGCTCGGAATCTGCAGGGTTCACCGGGTGCGGGGGCGCATCTGGATCGACCGCGCCGACGGCGGCGCATTTTCGGCGGAGGAGCTGGATGCGATCCGGCCGCGCATCGCCGGAACCTTCGGGCTGGAATCCTTTTCCCCGGTGGTCCGGCTGCCGGTGGATATGGATGCGATCCGCCGCGCCGCGCTGGAGATGGCTCCCGAAGAACTCGGGCCGGTGCTGGCGGAAAAAGAGTGCGTGACCTTCCGGGTGCGCGCCCGCCGCAGCAACAAACGGTTTCCGTTCCGCTCGCAGGAGATTGAAATCGACCTGGTGACCAGTCTGGCGAAGAAGTTCGGCGACGGCAGGTTCAGGATCGACCTGAAGCACGCCGAAGTGACGCTGGGCTGCGAGGTGCGCGACGAATTCGCGGCGCTTTTCTGGCACCAGTATCCCTGTCCCGGCGGCTTGCCGGTCGGCAGCAACCCGAAGGTGCTGACCCTGCTTTCCGGAGGGATCGATTCACCGGTGGCGGCGTGGCAGATCATGAAGCGCGGCTGCCCGACCGACTTCATCACCTTCCACAGCGCGCCCTATACGCCGCCGGAAACGGTGGATAAGGTCAGGGGGATCGCGGAGCATCTGAATACGTTCCAGCAGCATGGCGTACTGCACTTGTGCAACCTCGCGCCGATGCAGAAGCTGATCCGCGACAACTGCAATGAACGGTTCCGCACCGTGCTCTACCGGCGTGCGATGCTGCGGATCGCCGAACAGGTCGCGAAAAACACCGGCTGCCGCGCGCTGGTGACCGGCGAGGCGGTCGGACAGGTCGCCAGCCAGACCATCGTGAACATGAATACGATCAACCGGGCGGTCGATATGCTGGTGCTGCGTCCGCTGGTCGGGGCGGACAAGCTCGAATCGATCCGGATTGCCGGGGAGATCGGCACGCTGGAGCTTTCCAACGTGCAGGTGCCGGACAGCTGTACGGTGTTCGCGCCGAGCCAGCCTTCGACGGCGGTCCCGGAACCGCTGGCGGAGGCGGAGGAGCTGAAAATTCCGGGATATCCGGAGGTAATCGAAAAAATCGTCGCAGATATCGTGTCTGTCGCTTGAATTTTCGGCTCCGAAGTATTAACTTCTCAGTAAGAGTAAATTTTAAATTGGAATTCGCCGATCCGCATCACCGGAACCGGGTCGGCACACAGTTACCGGGGGTAGAGGTTTGGCCAGAGATACCGAATACGTGCTCAGTCTGCTCGAAGAATACGGCATGGTGACGCCGGAGCAGGTGGCAAAAGCCCGCGAAGAAGCGGAGACGACCGGCGGATTGACGGACGCCGTCGATATTCTGAAGAAAAACGGCGTGATTCAGGAGCAGGAGCTGCTCGCGATGCTTGCGCAGCAGTACGGAATGGAGCTGGTCGATATTTCCAGCTTCGATATTCCGCAGGGGGTGATCGATGCGCTCGGCCCCGACGTGGTGCAGCACTACCGGGTGGTGCCGGTCGCGAAGCACGACAACATCCTGACCGTCGCGATGAGTGATCCTTCCGACATGGAGACGCTCGATACGATTCGCTATATTCTCGGCGGAGACGTCGATGCGGTGGTCGCGCCGCAGAGCCAGATCGAGAAACAGATTCTGAAGCACTATGCGGATGAATCCGAGCAGGTCAAGCATTATGTCGACGACAACGCGATCGGCGATGCCGACATGATCATCGAAAACGGCGAGAACACCAGCGCGTTGGGGGACGCCGAAACCGACGACGACGAAAACGCTCCGATCATCCGCCTGGTCACGATGCTGATCATCGACGCCTACAAGATGAAAGCGTCGGATATTCACCTCGAACCGATGGAAAAGCGCTACCGCGTCCGCTACCGGGTGGACGGCGCGCTGCGCGAGGTGGACGGCCCGCCGAAATTCATGCAGGCGAACTTCACCAGCCGTGTGAAGATCATGGCCCGGCTGGACATCACCGAAAAGCGGATTCCGCAGGACGGGCGCATCCAGGTGACGGTCGGGGATAAGGATATCGACCTGCGCGTGTCGTCGATTCCGACCACCCACGGCGAGAGTATCGTCATGCGTATTCTGGACAAGGCGAGCATCCAGCTCGACATTCCGAAGCTCGGCTTCTATGCGGACGACCTTGAAATGGTCAACAGGATCATCAACTATCCGGACGGCATCTTTCTGGTGACCGGCCCGACCGGTTCCGGCAAGACCACTTCGCTGTACGCGTTCCTGAATACGATCAACACCACCAGCCGCAAGCTGATCACGGTGGAGGACCCGGTTGAATACCAGCTCGCCGGCATCAACCAGGTGCAGGTGGACCGGCATGTGGATATGACCTTTTCCGCGGCGCTGCGCTCCATGCTCCGCCAGGCGCCGAATATCATCATGGTCGGTGAGATCCGCGACTTGGAAACCGCTGAAATCGCGATCAACGCGGCGCTTACCGGCCACCTGGTGTTCAGTACGCTGCACACCAACGACGCCCCGGGTGCGATCACCCGACTGGTGGACATGGGAGTGAAGCCGTTTCTGGTGGCGACCGCGTTGCGGGCGGTGATGGCGCAGCGGCTGCTGCGCCGGATCTGCCCGGAATGCAAGCAGCCGTACACGCCGACCAAGTCGGAGATCAAGATGCTCCGCCTTTCCGACGAGTATCTGGCCAATCACCAGTTTTACAAGGGGGCCGGATGCAAGCGGTGCGGCAACACCGGTTACAAGGGGCGTATCGGTATTTATGAAATTTTCCAGGTGACCGAAGACATGGCGCGGCTGATCTTCGCGAATGAATCCACCGGCGTGATCCGCGAAGCGGCCCGTCTGGCGGGAATGCGTTCGCTGCGCGAGGATGCGATGCGCAAAGCCGAAGCCGGCATCTCGACGCTGGAAGAGGTGATCTTCGTTACTTTGATGGATGAAAACTGAGGCACGGGTAGAAAAATGCTTGATATTGAAAGTTCAGCCCTGATCGACCTTCTGGTCAACGAACGTGCGAGCGTCCATCCGCAGCTGCGCGAGCAGCTCCACGATGTGGTCGAGGAAGTCGAGCGCTCCGGCAAGCCGCTGATGGAGGTGATCGAGAATTACGGTTTGTTCACGAAGCAGGAGATGCTCCAGATGATGGCCGACAACCTGGGGTCCTATGTGTGGACTCCAAAGAACTCCCCGGATATCGAGGAGTCGGTGATCAAGATGGTGGAGAACAACACCGCGCGCAGTTACGGTGTGATTCCGATCCGTTACGAGGACGGCCAGCTGGATCTGGCGATGCGTTCGCCGCTGGATTACCAGACCGCGGAGACGCTGCGTTTCGTGGTGAATGCGAACATCCTGCCGGTTCCGGTGGACCCGGACCAGTTCGACGAGGAGCTGGAGCGGTACTACCCGGAAAAGATCGACTCGGTGGCCGATATCATCGCGGAACTGACTCCGGCGGAGCTGGAGGCGGTCGACGAGGACGAGGACCATGCCAACGACGCTCCGATCGTGAAATTCGTGGATGTGGTGATCCAGCAGGCGATCAAGGACAAGGCGTCGGACATCCACTTTGAACCGTTTGAAAAGAACTTCCGGATCCGTTACCGGGTGGACGGCGCGCTCTATGAGATGCCGCCGCCGCCGAAGAGTCTGGCGGTGCCGGTGATCAGCCGCGTGAAGATTATTTCCGGCTTGAATATTTCCGAGCGCCGCCGCCCGCAGGACGGCCGTATCCAGCTGAAAGCCAACGGCAAGCCGGTTGACCTGCGTGTCTCCTGTCTGCCGACCAGCTACGGGGAATCGGTGGTGCTCCGCGTGCTCGACCGTTCCGTGGTGAACCTGAGTCTCGACTCGCTGGGGATCGGCGAGGATGTGCTGGAAAAGCTGCGCGAGCTGATCCATCTGCCGAACGGCATTCTGCTGGTGACCGGTCCGACCGGTTCCGGCAAGACCACGACGCTGTACTCCGCGCTCGGCGAAATCAACAATCCCGAGGACAAGCTGCTGACCGCAGAAGACCCGGTCGAATACGATATCGAGGGGATCATTCAGTGCCCGATCAACGATGCGGTCGGCATGACTTTCCAGCGGGCGTTGCGCGCATTTCTCCGTCAGGACCCCGACCGGATTCTCGTCGGTGAAATCCGTGACTTTGAAACCGCGCAGATCGCGATCGAAGCGTCGCTGACCGGACACTTCGTGTTCAGCACACTGCACACCAACGACGCCGCCAGCACGGTGACCCGTCTGGTGGATATGGGCGTGGAGCCGTTCCTGATCAGTTCGTCGCTGGCGGGGGTGCTCGGCCAGCGCCTGATCCGCCGGGTCTGCAAGAACTGCCGGGCGTTCTATACGCCGACCGACGAGGACCTCGACCGGCTCAATATGGACCGCGACGAAATCGGGGACCACCAGTTCTGCTACGGCAAAGGCTGCCAGATCTGCAACTATACCGGCTACAAAGGCCGGAAGGCGCTGACCGAGCTGCTGGTGGTCAACAGCGAGATCCGCGAGCTGATCTCCGAAAATGCGCCGACCACGGTGATCCGCGACAAGGCGCGGGAGCTGGGGATGCGCACACTGCGCGAAGACGGCATGCTGGCGCTGTACAACGGTGAAACCAGTGTGGACGAAGTCGTTCGCTACACATAATATAAGAAAACCGCAGAACGCGGGTCCGAAAAACGAAACGGAGAACTGAAAAATGCCGCAATTTATCTACACTGCGATGGATGGCAACGGCAAGGAGCAGAAGGGCAAGATCGAAGCTGCAAGCGAAGACGCCGCCAGTTCCGCCCTGAAAGCCAAAGGACTCTTTCCCACTTCACTGAAACCGGCGGTGGCCGCCGTGAAAAAAGGGGCTTCCACCCGCACCGGCAAGAAGAAGGGGGGCGGCATGAATATGGCGCTCGGCCCGGTGGTGATCAAGCGTAAGGAACTGACCGTGGTGACGCGCCAGCTGGCGATTCTGCTCAGCGCCGGGTTGCCGCTGATCCGTTCGCTGCATACCCTCGAACGCCAGGCGAAAAACCCGGCGGTGAAGATCGTGCTCGGCAAAACGGCGGAGACGGTCGAGGGCGGAGCGACGTTCGCGGAGGCGCTGGCGCAGCATCCGAGGTCTTTTGACAAGCTCTATTTGAACATGGTCCGGGCGGGTGAGGCTTCCGGTGCGATGGAGATCATTCTCGACCGCCTGGCCAGTTTCATGGAAAAAGCGGCCCGTATTTCGGGCAAGGTGAAGTCGGCGATGATCTATCCGTGCGTGGTGCTGACCATCGCGCTGCTGGCCGTGGTCGGCCTGATGATCTTCATCGTGCCGAACTTCCAGAAGATCTTCACGGAACTGCTGGGGCCGAACGAGCCGCTGCCGGACATCACGCTGCTGGTGATGGGGATCAGCAACACGTTGGTGTCCCACTGGTACTACTATATCGGAGGCGTGGTCGGCGTGGTCGCCCTCTATCAGGTGATCGTTCATATTCCCGCCGGCAAGTGGGGGGTGGACTGGTGCAAATACAACATGCCGCTTTTCGGGCCGATCATTTCCAAAACGGCGATTTCGCGTTTCAGCCGCACTCTGGGCACGTTGATGTCCTCCGGCGTGCCGGTGCTGAACGCGCTGTCGATCGTGAAGGAGACCAGCGGCAATGAAACGGTCGCCTCTGCGATCCAGAAAGTGCACGACGCGGTCAAGGAGGGCGAAGGCATCGCCAAGCCGCTCAGCGGCACCAAGATCTTCCCGGAAATGGTGATCAGTATGGTGGAAGTGGGCGAGGAAACCGGTAAGTTGCCGGAGATGCTCGACAAGATCGCGAACACCTACGACGAGGAAGTGGACAACGCGGTGAGCGCGCTGACCAGTATGATCGAGCCGTTGATGATCGTGCTGCTGGCCGTGATCGTCGGCGGCATCGTGATCGCGCTTTTCCTGCCGCTGACCAAGATCATCGAAAAACTCAGCTGAGGAAGCGGCGCTTCCGCGACGGCCGGCCGGAATTGTTCCGGCCGGATTTTTCCATTTTTCGGGAAGGGGGGATTCCCGCCGGTATCGGGATTTCAGTTATGAACAACAATATCTATGCCGTTATCATGGCCGGCGGCCGCGGTGAACGTTTCTGGCCGCGGAGCCGCAATGCGCGGCCGAAACAGCTGCAGAAGCTGCTGGGGGACCGGACGATGCTGGAGATGACGGCATCCCGGCTTCAGCCGCTGGTGCCGCCGGAGCGGATTCTGGTTGTCACCAACCGCGATTATGCCGGGCAGATCCGTTCCGTATTGCCGGAGGTGCCGCCGGAGAACATCATCGGGGAGCCGGCAGCCCGCGATACCGGTCCGTGCGTCGCGCTGGCGGCCGCGCTGGTCGCCGCGCGGGGGGGGGCGGATGCGGTGATGCTGACGCTGCCCGCCGACCACGCGATCGAACAGGCCGGGCAGCTGCGCGCGGTGCTGAAGGACGCGGCGGAACTGGCCGCGACCCGGCCCGGCTGGCTGTTCACCATCGGCGTCAATCCGACGGAACCGGCTACCGGCTACGGTTACATTCACTGCGGGGGGGCGCTGGAAACCGGCACCGGGACCCGTTTCTTCCGGGGGCTTGGCTTCAAGGAGAAGCCGGATGCGGCGACGGCGGAACGTTTTCTGGCGGCGGGATGTTACCGCTGGAACAGCGGGATGTTCATCTGGCAGGTCCGTTCGCTGATGCAGGCGTTCGAGCGGTATGCGCCGCAACTGGCCGGGCTTTTCCGGGATGTTCTGGAGATGGAGCGGCGCAATGCGCTGGAAACGGAGCTGCCGGAGCGTTTTGTGAAGGAGCCCCGTATTTCCATCGATTACGCGGTGATGGAAAAAGCGGAGAACGTCGGCGTCGCCGAGTGCCGTTTCGACTGGGACGACCTCGGCAGCTGGCCCGCGTTGCGGAACCACCTGAAGCCGGATTCCGACGGCAACCTGGCCGACGGCCTGTTTGCCGGTGTGGATTGCCGCAACCTGATCGTCTCCGGCCGTCCCGGCCATCTGGTCGCCGCGATCGGTGTGGAGGATCTGGTGATCGTGGAGACGGAGGATGCGACCCTGGTCTGCCGGGCAGACCAGGCGCAGCGGATCAAGGAGCTGTTGAAGCTCGCCGATTCCCGTCCGGAACTCAGGGAATTTCTGTAACCATGCTGACTCTTCTGAATATCGGCAACACCCATGCCCAGCCGGCAATCTGGCATGACGGCTATCTTGAGCTCCTGCCGCGGATTCCAACCTCGGAATTGACGTGGGAACGGTTGCCGCAGGAGTATCCGGTCGCCGCCGCTTCGGTGGTGCCGAAGGCTTCGGCGCGTCTGGCCGGTCACGGTATCTATTTTCTTTCCGCCTATGACTGCGGGGGGCTGATCGACTTTTCCCGGGTGGATCCGACTACGCTCGGAGCGGACCGGGTCGCCAACGCGATTGCGGCGGCGGAGTTTTATCCACTGCCCGCGCTGGTGGTGGATTGCGGCACCGCAATCACCATTGAGATTGTCGACGAACGGCGCCGTTTTCTGGGGGGGGCGATCGCTCCCGGGCGGCGGCTGATGCGCCGGGCGCTGTTCGAGGGGACGGCACAGCTGCCGGAAATTCCGTTTTCGCAGGAGCTGCCGGAGGAACCGGGACGCAACACGGTCGAGGCGATCCGGTTCGGTGTGGACCGCGGCGCGGTCGGGCTGGTGCGGGAGCTGGTTGCGGCTTCGCTGCGCTCCTGCGGGATCGTCTCCTGCCTCGCGGCGGGGGGCGACGCCGGCTTCTTCGCCGCCGCGTTGCCGGAGCTGAAGGCGGTGGAGTCCGATTTCACACTGCACGGGATCCGGCTGGCATGGGAGCGGAGGCGCGACAGGCAGGCATAAAATCCCGTAAAAAGTGGGAATTCCGGTTGCATTGAAGCCGGGATTGCGGTATATTACATTCTGGTTTGTGCACAGTCAATTTGATGAAATTGGCGCTACTTAATATACTGGACAAGTCAGGAAAGGTAAGGTACGTTTTTTATGTCGAAACGGGAAGATGTCAAGAAGATATTGATCATCGGTTCGGGGCCGATCATCATCGGTCAGGCGTGCGAATTCGATTACTCGGGCACCCAGGCGTGCAAGGCCCTGCGTGCGCTCGGATATGAAGTCGTGCTGGCCAATTCGAATCCCGCGACCATCATGACCGATCCCGGCATGGCCGACCATACCTACATTGAGCCCCTGACTGTCGACAGCATCGAAAAGATCATCGCCAAAGAGCGTCCCGACGCGTTGCTGCCGAACCTCGGCGGCCAGACCGCGCTGAACCTCGCGATTTCACTTCACGACGGCAAGATTCTGGAGAAGTACGGCGTGCAGGTGATCGGCGTCGACCTCGAAGCGATCAAGCGCGGCGAAGACCGGATCATTTTCAAGGAAACCATGAACCGGCTCGGCGTGCCGATGGCGAAATCCGAACCCTGCTATTCGGTCGAAGAGGCCGAGAAGATCGCGTCGGAGCTGGGTTATCCGGTGGTGCTGCGCCCGGCCTACACGATGGGCGGCACCGGCGGCGGCATCGTCTACAACGTCGAAGAACTGCGTGAAGTCGTCGCCCGCGGCCTCGCGGCCAGTCTGGTCGGTCAGGTGCTGGTCGAAGAGTGCGCGCTCGGCTGGGAAGAGCTGGAGCTGGAGGTCGTCCGCGATGCGAAGGGCAACAAGATCACCGTCTGTTTTATCGAAAACGTCGATCCGATGGGCGTTCACACCGGCGACAGCTTCTGCGTCGCCCCGATGCTGACCGTGCCGGAGTCGGTGCAGAAGCAGCTTCAGGATTATGCGTACCGGATCGTCGATGCGGTCGGCGTGACCGGCGGCACCAACGTGCAGTTCGCGCACAACCGCGAGGACGGCCGGATCATCGTGATCGAGATCAATCCGCGCACCTCGCGCTCCAGCGCGCTCGCCTCCAAGGCGACCGGCTTCCCGATTGCAAGCGTTTCGACGCAGCTTGCCGCCGGGATCACTCTCGACGAGATGCCCTACTGGCGCGACGGTTCCCTCGACAAGTACACCCCCTCCGGCGACTATGTCGTCGTGAAGTTCGCCCGCTGGGCGTTTGAGAAGTTCCCGCAGGCCAAGGATCATCTGGGGACCCAGATGAAGGCGGTCGGCGAGGTGATGAGCATCGGCCGGGATTTCAAGGAGGCGTTCCAAAAGGCGATCCGTTCGCTGGAGATCGGCAAGAGCGGCCTCGGCCTCGACAAGAAGATCGAAAAGCTGTCGCTTGAGGAACTCAAGCCGCTGGCCGCGAATCCCTCCAGCCTGCGCTTTTTCCATCTGTATGAGGCGTTCAAGAAGGGGCTTTCCGTCGAGGAGGCGCGCAAGCTGACCGGCATCACCGAATTTTTCCTGAAGGAGATGAAGGAGCTGGCCGATTTCGAGGTGAAGCTGGCGACCTATACCTGGATGGCGCTGCCGGATGAGATGCTCGTGCAGGCCAAGAAGTTCGGCTTTGCCGACAAGTATCTGGCGAAGCTCTACAACGTCTCCGAAAAGGAAGTGCGCGAGTGCCGTACCGACCTGGGCTGCGTCGCGACCTTCTGCCGCGTGCCGGTTTCAGGCGTGGCCGACAACGAAGACTACTACTACTCGACTTACTCCGGCGTGCCGGATGAAGTCGCGGTCAGCGGCAACCGCAAGATCATGATCCTCGGCGGCGGCCCGAACCGGATCGGGCAGGGGATCGAATTCGACTACACCTGTGTGCACGCCGCGTTCGCGCTGCGCGACGCCGGCTATGAATCGGTGCTGATCAACTGCAACCCGGAAACCGTTTCCACCGACTACGACACCAGCGACAAGCTCTACTTCGAGCCGCTGACCACCGAAGATGTGCTGGCGATCTACGCCAAGGAGAAGCCCGAAGGGGTGATCGTGCAGTTCGGCGGCCAGACTCCGCTGAATATCGCGCAGGAGCTGAAGGACGCCGGCGTGAAGATCATCGGCACCCAGCCGGAGGGCATCCGGCTGGCCGAGGACCGCGAATACTTCCGTGAGCGCATGATCGCGCTCGGCATCAAGCAGCCGCAGAGCGGCACCGCCCGTTCGCTGGATGAGGCGGTCCAGCTCGGCCGCGAAATCGGTTATCCGGTGATGGTGCGCCCGTCGTTCGTGCTGGGCGGCCGCGGCATGGCGGTGCTCTACGATGAGGAGATGCTGGTGCGCTATGCGATCGAGGCGATTCAGGTCAGCCCGGAATACCCGATGCTGATCGACCGTTTCCTCGACAACGCGATCGAATGCGAGGTCGATGCGATTTCCGACGGCGAGGATACCTTCGTCGCGTCGGTGATGGAACATATCGAGCTGGCCGGCATTCATTCGGGCGATTCCGCCTGTTCGATTCCGCCGGTCACGCTGCCCGAAAAGCATATCAGGGCGATCGAGGAGCAGGCGGCGGCGATCGCGAAGGACTTCCGCGTCAAGGGTATCCTGAACGTGCAGTTCGCGGTCTGCGAGGATCAGGTCTGGATCATCGAGGCCAATCCGCGCGCTTCGCGTACCGTGCCGATCGTCAGCAAGGTGACCGGCATGCCGCTGGCCCGCATCGCGACCTACCTGATGCTCGGCCATAAGCTGGCGGAGTACAAAGATATTCTCAAGCCGCATCCGCAGACCTACTTCGGCGTGAAAGAGGCGGTGTTCCCGTTCAATATGTTCCCGGAGGTCGACCCGCTGCTCGGGCCGGAGATGCGTGCCACCGGCGAAGTGATGGGGCTGGCGGCCACTTTCGGCATGGCCTACTTCAAGTCGCAGCAGGCGGCCGGTTCTCGGCTGCCGCTCAAGGGCACGGTGCTGGTCTCCGTGTCGGAGCGCGAGCGCAAGTACCTGCTGCCGATCGTGCAGACGCTGCATGAGCTCGGCTTCAAGCTGGTTGCGACCGAAGGGACCGCGGCGTTCCTTGAAGCGAACCGCATCCCGCACACCACGGTGAAGAAGCTCAACGAGGGCCGTCCGAACGTGGCCGACCTGATCAAGAACCGTCAGGTCGAACTGATCATCAACACTCCCATCGGCCGTCTCGGCAAGATCGACGACAGCTGCATCCGGATGATGGCGATCCAGTACAAGATCCCGTACATGACCACCATTGCGGCGGCGAAGGCCACCGCGGCGGGCATCAAGGAAGCGCTTCACGGCGAACCGGTCGTGAAATCGCTGCAGGAGTACCAGGCCGGAAAGTAAAACGGCTTAAATGAGTCTGTCCCGGCGGAGGGGGAAAGAGCGCCGGGACGGATCTGGAAACAGGGAAAAAAATGGCTTGGATCATAGTCGTTCTGGTGATTCTGCTGCTGCCGGTGGCGATTACGGCGGTGCATTTCTGGCGCCGTTCCGCCGAGCTGGCGCGGCTGTTGGATCATGCCAACGAACGGCGGCGTGAAATCGGCAGCTTCCTGAACCGGTTCTCGACCGGCCTGCAGTCGGAGGAGGGTGTCGCGGGTGCAATGCATGCGGCGGCCCGCCATGTGGCGGAGCAGACCGACGCCGAAGCCGTCGCGATCTACGAGATGGCGGGCGACGAACTCCGGGCCATCGGAGTGTGCGGCACTTATCCTCTGGTGCACAGTACCAACAAGGTGCTTTTTTCCAAGCATCACCATCTGTTCGAGGCTCTGCGGCGGGAGCGGATCGCTCCCGGGCAGGGATTTCTGGGCGGGATCGTGGTGAACCGGCAGGCCGAACTGGTGCCGGATGCGTCGGCGGACACCCGTTTCGTCGAATATCCGGAATATTCCACACTCGGCAGTGTGATGGCGATTCCGCTGCTGCGGGACGGCATGCTGGTCGGCGTGGTCTGCGCGGCCACCAACCGTCGGCGCCCCGGCAGCAGTTTCTCCGAGGCGCAATTCGAGCGGCTCCGGCTGCTTTCCGGCCAGGTGCTGATGGTGCAGAATCTGGTGCAGGTCTACAGCGAGATCAGCCGCCGCGAGCGGATCGACCAGGAGTTGGAATTCGCGCGCCATCTGCAGATGTCGCTGCTGCCCTCGGCGTTTCCGGCGTGGGATCAGTTTTCGATCGATGCGTACACCCGTTCGGCCAAGGAGGTCAACGGGGATTTCTACGATTTCGTGGAGATCGACAACAACCGGCTGCTGATCATCATCGGCGATGCGTGCGGCAAGGGAATCCCGGCCTGCATGCTGACCGCGATGACCCGGAGCTTCGCCCGCAGTCTGGCGGACAACTTCACCACGCTGTCGGATTTCCTGAAGCAGGTCAACAACAAACTGCACCGCGACACGGACGCCGACCGCTTCATCACTCTGGGCTGCTGCCTGCTGGACCGGAGCAACTCCCTGATCGAGTTCGGCCGCGCCGGACACACCGACCTTGTGACTTATGTGCACGACCATATCCGGATCGTGTCGCCGGACGGGACCGCGCTCGGGATCCTGCCGGATGACTTCGCGACCTTCGATACGATCTGCCTGGCGTTTGAGCCGGGCACCACGCTGATGATGTTCTCGGACGGGTTGTCGGAGGCGCTGGATAAAAACGCGGAAGAATTCGGGATCGAACGGTTGACCGAAGTATTCCGCCGTTCCTGCGAGCAGGGGGGGACGCCGCAGGTGATCATGGACCGGATTCTGAACGTAGTCGCCGACTTTGAAGAAGAGCAGAACGACGACCAGACCATTGTGCTGATCCGCCATACCGGAAAAATTTAAGAAAAAATCCGTCTGCAACGAAGTTCCCCCCATTCTCAGATTTGCCGAAACCGTCTTTTTGTGATATATTTACTAAATATATCAGTCGGAAAAGGAACAGGATAAGCGATTCTCATCAGGGAGAACAACATGGCAACCGAAGTATCGTACATCATCATCACCCCGTACAGCCTCCTCAAATCCAGAACCGGCGGCATCATCGCGCGTCTGATGTCGCGGACAGATCTCGAATTCATCGGCGCGCAGATGCTCGCTTTCACCCGTGAAATGGCCGAAAAATACGCGCAGAGTCTGGAAGACGCGGCCAGCCATATCTCCTCCGAAACCGGCAAGCTGCTTTCCGATTATGTGCTGGCGAATTTTCCGCCGCGGGAGGACGGCCGCAAGGAGCGGGCGCTGATGCTGCTGTTCCGCGGCGAGGACGCCTGCCGCAAACTGACCGAGATCACCGGGCGGCTGTCTCCGTATTCGCCGCGCTGCCTGTCGGCGGGCGAAACGCTTCGTGACACCTACGCCGACCTGGTGGAGGATAAGGACAATCCGAGCGTGGTCCGTTATTTCGAACCGGCGGTGCTGACTCCGCCGAACATTTATGAAGCGATGGTGAAACTCAAGATGTTCGCCGATTTCGCGTCGTCGTCGCCGAACCTGATCGACAACTCGCTGGGCAGCAGCCCGGACGACGAACGCACCCTTGTGATCATCAAGCCGGACAACTGGCGCCATCCGTCGAGCCGTCCCGGCAATATCATCGACATGCTGAGCCGCACCGGGCTGCGGATCGTCGGCTGCAAGGTGCACCGCATGAGCGTGAACGACGCGCTGGAATTCTACGGACCGGTGCAGGGGGCGCTGCACAGCAAGCTGGCTCCGAAGATCGGCGAGCAGGCGAAGGAGCTGTTTGAAGAGCACTTCCATGTGAAGCTGGATGAAAAAGCGCAGGAAAAGCTGACTGAATCGGTCGGTGTTCCCTATGCGGACGATCAGTTCTCGCAGCTGATCGAATTCATGTCCGGCAGACGCCCGGAGGATTGCAACGAATTCGAGCGCCAGCAGCAGAACAGCCAGGCGAAGTGCCTGGTGCTGATCTACGAAGGGCCGAATGCGATCAGCAAGATCCGTTCGGTGCTCGGACCGACCGATCCGTCGAAGGCTCCCGGCGGCACCGTGCGTCGTGATTTCGGCAGCAATGTGATGGTCAACACCGCCCATGCTTCGGATGCGCCGGAGAGTGTGGAGCGCGAGATGAAGATCATCCGCATTCACCAGAATTCACTGGCTTCGCGTATTTACGAGTTCCTGGCGGAAGCGCAGGAAGAGGCCTGATCCCCTGCGGAAAGGGCGGGAATGACATTTTCTCAGTTGAAGCTTTTCTGCAGCCGTAACCGGTGGCTGCTGCTTTTGCTGGCGGCGGCTTTCGCGGTGCGGCTCGGTACGGCGCTGCCGGGGATTCTGGAAGACCCTGCGGCGCGTTTTTCCCGCCCGGATACGCCCGGCTATCTGGAGCCGGCACGGGCATTGGCCGCGGAAGGAACGCCGCTTTCCGCCGGGCGGGCGCCGGGCTTCCCGCTTTTTGCCGCATTGGTGTTCCGCTGCTTCGGCGTGGAGGCTTACGGCGCTCTGGCGGTACTGCTGGTATTGGTCAATACCGCGACGCTGATTCCGGTCTGGCTGGCCGGGCGCGAGGCGGGTTCCTCCGCCGCCGGAGTGATCGCAGCCGCTTTGCTCGGCCTGAATCTGACCATGACGGCACAGGCGCCGATGTTCCTGTCGGATACGTTGGCGGCATTCTTCGCGGCGTGGCAGTTCTATTTTTTCGTGCGTTTCTGGAAGCGGCGCGAGATGTGGAGTTTCCCGGTGATGATCGCAGTCGCGGCGTTGGGGGCGCTGATCCGGCCGATCAATTCGGCGTGGATCTGGCCGGCGCTTTTTCTGCTGGCGGTGCTGCCGGAACTGCCGTGGCGGCGCAAGCTGGCGCTGGGGGCGGTTTCACTGGCGGTGTTCGGCGCGATCCTGTTCCCGCGCATGGCGCACAACGCGGCGCGCGGCGCGGGCTTCTGCATCGACACCAACACCGGCGCGATGTACCACCAGAACGGCGCGATGCTGCTCGCCAAGATCAACGGCACCGACTACGAAGCGGAAAAACAGAAGATTCTGGCCGAACTGGACCGGGAGTTCGCGGACAAGGAGCGTTACCCGGATGAAAAAAGCCGGGTCGATTACCGCCTGAAGCGGTTCAAAGAGCTGATTCTGGCGCATCCTTTCGCGTGGTTTCCGCAGCATCTGCAATGGCGCATCCTGTTGCCCGATGCTCCGACCTTTCTGGAAATTCTCGGCGCGACCACTTCCGACCGGGGGACGATGAACGTGCTTCAGGCGCAGGGAGTTTGGGCGGCGGTCCGGTTTTATTTCGACGGAAAACTCTATTTGCTGTGGCTGCTGGCACCGCTGCTGGCGGTGACGGGGATTCTGTATCTGGCTGCTTTCGGCCTGCTGGCGAGCTGGTTCTGGCGGTGGAAGAGCAAGTGGTACGCGATTTTCGTGTTTCTGGCGTTTGCGGAATACTATTTCTTTCTGCCGGGGCCGATCACCGCTCCGCGTTACCAGCTTCCGGCGCTGCCGATTCTGACTTTGATGGCCGCTTTCGGGCTGATTCAGGGCTGGGATTGGGTGAAAAGACGGCGGAAAGAACGATAATCCGTAAAAATGGGTGTGTGAAAGATGGAAATGCAGAGGCATTCCGGCGGCAAGCTGTCCCCGGAAGAGGCGGAACGGCTGGAGATTTGCGAAGCGACGATCGATTCGGGGCTGAAAACCTTCTGGGAGGTCGGCGTCGCGCTGGCCGAAGTGCGCGACAAGCGGCTGTGGTACGGCGCTTATGCGAGCTTCACCGAGTATCTGGATAAGAAGTGGCATCTGCGCCGCTCCTATGCGGGCAGCCTGATGCTGGCCGCCGATATCCGCATGGAGCTGGCGGAACGTGTCGCCGAACGCCGCGAAAAGCTGCGCGCCGCCCGTCCCGTCGAGGCTCCGGAGCCGGAAGCCGACGACGATCTGCCTCCCTTTGACCTGCCGGATTCGGTGGAGAGCGCCTGCGCGTTGCGCAAGCTCGACACCGAGGATAAAATCCGGGTTCTGGAGGAGTTGAAATCCAGGGAACTTCCCGCCAGCAAGAGCAACATCAAGCAGGTGGTGGACCAGATTCTGCCGCCGTCGCCGAAGATCCCGAAGCTCTCCTACGGCACGATCCGCAACAGTATCGATGCGATCGTCCGGCAGGCGGAGTTTTTCGATTCGCTGGACCCGGACCGGATCGGTGAACTTTTCCAGTCCCCGGAACACCGTGAACAGGCGGTCGGCGCGCTGAAGAAAATGGTCGGCATTCTCGAAAACCGGCTTGCCGTGCCGGACGATGACGAGGACGAGGAAAATTGTTGAAAGAAAAGCTCCGCCGTCTCCTTTCCCGGTTGCTGTGGCTGGAGCATCCCCGTTCCGGCGCGATCTTCGGCGCCGGGCTGTTTTTGTGCATTGCCGCTTTTGGTCAACTGCTGATATATGTACTGGATGGCGTGGCCCGGGCTGCGGGGGGACAAGAGGAATCATTCGGGACGACTGTTGTGGCTTCGGTCGGTCTGCTCATCCTTGTTTACCGTCTTGTGCTGTTCGGTGTCTGCTGTTTCCGGTATTGCCGGGAATGGCTGCCGGAATTGCGTCTCCGGGTTGTGGTTTTGTGGAGCATCCCTGCCGCAGTGTTTCCGGAGATTGCGTTGATCCCGCTGGCGGTTGCCCGGCGGAACTGGCGGGCGGTTGCATTGTCAGGTGCTTATGCGGTCATTGATGTGGTTGGTATTCTGGATATATCCGGCCTTGTTATCGGGTTGTCGCCCTGGGTTGTCGATTATGATTGGGACCTGCTTTTGTTGATTGTTACGCTTCTGCTGCTGCCGGACGGGCGACGTATCGGTTATTTCTGTTGGTCTCCTTACTTGCTGGCGCTGTTGATCTGGGCAGGCAGTTTCGGAGTTGAGGCGTATGCGGCACACCGGTTAAACGTGGCCCGGCGGAAGTTGAATGAAATCGCCGGCAAAGAGCTTTCGGCGCAATCCCTCTGGGAAAAGGAGCGGTCGGGAATGCCGACCGATCAGGAACCTCTGGCGTCTTTGCTGGAAGGCCCGCAGGCGCTCGGAGAAGTCAAGCCGATTTTGCGTTCCGACTGGGCGGCGGGGGCGGAAGTCTATGAACTGGCCCGTAAGTTCCGGCATGAACAGGCGGCGCAGATTGCGTTGCTGGATCGTTTTACGGCTGGAGAGATTCCACATTTTCAGGAGAAGCCTGCCAGGATTCTGTTGCATATGCAGGTTGTGGCTCCGATCCGGTTGCGCAATTGGGCGCGTTTCTATAATAACCGGATGATTCTCGGGGCATTGGAAAAAGATCGGGAGGCGATTGAGGACGGCAATCGCCGCATCGGACGTATCCGGGATTCACTTGTCGGCGGCTATGGATTGATCCGGGGCTTGCTGGCGATCACGGTGGAATGCCTGCGCCTGAATGGTCTGGAACAGGCGGTTACCTCTCCGGCGCTGACGGATGCCGAGCTGGCCGTGCTGCAGCAGGAGTGTGCCGACTGGGCTGGGCGTTGGCCCGGTATCCACCGGCGGGTATTTGAAGAGGATATCGTTATTTTCATTGATTATGTGGATATTTATTGCAAAAACGGAGGATTATGGCGCCCTGTTCCATCAAAGCATGGTTTTTCCGAAAAGGAACTGGACAAGGATTCAAGGCTTGTGAAACGATTTATCCGCGCTTGGAATGACTGGGAGCGGCAGGCCATGTTAAAATATATGGGGAACATGATTCAAACGCTGGATGAACCGGGTTTGGGTGCGAAAGAGCGGCAGGAGAGGTTTCAGGCGATCTATGCCGGTATTCCGAAGGTATTTTCAGCGGCGCGGATGATTCTTTCCACCTCCTATGGAAAGTGGTTGAAAAAGGGTATGGAGATGATCGACTACGAGCAATCCGTGGCTGCCGGAGTCGCAGTGGAGCGTTACCGGCGGAAATATGGAAAATTGCCGGAAGAGCTGAAACAGTTGGTCCCGGAGTTTCTGCCGGAGGTGCCGCTTGATGTGAAGAACGGCCTGCCGCTGCTTTACTTAAAAGGAAAAATTCCGGTGGAGGACTCGGCTGGGAAACGTCGCTGGATCGATGGCTGCCGGGTTTATTCCCGTGATATCAACGGGAAAGACGATCAGGGAACACGTAAGAAAGGGCGGTTCTCCTTTACTGTGTTGTTTCCGGAAAGGCAGAATGTTTTGGAGTTGTAATGGGCGATCGGAGGCTGTTTGCCTAGGAAGCCTGCCGTTTTGAAGGCAGGCGGGTCTCTCCGCCCTGTCGGTCGGCAGACCTTGGGGGCGCAGCAGCGTACAAATGTCTCCGACGGGCGAAGCGCTCCCGGCTGCCGGAGGCAAAGCCGGAAATGAAACAGGCAGCCGGTTCCTGGCGAATCGGCTGCCTGTCTGTTCACAACAGCGGGATTACTTGGTTTCCACCTGTTTGTAGGTGTCGACCGCTTCCTGTGCAAGTTCGCGGATGAACTTCGCGTCTTCCGGAGTTACCTCTTTCGGCACGAACTTGATTTCCGAAGTCGGCCGGTTGTAGAGCAGCGCAAACCAGACGCAGGCCTGCAGATAATCGCCGCGGCGGTTCAGATGGGCCGGATCCTTATGGAGTTTCCAGCCGTCCTTCCGCTTCCACCAGCTCAGGCCGGTCACCCACGACCCGGCTTCCGACGGAAGCGCATCGGGATATTTCAGGCCTTTGAGGGATGCCGGATCATAGGGCTGATACTTGACCGGCTGCTTTTCCCGGCCGAGCTGAACCGCATAGCCGGTCGGAATCACACGCAGCTTGTGCGCTTCCGCCGCTTTCCGGTAGGCCTGGGTCAGCTTGTCGTACATCTCCTGCTGGCCGATCTTCCAGCCCTTGTAACGGTTGTCGTCGAACCGGTAGGCCCAGGTCTGCTGAATCACGATTTCAGCGGTCGGGGCATATTTGCGGATATAGTCGATCAGGTTGGTGAGATAGGGTTCATAGGATTCCGGTTTCCAACTCAGATGGCTCGCCTGCTGAACGGTCACGATATCCCATTTCTCCTTCTGCAGCATATCCTTCAGGCTGTACTTCTTGCCGTGATAGGCTTTGTCCGCCGGATTTTTCTCGTTGGCTTCCACGAGCTTCCAGTGGCGGTCCAGCGGACAGCCTCCGAGGTTGGCGCGATCCATCAGGATCTTACAGCCGGCGGATTCCGCCACCTTGGGCAGGTAACGGAATGCACTGTCCGCAAAGCTGTTGCCGACTGTCAGAATTTTCAACTCGTCCGCCGCCGAGACCACCAGTCCGGTCAGCAGAGCCGCCATCAGAAAACCGATTTTACGAAACATTCAATTTTTCTCCTGAAATTGAGTTGGGATAGTATTTACAATACCATTATTTCAATGATAATTCAAATTTTCAGCGCGCTTCTTTACTGTAATATGGATACTGGCCGATAAAATTCCTCGATACAAACCTGTCCGATGGGGCTATCTTCAGTACCACGACCATTTTTGTATATCGTGATGTTTATCCAACTTGATTGTGAAACGGTGTCCGGTATAGAAATGGAAAACAATGCGGCGATCAACCCGGTGGCGGGAACTTTTGGCGTAATCTACTGGACACAAATGAAAAAGCCGATCACTTCTGACCGGCTGAAACTGAAAAATGGTAGCGGGGAATGGACCGGGTACCATTTTAAACCTTTTGAGCTCAAATCAACGTCAAAAATCTCGTTCACCCTGCCGTTTGTGTACCAAATGTGTACCACGTGGTACCACAAACTCGTTATAATCTATCCCTGCTTAAGTCCAATTCAACCCCGAGCATTCAACTTTTTCCCTCTTTTCTTTAGCTAATCGAACGCCTCCATTCATTCAATAAAAGATAAAATGATGTGTACTCAATGACAATTACGGAAAAATAGACTTTTATACACCAACTGAATTGTTCATGTTATTTCAACTTGGTATATTATCGTTTCTCTGTATATTCAAGTTCTGATTTTGGCAATGATCGTATCATTTTCAGTTAATCGAATATGTCCACTCTGTCGATTAAGAAGTGAATGGGTATTTGATGTCAACATGAAGAAACAGATAGGCCTGTTATTGCATAGGATGGAACACCTTGCAGTAGAGTGAAGTAATTCAGGAAGAGTTCCGTGCCATGCAGAGTGTTCAAAAAGAATAATTGTGGGTAAAGAGCCTTTCAAATCACTTGAGAGGCTCTTGTAATGCTGACGAATTGAAAAACTTTACAGATTACAGGAATTGGTATCTGTGCAATCTTCGGTATTGGATTCCCCACTTAAAGGTCAGAAAAAATTCCCCCATGTTTCACATTCTGCTGAAATCATGAATACATGGGGGAACGGAGATTACTTCAGCTCGGCAAGATTGGTTCCGATGACTCCTTCGGCGTCAAGGACCAATCCTTCAGCCCATTGGGGAACCGTTCTCCATATTTGAATCATTTTTTCCATAGCTTGCTCGGCCTGAACTTCAGGAACACAGGCAATCACCTCGTCGTGAATGTGAAGGACAATCGGAATACCAGCTTTCTCGCATTCCAGAATCACCCTGACCAGCAGATCACGGGCTATAGCCTGAACGACATTTTCAGTCAGCTTCCCACCGTACAAAGAGGTGCTGTTACGGTATTGTATCGATTGTTGTTCGATGATTCTTGATTCACATTCTCCGGAAGTGTTGTAAAAGGTGATTTCTTGGAATTCAGAGGGACGTATTTCGCAGTCACGATAGATCAGCTCACGTCTGGAAGCGAGTTGCAACCATGTTGCTTCGCTATTGGAAGAGATCTCAAGCATTCCGATCCGAACATGCTGTTGTTTGCAGATGCTTTCCCTGAATGCTTTTTCCAGCCGATTCCAAAATGTGGAGATGTTGTTGTATTTTGCTCGATAAGAGTGGACGATCTTATAGGCAAGGGCGGCAAGCTCGCGCTCTGAACGGCACAATTCGCTGCTGGCGATGAAACTTTTCAATTGTTCCGCGAAACGCTCCACTCCCATATTGTATCCCAAACCGAGGATGGCTGTTTTACCGATCTTGCGCAATAAGCCCTTTCGCTGTTCAGCAGGAGTGCTGTCCCGGGGATGTCCGGCAGGTTCATGGAAAACATCGGTGGCAAATTCGGAATAAATATCTTTCCCTGCGGCAAAGGCGGTGTTCAGTGTTTCTTCGCCAGTCAGCCACGCAAGCACACGCGCTTCGATCTGTGCCGCATCCACGGCGACAAAAACGTATCCTGCCGGTGCATGAATGGCTTGCCTGATCTTCCGTGCCGTATCATTGAGGATTTGAACCGGCGAGCGTCCGGGAACAGGAAGATTCTGCAAGTTAAGACCGTTGCCTCCTGCAAAACGTCCGGTTTGCGCATGATGATACTTGAGAAACACCGGCAATGTACCGCCCGTCAGATTTGCCGTACCGATGAGGTAATTGATACGTGACTGCAATTGTGCTTTTGATTTCACCAGCAACCTTGCTTTGACAAGTTCACGGACAAGCGGGTCGGGATCGGAGAGCATGTTCTGCATTTCAGGGTCATTCTTTGAAATAGCCGGGATCATTCCGTTTTTACCCGGTTTCATCGCAAGAGCACGATTGGTTTCAGCCAATGCACCAGAAAGCAGTTGAGCAAACTGACGATCACTCGAAACTTCTTCGGGATGTATTTCCCCCAATTCATTGATCAGTTGGGTACAAAGTTCATGGCGGGCCAGTTGGAGCAGTTCTTTGTTGATTTTTACTGCATCACGCAGGAAACATTGTACGGTATGATTGATGATCTCCAACTCCTCCGGTAATATCTTTGGAACAATATGGCCATAGAGTTCACGAGTGATGACGACATCGTTGATCGCATAGGTACGGAGTTCCGCAAACTCTGCTGCTGTGAGCTCACGTTTACCTTTGGAGAACTCAAGGTCGAGCTTTGCGGGCAAATGACAGCGTTCCGCAAGCTCTTTTAAGCTTACTTTCACATCGACACCGTAAAGATACTTTGCCATCAGCATGGTATCGTGAATACATGGGGGAATGATGTTGAACTTGTATTTAAGGATAGCGGCATCAAACATGGCATTGTGCATGATGATACAGACATTTTCCAGATTGTTGCCGTAAACACTTTGCAACTCATGAAGCAACACATCGGCATCACGGCGGAACTCTCTTTTACCGTCAGGATAGTACACTGCCAGTCCATGAATCTTAAACTGGGGTGAAAGAATGTACTCCTGATAAGAAGTGGAGTTATTGAGATTGTAACTGTCGGAATAATAGGTCTCGAAATCAAGGGGCAGTAATGGAAGCATAATAAATAGAGCCTTTAGTATAAAAAATTTTAAATTTTATAATTCCCTATTAAGATAGAATAACCTAATATTATGTATTTTGCAGATTAGGTTATTCTACCTTAATAGCAGTTTGAAATTTTTATTTTTTTCTTTATTCTCCGTCTCGCTCTGAAACCAGACGGATACCACGCCAGCCGATTGCCTTGCGTGGCGGCACAAAAATGTATTCCTCCCGTAATTCCGGGAAACAGCGTGCAAGCTCTTCGGCAAATTTCATGGCTGATACCGGTCGCCGTCCTTCATCCTGACAGACAGCCTTGAATGCCCGGTAGAGGTCACACTTGAAAACATAATCCTCCTTTGCACGCTCCACATGGCTCTTGATGAAGGCACGTTCCGTAATGCAACTGTCGAAATGCTCCATCTTGATCTTTTTGCAAACCTCCGGTTCGGGAAATGTTCTATGATTACTCAATTCTGCAAGCCCCTGTAAAGCAAAATTGAATATGCCGGAGAGTTCTTCCCGGATCAGTTCGTCACGCAGGTGCGGATTTTCTGTTTTTGTTCCTCGGAACCGCTGCATAAAGGGAATGATGCGCAACCGATCCTGTAATGCCTGTGTGCGATCGGTAAAATGAGGCAGTGAATTGGTGGCAAATATGCTTCTTGCTGTCACTTTTGCCGTATACGGTGTTTTGAACTTTTCCTCTACCGGAATCGAACCGCCGTCAGCGGCATCTTTCATCATGCCTTCAATATTGTGCGGTGCGGTAGTACCGTCATCGGTCGGCATGTCGCCAATGATGTTCAACAGTGACTTTGTAAGATCGATGCACCGGAAACGGTCAGTAAATCTTGCCAGCGGTACACAACAGCAGTTCTCAACACCGACCAGATTACGCAATACTTCAATGAATACACTCTTGCCGCAACCGCCTTCGCCATAGAGAAAGAAGATCACATTGCGCGACGTGTCGGGAATCAATGACAGCCCCATCAGACATTGCAGCATGTGGCGGATTTCTGGATCAGGCTGTACCTCTTCCAGATATTTTTTGAATTTGGGGCAATCGGCATCGGCTTTGTATTCCACAGGCAGAATAAGCTGGTCAAAAATTTCCGGAGTATTGGCTTTAAACGAAGATACTGGAGATTTCCCGTCCCTGATCTCCTGAATGATCTGATCTGCGAACCAGTAGCCGTTTTGCAAATGGATGATCTGCGGCAGAGACGCTCCCGTATCACGATCACAGGGGATTTCTGCTCTGCTGCTGATGTAGAAAAGTTCTGTCGAGGTGAAATTCAGTTTGACCGATTTCAGCATGTTGGGGGTTGCATTTTCCGGAGCTTTTTTACGCAGGAGACTCATGATCTTTGCATCCATATCCTCATCGGCACATCGGGTGTAAAGACCACGCTTGTATTCGTAGAAGCTCCCCCTGTAATAAGCGAGAAGTTTTCTACCCTTATCATCGAGCCACTCACTGGCGATCTCGTCCGCAATGTCTTTGGTGACCACCAGACGACCGCCAAGTGCTCCGTTGGCTTTGCTGGTGATACTGCGTTTATCCGGTTCTGCTATCTTGCTTTGCGAGGCAATGGATTCAAACAAGTTGGCAGGGTTCAACTGCATGATATAGTCATCAAGCCCGGTCTTTTTATTCTTCGGCAGTGCCGGAAGGATGATCTCTTTTAACGTGCATCCGTGCGGTTGGAGTGCGGTTGCAAGCTGACGGGTTGACGATTGAAACATGCGGTTGTTACGCGCATCGCTGTCCCAGATGACGTAAACAGGACGCTCTTTATTAAGATATTCCACCAATTCGGGCAGAAGTTCTTTCGTACCGGAAAGCGACCAGCCGAAGTTGCCCGTAAGTCCAATGGTCGGCATGCCGTGATTAGTTGCACACCATGCTTTCTTTTCTCCTTCGGTCAGGATCAGCGGCGCTTTGGGATCATGTGCCAACTGTTTGTGAACTGTTGCAAGAATAAAAGCGTGCTGTCCCGCATTTTTGCGGCTCAGGTACTTTGCGGGCTTCTCGCCGGAGGTTTGTGCCGGATATCGCATTCGGATTCGGAAATACGGCATTCCATCCGCTCCGATGAGTTCTTCTCCATTCTTGGGATTATAGAAAGGCAACAGCCATCCGACTGCTTTGCCATCCAAACAGCTCGGTTCATAATCAAGATACTCATGGAACTCTGCTTCCGAAGTAATCAATTTGCCGCCAAAGGAACAAAATTCATTCCAGTCGATTCCGGAATTCTGTAAGTCTCTTCGGGCCCACTCTTCTGTTTCATCGACAGTTGGTGCAGTCGGTGTGAAATGGTCCATTCCGGTTTGAACGGTACTGATTTTGATTTCGTTGCAAGTTAATGAATTAGGGTGTATATTACTGATAGATGAAACATACTCAAAATCATCGATCATATAGCCGGGGAATACCGCCCCGGTTACTTTTTTATCTGTTTTCACATTTTCCATTTTCTTACTCTCCGAGATAGTTTTGTTTGATAAATTCATTTACATCTGAAAGCCGGAATCTCTTTTGACCGCCGACTTGATAAGTAGGCAGGCCGTTTTTCCGCAGTTTCATCAACGTTGAAATGCTGATGCCGAGGTAGTCG
>ENA-UEQM01000151-UEQM01000151.1-human-gut-metagenome-genome-assembly--contig:-NODE-151-length-48808-cov-8.384581_pt1 | contig 48808 bp, 35 predicted proteins | sample MGYA00242948_ERZ507948 | MGnify/ENA primary metagenome ERZ507948 (study PRJEB26167, sample SAMN06115440) | human gut metagenome | host: Homo sapiens | place: China:Hubei | collected 2015-07-28 | study... | reverse complement strand
CTACTCAAAGTTACTCGACAAAGGAGTTCTTTACTATTTACTCCGGCAATCGTTTGTCACCTATACATGGTATCTTTCTCTTCATTGATGCTTTTCATATAGTATCCGGCTTGAGCTTTGTCAGATGAAATCTTAACTTTTACAGCATTTTCTCCATTCAACTTCATGATACGATGTCTACGCGACCGGTTGCTAAGACCAGAAACACCATGCGCAGATATCTCAAGGCCTGACGGCCGGCCGGCGGGAAGGCTGTGGGAAACGCATCAGATGAGGCCGGAGCCCGTGGCTATCTGATGATAACGTTCTCCCGGGCGGCAGGCGGTATCGCAGGGGAGCTCCAGCTCCGGGATCGCGGATACCTCTCCGGCAAGAAACGCCCGGACCCGGCGGCCGCTTTCGCGGAGACGCTCGGTCAGGCCGGAATTACGGATCTGGATGACCTCCAGCCCTTCCGGCCTGGCCTTGTTCAGCCACTGCCGTCGGAAGGCGGCCTGAAAACGTGCCATCAGGCGGAGGAGTCCGGGAAGCTCCTCACGGAGCAAACCGGCCAACTTTTCCCGGTCCCCCGCGAGGTAACCGGTGCGCAACTGATTCTGGTAATGCAGCTTGGCAATGACCACATCGAAGAGCAGCCGGGCATAGCGGAGATCGCCGCCGTCGCCGGATTCCGGCAGGGCCCGTTCACGCAGCGCCCCGCGGGCGCTTTCCAGCTCCCGCCGGCAGCATTCATACCAGTCGCCGTCCAGCGCGTTGAAGGAACGAAAGCCCTGTTGCATCAGCGGATCATCCCAGAAAAGCTGGGAAATGGTTCCGGCGCCGTTGTCGCGGCCGGGAAGCTGATAGTTGATCCGGCCGGCCAGCAGGACCGTTTCGTAATCGCCGCCGGTCACCGCCCGGTAGAGCCGGGCCGTCCGCCGGTCGTCACCGTCATTTCCGTAACAGAGATCGGAGGCCCATGCCAGGCCGGCCAGCATGGAATCGAATTCGCAATAGGCGCCATCGTCTCCCCACATGGTGAAGAAGAGTTCCGTAAGATGGTTCCGGCGGCAGGATTCGATGCAGGGCTTCACGCGTTCGGCCGAATAGCGGTGATCATACCAGAACCGGTACCAGCTCCAAAGCCCGGAGGCCATCACCGGCCGGAAACCGAGCTTCACGTGGCGATTGATCATCCGGTCGTAGATTCCGGGATCGGTGTGGTAATAGTCCCAGTAGACCAGTTCGATATTCCGGGGAATCGTTTCGCGGACTTCATCCGGAATGACCGCGCAGCTGTCATAATAATCCCGGCTTGCGCTGCCCAGCCGGAAGTACATATCGCTCCAGATCATCGGATGGAAGCCGTATTTTCCGGCGAGTCCGCCGACCCGGGCCAGATGGCGTTTGAAAATCCCGAAAGGGTTCTCATAACCGTGAAAATCGAGGGAACGGCCACGGCCGAGCAGGTGTGCCTCATCCATGCCGATGTGAATGCGGCGTGACCGGAAGGCGCGGCTCCAGAAGTTGAACATCCTGTCGATCAGTTCGTAAGTTTCAACGTGATCGGTCAGCAGCACGTCGTCGGTGTCGCGGAAGCCTGCCGCACCCGGCCATTTGAGAAACTGCCCCAGATGGCCGAGCGTCTGGATGCAGGCGACCATTTCGATGCCGAACCGCGCCGCGTACTCATCCAGCTCGCGCATTTCCTCCAGTGAATAAGAGCCGCGCAGATACCCCATGCAGGGAACGCCGGGAAGCTCATACGTATCTTCGGTATACAGCATGACCATATTATAACCGAGAAGAGCGAGCTGCCGAAGCCGTTTCCTGAACTGCGGAACAGTGAAGACCAGGTTGCGGGAAACATCGAACAGGGCTCCGACCGTGCGGAAGGACGGGATGATGCATTCCTCCAATCCCGCCAGGGCCAGTCCGATTCCGCGGGCCGCCAGATGGAGCGAGCTGTAGGCGATGTGAAAGGCGTCGCCTTTTTTCGTCACTTCCAGCCCGTGGCCGCTGCGGCGGAAAAAGAGATTGGCCGCTTTCGGCGGTGCCGGGGCGATCGGATGGAAGCGGCCGAGTTCCTCCAGCATCGGATGCAGTTCGGCGGGGGATTCGGCGGAATTCCAGAACAGGGTAAAAGTTTTCATGGCTGGCTGCTTATTTCTGCGGGACGGTTGAATGCCGACCCGTCGGTTAATTTTTCGTCGGGTCGACATTCAGCGATTTCCAAACCGGCTTCAGATCGTAGATGACGCCTGACCGTGCCGCCTCGTCCAGCGCCAGCGCGACGACCGTGCTGCGGAGCCCTTCGTCGCCGCCGCACTGCGGAGCGGTATGGTTCAACATGGATTCCGCCAGAGCGGCTGCGATCACCGCATCTCCGCCTCCGTGCCCGTCGCCGGGGATATTGAGGGTGGTATGGCCTTCGTCTCCAAGCGTCCTGTACTGAATTTCCCCGGTGTACAAATCCACTTTCAGAGTACCTTCGCTGCAGGAGAAAAACATGCGCCGCTCCGGAATCGCGTTGCTCATGGTGACGAAGAACGCAGCCCGGACCTGATTGTCGAATTCCAGGATCGATACGGTGTTGTCCATCAGGTCGGTGTCGTCGGTAAACGGCGAACCGATCGTGTGGGGATCGAACCGGCTCCATTTCTGAAAGGTCAGGTCGCCGTATTTCCGGCTGATCTTCGCATTGGCCGGAATAAAGAAATTCCGGCCGCCGAAGGCCGCCGCCCGGACGGGCAGCGCACCGGCGAACCAGTTGAGCAGGTCCAGATCATGACAGCATTTTTCCAGCAGGTGCGGCCCCGATACGGAACGGTGCCGCCGCCATCCGGCCATGATCAGGCCGCCGTGTTCGGGACGGATGCTTTCGCTGGCGTCAATCGCCACAATATATCCGAAACGCCCGGAGTTGAGCAGTTCCCTGACCTTGAGATAGAGGGGGGCATACCGCAGCACAAAGCCGGTGGCGAACAGGCGGCCGCTCTGCTGGTGCGCGGCATGGATCGTCCGGCACTCTTCCATGGCGGTCGCCAGCGGCTTTTCCGCGAAAACATGCTTGCCGGCGGCAAAGGCGGCGAGAATGTGTTCCTTATGCGCACAGTTCGGGGAACAGACCATAACCCATTCAATCCCCGGAGCGGCGATGGCTTCCTGGTGGGAACCGCATTGCAGCGCGCCCGCGGCATCCCAGAGGCGCGCTTTTTCCGCCATCATTTCCCGGTCGGGATCATAGAGCGAGGCGACCTTGATCCGGCCGTTGCCTTCACGCAGCAGATGGTTCACGACCACATGCGCGCGGGCGCCGCAGCCGATGACGGCGATTTTCACTGTTTTTTCCGGATTCATTTTATATGCTTTCCTTGAGTTGAGATGACTGAAACGATGTGCCGGCGCATCGCCGGAATCGAACACTCCGCGTAGCAGGGGGCATAGGGAAAACACCCGGTCCGGCGCATGATTTGCCCGTATCTGGAATTGAAGGTGCCCCGGGCGTTGATGAATTGTCCCCAGAAGCTGCCGTACCAGCGCACATCCCGGTTCGGCGGCTGCCGGTTATTCAGATACTCCGCCGGGAAGAAGGCCAGCCATGCGGGCAATGAGTTCAGCCAGCTCCGCGTTGCGATGCGTTCGGCGCCGAACTGCTGAACGGCGATGTCGAGCAGCCGCAGGAAACAGCCGCCGAGATATTCCGCGTCATCCAGAAAGGAACGGGGTGAAACGGCATTGGCAATGTGAAAGAACATTACCTTATTTTCCCGGAGGGCCGATTCGTGTCGCAGCGAACCGCACTGGCAGCCGTCCAGGCAGCTGCGATCCAGCCAGTCGCGGCGGCAACGGGCGTCGAGCGACTTACGAAATACTTCAAATGCCTCGAGTTCAAATGCTTCCCGGTTGTCCTGATGCTTCCGGTAAAGCATTTCACACGCCTCGCGCATGGACAGCCACGGTTCGCAGTCGAAGAAGCACTCCGCCGGGTCAGCCGGGCCGGGATTGGCGTCGGTTTTCCGGTAAATGTCGACCCGGTTTTCCAGGACGTCGCGGAACGTCTCCTCCGGATGTTCCCGGCAGTAGCCGTGCAGAAAAAACAGCTGCAGCCGCACGATTTCATGCAGATATTCACGATGTTCGGCCAGCGTGTGGCCGGGGGGCGGATTTTCCTGCATATTACACCTGATCGCTTTCCGGAGCCACGTAATGATGGTCTCCTCCATATTGCTTCCAAAGGACGAACACCCGGCCCAGGGCGGCCAGCGCCAGCAGGGTGAAAACGAAATCCCAGGCGTACAGGAAACGGTAATTGCCGAAGAGATCCGTCAGTTTCCCGGCCGCCGCGTTGAACAGGATCATCATCAGGGCGCAGAAGATCGCCTGTGCGGAACCGAACTGCCCGTATTTTGAGTGCGGGAAGAGCGCCGCGGTCAACGGCAGGCCGGCCGACAGTTGCACCACATAGGCCACCGTAAGCAGTACGGAAGAGACCGCATAGGTCACCAGTCCGCTGATCCAGAAGAAAGAGAGCAGATTGACCAGCACGATCGCCGCTCCTCCCCAGAAGAACACCCGTAGCGGATGGAAACGGTCGTTGAGATAGCCGAGCGGATACGCCAGCGCAAAGCCGAGCAGGCTGGTGAAGCCGTTGATGTTGCCGATCACCTCAAGGTCGAGGCCGAGTGTATCCCGGGCGAAATACAGGCCGAAGAGAGAGCGGCAGATGTTGGATACGCCATTCACCCCCATGGCAAAGAAAATCCAGAAGTAGAACGGGATTGAAAAGCATTCCCGCATATACAGTCTGGCTTTCTCCAGCGGGGAGCGTTCCCTGACGGCCGGGGCGACCGGCGCGTATTCTCCTTCCTTTACTCCGAGCAGCAGAATCATCATCGTCACGACAAAGAAAGCAGTGATTCCGGTGTACAGCCAGGCCATATGGCTCTGGCTCAGTTTCAGCAGGAAAAAGCTGAAAAAAATACCGACAGCGGAGCCGCACATATTGAAGAACGCCATGAAGCGTCCCAGCACCGCCTGCGGAACAACATCGACAAAGAGATAATAAATCGTCGTCGCGATCAGCAGGAAACAGACCTGAAAACCGACCGAAAAGACGATCAGGAAGCCCAATTGCCAATGATACGCCTCTTCGGCGCTGCCGCTGATCCGGAGAGCGAGCCGGGGACTCCAGGCCAGCAGCAGGATACAGGCGGCGGACAGGCACATGCCGATGAACAGATAGGGTTTTCGGCGTCCCCAGGCCGTGCGCGTCCGGTCGCTGCGGGTGCTGATCCACGGGTTGAAGATGAAATTCACGGCGGCCGGCATGCTGCCGAGCATGACTCCCATCAGGGAGTTGCTGCAGCCGAGTTCTTTCATGGACAGCGAGATCAGGGTGGTGACATTGGCCAGCAGGCAGTAGCCGAATGATCCGGTCAGCAGCCAGAGAAACAACCGCGCCAGCTGGGAACGGTTGTAAGTCAGGCTGCCGGCCCGGCTGATCGCGGGCATGTTCATCGCACTTCCATTTCCAGATTCAGGCCGCACAGGCCGTACTGGTTGGCTTGTTCCACCTTGCTTTTGAACACCACTTCGAGCCTGTTGCATCCCAGGAGCTCCGCGGGGATGGAGACCTGCCGGTAGTTGTCCAGCTTTTGGGCGACGAGGTGTTCGGTTCCGTCGGCGACCACGTACAGATCGGTTTCCGCCTTGTCGGGCACGCACCAGATATTCAGGCCGGTGATCCGCCGTCCCGCGGCGGCCTGCAGCGGCAGCTTCAGGGTGCCCGTGCCTCCCGCCGGAACCAGATAGCCCCACATGTCGGGACGCATGTTGTCGGTGACCGCATAGAATTTGACACCGCCTCCCCACATCAGGGAGCCGCCGAATCTACTGTTTCCTTCGGGCAGGTTCAGGAGGTCGGCCTGCAAGCCCATTCTGATCTGATTGAGCTCCCCTTCGACCATCGGGTATTCGAAAGCGAACCGGCCGACCGGGGACTGGCAGTAATTCTCTATCCAGGCGATGTTCTCCAGAATTTTGTTCCGTGAAGCGATATCGTTGCCCCAGTTGAAAAGTTCCATGGCTTCGACGAATTTCTCCGTCAGGCTGAAACCGTCGATGACCATCTGCGTGCGGAACCGGGTCGCCTCGTCCATCTCCGCAAGCATGGGCTTCATCGCGTCGATGAGAGACCGGCAGCGGGCGAGGACGTCGCGGTCAAGGAAAGCAGGGAGTTCCGCCGTCGTGCCGATCATGCGGTCAAGCGAATTCATCCGCTGCTGGAGCAGGTCGAAATAGCGGAATCCCAGTTCTCCGGCGGGCCCGAAGTACTTCCGGCAGTAGTTGGCGAGCAGCTCATATTCATCCTGCGACGGATCCCACATCATCTTGGCGTGAATATAGAAATTCGGACTCTGGGTAGCCCACATATTGTGGGTTTCGCTGAGACTGCCGGTCACATTCGAATAGGCGGCGAGCCCCCTCATATCCCCCGCAATCTGCCGGACCATCGGGAACGGGACGAAGATGCTGTAATGGCCGTAATAGCCATAGTTCATGATTCCCCGGCAGTGAGCGGCGAAATAATCGCCGACTGCCTTACAGATCGCGTTTTTCACCGGATCGAACATGCTGGCCGTATGATTGACCGCGAGCGAACCGTCGGCGGTCCAGGAGGTTATGCAGGCCGCAACCCCGGGCGCCGGAGCGACCTTGGAGGGGATGCGCCCGTAATCGGAGTAGACATAATGCAGGACTTTGACTTTGGGGTGGGTTTTGGCCAGTTCGCGGGCCAGCAGATTGGTGTAGTTCAACACGGCGCTCGACCACGTGCCGTCCGGGTCGCGCAGGGCCTGGCACGGTTCGCACAGGCACCAGGCGACGGTGTCGTTGGCTCCTGCACACAGAAGAATCCGTTCTTCCGGAATGCCGCGGGCCTTCATCCCTTCGATTTCCGGGATCGCGTTCTGAATGAATTCCCGGGCGGACTCCGCGTTTGTCAGGCAGAGCTGCCAGCCGTTCTCAGGAGTTGTCTTCCGGCTTCCGTCAGCCTGCAGGTTGAACCATTCCGGGTGCTCCGCGGCGTAGCGGGTAATCGGCAGGAAGTGGTTGTAGGAGTGCCCGCTGCCCAGCCAGCCGTAGGTGTCGGCGGGGTCCAGGGCGCGCCACATATTGAAGCGGTTGCGGAAGCGGAACATTTCTCCGGCATTGAAACCGTGTTCGTCGGGGTTGTAACTGTCGGCATTGATCGAATAACTGCGGAAATCGAAGGCGGGCGCTTCCAGAACGGTGCGGTCATTGATGTTGAGCTCGTCGAGCCGGGGGATGTAAGCTCCCATTTCTCCCGGAATCAGGAAGTCGATGCCGGTCGTTTTCTCCAGAAAATCCCATACCGCATAGCTCAATGCGCTGTTGCTCGGCGCGGTGATGAAGATCCGGTCGTTCTTGCATTCCCAGGCAAAACGGTCGTATCTGGTGGAAAACTCATTCAGTTTTGCGGCCAATGCGGCATTGGCGGGATGCGCTCCGATGAAAATTGCCGGTGTGATCTCCTGACTGTTATCGGCGACGATGGGCAAGGCGACTCCGGTGCTTTTGAGAAGCAGCGTCTGCAGCTCTTCCGCGGCGAATTTTTCATAGGGACCGGCTTCCGCCGGAATCACGATGGTGGCTGAGGAGGTTTTGCGGATAAGCTCCAGAGCCGTTGCCGCCGGCATAACCGAAACAGTGAAACCGATGACAATCAGAAGCAGGCTTTTCATGCAGGTCCGGACAAAAAAAGACATGGGAACTCCTTGGGTTGATGAGGGAACCGGTTAAAAACGGAAAGTGGAATTTATATCGGAAGCAGGCTGCTCAAATCCAATTGAGCTTTAAAGCGGGAGCCACCTTGATCCGGCAGGGAGAATCGTCGAACAGGTGCGCGAAAAGCTCTCCGGCCACCTGTTCGATATTCTGGTCGACGCTGATCAGCCGGAACGGGGAGCCTTGGACGGCCGCCGTATTGTTGAAGCCGGCCAGAACCACATCCCGGCCCGGAATGATTCCGGATTCATACAGTGCCCGGATGCCTCCCTGCATGGTGTAATCCGACAGATAGACCAGTGCCTGAGGCGGCGATGAAGTTTCCAGCAGCTTCCGGGTCTGCCGGTAGCCGATTTCGGCGAGCTGGACGATGATCGTTTCTCCGCTGTGCAACGGTTCTTCAAAGGCTTTGTCTATGCAGAGATATCGGTCATGGAGCTCCTGGTCGGTGCATTCCGGATAAAATGCCTTGAGCGCGGATATTCTTTCACTCCGGCCCGGCAGAAACATTTTAAAATCGCTGATTCCGTGCTCCCGGAAATATTGCAGGATCTGGGTGGTCCCGTTTTCGACATCGACGCCGACCTGGCGTTTGATCAACCTGTGATTGCCGTATGCGATCCAGGAACGATTCAGGGCTTCGATGCGCGAAATGACTTTACCATGCCCCTTCGGCAGGCCGATCAGGATGAAGTGGTCCGTTCCGCGTTCGATCAGTTTTTCAATGATTTCAAGGTTCCGGCCGGGCGAAAGAGTCATATGGAAAACATAGGTCGCGTACTCTTTGGTGTTGCACAACTCCGTCAGGTGCATGGACAGAGACTGGATATGCTGTTCCCACTCCAGGCGCGGCAGGCTCATCAGCAGCGCTACGGTGTTGGTGCGGTCGCCGCGCTGGAGCTTATGGCTGAAATTCTGTTTGTAGCCAAGTTCTTCGGCGATTGAGCGCACCAGCTTTTTGGTCGCTTCGCTGGTGAAGGCTCCGCCGCGGTTGTTCAGGATCTGCGAAACGGCCGCACAGGACAGATCGGACCGGCGGGCAATGTCCTTGAGCGTGCATTTCTTTGATTTTGTATGGTCTGATGCCACTTGTCCGTTACCTGAGTTGTCTTTGATGTAATATACCGTATTTTGTTTGAGCATGCAATACCTCCCGCGGTATTTTATCACCAGTTGCCGGCACCGTACCAGGCTTGGCCGTTGGCGTTGCCTGAATCCCAATAGAATCTGTCGCGCACTTCCACCGGATTGGTTCTGATTCCGGTTACATGGCCGTCGGCGAAAGCGGCGTTGAATTGATAAAAACCATGTGCGCGGTCGTCCCAGTTTTCGGAGAAGAACGATGCATCGCTCGGTTTGGCGAGTCCGCCGACTTTGCGGCAGCGTGAAAATTGCGAGTAACCGCCGAAAGTCAGCCCCATGAACTGATCGCGCGCATAGGTGGTACAGGAGTGATCGTTGGCCAGCAGATCGCTCGGATCCGTGGTAACGCCGTCCGTCGAGGGATAATTGCGGAGGACGTCGGGGCAAACGGTGATATTTGTCAACGGTTTCCGTGCTTCGGACTTGGCTGCGATGCCTCCGTATTCGGTAGCGGCGATTGTGATGCCCAGATATTGCGGAATCGGATGTTTCCAGACTCCGATCCACCCCGGGCTGGCAGAGTAGAACGGGCTGGTCGCCGCCATCCAGGCATTGCCCCACGCCCCCATCGGACACCAGTTGTCCGCGTTGTCGACAGTGTACAGGAACTGGGCATGCATAATCTGTTTCAGGTTTGAGGCGCATTTGGTCTGGCGCGCCACAGCTCTTGCCTTGTTCAGCGCCGGCAGGAGCAGTGCGGCCAGAATCGCGATGATCGCTATCACGATCAGCAGCTCAATAAGAGTGAAATTACGCATTCTCCGGGGGGGGCCGGGGGCGAAGCCCACCAGCGTGCGGCAAGGTGCCGCCGCCAGGTAACGCGCGCCAATGCCCCTGCGGGGGGCGCGCGGGTCATTTCCTGATTTTTTCCGGGGGGCCGGGGGGGCGAAGCCCACCAGCGGGATAAGTAGGAGGAGCGAAGCGACGACGCACATCCCGTTACTCGGCAGCGGCACCTTGCCGCCCAGAATCGTGATGATGACTATCACGATCAGCAGCTCAATCAGCGTAAATTCTGCGATAGCCGGCCCGCGGCGGTCGGATGCGGGGAGACAGCGGACACGCCTCCACGTTTGGCAGCGGTACTTTGTCGCCTGTGTAAGAAATCTTGATACTTTCATTGCCATGCCTTTCCCGATTGTTCAGGTTATTGATGGTATACAATTTCCAGGCTGCTCCGCGAACTTATCCCGGCGGTTACGATTTGCTCTTCGCTGCAGACGACGGTCGAAACTCCGGTAGAAGCGACGATGGTGTTTATCGTTTTTCCCATTCTTCCGATCGTCCTTCAAAAATGAATCTACATTAATTATAGCAAAGTCGGAACCGATTGTCAATAGCCGGTGCATCGAAATTGTTAAAAATTCATGTTAATTTTTAACGTAGTGCCGTTTTTACGGAGAAATGGCATGTATATGAGGTGTTGAAATGGCAATTTTGAAATCAGGAGGTTTCCCGCGTGACCTCCGGCTGCGGCAGGTGCAGAGAGCGCCGTTTCGGTGCAACACTGCCTGCCATCGGCAAGTTCCTCTTCCGAAGGAGAAAACGAAACGGCTTTCCTGAATTCAAATGAACATCAATATTGAGCAGACCTGAGACTCAAAAATGTGAGAATCAGGGCGTTTATAATGCATAGTTCAAAAATGCAGCAGCCGTTTTCCGGTTCAATTCCGTTCCCGGTGATCTTTCCGGCATTGGCCGGCCGAGTATTCCGGCCGGTAATCCTGCCGGCGGAATCCAGACGCTCTCGCCCCCCGGCTGCTGCGCTTCGCCTCTTTGTAGAAAATATGGCGGCGGAAGACCTGAGGGAAATTCCCCCGGTTTCTTCCGCCGCACCGGTGAAGACGCCGGATCAGCTGAATGAACCGTCAGCGTTTCCGTGAAGCTTTCCGGGTTGCTTTTTTGATTCCGTTCTTGGCGGACTTCGCACCGCTTTTTACCTTGGATTTCGCCGTGGCGGCGGCTTTTTTCACCTTGCCTTTCACGGCTTTCATATCCGAGCGGGCTTTTTTATCGGCGCTCCTGATGTTTTTCTTCACTTCGGCTGTATCAGACGTTTTTTTTTCCGCCGGTTTTACTTCTCCGCCCTCTTCGGCATCGTCTTCTTTTCCGTCGTTTTCTTCTTCATCATCGTCTTCATCGTCTTCGTCTTCTTCGTCGTCCCCTTCGTCGTCTTCGTCTCCGTCGACTCCTCCTTTCCAGCCTTTCTTGAGCTCATAGCCGGCACTGCCGATATATCTGGCGATTACCGGAATGCGTTTGTAGCCGAAAAACAAAATCAGCAGGATTACGGTCAACAATAATGTAAAAGCAGTCATAATCATATCCTCCTCTTGATATCTGTATGAATGATCCCGTATAATCGTGAAAGGAAGTCCCGGACCGTTCCGTGTATTTTTCAACGGTCCGGCGGCCTGGGCCGCAGGAGATTCCCTGCGGCATCGCACCTTATTTCACAACAACGCGCCTGAACGTGACAACTTCCTTGTCGCTGTCGCCGAAGACGGTTTCAGGCATATTCTGAAGCACGTCCTCCCAGGCTTCTCCGGTGGCGGTGAAAACCGCAACGCCGCCATCGTCTTCGATTTCTTCGTCGAAGGTGGTGAAGGTCATCACCGGCGGCAGCTTCTTGTCCCTGAGGGCCTTGCCGAGGTCCGGCGACGGATAACGCAGTTGCAGCGTATCGCCGTGAAATTCAACTTTCGCCAAAGCATGAACGGGAAAGAGCATCAGCGCGGCAATACTCTTTTCCAGCTTGGAATCCGGCATCTCCTTCAGGATCGCGTCGGCATACACGCCGTCGCCGATACGGAAGAACTGCACGGCAAGCTTCGCAGTCTGGACCTGCTCACGGCCGTCCACCTTGCGGTTTTCCCGAACAAGTACGGTTCCGTCCTTGCCGATCTGCAAATTGACCGCCTCGTCGAGACTGCCCTGCGGTGCGGCATACCACTGGCCCACCAGTTGTTTCGGCACATCGATCTTGTTTTTGTCGGTGTAATACGGCTTCGCGGAATAAGTCCGCGCACAGCCCGTCATCGCCACCGCCGCAAACGCACACATCAGCAACATTGTGATTTTACCAATCTTTGTTTCTCCTCTTTTTATTGTTCTGATGGTTCTCTCCTCTGGAAAAACGCCCGGACGTCACGGGCTCTTTTCCTTCGCATTCTCCGAGCCCCTTCCGGAATCAGGAGGATCGAAAATTATTCTTCCGCCCACTCCTGCCGAAGCAGAACGCTCCCGCTCAGGCGGCGCGGCTGCGTATGCCGTGCCGCACCGGAAGAACCGCGTCCAGGCCTGTCTCCGGCCGGCCGGTGCGGCCTTTTTCCGTAAGGCGCCTTTTCAATATAGTCCTTATAGGTTTTACCCATTTTTTAATCTCCCAGGTTGTACGAAACCATTGATGCTTTCCATATTACTGCAACAGCAGGATGGCGGCGGCCGGACCGGCGGCCGTGGACGATGCCGCGCTTCCGAAGCTGAACAGCGCGAATCCGAGCGCCAGACCGAGCAGCACTGTGATCACAACTGCCAGTATGTAAGCGAGCAGGACCGTCAGGATGGCGCTGCCCCATGACATCTTTCCCCAGTAGACCAGCAAAAACAGCACGACGATCAGGCCGATCAGAAAGCCTACTGCGGGAATCGCCGAACAGATCGAGCCGATCAGCGCGATCGCGAACAGCGTTCCGTAAGAGGTTTTGTTGCCGGTAATCCGGGTTGCGAGGTAGAAAAACAACGCCTGAACGGCAAGTGCGACGACAAAAGACAGTAAAGAAATCATAACGGCAGCCTCCTCAGTTTTCCGTTTCTTCCACTTTGAGCACGTTGTTCAGCGTGCCCATTCCATTGACGGTGATATCCGAATTGTCCAGATCGAGCGTCCAGTTGCCGTTGACAATGAACTTATACTGGTAGACGCCCGGTTCCAGCTCGACTTCAACTTCGAAATTTCCGTTCCCGTCATCCTTCAGCGGAATTTCCCTTTCCCGCCAGCCGGTGAAGCAGCCGGCAAGATAAACCTCGCTGCCGGGAGCGGCCTGAACGGTGAACTTTCTCTTGAGTCCTGAATGTTTCTTTGCGGCGACAGACATGTTTGTTTCCTCCTTTTCTGATGGTTATCTGATGCGGCCGATTTCGGTATTGTCGGCTTTCCGGTCCTGAAGGGCCGGAACCGGATTCTCCGCCTCCTCCGAGCGATAATCCCTGCCGTTCTTCCCGATATACTCCTCGACCACCTCGTGGCTCGGAACATTGCGCGTTTTTCCGTTGACCTTTTTCTGCCAGTCGAAAAATTCGTGTCCGGCCGGCAGGTCGTGAATATCGACGAACGTCTCCCGGTCAGCCGTAAGCTCTATCTGCGAGGCCAACACCTCCCGCACATACTCCTTCTGGGTTTTGAAGTGCAGCAGTTCCAAATACTCTCCGGTGCCGGGAATCACCTGCTGCCACTCTTTCTTCTCATATTTTTTCAGCGCTTCCACGGCTTTGTGCAGATGGGCGACCTCCTGTTCGAAGAAGATTTCCCAGATCTTCCGGATATGACGGTCCGGCTCATCGGTGCTTTCAAACGGATTCATCATTTTGCACTCCTCTATTGTGCATGAATTAAATCTATCCTTTTCCTCAACAGGATAAATTTCCCTCTTGAAAGCAGTGGGGGCCGGTTGGAAGCAGTCAGTCCCCGGCGAATCTCCCCCGGCAACCCGGCGGAAACGGGTTTACCGCCTGACCCAGACCGATACCGAACCGCCGTTGCAGCGGAATTCGGCGCTGCCGTCGTCATCGATCACGACGGTGTCTTCGCGGTTGCCGGTGATGTCGCGGAAAGTCACCCCCCGGAACTTCTCCCCGACATACATGCGCTTGCTTCCTTCTTTGCCGTTGGTCATGACGCAGGCGAGGCCGGAATTTTCATGCCCGTCGTCGCCCTCGCGCGTCCAGCCGATCGTGTTCGCGTGGTCGAAGTAATCGTTCTGCCTGCCGTACGCGCAGCGTTTCCGGGCTTCAAGCAACGGGAGCAGCCGGGGGCGCATATCCGGAATTTCATCGTGGGGAATTCCATACCAGTCGCCGTAGAAAACGCACGGATACCCATCCTGCCGCAGCAGGATCAGCGCATACGCAAGCTGGCGGAACCAGCCCTGCACCCAGGATTCGAGCGACTGCCCGGGCTGGCTGTCGTGATTATCCACGAAGGTGACGGATTTGGCCGGATTGTCCTTCGTCAGCGTATTGTCGAAGATGGTCCGCATATCGAACTTGTTTCCCTCGTTCGAAGCCTTCAGGAAATTGTAATGCAGCGGTACGTCGAACAGCGACAGCGCGCCGACCGTGGTATCGAGGTAGTGTTTCAGCGAATCCAGATCCGGACTCCAGTACTCCCCGACCGTGAACAGCTCTTCGCGTTCCTTCCGGCGCAATGCATCGAGCCAGCCGTGATAGAAGGTAAATTCCATATGCTTGACCGCGTCGAGACGGAAACCGTCCACATCGGTCTTCTCAAGAAACCATTTCCCCCAGCGGGTCAGCTCTTCGATGACTTCCGGGTTATTCAGGTCCACATCCGCGCCCATCAGGTAATCGTAGTTGCCGTTCTCGCGGTCGACGTTCTCCTGCCATTCCTTGCCGCGGAATTTAAAAACGCCGTTGTCATCGCGCTTCGCGTCATGGTCGACCGCGATGAAATGGTTCCAGTGCCATTCGAAATCGGAATATTTTTGGTTGCGGCCCGGAAACCTGAAGTGCGTGTACGCTTCGATCTTCCTGCTCCGCTCCCCGACCTGCTCTTCGCGATTGTCGGGCTTGTACTCTTTGGCCATCGCCTCTTCGGCTTCGTCCCCGCCCATCCGGTGATCCAGGACGATATCGGCGTAGACCTGCAGGCCGTTCCCGTGGCAGGCCCGGATTGCGGCCAGCAGCTCCTTCAGGGTTCCGTACTTGGTCGGAACGGAGCCTTTCTGGTCGAATTCGCCGAGATCATACAGGTCATAGACCGCATAACCGACATCCTCCGCTCCGGAATTCCCCTTGTAACAGGGTGGAATCCAGACGCCCGTGATTCCCGCCGAAGCCAGCTCCGGAGCCTCCTTCTTCAGTTGCTTCCACAGCATTCCGGACGGCAGATACCATTCGAAATACTGCATCATAGTACCGTTTCCGCTCATGTTCTCCTCCTCATGGCGTTCACTGGACCGGACGCTCTCCACTTCATCCGGACCAGGTGGTTTCTGTGCCTATGATAATTACTATACCTAAAGAAAAAAATAATTCAAATGCATTTTTGTCAAAAAAGTTTATTAATTACCATAAACAGTTGATTATGTGAATAAAAATATATTAAAAAAACAAAAAAAGAAAGGCTCCATTCCGGAGCCTCCTCTTCTTTGCAGGAAAGTAAATGGTTATTTCCTGACATTCTCGGAGAGATTATCAAGCGCTTTGGAACCTTCCCTGGCGACATCCCCGGCTCCGTCCTGAACGGCTTTCACTCCATTTTCGACGGCATCGCCTGCTTTTTCGGCGGTCGTTTTTTCCCCGCAGCCGCAGAATACGGCAAGGACGGCAACCGCCATGACCGGCATAACCAGTTTACGCAACATACTCATTCTCTACCTCCTCGTTTTGATGATCTGGCCGGAATCGGCCTCTGAATAAAAAATAATTCGACTTTTGCAAAAGCCAACCGCCAGAGTTCAAATCCGGCTAGAAACTGCTTGAGATTAAGAACTTATCATGGCAGAATTAAAAAAAAAGCGTTCGATATCGGAACTGTTCTTATGATTGCATCAGATAAAACCGGGAACGTTCTGATTCAGCTGTTGAAATAATGAGCGGCCTCGTCCGGAAATTTGTTTGAAGTCAACAAAAGAGGCGTCGGATCGAGTTTCAGCTCTTGTTTCAATTAGAATATTGCAAACAATGCAGATCATCAGCGGCCGGAAATTCGGGTAATATTTTACTGCCTCCCCATTGAAAAAAGCAGCGATCATTGTTATATTATTCCGTTACAAACAGAATGTCAACAGGAAACGTCTGTCGTCAGGCCGGCAGCCGGCAAGAGATGGAGAACACGAGAGATTGAGTTTCGGTACCATGTTGCGCACGAACAGACTTCTTCTGCTTTCAAGTATCGTTTTACTCCAGCTCTGCCTCGAAGGGCGCTGCTGGGCCGCCTCTCCCGGACGGGTTTCCATCAAGCGCATTTTAATTATCGATTCATTTTCCTCTCTCGACACCTGGACCAATGAATTAAAGCAGGGCCTGAAAAGCTGCCTGAACCGCGACAACCGGGTGCTGACCACCTTTGAAACCTATGAACTGGCAGTCCGGTTCAAACCGGATTTTCAGCCCGCGCCGGAAGATATCGCCGCCTTGACGATTAAATTGAAAAGTTCCCGGTATGACATGATCATACTGACCAACAATGCCGCGGTCGATCTTTTCCTGAACGGCAAATTGACGGTTCCGGAGCAGACTCCGCTGCTGGCCGCTTCCTATCACGGGCCGCTGCGGGCCGGAATTCCGCCCGGCCTCTCTATGACGGGCATTGAAACTCCGGCCACACTCTACATGAACATCCGGCTCGGCTGCAATTTGCTTCCCGCCAACCGGCAGATCACGGTGATTGCAGAAGCTTCGGCGGATGTTCTGGCATGGAAAAAGATGCTCGAAAGCAAAAAAAAGGAGGAGTGGGTCCGCGGCCGGGAGATCCGTTTCATCAGCGGGCGCGATTACAGCACGGCGGAGATGCTGAACCTCGTTGCGGAGCTGCCTGCCTCCTCTTTGCTGATATTCCACTCCTGGAACTCTTTCCGGGACAAGGAGCCGCAGGACTATTTCTCCATACTGCCGCGAATCCGCCGGAATTTTCCCGGCCTGATCCTCAACCGCTATCGGGAAATGATCCGGCGCGGCGCTTCCGGCGGGGTCATGGTATCCGGCCAGGAACAAGGCTATCAGGCCGGCAGCATTGCCCGTCGGATATTCAACGGAGAAAGCGCCGCCGCAATTCCGGTGCAGGAAGGAGAGTTTCATCCGGTTTTTGATTATCCTTCCCTGCAGAGAATCGGCATTGACCGGAAAAGGCTTCCGGCGGGGACGGAGCTTCTCAACCCGCCGGTGGATTTCATCACCCGGTATCAAGTCGAGATTATTTCCGTTCTGGCTTCACTCGGTTTACTGCTGCTGCTGCTCTTGTTCCGCCTGATTATTCTGGCCAGAATGAAGAAAAGGATCGCGGTGCTTTTCAACAACCTGCCGCTGCGAATCTGTGTGGTAAACCGGTCCGGCCGGATCTTGTTTCAGCACTTTCCCCGTGAAATGTCATGCCGGGAAGGAGCCGGCGTTCATAATATAAGCCGGCTTGCCGACAAGGTTCAACAATCATTTTCCGCTTGGATTCAGGAGACGTTCCGGACCGGACAGTGCATGGAAAAGGATTATGAACTTGAAGGAGCACATCGACACGTCGAATTCATTCCTCTTCCGAAGAACAACTCATTTCATGAAGAGGCTGTGATGTGGATTTCAAGCGACCAGACGGAACTGCACCAGGCGCACCGGATGGTATCCCGCATCGCGGAGCAGTTCCGGCTGACTCTGGAATCCATCGGCGACGGCGTCATTGCAACCGACAGCGAGGAGCGGATCACCCTTCTGAATCCGATCGCAGTCCAGATGACCGGCTATACGCTCGAGGAGGCAAGAGGCAAAAAACTCAATGAAGTATTCAATATCATCAGCTATCTTGACGGCCGCAAAGTGGAGTCCCCGCTGACCAAAGCGCTTTCGACGGGAAAGATCATCGAGTTGGCCAACCATACCGATCTGATTGCCCGTGACGGCACAGCCCGGCACATTGCGGACAGCGCGGCGCCGATTCGTGACGTGGAGGGAAAAATCATCGGCGGCGTGCTGGTCTTCCGCGACGTTACGGAGGAGTATAAAAAACGGGACCGGTTGCGCACCCACAGCGTGATTCTCGCCAACGCGGCGAAGATCGCAAAATTCTTTTATTTCCAGTGCGACAACACCGGGCGGTTGACCGCTCTTTCGGCCCAGAATTACCGGGCGTTCCGGGAAGAGGAGCGCGTACCGCTGGCGGAGTGGCTGGCGCCGGACGACCGGCAGAGGTTCGACGGGAACTGGAACCGTTTTCTGGAAAGCGGCATCGGCGGCGACACTTCGTCCTTTTCCGACGTCTTTGCCGCCGGGAAGAGCCGCTTTGAACTCCGGGCGGAAAAGTCGGTCAATGAAATCAACGGCAAATGGGAAATCTGCGGCGTGATTCAGGACATCACCGAACTGGCCGAACAGCAGGAAAAACTGCGGCAGGCATTGGAGCAGGCCCGCGCGGCGGACCGGGCCAAGAGCTATTTCCTGGCAACGGTAAGCCATGAACTCCGGACGCCGCTGAATGCGGTCATCGGCTTCAGCGAACTGCTGCAGGGGGCGGATGTCGAACCGCAGGAACAGCAGGAATATCTCGGCTCGATCAACTTTGCGGGCAACGCGCTGCTGAACCTGATCAATGACGTTCTGGATCTCTCCAGGCTTGAAGCGGATCAGGTGGAACTGGATTGCCGGCCCGTTGACGTCAAGCGGCTGGTCCGGGAAATCGTCGGAGTGTTCAAGCAGAAGGCCGTGGAAAAGAATCTTTCCCTGCAGATGACGTATACCAATCTGCCGCCGACTCTCTATCTGGATGACCTGCGCATCAAACAGATTCTGCTGAACCTGACGGGCAACGCCTTGAAATTCACCCATGACGGGGGAGTCACGGTTTCCGCCGTGTTCCGTTTGGCGGAAGAAGCCGGACAGGGAACGCTGATTTTCAGTATCACCGACACCGGAATCGGAATCCTGCCGGAAAAAATCAGCCAGATCTTCGAGCCTTTCGTTCAGGACAGCGGAGTCCGGGGACACCGCATTTACGAGGGGTCCGGCCTCGGCCTGGCAATTTCCAAACGGCTGGTGGAAAAAATGGGCGGCAAACTTTCCGCAGAGAGCACGCCGGGAAAAGGAAGCACGTTCACCGTGCGGCTGGAGAATGTGAAATATCAGTCTTCCTCCCGGCAGGACATGGCGGAGTCCGGAGCGGAAACGGTCAATTTCAATTCTCCGGCCGGAGGGAATATCCAGGCGCTGCTGGTGGACGACGTCGCAATGAACCTGAAAGTGCTTCAGGCGATGCTGAAAAAAATGAATGTTTCCTGCATTCTCGCTGAATCCGCCGAAGAGGCCCTTGAGCTTTTGCGGAAAGGACGGAGGGCGGACATTATCCTGACCGACCTGTGGATGCCGGGCCTTTCCGGGAGTGCATTTGCCGATCTCCTGAAGCAAAATGAAGCGACCGCGAAAATTCCCGTCGTCGCCGTCACGGCGGATACCCAGATGCCGGCGGAAGAGGCGGTCAAATTCAGGCAGGTCCTGACGAAGCCGATCACCCGGCAGGCGCTGATAGATGCTTTTAAAACATATAACCTGCATATCTCTGTTCAAAATTGACGCAAGCTCCTGAAACATTTTTCTTTGGAACTTTCTGCTTATACTATTTCGCTTTCAAACATCGACACGAAGCCGCTGATATTCCGGATTTGTAAATGAGCAGGTGTATATTATGCAGGGACCCGTAACCGGAGGAAACGATGCGGAACGGTTTGTTTGATGTGGAAGGATTTCCGTGGCGGCCTTGAGAAGGGCGCAGGCGGATTTCATGGAAAAAAGCGATTGACAGAAGTTCCCTGAATTAACCGGCCTGTCAGAGATTGTTCCGCAGGGAAATATCGCTCCAGAAGCGACAGTAAAAGAGGAATTTATGAAGATTCTCCGCGATTCATCAATATTTGATTCAGAAAAAGGGACCTGCTGGCGCAGCGATCCCACTTTTGTCGGATATGGCGCCGGCTATCCGGAACAGGTCGAACTTCTCAACTTCACAGGCCGCCCCTCGGACGCAAGCCTCCCCTGCCGAATGGAGGTTATGCTTCACGCAACAATGCAGACCAGATATTACCAGCACCGCACAAGGCAGACGCAGAAGTTATCGTTTTTCTGCATCTGTTCCGGCAGGATGTATTTTCAAAGCAACAACAGTGTTCTATTGGCCGAAGCGGGCGATTGTGTGCTGCTTAAACCGCATTGCAGAAACGATTTCCTGTATGCGGATGAAAGGCAATGCTCCTATTATGAGTTTATTCTGACCGGCAATATGCTGGACGAATTTCTCCGGATTTATAATCTGGAACAGGTGTTCGGGCTGAAATTGAACGATGAAAAGTTTTTCCGGAAGCTCTTCGAACGTATGAAGCCCCCGGCGGATGTGAAGCCGGTCTCCTCCATTTTTCCCGAGTTGACCGGAGTCGCTTTCGAACTCCTGCAAAGAATTTCATCCGCCGTTCAATTCCAGACCCGTTCATCTTCCGTCGATGAGATTCGTGATTTTCTGGAACAGCGGATCAAAGAAAAAATCTCCATGACGGCGATCGCCGGGAAATTCAATATTGACATTCACGACATGAACCGGAACTTTCAAGAGGCGTTCGGCGTGACGCCCTATCAGTATCTGAAACGGTTCCGTCTGCGCAAAGCAGGCGAAATGCTGCGGGCGGGAATGCTGGTCAAAGAAACCTCGGCCGCCGTCGGCTACCGGAACGTCAAAACATTTTCCACGGAATTCCGCCGGTTCTACGGCATGCCCCCGCTCAATTGCCGGAAACGCCGCTTCGGCAAATGAGCGCCGGAAAACGGCTTCACAATTTCAAACCCTTTTTCATTTTTCATGGCTCAAATTTCTCCTGCGGTCTATTGTGATTTCTCTCATTTCAGGTAAAATATAATATGAAACGCGGAGGTTCGGACTTTCTGCGCGCAATTACAATACGGAGGGAATCGCCAGATGCAACAAAGAAAATTTACCTTAATAGAGTTGCTCGTTGTAATCGCGATCATCGCGATACTCGCGGCAATGCTGCTGCCCGCGCTCAACAAGGCGCGGCAAAGCGCCAGAAGCACCAGCTGTGCCAGCAATACCAAACAGCTCGGCTCCGCTTATGGAATGTATACCAGCGACAACCAGGATTTCATGCCGAAGGGAGACACGACCAGCTGCTGGCAGGAAGCAGTGTCGAACACTGCAGTGACCCGTTCAATCAACAGCTTGCTGAATCCGTATCTGGGCATCCATCCGCAAGGTTACCTGCGGGCAACTGTAACGAAGAGTAAAATGTTCGAATGTCCCATGATGCCCACTCCTCCTCCTGACAACCTTTACAGAGTCGGTCGCATGTTCAATGGTTTCGTACATTTCGAAAAGGGCGGCGACGCAGGCGTCAGAACCGGATATAAAATCACCCGGATAACCGCTCCCTCCGGAAAGATAATTCTGATGTGCCGACCTGACAAGAATGCCGGAGACAGCAATCTTTTCCGACCGATTCGAGGCGCCAGTTCCTGCGTTACAGGCGACGAATTGATCAAAGGCGGAGTTCCGCGGCCCGGTCAGCACCCGAACGGCGGCAGCGGCCTTCTGTTCGTCGACGGCCATACGACCGTTAAGTCATACACGTTCTGGATGAATGGAAACAAGCTGAAGGAATCCCTCTTTAACCCGGATAAGAAGAACGATTGATCGTTTTCCGATTTATGGTGCGTAAAGGCTTACTGGCCTCTGCAAATGGAAAGTGCGAGCCGTAAAGTATTCATGCGGCGATGAGGTATGTTTTGATGAGAAATTTATTGCTTTGTTTTCTGGCAGCCGTCTTGGTTTCTGCGGGAGCAGCCGGAGAACCGTTACAGATCACCGATCATGGGAAAATCGTCGTCGGCGCCGGCAGCGTGGGATTCAGCGCCGTCAACTCCGGCTGGTCGGAATTCGGAAATGTGAAATGGCGGGATGTAAAAAAGGAATCCGGCAAAGACTTTCAACGCTTCACCGGACACTTTGAATTCGAAGGCGTCCCCTGTACCGCGGTAGAAACGGTAAGGCGGCTTGCACCGAACAAATTCCGGATCGAGTGCGACTGGCAATTCGACCGGGATGTCAAGGTGAACGGCATTTTCTCCTGCATTTCAATGCCGTTGCCGCTGGAGGGAATCCTGGTTGACGGAAAAAAGCTGTTGATTCCTGAACTGCCCAAGGAGATGATTCTCCGCCCGTACAGTCCGGCGCGTACCGTGACGATCCGGCAGACCGATGGTTTTCAATATATTTTGTCGGGTAATCTCAACGCTTATATCCAGGACAGCCGCAAGTGGGTCAACGCTCTCACCATCCGCCTCGCCGCCGGACCGGGACAGGGAACCATGCGGAAAAGCCATGTCGCATTCGACCTCGAACTCCGCCCGGTGGAGGCGGTCACGGTGGACATAGCCCCGGCAGCCCGGGATTGCTTCGACCTCAATGTGCTCCCTGCCGGAACGCACCGGATCGGCGGCGTCCCGTTTGTCGTCCGTGACGACCGCAAAGCAATCGTCCCCGAAAGCAAATCGGCATTGCGGCTGCCCGTCGCCGGGAAAGCGGGCGCGGTCAATCTGCTGCACGCCTCGCGCAACACCGGTCCCGTGGTCGGTTACATCGACGCCGGTTACAACGACGGCAAAGTGCTGTCCATCCCGGTAAAGGCCAAGGCCGACTGCGGCGACTGGACTCTGGGGGACTCCTATCCCAACGCCGCAATCGCCTGCGAAGCGGAATATCTGGCGAAGCGCGTCGGGCTGTACGCCTCCTCTTTCCGGCTGCCCCGCCCCAACCCGGTCTCCCTGACCTTCCGGGCCGCATCACCGGAAACCGCGTGGATAATTGCCGGAGTGACGCTCAGCAACCGGCCGCTCGTTTTCCCGCAGGGGAAAGAAGGTCCGTTTACCATCAAAGAGGGGCCCGATTGGAAAAAGCTGGCGCTCAGGCGCCGGATCCTGCCGGGCAGTCCGCTGGATTTCTCCGCCGTGGTGCCGCAGGATGCACCGGCCGGCCAATACGGTTTCGTTTGTTCCAACGACCAAGGCGAATTCGTTTTTGAAAATGCGCCGGAGAAGAAGATCCGTTTCTACGGCGCCAACCTCTGCTTCACCGCCAACTTTCTCGACAAGGCCGTCGCCGACAAACTGGTGGAGTATCTGGTCCGCATGGGCTACAACGCCATCCGCTTTCACCATCACGACGGGCGGCTGGTCGATCCCGCCGTTTCGGATCCCGTGAAACTGAATCCGGAAACGCTGGATAAACTCGACTACCTTTTTGCCCAATGCAAAAAGCACGGCCTCTACGTGACCACCGACCTCTATGTCAACCGGAACTTCAAAAGCCCCGTCTCCGGCTGTTGGGGGCTGAAAGCGCAGCTGCCCATCGACGAACATGCGATGAAAAGCTGGCAGGATTTCGTACGGGCCTGGATGACGCACCGGAATCCCTACACCGGCCTCACCTGGGGGGAAGACCCCGCGCTGATCTCGCTGTGCCTGGTCAATGAAGACACGCTCAGCGCCAATTGGAGCGCGAATCCGAAAGTCGCGGCCCTCTACCGCAGCAAATTCGCGGAGTGGAAGAAAGGGCGGGAGGGCGACGACCAGACCCTGTTCCGGGAATTTCTGTTCGAATTGCAGGGGAGCGTGCTGGACCGGCAGATCGATTTCGTCAAAAATGAACTCGGCCTCAAAACGATGATCACCAGTCTGAACTGGATCACGGATGCCCCGCTGACCCGGCTGCGCGCGAAACTCGACCTGGTGGATATGCACCAGTACTTCTCCCACCCGACCTTTCCGGAGAAAGTCTGGCAAGTGCCGATCGGAGTCGACCTGGGTTCGTCCATCCGGCGCGGCGCGAGCCTGCCCCGCGAAATGATGCCGACCCGGATTTTCGGCAAACCTTTCACGGTCACCGAATTCAACTTCTGCAACCCGAACCGGTTCCGGGCCGAGGGCGGCCCGCTGATGGGCGCTTACGCGGCACTGCAGAATTGGGGCGGATTATGGAGATTCTGCTGGAGCCACTCCGATGCCGGAATCATCCGCAATCCCGGTCAGAACTCCTTCGATGCGTCCAACGACCCGATGCAGCAGCTCAGCGACCGCATCATTCTGGCGCTGTTCCTGCGGGGAGACCTCGCGCCGTCGAAAACGAAAATCTCTTATCCCGTGGCGCCTTTTTCCCAAAATAACCCGGCGATGTCTTATCCCGGTGATTTCGCCAATCTCGGGCTGGACGCCCAGATCGGCTCTCACGCGGCGGAACAGGCACTCCCCGCCGGAGTCGTGCGCTGGCGTCCCGGCATGAAAACGCCGAAGTCCCCCCGGATAAAACTGGATCGGAAGGCCGGAACACTGGCGGTTTCAACACCGTTGACAGAGACGGCGACGCTGCCGGCGGGAGACCTCGCCGTAAAGAAGCTGCGGGTCAAAGACGCCTCCAAATTCATGACGGCGGCGGCAATCTCGCTGGACGGCAAGCCCTTGACCGAAAGCGACAGCATCCTCGTCATCCATCTCGGCAACATCAGTCAGGCCGGGGCCCGTTATGACAACTCCTCCCTGCTGCGCGCCTGGGGCAATTCACCGGAACTTCTGGTCGAACGCTGCACGGCGACACTGGAACTTGAATGTCCGGGGACGCCGTGGCGGGTGGCTGCACTCGCGCTCGACGGCTCCGAAACCGGTGAAGTTCCGGGCAGCCTGAAAAACGGTGTCTTCCGCTTCACCGCCAACACGACGGCCTTCCCCGGGGGAGTTCTCGCCTACCACCTGTCGCGCTGAAACAAGTTCCCGCATATCCTGCCGATCCCTCTTGACGGCAGGATTTTCATAAACCTGTCATTCGTTCAAAAGAAAGTATGCCTTTTCCATGAACACGCCTGCCTTGTGCCCGGAAAACCCCTGCTACCGTGCGGAAATCAAAGTCGATATCCTCACGCCGACCGTGTTTCTCTACTCCACCGTCAACAACATGGCCATATCGCGCGAACTGCCTTCGCTCCAGAGCATCACCGCGTTTGAAAGCGAATTTCCCAGCGAAGACGTGATTATCGTCGGCGATCCCGTACACTCGAAGTTTCTGCTGGCCGGCGCGGTGACGGCGAATCGTTCCTTCACATTCCTCACTGCGGTCCGCGAAGCCCGGCGACTGGTCAAAATCCGGGTCCTCCAGCCTTCGATCAAGCCGGAGGAGCCGCCGGAGGAAATCCTGATCCTGACCGGCAGCGACTGGCGGGAGCTGCTGGTGCAGTATGCGCAGGCCGTTGCCCGAAAAGCAGGCGTCCCCCCCATGAAACCTGCGGAAAACCTGACCGGCTACTGCACCTGGTACTATTACTATACGGCTGTCACCGCGCAGGATTTCCAGGAAAACCTGAATGCGCTACGGCTCCACCGGGAGAGTTATCCGGCGCGGGTGGTCCAGGTCGACGACGGCTACCAGACCTTCATGGGCGACTGGTTCGACCGGAATGACCGCTGGCCGGAACCGCTTGAAACCGTCGCCCGGAGAATCCGCAAGGCCGGAATGGAAGCCGGCATCTGGCTGATGCCGTTTCAGGCATCCACCGCCAGCCGCCTGTACCGCGAACATCCCGACTGGTTCGTCACAGATGAAAACGGGGAAACCGCCGTCAGCGAAGGCTGGTCGCCGAAACCGGATCATCTCTGGGCCTGCCTCGACGCGACGGTTCCGGCAGTGCGCGACCACCTTGCGACGATCTTCCGGACATTCCGCGCGCAGGGCTTCACCTATTTCAAAATGGACGGCCTCGGCTTCGCGCTGAAGAACGGCCGCCGCCGCGATCCGGCGGCCACCGCCGTCAGCGCCTTCCGGCTGGGGCTGAAAACCATCCGGGAAGCCGTGCCCGATGCGTTCCTGCTGGGCTGCTGTTCGCCGTACCTGCCCTGTGTCGGCCTGGTCGATATGTGCCGCGTCGGACCGGATACCCAGCCGGAATGGGGAACCATGATTCCGCGGGCGCTCCACTGTTCCATGGAACGCTGGTGGATGTTCGACCGCTGGTTCCGGGCTGATCCCGATGTGATGTTCACCCGGACGGACCGCATCAGGCTGACATTGGGGGAATGCCGGCTCACGGTTCTGGCCGGTATTCTGACCGGTGTCACGCTGACCAGCGACAATCTCGGCACGCTGCCGGCGGAACGGCTGGCGCTCCTCCGCCGGGCGGCGCAACTGCGGATGCGGAATGTGCGGCCCGCAAAATGGCGGCTCAACTGCTATTTGAATACCTTTTCCGGCACCGTGGACGGCAAAGCGGCGCTGGCTGTCATGAATGAGACGGAACAGGAGATGACCGTGGAATTTTCCGACTTCAATCTGCCGGAGGAGCTGGAGGAAATTCTCCAGCCGGCCGGAATGCAGAAAAACAAAATTATCGTGCCGCGCCATGACGCGGTCCTGCTGGTTGCGCCCGAAAGGAGGACGAAATGAAAAAACTGCGCAGATTCTTCGCATACCGTTCATTCTGGCCGGAATTGGAAACGGTTCGCCGGTTCGGAGAAATCGGGATCGATACCGTGGCGGTTTTCCCTTCCAACACCCGCAATTCGCTGGGAGAGCCTTATAGCAAATATCCGCCGAACTGGCTCTGGTTCGACACATACGATTTCGGGCCGGTCAAACGGCAGTTCGACGACCTGCTGTCGGCCAATCCGAACGCGGAATTTCTGGTCATGCTTGATCTGAATTCTCCGCTCTGGCTGACCCGGCAGCTGTATGCCGTGAATGGCGACAGCTATGCCAATCTCTCCGAAGCGATTTCCATGCCGCGCTGGCAAGAGGCGACCGGCGCTTACTGCGACGCGATCATCGACTTTCTGGAAGCCCGTTACGGCGACCGGATTCGCGCCTACATCCCCGCCTGCGGCAGCACCGACGAGTGGATGGATCTCAGCGACGGCGGCGCCGGGAAATACAAACTCGAACGTTATCGGGAGTACTGCCGCCTCAAAGGCCTGCCCGTTCCGGACGACATCCCGCCCCGCTCCCGGCGCAGCCGATTCGGGTTCGAAAATGTGCTGCGCGATCCGGCCGCCGATGCCGAAAGCATCCGCTACTGGCGCTTCACTTCCGATCTGGTCTGCGATACAATCATTGAATTCGCGAACCGCATCCGCAAACGCTGCAATCGTGAAATCGAACTCGGAGCATTCTACGGCTACATCCTCGAACTCGGCGGCGACTGGGTTAAAAAAGGCCACCTCGCCTATCAGAAGCTGCTCGCTTCCGGCAGCATCGACTTTCTGATCAGCCCCGGCACTTACGAGCACCGGATGATCGGCGACGGCGGCGGCTTCATGGTGCCGATGGGGACGGTGCGCCGTTTCGGGCGGAATTACCTGCACGAGTGCGACCAGCGCACCCACTGCTTCAATCCGCACCTCTCCCCCGTCGTCAAACTTGAATTCCAGCACTGGCAGGACGAAGCGGAAGATATCGCCGGGATGCGCCGGGAAATGGCGCTGTCGCTGATCCATCACACCTCGCTCTGGTGGTTCGACATGTGGGGCGGCTACTATCAGTCGCAGGCGGTCTTCGACAATCTCGCCCGGATGAAGGAACTGTGGGACCGCTATTCCGGCGACGATTCCCCCGGACGCGCCGAAATAGCGCTTGTGGTCGATCCGGCCGGAGCCTCTCTGGTCAATGACGAAGCGGAGGGAGCGGACCGTTTCCATCGCGATCTCTGTCATTTGCTCAACCATGTCGGTGCGCCGTTCGAGGCGGTCAGCTTCGACGACCTGCTCGAACCGGGCGCGGTAGAGAAATACAAATTCCTGATTTTCGCTTCCGTCTTCGAACTGAGCGGAGAACAGCTTCGCCGATACCGGGAGCGGATTGCCGGCGGCGGACGCACGATCCTCTGGCTCTATGCCGCCGGAATCAGCGACGGCATACAGATGCAACTCGAACGCAACCGGGAACTTGCCGGAGTTCCATTTGGAACTCCCGGCCTCTCACGGACCGAATATGGCAGCCACCGGACGCTCTACCTCCACCGCCCGGAGGAGCTGACCGTGCCGCTGCTGCGGCAGGCGGTCCGCGATGCCGGAGTCCATATCTGGACGGAAGAAGCTGCCCCGGTCTTCGCCAACGCCCGCCTCGCCGCATTCCATACCGCCTCGGGAGGGGAGCGCCGCCTGACGTTTCCTGCGGAGGTGACAGCCGTTACCGAACTGTTCTCCGGGCGGAGATTCGAGTTGCGGAATCACAGCCTGACATACCCGTTCGAAACGCCGGACACTGTGTTTTTTGAACTTCACACCGGCAGTTCCGAAAACGGGGGCCCGGCAATGTGAAGACCGAAAATCCCGCTTCCGAATCGCAAAACGAACGCATACGGCAGGTATGCTCAACCGAACATGTAAGGATATTTTAAATGCATTGGATCGACTGGTGTATCGTAATCGTTCCCCTGGCCGCCCTCCTGGCGCTGGCGGTTTATTCCGGACGTTATGTCCGGGGGGTTGTCGACTTTCTCGCGGCGGGACGCGTCGCGGGGCGTTATGTGATTTCCGTGGGCGACATGGCCTCCGCCCTGAGCGTCATGCTGCTGGTGGCGATGTGCGAGCAGAAGTATCAGATCGGCTACGGCATCGACTTCTGGGCCAAAATCGTGGTGCCGGTGGGCATCATCTTTTCGCTCACCGGTTACTGCACATACCGCTGGCGCGAAACGAAGGCGCTGTCGTTCGGGCAGTTTCTGGAAATGCGTTACAACCGGCCGTTCCGCATCTTCGCCGCGGCACTGCGCACCGCTTCGGAAATGATCACCAATGCGCTCAGCCCGGCGATCGCGGTGAATTTCTTCATCTATTTTCTGAAGCTGCCGCAGATGTTCACGATCTGCGGCGTCGAGATTACCACCTTCTCGTTCATCCTGGTCACTCTGATCGTTCTGGCGATGATCTGCATCTGGCCGGGAGGGCGGGTTTCGCTGCTGCTGACAGATACTTTTCAGGGGTTGCTGGCCTATCCGGTATTCGTGATCATCACCGGATATGTCCTGCTCAATCTCTCGTGGAGTTCGGAAATCGCCCCCACCATGATGGATCGGATTCCGGGAGAGAGTTTCCTCAATCCCTATGACGTAAGCCAGCTGCGGGATTTCAACATCTTTTCGCTCACCGTCTGGCTCTTTTCCACGCTGCTCAACCGCGCCAGCTGGTACGGCAACGATACTTCCGGCTCGGCGAAGACGCCGCATGAGCAGAAAATGGCGGGAATTCTCGGCTCCTGGCGGGGCGGATTCTCCACCGTCATGCTGATCACGCTTGCCATCATGATCATCACCATCATGAACCACCAGAACTACGCGCCGCAGGCCAAAGCGATCCGCGACACCCTCTCCGAGCAGGTCGCCGCCGAAGTCATCGCATCCGACGCGGAGCGCCAACAGATCGTCGAGGCCGTCAAAGCCATGCCGGAGCAGCGGCACATCATCGGGCAGGATCCGCCGCTCTCCCGCAAAAACAATCTCGATACCAACGTGTTCCGGAAAGTTCAGGACATCGTGGGGCAGGATGGCGACGGCAATTTCAAATTCCAGCGCTTCCGCACTCTTTACCAGCAGATGATGCTGCCGGTGGTTCTGCGGGAAACGCTGCCGACCGGCCTGCTCGGCCTGCTCTCGCTGCTGATGATCATGCTGGTGCTTTCGACCGACGATTCGCGGATCTTCAATGCTTCCGCGACCATTCTGCAGGACGTCATCATGCCGCTTCGCAAAAAGCCTTTCACGCCCCGGCAGCATCTACTGTGGCTGCGGCTCTGCTCGCTGGGGGTGGCGGGATTCTTTCTGACCTTCAGTTTGCTGTTCGTCCAGTTGGATTATCTCAATATGTTCATGGTGATCATGACCTCCATCTGGCTCGGCGGAGCCGGTCCGGTGATGATCGGGGGGCTTTACAGCCGGTTCGGCAATACGACCGGCGCCTTTGCTTCGGTTTTCGTCGGTTCGGGGATTTCCATCAGCGGCATCGTTCTGCAGCAGAAATGGGCGCAGCATATCTATCCCTTCCTGCAAAGCCGGGGATGGGATGAAAGCGTCGGCAACTTTCTGGCGGCGGTCAGCAGGCCGTTCAATCCGTACATCGTCTGGGAAATCTCGCCGGAAAAATTCCCGATCAACTCCTACGAAATCTTCATGATCGCCATGATCGCCGGCATCGTCGCCTACACCGTCGGCTCGCTGGCCACCTACAAAGGCCCCTACAATCTGGATCGCCTGCTGCACCGCGGCATCTACAATACCGACGGCGAAAAGAAGATTCACTCCGCCTGGACCTGGCATAACGTCATGAGCAAGCTGGTCGGCATCACGCCGGAATACACCCGCGGCGACCGGATCATTACGTGGAGCGTGTTTTTCTACTCCATCGTCTATCAGCTGGGGATCGCCTTCGTGGGGGTCTTCATCTGGAATTTGTTCTCGCCGTGGCCGCTTGAATACTGGAGCATGTACTTTTACATCACGATTCTGTTGATTCCGGCCATCAGCGGCATCATCACGACGGTGTGGTTCACCTGGGGCGGCGTGCGCGATACGCTGCAGCTGTTCCGGGATCTGAAAGCGCGGGTGGACAATCCGCTTGACGACGGCCGGGTGGACGGGCAGGTTTCTCTGGCAGACCGTTTTCCTCGGAAGAACGCGGAAGGACAGCGGAAGCCCGGCTACTCCGGCGACGAAAAAAATCGGTAAGCAATCCGCCCGATTGTTTCAGGTCCGGTGATGATCAGCGGGACATCAAAATCGCGGTTCAGCAAAGACGCGGCTCTCATCTTTTTATTCTTAAACAGAAATTCAACCAGTAAAGCAAGGTAATTATGGAACGTTTGAAAAAAGTCGGTGACGTAAAGGCGCGCAACTCTTCCGAAATCAAAAGCTCTCCGATCGGGCTGGGCTTTGAAAAACTCGATCGCGGACTCTTCGACCCGGAAAAAGCCTATGACAAAGTCGCGAAGCTCGGTGTGAAGTGGATACGCATTCAATCCGGCTGGGCCCGGACCGAAAAAGTTCCGGGCGTTTACGAATGGGAGTGGCTGGACTCAATCATCGACAACCTGATCCGCCGCTCGTTGAAGCCCTGGGTCTGTCTCTGTTACGGCAATGCGCTCTATACTCCGGCGGCCGGGGAAGTGTTCGGAGCGGTCGGCTGCCCGCCGATCGCGACCGAAACGGAGCGGAACGCATGGCACAGGTATGTCGCGGCCCTGACCCGGCGTTATGCCGGACGGGTGGAACTGTTCGAGGTCTGGAACGAACCGGACGGCGTCTGGTGCTGGAAGCACGGTCCGGACGGCGGCGAATACGGTGAGTTCGTAAAAGCCACCGCCGCCGCGATCCGGGAAGGCAACCCCGCCGCCAAAGTCGTCGCCGGCGCGGTCTGCATGCGCGACCTCGGCTACCTCAACGATATGCTGGCGACCGGCGCCGGCAAAGCAATGGATTATCTCAGTTACCACGGCTACTGGCCCGATGAGCTGGAGAAGGCCGACCGGGTCCGCGCCTACCGGGCGCTCTGCGCCCGCTACAACCCCGCGATCCGGGTGATTCAGGGTGAAACCGGCGTCCAGTCCCGCAGCGACGGCGCCGGAGCCTTGCGCGAAGGCGCCTGGACGCCTCGGAAGCAGGCGAAATTTCTGGCCCGGCATATCATCGCCGATCTGTTTGAAGAGGTCAGCTTCGCGTCCTATTTCTCCTGCATGGACATGATCGAGGCGCTGAACGGGATGGTCGGGGATAAGGCCAGCTACCTTGACTACGGTTATTTCGGCGTATTGAGCGCGGAATTCGACGAAAACGGCATCGCCACCGGAGAGTATGCGCCCAAACTTTCCTACCGGACATTGCAGGTGATCGCTTCAATCTTCCGCGAGGATTTCAGCCTTGCCGAGCTGCCTGTCCAATTCATGCCTCCCGGGCGTTCGATGCGGGTGATGCGCAATGACGACTACGGCCCGACCGTAGTGCTGCGCGGCTTCCGCAAAGGCAATGGTTCGGCGGCGGCAGTGTACTGGAAACCCTCGGAAATCCTGACGACCGCATACGAATCGACCATTTCGCTTGAGGCGGCGGAGCTTCCCCGCGAAATCCGGCTGGTGGATATTCTGGACGGCTGCATCTACGAACTGCCTCCGCAGATGCGGGAGGATAATGGCAGGGGGAGGATTCTTTTTCATCATCTTCCGCTCAAAGATTCGCCGCTGCTGCTGACCTTCGGTGATTTTCTGTAAAATCCGGAAAATGGAAATACAAGGTCGTCTGTCGCAGTACGGCGGACGACCGCACATCATTTTCAGAGCGGCGAGGATATGGCCGGTTCCGCGCAAAGAGCTTCTGTACAACCGCCTTTGCCACTTTCAGTTTTTCCGGCTGAATCCTTTCCATCGGAAAGCTCTCCTTTCGCACCGTTTCAGATCTGGAGTCCGGCGCGGTAAGCCTCTTCCCATACCGGCTGTTCCCGGACTTCGCCTTTTTCGTAAACGCCGAGTCCGCAGATCATTCCGGCTTCGACGGAGCCTTCGTAGCAGTCGAGGAAACCGCGCAGGGCTTCGATCGTCCCCTTCAGCATCTCCCGATTGGTGTCGGCCATCGTCATGATGTAGTAGTATTTCTTGTCCGTCAGGTACGGAAAAATCGCGACGGAACGGTCGAGCAGCGTTTTGAGCTGGGCGCACATGGTGTAGAATGAGAAAAAATACAGATTTACACCCAAAAAAAAGGGAGAAAATGATGCGGAAACGGAAGATCCGACCTATGTGAGAAGATAAGAAACTCCATATTCCGGGTGGGCTTTCCAGATATTAAAAAAAAATTGACATTCCCCTTGATATATTTTTATATAGTAATATATTATATCGAAGATTATCATAACGGATCAGACAAAGGACACATATGGCGGACAGAAAAATAGGCATACAGATCACCCTGATCAAGCAGCATCTCGGCCGTCTGCTGGACAAAATGCTGACCGAGCAGGGCATTCATGAGTTCAACGGTCCACAGGGGCGCATTCTGTATGTTTTGTGGAATCACGACTTCATCTCCATTCAGGAATTGGCGAAAGGAACAGGTCTGGCAAACACCACGCTGACCAGTATGCTGGACCGCATGGAGCAGAAACAGCTGATCCGGCGGACAGCGGACATCAATGACCGTCGAAAATATCTGATTGCTTTAACCCCGAAAGCGCGTTCGCTGGAGAAGAAATACCGGACGGTAACCGATCAGATGACAGAGTTGACCTATCAGGGATTCACCGTCAACGAGATCACACAGCTGGAGGAGTATCTGGAACGGGTGCTGGATAACGTCCGCAATGCGGAAATGAGTCAGAAAAAATAATTCCGGAGCAGCATAGCGTTCTGCTCTCAAGCAATACCACCCAACAATCGACAGGAGACAGAAAATGAACAAGAACGAACTCAGCGAGACCGTAAAAGAGATGATCGCCGCCCCTTCCTGCTGCAAGGAACTCAAAGATGCCGGACAGAATTATCTGAATGCGCTCGGCACCGATGCGGAAAAGACGGCTGCGGCGGCCCTGCTGCAGGAGATCAGGGAGGATGTCTGCACGCTTGACCAGACCATTCCTTTCTTCGAATCGGAACTCGGCACTCAAATCTTCGGAGCGGAGCGCGCCAAAGCCATGGCGGCGCACGCACGTGAAATCAAAGCCCAGGGGGCCAAATGGTGCGATTGCCCGGCCTGTGCGGCAGGTGTGAAAATTCTCGAAAACGCTTCCGTTCCGGTTTAATTTTTTTGCGGCGGGGATTTTGAAGCTGAATTGTCTTTTTGCCGCGATGCTCATGATCGCGGCAAACCTTATGAACGATATTACCAAACCCGTCGGAATCGGACTTGGGTTTGCAATGTACTGACCAAGTGCGGACTTGCGACGCAACGTTACCGTAAACTGCCACTGGAATTGATGGCTTATTATGTTGTTTGCCGTTCGCAGTATTCAGGCATTTCGTTGCAAGAGGTTATGCGCTGCATTCTTGAGGGCTTTGACTGGCTGAAGATAAAAATTCCTTGCGGCGAGCTCAAAGGGCGAGGAGGAATTTCCCGTGCCAGGAGCCGTTTTGGGTACAAGGTAATGCAATATTTGTTCAAGGATGTTTGTAACCCCACGGCCCTGCCGGATACCATACTTGAAATCGGCACACGTGCGATTATTGGTGCCGCTCATGGATCCACGCTCAAAACGAGAGAAAACTATTCCTTTCTGCGGTTATATTCAGGTAACTTCGCGTCGCGGCCAAAGACCGCTGACCAAGGATCTGTTGAATTTCGCAGAGTGCATAGTTGCCGCGGACAGCCAACTGATATCCCCAGGTTTTCTGGAGAGTCAGAAAGCCTACTTTTTCCTGCAATCCGCTTGAGGCCCAGATTCCTTGAGGAAAGCTGTTACATAGCCCTGCGACCAAGGCCGAACCGTCCCTGACAACCTGCGGGTTTCACTTTGGAACAGGTAGACATCATTTGCCGTTGCCGCAAGGAGTTGCTTGATCTCTCGAGCATCATCGCCGGAAATTTTGATTAACATTTTGTTGCCGGCGGACACACAGCCCCGGGACAACAAGGGCGGCGAAAAGCAGTAGCCCGTTACCGGTCCGCAGCCGCTTTTTTCTTATACCGATACAGACTTTCTTTGTATTACCTCCGGTCCCGTCCGGTCGGTCCGCTGCGGCTTTGGGCCGCTGTTTTTCAAAAAATTGCAGAAAAATCACTTTTTTTTCCAGCACCTCTTGCATCCTCCTGTATGATACAACATAATACAAGAAAAAAAATAAATACAGGAGTGAACACCTGATGAGTCAGACCGCTTTGAAATCAGATACGCTGCACGAAAATCTCGTGCGGGAGCTGAGCCGGATGGCGCCCGGCGAGAAATTCATGACCGTCCGGGATATCATGCGCCGCTACAACGTCAGCCAGCTGATCGTCGACCGCGCGGTCAACCGCCTCTGCGAGGACGGCAAGCTGGTTTCCTTCGCCCGGCGCGGACTTTTCGTGCCGCAGTTCGTCTGCCCCGCTCCGGCGGAACAGCCGACGCTGCTGGTCGCGGTGCCGGACTGGGTATCGCCGGACATCGACGAAATCAAGGCAGAACTCGAACGCCTCGCTCCGCTCCACCCGGAAACCCGCCTGCTGCTGCACCGCTTCGACTACCGGTACGCAATTCCGCCAGAACTGCCGCTGGCCGCTGAGAACGTCCGGTTGCTGCTGCTGATGCCGGGGCGGGTTGATACGCTTGAGGCACGCGACATCGAGGCGCTGAACATCTTCCGGCAGAACGGTCCGGTAATGGTACTGTGCCACCACCTCAACAATTTCAACGTGCCCTCGGTCGGGCTGGATGATATGTTCGCGGGCAACTGCGCCGCCCACCATCTATACCACGCCGGACACCGTAAAATCGCCGTCCTGATGAGCGAACCGCAGAGCAGCGTGATCATCGACCGGGTCAACGGCGTGCTGAACTACGCCCGGCTCCACGGGATGCAGGCCGAATTGATCGACTGCGAAATCCCCGGCGGCGAAGTGCCGCTGGAACGGGTCTACCGGAAAATGAGCCGGATCATCGAACAGGGCTTCGACTTCACCGCGCTGGCGGGAGTGTCGGGCGATTCGCTCGCGGGGGCCCTGAACGCCTGCCACAACCACGGCCTTGCGATTCCGGCGCAACTGAGCATCGTGACCATCGGCAATCTCCGCACCACCGAACTCTTTTATCCGCCGCTCGATACGATCTGCGTCGGCATCGGCCGCCAGGTCTCCGACGCAGTCGAACAACTGCTCGCCGGTAAAAACGAAAGCGTGCTTATTCCCCCCGAGCTGGTAAAACGCGGTTCGGTCCGGATCATTTCAGAATCATCCAACCTTTAAAAAGGAGTTTTCCCATGCAACAGATACGCTTCATTCCTTCCCGTAAACATAATTTTACTCTTATTGAGCTGCTCGTTGTCATAGCAATCATCGCGATTCTGGCGGCGCTGCTGCTGCCGGCACTGAATCAGGCTCGGGAGCGAGCGCGTACTTCCACTTGTGTCAACAATCTTAAGCAGCAGCTACTGACGGCTGGCCAGTACCGGATGGACAATCGGGAGATGCTGATCCAGTTCGTCAAGACTACCGAATACGGCGATTTGACTTGGGCAGGTGTATTCCGGCTTTATTCCTCGGAAGATACGACAATAACCGCTAGGGACAAAAGTTTCTATTGTCCGAAACTGACCTATAACAATGCATTGGATATCAATCTAGAAACCTATGGTATCGCGAATGTAGAGTATGGAGGAGCCGTTCCAATGAACAAATACCGCTTCGTCAATGACACGGTCGTCGCCATGAAACTGGCTCAAGTCAGAAATCCGAGCCGTTTTCCTCTCTTTACCGACAGTGCCAGAAATCTGAGCACGCGAGGAGCATGGAATTTCCATAATAAATCAGCAGCGAATGCCTTCACGCTCACTCACGCCAACCATGGCACGCTTGGCTATGTGGATGGCCATGCAGGAATTGAGACACAATATGATTACAGAGATGCCCTGCAAACCACCAATGAAACAGAGGAACTGACGGTCTATTATATTCCGTTTCCAGGAGCTACGCCCCGTCCGGTGAATTAGTTGCCCGGGAAAGAATTATTTTCCGAATAAAAGCGGGTATTTTTTTCAAGAAAAAAAGAAACAAAAAAAGTCATCCTACTTGACTTTTTTCATAATAGAACTAAAACTGCAAGCTTTCGAATCCAATTCGCATTTTCTCAAAAAACGAAAGCTTCATGCAACATTCGGGTTAGAAAAGATGAAGAAAATTCTACTACTTATTGGCTTTCTGTTCTGTGTCGGAGTAAATGCAGAAGGAACATCTGGCCTCGAGGCCTCACGGGCGATCCGGGTTCATGCCCCCGGAACTGTGTTCATGCAGGGAGAAGAACTACGCTTTTCGGTAAATGATGGTTTTCCGCATCCGGAAAGCTGGAGCCTCCGCGACTGGCGCGGCCAGGAAATCAGACGTGGTAAGTGGCCCGCCAAGCACTCAGGAACGCTCGTTCTGAAGACGCTGCCAAACGGTTATTATCTGCTGGCTCCGGAATCCGGGAAAACGCCGTTTCGCGGAGTCCGCAGTTTCGCAGTCGTTACGGATACAGCAACTCGCAGGCGTAATCCTGCTTCCTTTTTCGCCCTAGATTCCGCTCAAAGCTGGCTGGCCGTACCCAATAAAAAAAACCGGCTTCATCCCCAAGATGGATACGAAGTCGTTTCCGAGCTGCTGCGGCGCGCCGGAGCGGAAATTGTCCGTGAACGCCTACGCTGGGAGGAATGCGAGCCTGTTCCCGGCAAGCTGGAATGGGGACGCTACATGTTGAATGCAAAGCTTTTGAGTGATCGAGGCGTGCGAATCTCCGGTCTCTACCACGATGCTCCTCCATGGACGAAACAGGGGGCCGGATATTATCCCGATGATCTGATCGCCGTTTACCGATTTGCAAATGCTGCCGCCAAAACATTCCGCGGAAAGATGGCGGTATGGGAGTTCTGGAACGAACCAGATCACGGCTCCGTACCGGCACCGCCCTGGGACTTCGCCTCTGCTTACAAGGCGGCCTGCCTCGGTTTCAAGGATGCCATCCCCGGTGTTCCGGTGATGAATGGCGGCTTTGCGGTTACCATGCCACATCCGCATATGGATATTGTCCTTAAAAATGCGGCAGAATATATTGATATCTTCAACGTACACACCTATATGCCGCTGCGGGATTTTCCCGGTGTGATCACAGAGCTGCGCCAGTTGCTGGCCCGTTACGGCATGGAAGATTGCCCACTCTGGTTCACCGAGAACGGCACAGAAGCCGAGGGAACAGCGGCGATCAATGGAGAACCGGCCGGAATCAGGGTCCATTCGCCGGAACAGGAGATGATCCTCGCCGAATTCCTACCCAAATCCATGATCTATCTTCAGTCGTTGGGAGTCGACCGCGACTTTTTCTTCGTTCTGCCACCTTACAATGAACGACGCGGCACCAAGGATTGGGGCTTGTTACGCCGCGACTACTCCGTCAAACCGGCTTACGTGACCTTTGCAACCCTGACAGACCGACTCAGTGCAGCAGAATACCTCGGAACGATTCGGGCCGGCAAGGGAATCCGGGGATTTCTCTACCTTCTCCCGGACGGCACCCAAACCTTGGTTTACTGGAGCGTGTCACCACTCGACACGGAGCGGCACGGCGCCGATCTCAAGATGAGTAACCGTTACGAACGAAGTTTTCAACTACAGACAGGAAACGGCAACTTCCGAATTTTCAATATCTTCGGCACTCCCCATGAGGTACGTGCGAAAGACGGGGTTCTGACTTTGACTGCCGACCGGTTGCCGAAGTTGCTGACCGGCCTTTCCGGCATGAAACCCGATGTTCCATTCCGCAGGACGGAAAAAGCGGCCGTTCGTCCGGTGGGGTACTCGGACAAAACGATTGTCTACCGGGTAAAACTGTCGAATGATTTCACGATTTCCCCTGCGAAAAATTGCGTCGATCCCGGAAAGGAGAATGCCAAGTTCACACTGCAGATCTTCAATCTCTCTAAAACTTCAAAAAGGGGAATGGTACGATTTCCCGGGGGACGGATTACCAAACTTCCCAGCCTGATTACACTACCTCCGTTTTCAAAGACGGAATTGCCACTTTCATTCACCCCAGAACTGAACCGGGATTACTGCGGAGAGCTCCGAGTCGAAGGAGTATTCAACGGCAGGAAGACGACTCCTCTGGTAATCCCGGTTGTTTCACGGACGAAAATGCTCGCCGAAGCGCGAAGGGTTCCACTCGTTCGGGCTGCCGATCCGGCAGCCTGGCGCAGTAACTCCTCTGGTCGAATGGAAATAACCGCAGATGCGGAGGAACGCGCTGTCTGTTTTTCCGTCCGCTTTCCCCCGGGAGTAGACCGGTGGGTTTATCCGGAATTCGTCCTCCATCTGCCGGATGAGTCTTTAAAGGATGTAATAGGCATCTCGTTCGAGGTTAGGGTCTCCTCTGCCGCCCAGCTTCGCCAAATGCTGGTCATGGGCGTGGCTGGTACGGAAAAGGAACATGGACGAACCTTTCTTTTTCCGGTCCTCCCCCCGACAGAGAAGTGGAACGAACGGGCGTTTTCCCTGTTCGACTCCAATGCCACCCCGGAAAAGCTCCGACAACTACGGATTGGCCTGAATACCGATGCGGATGAAATCGTCTACTTTCTGCGCAATATTCAACTTCTTTACAGGAAATAACCATATTCGGCCAAAGTATACCGAGTCCGGCATTTTCCCTGTATGCAGTTACGCTACCGCGCTGCTCGCGCTGATTGCTGCCGAATACGCCGAAGCCTCCGGCGGCTGGGAGACCGCCGCAGAGCTGTGGCCGGTCGTGCTGCACCAGGCGGAAATCACCGCTGCGGAGCTGGATCGCAACGGAATGTTCCGGGACAGCGGCAAATACCGGCTTTTCATCGACTGGTGCGACCAGCTCGTCAGTTTTCCTGGCCCTCCCAGGCCTATCTGGCGCTGGCCGCGGAGCTTCCGGCTTCCGATGCCGCCCGCGCCCTGAAAACCGCGATGGACGATCCCGGCGCGGTCCGCCCCGGGGACGCCTGCCACGCGTGGAACTGTACGCCCTCGCGGCTTTACCGAATTCCGCCGGATGGCTGAAAAATACCGTCTCCGGCTGGACTTTTCACCAATTCGGCAGTACATTTCCTGAAATTCAGGAGGACATTTTCTTATGGATCAGATTCACCGGAAGTATGAACTGCCGCACACCAGCCGCCGCCGCGAGGAAATCGAGTGGTCGATCCACTACGCGTTCAACGCGGGGGACCGTACCCTGCCGCGCGTGCTGCTGGTCGGGGATTCAATCTGCAACGGCTACCACGCGCAGGTGCGCGAGCGGCTGCTCGGCATCGCGAACGTGACCTTCTGGGCAAGCTCCAAATGCGTGACCGATCCGGACTACCTCCGCGAACTGGAATTCATTCTTGAGGAGTATCCGCTTGACCTGATTCACTTCAACAACGGCCTCCACAGCCTGACCACCGACCGCGCCGAATGGGAAGCGGCGCTGCGCAACACCTTCCGGATGATCCTCGACAAGCTGCCGGGAATCCGGCTGATGTGGTGCGCCAGCACTCCGCTGACCGATCCTGAACTGACCGCTCAAGCGGTCGAACTCAATGCGATCGGTGCACGGGTTGCCGCGGAATTCAATCTGCCGGCCGACGACCTGTTCAGTGTGATGAATCCGCTGGACCGCAAGGAATTCTGGTGCGACAAATACCACTTCACACCGGCAGCGAAAGAGCTGCAGGGCGATGCGATTGCCCAAGCCCTGAAGCCTTTCCTGAATACAACCGGGAACGCCGATCCGGAAGCCTTCCGGCGCGGCACCGAAACCGGCCCGGACGGTGCATTGAATTAATAGCGGCTCACTTCGGCGGCGGTCTCCGCCTCGAAATGCACATAGCGCCCGACATAGATTTTCCGGGTGCGCTCCGGCAGCGGCATATTTTCCGGCGGCGCGGCCAACTGCAGCTCATACGCCTCCAGCCGGTCCGCCCAGTCGGCGGCGCGGCCGAACAGCAGTACGCTCCGGCAGAGCGACGCGGGCGGCGGCTCCACTTTCTCCGCCCATGAGTCGAGCGGGATCTCCGCCCCCTGCCCCGGCAGGTTGCGGCGGATGAACTCCGCGACCTCCCCCGCCGTCCACTCCCGGTCGTACAGCGCCAGCACCGGATCCTTCCCGGGCAGCCGCAGCATCAGCACGCCGTCCGCCCGGAACAGTTCCGGCGCACTCCCGCCGCGCATTCCCCACCCGGTGATCCAGATTGCGGCGACCACGGCGACCGCCGCCCCGGCCGCCGTCAGCAGACGGCGGCGCGACACCTTCGGCAGCCACAGCAGCACCACGGCGGCGCAGAATCCGAGCAGCAGCAGCCACGACAGCAGCCAGTTCAACAGCGGCAGGGTACCGAACGAGTAAAAATCGAACAGCAGCGGCCAGTCGAAACAGCTCGCCAGCGTCGCGGAAACCAGCGTGCCGACGACCGCGCACCACAGCGCCGGCCGGAACGGTTCCGAACGACGCGGAATCCGGAACAGCGCGACCAGAACCGCAAACACATAAAGCACTCCCGGCACCGCGCCGAATTCGACCAGCCAGGTCAGGTGGGAATTCACCAGTGTGCGGCACACGATGCCGGAACCTTCCGGCAGCAGGAACTCCGACACGATCCGCCCCGAATCCCCCAGCCCGCAGCCGCCGGGCAGCAGAGAAAACAGTTCCGCCCCGCCCCGCCAGATCACCGGGCGGTTGGTCAGCGCCCGGTCGATCCCGAAGCGGCCGAGCATCCCGGAGAGCGCGAACGCCGCCACCAGCACCGCCAGCGCCGCAAGGCCGTATTTCAGGAAGCGGCGGCCGTAGAAGCAGCAGAAAAAAAACATTTCCATCACCAGCACCGCCATGCCGGTGCGCGAACCGGTCAGCGCCAGCGCCGCGATCAATCCCGCCGCGGCGATGCCCGCCACGACCTTCGGCCGGCGCCCCGGCCGGTTGAAAAGCGGCCACAGCAGCGGAAACAGCAGGGTAATCAGCGCGGCGGCATGGTTCGGGTTGTAGAAGCCGAAGCCCCAGCGCACAATGCCGTCGCTGGTGAATTCCATCATGGCCTGACCAGTCCTTTTATTTTCTCCGACAGGTAGTTGCGATACTCCGGGTCGATCGACTCCGCCTGACTGACCGGATAGACGATGCCGCTCTCGTCGTCAGCGACGAAACGCGGCGGCACCCGGTCCAGCCACTCCGCGAAAAAGGTCCGGGCGACCTCCAGCACTTTCGGGTTCAATTCGTGGCCGCCGGGCAGCGTCAGCCAGAGCAGCCGCCCGCCCTTTTCGCGGTAGTTGAATGCGAACGTCCGGGAGATTTCAAAGCGGACGTCGTCCCCCAGCCCGCAGCTCAGCAGCGCCGGAGCCGGACGGGTGAACTTGTTCCCCTTGAACGGGAAGTAGACGCCGCAGCCGTGCGCGCCCCATGCCCCCACCCGATGCGGCGCGTAGTTGTAAAAGAGGTTCGCGCACTGTCCTCCGGCGGAGTAACCGAAATAGAGCATCTGCTTTTGCGGAACTCCGTATTTTTTTTCAACCCGCGCCACTGCCTCGAACAGCGCGCGGCCCGACCACTTCTCCGGCTCCCAATAGTCGTCGTTGAAGAAAGATGGCGCGAGCAGGACCAGCCCGTAACGGTCGGCCAGCCGGTCGAACCGGTAGGCCTTCAGGGTCTGGGCGGCTTTCCAGTTGCGCCCGCCGAACAGCACCATGATCCGGCTTTGCGGCGTGATCCGCTCCGGCAGCCGGACCGCGAATTCGAGCTGGCGGTTGTTCGGCGCGGAGGTGGCAACGGTGAAGGTTTCCACTTTGGCGGCTCCGGCGCAAAATGCGGCAGCCAGCACAAGCAAACAGAAAAGACGGCTCATTTTCTCACCGGGGCGGGTTTGCCCCACGCGAGGGCGATTTCGTTGCTCGGCAGCAGCACGCGGTCCTCCAGAGGAATATTGGCGGCCTGCGCCGATTTGACCGGATAGAAAAGCTGGTCCTGATCGTCGCCGATCCATACGGGAGGAGCTTCCGCGGCGCGCCCGGTTTTGCTGCCGCCGAGGTCTTCGAGGTGGCGGCGGTGGTAGAAGCCGAGGAATTCGCGGGCGAGCCGGTAGGACTCCATCGGCACGGAGTGGTTCAAATTCGGATAGGATTTCCAGATGATGTTTTCGCCCTTGGCGCGGGCGTTTTCGACGAAACGGCGCGAAATGATGTAACGCTGGATGTCCGCATCGCCGCAGGTGACCAGCCCCGGCACGCCGCGCATCCGGGTGCTCGGCGTGTGGAACACTCCTCCGGCATGGGAGACCCACGCCCGGGTCATCGCCGGTTTCCACGCGGGAAAGAGGTTCGAGCACTGCGAACCGCCGGAAAAGCCGTAAAACAGCAGTTTGGTGGTGCAGACCCGGTACTTGGATTTCAGCATCGAAAGCGCCTTCAGCAGCGCGGGGCCGGACCACTCCTCGGGTTCCCAGTAGTTGTCATCCTTGAATCCGGGTGCGACGATGAAGATTTTATTCCGGTCGGCCCATTCGGCCCATCCGGCTCCGCCCTGCACTTCGCCGGCGCCGGAGGTGTTGCGCCCGCCGAAATAGACCAGAATCCGGTATTCCAGCCGGTCGGCGGAGCGGTAGGTGCGGGGGATGCGGCAGTGAAACGTGACCTCCGGATTCTTCGGAGCCTTGGTTTTCACGACGATCTGTTCGATCTTCGCCGCCGGCGCCGCCGAAGCCGCCGCCGGAAGCAGCAGCATCCCCAGAACACCCAACCCGGCCACACACCATTTCCGCACTCCCGCAATCCCCATCATCCCCTGTCCTTCCCCGTTTCCGGCCCGCCTTAATGGGACGGCCCTCTTCCCGCCGCCCCGGCAAACCGCATTTTCAGACTTTGCTCCTCAAAGCAATCCAGTTTTCACTTATTAATATGTTTACTTTTACAACTTTTTCAAGTAAATTTTTGTTCAAGCAGAAAAAAATCATCTTTTTCAAGCTTTTCTCACGTATTGTCCGGGAGTTTCAAACCACATTTTTCCTCACCGCCATTTATTTCCCGTGAGTATACCTTGCCACTCCGGCGTCGGATTTGCGGATCGAAATCCCGGCTGTTCCGCCCACCGAAGAAGGAGCCAAAGTCCCGCTGATCTGAAACTCCGTTTCACTCTCGGTCACCCGCCACGGCCTTTGCCGCAGCACCTCTTTGCCATAGATGCCGACCAGAACGGTTTCGGCGACCTTGACGGCATCCTCTTTGCTCAAATTCAGATTCACTTCGGCAGGAGCCGTCTTGATGGTTATGCTGTTTTCAGGTTTCGGCTCTGCAACAACCGGTCTCCGGCGGCAAACCTTATCGAGACTCTTCCGAAGTTCCGCCAGTTCCGGCTCCAGTTCGCGGTATTCCGGCCGGATTGCCGTGTCGGAATAATATTTCTCCAGAACGGCGCTCCGCAATGTTTCGGCTACCGGTTTGAAATCGGAATTCACCTCATTCAGCCGGTCACGGTGCTTCAGGATCAGCCGCAGCCAGGCGTCGGCGAAATCCCATTCCTGTTCGGGCTTGACCTCCATCGGCCAATGCTCAAGGCACCAGTTGAACGTCATGGCGGTTTTGACCGGGTTGACCGCCGCGGCCTGTTCCAGATGCCTGAAAAACTCTTTTTTCCGGGGCGCCAGCATTCCCAGAAACAGATTCAGGCCGAAATCATCCGGCGAACCGGCGAGCAACTGCTGCGCGACCTCTCCCGCCTCGTTCCACTTGCCGACGAAAGCCAGCGCCAATGCGGTTTCGCGCGAAGCGGCGGCATCGGGCGGCAGTGAATCAAGATAAAGCGCAGCCCAGAGCGCCGGAACCAGCGTATGTGCCGGGACCACATTTTCCTCATCGAGCAATTTCAACGCGGCCTGCCGTCCCAACTCCCGGTTTTGCAACACGCTCCTGAAATAGATTCCATAAGCGGAAAATTGACGCATCGGCCTGCGGAGAGGAGTTGCAAAACTTTTCCGGGAAGGCGAGAGAATTCCTTTGCCGGCAATGCGCAGCATCCGGAACTGCCGCAAGGAGGAACGCCCTCCTGCCTTCTGCGGGACAATCCTGCCCCCGGACGCCTCTCTTTGCTCTCCGGTATGATCAGCAACAAAAATCACGGCTTCCTCCGCAACAGGAGGCGGCGCCTGTCGTTCCATTGGCGGCTCTCCCGCAATAACGGAAAGACAGCCGCCAAGCAACAGCAATACGAAATGTTTTTGATAGTTCATTTTTCGTCCATCCCTGTTTCCGTCACGAATTACGGCATAATCTCCCAATTTATAGAATAAGCCGCTTTTCCCGGATATCATAGCTCTTTTACGGTATTTTTACAACTTGAATATCTCACAGGTTAAAATCTGTATCATATTTCAGAAAATTTCCGGACAAACCTTTCGGGAGTACGCAGCGGTGCCGGTGTCGGCTCCGGCATGCCCGGGCCTGAACGCTATCTCCTTTTACGTTCTGCCGCGATTCCGGAAAAGAGACCGCTGCGTACTCCCGAAAGGTCTGCCCGCCGGACCATTTTCCCGCGGACAGACTGTTCTTTAACCAACACTTTGGGAAATGTTCTTTCAGAAGATCATTTCCCCAATAAAGAATCTTCTTTAAAGTTCAGTTCCCCCCCTTTTGGCATACCGGGTGCAAAATCAGCAGTTTTTTTACCTACATCAATTGTCACAAAAAGCTGAAAATCAGGAATAGCGACTTTGGGTTGCCTCCGTCCATCATCGACGGAAATACCTGACACGTACTTCCAACTCTGCTCCTCGTTCTTTGAATAAGATACAGGTTTCGGTTCCTCCAATTTCATAAGAAGCAACTCTTTTTTAAAGCGCCCTTCCATTTTCTTTTTGGCAAGTAATTGGTATTCATTTTTGTACTCTTGCCCCAAAGGGAATACATGGCTCCGGGGATTACATAAAAACGTAGTCATTCCCGGAGAACTGAATACAGCATATTGCCTGTCCGGCAAACATTCGGCTACAGTATCAATTCTAAAATTGAGCTTTTTTCCGCCTTTTGCATCATCTCGATATGTAAAACAATAAATGTGTCCTGAATCCAGCGATAATTCAAAAACAGAATTCCAATAGTACTCCTTCTGCCCTCTCAAGTCTACTAACCGAAATTTTAAACTGACATATTCATCTCCCGCCGGCCGCAACTGTTTTAATTTAAAATACCACGCTGCATTTGTATCCGAAAATGGGGAATAATGTTCAATATTTTCCAATGTATAATCCGCTTCGCCGGAAGTATTTTCCAATCCCGCAGCAAAAGAATAAAATGAAAAACAAATTCCGCATAGCAAAACAAGTAAAATCCTTCCATTATTCATGAACGCATCCCCTTACTTGTTTTGTATATAACCATGTGCTTCCGTTGACCCCCTTGGTCACTACTTCCCCGCAGCTATATGTGATTGTGGATATGTAATACTGAACAGCAACATAATATTTATTCTCAGCAGACCCAAGATGTGGTTCCGGATGATCTCTTAAATCTAAATTTATCTTGGGATAAGCATATGAAATAACAGACTTTCCTCCAAAAGCTTCTTTAGCACGATCATTAGACAAAGTAATGTAGACGATCCCTCCTGCATGCGACTCTATACTGCCACACGAAGCAGACAAAGTAAAAAGATACGCATCTGCTCGCTGTGCCTCAGATAACGATTCATCACTAGTACAATTTGCATGATCACATAAGCCTAACCTATCAACTCTGGATAGTATTTTATTGCTCGCATAAGCTAAATTATTCCAACCGTCAGGATAACCAAGTTGTGCATAGCCTTTATTCAAGTTTTCATCAAGATTGTTTGGCTGATTTACCACGAAACTAATCGGATCTGCAGATAACCATTTCCCCAAATCTGCGCGGTAATTGCGGAACAGGAAGCTGTATCCTAGTCCGTCAACTTCGGGCTTGCCGGTGAAGAAGTTTACCGCGAGGTTGGGCTTTTCGCCGGGCTTGAGCTCGCCGAAGGCGTCGCGGTCGATGGCGCTGAACTTTTCGCCGTCCTTGACTCCGAGGGTGTTGCCGAGCATGTCGTCGAAGAGCATCTTATCTCCGGCGAGGATCGGATTGCCTCCGGTTACGGCAGGCTCATTCACGTACTTGAGATTGTTGCGGCTCAGCAGCGCGAGGCCGTCCCACAGGAAGGTTTCCCGACTGTCGCCGTAGTCGGCGGTCGCGAGCTGGCCGCTGATGTCGTAGCTGTAACTCTGCGTGGTTTTGCCGTTTTCGACTACCTGCATCACCTTGTCCAGCCAGCCGTAGGCGAAAGTCTTTTCGCCCTCCTTGACCATGCGGCCTGCCGCGTCGTATTCGTATTTCGTGACTTTGCCGTCGGCGGTTTTGCTGCTGACCAGCTGGTTCGCCTTGTCGTAGGTGTAGGTCGTGGTTTTGCCCGCAACGGTCTTCGACAGGATGTTGCCCGCCGGGTCGTAGACGTATTTTTCGACCTCCTTGCCCGCCGGATCAACCACCGCGAGCAGCTGGCCGATTTTGTCGTACTTGTAGGACTGCTTTACGCCGCCGACTTCGCGGCCGCTGATCGTGCCGTCCTTGTCGTAGAAATATTTCAGGTTCGCGGCATCCTCCATGCCCGCGATGCTCTTGGCGGCGAGCTGACCGAGCTTGGTGTAACTGTACCGGACGGCGATGCCGTTGGTGGCGCGGGTCACGAGCTGGTTCTTGGTGTTGTACGCATAAGTCACGGTGTCGGAACCGGATACGATCTTCGCGAGCCTGCCGAACTCGTCGTATTCGCGCTTTTCGCTGAACGTCACGCCGTCGGCGGTGGTCACGCGGCCGATGCGCTGGCCGTAGTTGTTGTACGCATAGCGGCTGACCGTCTTGCTCTCCTTGCCGTTTTCGACGGCGGTTTCGACTTTTTCAGTCATCCTGCCGAAGTAATCGTAGGCGTAAGTCGCGCTGCGCTTGGTGGTTGCATCAACCTTGCTGCTTGCGATCAGCTTGCCCCAGCTGTTGTATTGGAAGGTTTCGACCTGTCCTTTGCCGTAGTCCGCCTTGACCAGCCGGTCGCAGTCGTCGTATTCGTAACCGATCTTGCGGTCCGCCTGTTTCTGGTCCGCGAAGCGCGAAATCACCGCGCTCAGCATCCCGTTCTTGTCGTGCAGATAACTGGTCAGCTGGTTTTCGGCGGTACGCTTGCCCGCGAGGCCGAAGCCGTTGTAGTTGAAGTTGATCTCGTGGCGGTTCTGGTCCAGCACCTTCGCGAGCTGGCCGATGCTGTCGTACAGATATTCAACGCTGGTTTCGTTGGGCAGGAACTCCTTGACCACCTTGCCCAACTCGTTGTATTCAGCGGACTTGCCCCTCCCCTTGTGGTCGCGGTACTGCGCCGGAAGCCCCTGTGCATTGTACGCAATTTCGAGGCTGCTCAGCAGCTCTTCACCGTCGAGACGCGCCATTTTCGCGATGCGTCCGGCTTCGTCATACACGTATTTCGTGGTCACGCCGTTCGGCGCGGCGGCCGAAATCAGCCGGTTGTAGCGGTCGTATTCAAAAGAGGTGAACTGTTCAAACACATTGCCGACCCGGCTCGGATAGCCGTTGCGGTTGTACACGATCGAAGTCTCGCTCTGGCCGTTAGTTACGTTGGTCGGCTGGTTGTAGGCGTTGTAGCGGATGCGGGTTTCGACCGCCGGCTTGCCGGACTGGTCCAACTGCATGGAGGCGATCGGGTTGCGCTTCGCATCGTAGCGGAACGCCGCCACCGGTTCGCGTTTGAGCTGGTTCGCCGCGCGGCGCTCGACCAGCTCCACCTCGCCCAACTTGTTGGAGGTGAAGTAGATTTCATTGCCCGCGATGTCGCGGATCCGGCTGACCTGCCCGGTCAGCTTGTCGTAGCGGTAACTGACCACCACCCGGTCGCGCCCGTCCACGATCTGCCGCACCTTACCGTTGTACGCAACATCATAACGCTTAAAGTAATAGATCGTCTGGGTCAGGCCGTTGAATCCGGTCGTTTTGAAGATGCCGGTTTCGGCGTTGTAGTCGAATTTCGCCTCGCGTTTCGCCCGGTCGGTCAGCACCAGCTGCCCCGGCTTGTCGGAGAGGTAGCGGTAGTTGAAAAAACGGTCCGCCTTGATCCGGCCCGCCACCGCGACCCGCTGCGGCTTCTGCTTTTCGGCGACCGCTTTCAGGTAGTTCAAACGCTGCGCCTCGGTCTCGTGTTCCACCGC
>ENA-UEQM01000140-UEQM01000140.1-human-gut-metagenome-genome-assembly--contig:-NODE-140-length-50553-cov-20.757885_pt1 | contig 50553 bp, 56 predicted proteins | sample MGYA00242948_ERZ507948 | MGnify/ENA primary metagenome ERZ507948 (study PRJEB26167, sample SAMN06115440) | human gut metagenome | host: Homo sapiens | place: China:Hubei | collected 2015-07-28... | reverse complement strand
AGTTAAGTTTTCATAAGCATTTCTTAATATAAGTTATTGATTTACAGACGATTAAATATTAATTTAACGCAGTATTGAATATAACCCACCTTAAAAAATCAATGCTTGCGGCCTTTGTTGCACTCTCCGTCGCAACTGCGAACGCACAAACCATCAAAGGCGTTGTGACAGACGCTGACAACGGGGAGCCCATCATCGGCGCAACGATCAAGGTGGAGGAGACATCGAAAGCTGCCGTGACAGATATGAACGGCAAATATTCGATAACAGGTCTCACAACAGGCCGTTACACCATTGAAGCTTCGTACATAGGTTACCAGCCTGCCGTCATCCCCGAGATTCTCGTTACGGAGGGCAAGGAGGTGGTCATCAACGTCCCCATAACCGAGAGCTTGAAGGAGCTGGGAGAAGTAGTGGTGAAGCCTCGCATCAGCAAGGAAAGCGCTGTGAACAAGATGGCTCTTGTCGGGGCGAGGATGCTCAGCATGGAAGAGGCAAGCCGATATGCAGGAGGATACAGCGACCCGGCGCGCCTCGTCACAGCCTTTGCCGGTGTGGCTGGCAACAGCAACGACAACGGCGTGTCGGTGCATGGCAATGCGCCGCAGGCCATGCAGTGGCGACTTGAGGGCGTGGAGATCTTCAGCCCGAACCACTTCACCGACGCCTTCAACATGGGCACAGGACTCGTCAGCGCACTCAACTCCAATGTGCTCGACAACTCCGACTTCCACCTCGGAGCCTTCACAGCCGAGTACAGCAATGCCCTCTCAGGCGTGTTTGACATGAGAATGCGCGTAGGCGACAACGACAGCTACCACCATGCGCTCCAGATAGGCACGCTGGGCCTCGAAGGCACATCGGAAGGCCCCATAAGCAAGAAGACAGGAGCATCCTACCTCGTCAACTACCGCTACTCCGTCACCACCATCGCCCGTGAGATAGGACTCCTCTCCCTCGACGGCGACCAGGCCGACTTCCAGGACTTCAACTTCAAGCTCAACTTCCCGACAAAGAAGGCTGGCACATTCTCCGTCTTCGGAGTAGGACTGAAGGACAAGTACTGGCTCGAGCTCGAAGACCCCTCAAAGTGGGAGAGCATGTATGACCAGGAGTACACGGTCAGCAATCAGACAATGCTCGCTGGCGGCGTCAACCACAAGGCGTACCTCGGCAAGAACTGGAACATCAACAGCACCATAGCAGCCTCCTACTTCAAGAACGATGGAGACCAGAGCTACTATGACGGACAGCCCAACCAGGCCAACAAGCTCGGCAACTGCCTGCCCTACATAAGGATGCGCCAGAACAACTCGCAGTTTACAGCCACAACGAATGTGCAGAAGCGTTTCAGCCCTAAGTTCCAGTCCAAGATTGGTGCCACATACACAGAGTACTTCTTCGACATCGACCTCAAGATGGCCCCAAAGGTAGGAGCCGCCATGCCTGCACAATCAATCTATACAGCCGACAGCCACACTGGCCTGTTCAACGCCTATATAGCCAACTCGTGGAACATGAGCCGCTGGCTTACCTTCACCTTTGGTCTGAATACACAGTATTTCCGCCTCAACGACGACGTGTCAGTTGAGCCACGCGCAGCCTTCCAGTGGAATCCGGACGAGAAGAACCAGTTCTCTGTGGGTTACGGCATGCACAGCAAGACAGAGAAGATGGACACATACTTTGTCTATGACCAAAATGAGGGCTTTGTAAACAAGGACCTCAAACTGAGCAAGGCTCACCACATCATCGGTTCGTACATCCACCGATTCAACGACCAGCTCAACCTACGCGTGGAGGCATACTACCAGAGCCTCTTCGACCTTCCCGTGACTGAAGACGGCAGCTACTGCACCATCAACCGCCGCTATTATTACGAGGAGCGCGAGCTCGTGAGCAAAGGCAAGGGACGCAACTATGGCATAGACGTCGCACTGGAGCAATACATGCACAAGGGTTACTACTGGATGGTGGACGGTTCGCTCTACAAGTCAGAGTACAAGGGTGGCGACAATATATGGCGCGACTCACGCTACAACCGTACCTTCATGGTCAAGGTGCTCGGCGGTAAGGAATGGATGCTCGGCAAGAGAAAGCAGAACGTGCTGAGTGTCAACGGCAAAGTGACAGTCCAGGGCGGACAGAGATACACTCCAGCCGATGTGGCGGCAAGCAAACTGAACTACGAGGCTGGCAGACCAGATGTCGTGTACGACGAGACAAAGGCTTTCTCTGAGCAGTACGACCCTGCATGCATCGTAGACTTCACCATCAGCTACAAGATAACAGGCAAGAAGTGCAACCACACCATAGCCTTCGAAGGTCTCAACCTCTTGCAGAAAAAAGTGCCTTACGAGAACACTTACAACTACAAGAAGAACACTGTGGAGACTTACGACTCAGGCATCTCACTGCCAAACGTGTACTACCGCATCAGCTTCTAATGGTGGGTTCTATTAATTCCCACCGGCAATGCTTTCGCAAAAACGTTAACAGACTCCGATGAAGCAAGTGCTACAGACTGCAATCTGTCGAAAAACGGCAATAAGGCTGACGGATTCTATGCATTGGGCATAGCACCGATCGTTGCAAACAAGATTAACGTAAAGGCAAGGTATGATCTATATAGGAGCAATGGGGAATGGAACGCAGCACAAACATTCTATGAAGTGGGTGCCGACTACTTGTTCACGAAGAATTTGAAGCTGTCTGTAGAGTATGCGCTCGTCAACGACCGTACGCTCGACAAGCATAATTACAGCTTGGCAAATGCAGAACTTTCCATATATGGGCATGAAAACGAAACGAGCATAAGTGGATGAGTGGGTTTGGTGGTGGTTTGGCTTTATATTCAGGGAGTTACGGAGGTTTGGGAGGTTGGACGCAGGAAAAACGAAACGAGCAAAAAGTTGAATTTGCTTTAATTTGGGTTTAATTTCGTGGGTGCAGGCGTTAAATGGAGGTTTAATCAGAGTTTAATCGGGGTTTAATTTGGTTTAAGATACACGGCAGGTTGGTGGTGTTTGGCTGCGAGCTTGGCACACCTGACGCTGGAGGCATCGACGGCACGGAGCCGCTGGGCATGACCGCTAAAAACGGCGCGCCTGGCGGCTCTTTTTGTGTGGGTGGTAGTGTAGGCAGGAAAGAGGGGAAAACGCGGCACAGCGGGCTTTCTGTGGCTTTCTGCGGTGTACCAGGCGGCTGCTGGCGGCATCATTTTGCTAACGTCGGCAATATGGTGGGCGTGGTGGGGCTGCTGGGGGTGCGTGTGTGGCTTTGACGGGTTGAACGGGTGCCGCTCATGGGCGACGAGGTGGCATGGAAACGGGCGTTAAATGAGGCGTTAAATGGGGTGTTAAATGTGGTGTTAAATGGCGGGTGGTGTAGGCAGAAAAAAGGCTGCCCAAAAGTGCCCATTTCGTTGCTTTTCGGGGTGGCAAAAAATGGGAAAAAATGGGGTTGGACGGACAGTTGGGTGGACAACTGGGTGGACAATTTGAACAAGCAACGACCCCTTTAATGGAAAAAATCAAGGCAAAAAACGCGAAAAACGGGCAGAAACATACCCTTTAATTCCATTTAACGCATAGGAAAAAGTACCCCAAAAATTTGGTATAAATAGTATGTGTATCAGTGAGTTAAACGCATTTAACGGCGATTTAACGTGCAGAAAACAGGTATTTAGTGCCTTTTTGGTTATTTCTGGGGTAGCCTGGGTGCCCATATAGCCCACCCCATTACCCTACATTGGCAGTACGTTCTGTGCTGGCAGCATCTGCACTTTTTTGTAGTCTCTGCTTGAGTTGTGCAAGCTCTGCCCGTAGTTGTCCGATTTCCTCTGCCTGCTGCCGTATGATGTCGTCCTTCTCATTTATGTGGTCAAACAGTCTGTTTGTTATGTCATTACTTTGCAAAAAGTTCTTTTGTTTTTCATACCTGACATAATAGCTTGATACAGACACACCATGATTTACATCATCAACCACAGCTATTTGGTCTTCATGGTTAAGGCTTCGCATAAAATCTGTCCACATTTCACCTTCTCCATTAAGCAGCCAGCGCAGATTTACGATTACAGAATATTCTGAGTCTGTAAACCTGTTAAAGAAGTCATAACTTGGTGCACACTTCTTATTTAGTATATCATACACTGTTTGTGCCCTACCATACCCCAAAACTTTGGCAAAATTAAAGGGTACAGTAGCGCAGCATTCGATAATTGTATCGATGCGAGCAGAAATTTCTGCAATTTTTTCTTTGTTTGTCTTTGTCATATTCAGAATATTCTGTATCTTTGCAACGTTGTTAGATATTACAACGCGGCCAAAGATACAAAAAAATGGCGAAATGGCCGCAGGGAAACCCCTAAAAATAAGTATTGTAAACCCATTAAAAAAGTAAAGGACATGGAAACAAGAAAACAGATTGAAGTGGACAAGCAGACCCGTGAAATGCTTGTAAAGACGTTTAAGACGACGAGCGTAAGCGTATGGCGTGCGCTATCGTTCAGAGACAACAGCCCAAAGAGCAGACGCATACGTCATGCTGCCTATCAAAACAGGGGTCAGCTTCTGGTTCTTGCTCCCGCCATTGAGACTATACACGACGCAAACAACTTTATGCGTCAGTATTTCCCTGGCGATGTGATGATAGAGGTAAACAAGAACAACAACCATGTGGACTTGTTGAAGCGTGGCGAGGTTGTTAAGAGTTGGGACAACGTGTATTTGAGCGACTTAAACGGCATACAGCGTGAGGCGGCAGAGCTTTGCGGTGTGCCAGGTGTTCAATGAATGAGGAGGCGAGAGTATGGAAATGTATAACAATGCTCTTTGCATCAGTCCGCAGGAGCTGACGGGAATAGTAAGCCTGTCGGCATTACAGAAGATGAGCCAACGGGGCGTTGTGCAGCAGGTGCGCCGCGCGTGCTACGGCAGCTGTGCGCTGTATGTGGTGGAGAGCCTGCCCGTGCAGTACAGGGCGGAGGTTTACCGCCGCTACCCCGACATTAAGGAGCAGGCGGAGAGTAAGCCGTTCGTGGAGAGCGTGGAGCCAGACGGCAAGGCCATGCAGTATTATGCCGACTACGTGTTGAGCGACGGGCGGCACCTGACGACGGAGAAACAAAGAGAGTATGCGAACAACTGCGCTGTGCTTATGGCATTCGGCAAGATGCTGGAGAGAGCCAACAGCCACCGCATGAGACAGAGCAAAGGGAGGGTGAACGCTGGCGAGTTCTGGGCAAAGGCAGCCGCCGCGCTGCCGCGCCTGTGCGACAAGTGGCCGAACAGCCTGCCGAACAGCCCACGGAGGCTGCGCATGAAATACGCGGAGTTTCAGCAGGTGGGCTATGAGTGCATGATTAGCCGCAAGTTCCAGAACAAGAACGCGGCAAAGGTGCTTAACGAGGAACAGACAGCGAGCTTGCAGGTGCTATTGGCACACCACAACAACCTGCCCGACACGGAGATTGCGAGGCGTTACAACCAGGTGGCCACAGTGAAAGGTTGGCCGCAGATAACCGCCAGCGCGGTGGCCGTGTGGCGCGAGAAGTGCGACCTGGTGACGGCAGCGTCACGCAGAGGTGCCACGAATTTCAGGAATGAAAGGACAATGCAGGTGAAGCGCAGCAGGCCGACCGCGCCGTTCCTCATGTGGACGCTTGACGGCTGGACATGCGAGCTGCTGTTCCAACAGACGACCATAGACAAGCAAGGCAGACGCACGACCACCTACCACAACCGCCTGACGCTGGAAGTGGTGCTCGACCCGTGCTGCGACTACCCTATCGGCTATGCCATAGGCAGCCACGAGACCCCCGCGCTTATCACGGAGGCACTGCGAGACGCTGCACGGCACAGCAGGGAGCTGACGGGACAGATGCTGCGCAGCTGCCAGATACAGTGCGACCGCTACGCCATTAAGACCATGGCCGACCTGTACGAGGTAATGGCACGGCACGTAACACCCGCCAGGGCGCACAATGCCAAGAGTAAGGTCGTGGAGCCTTATTTTAAGCACCTTAATATGGGCTACTGCCAGAAGTTCGATAATTGGTCGGGCTACGGCGTAACGACCGACCCGAAAAAGCAGCCTAACAGCGAAGCACTGAACGCATTGCGGCACCAGTTCCCCGACGAGCAGGGCGTGCGTGAGCAGATACACCAAATTATGGCGTATGAGCGTGCCAGCAAGCGCGCACAGTTCATGCAGATGCTGGGCAACCTGAAAGAGGAAAACCGCCTGCCTCTGTCGAAAGAAAGCTACCTGCTGTATTTCGGTGCTACCACAGGACTGACCAACGCGCTGGAGGGCTGCGGACTGCGCCCCACGCTGCTGGGCGTGAAGCGTGACTATGACTGCTGGGACTTGACATTCAGGGAGCACGCAGCCGAAAAATGGCAGGTGCGCTTTGACCCCGACGACCTGACGGAGGTGCTGGCGGTGAACGAGGACGGCAGCCGCCGCTACATGCTGAAAGAAAAGTATGTGCAGCCCATGGCACTTGCAGAGCGCAAGGCGGGCGACGCGGAGCAGCTGGCAGCGGTGCGTGACTTTAACAAGCAGCTGGAAACACATGTAACGGAAAAGCTGGGCGAAGCGTGGCAGACCGTCGACCGCATGATACAGGACACTGACAGGCAGGACGCTTTGATACTGGGCAGGCTGCTGCTGACAGACAGCAGAGGGCAGCACAAACTGCCAGCGGCACAGCAGCGCATGAGCCAGGCGGCCATAGCGGAGGTGCAGTATGAGACTGTGGAGCCTACGCCAGCCATGCCAGCGGGGTGGCAGACAGAAGACCCCGAAAACTACGATATTTTTTAATTCCAATTAAATACCCATTAAAATGATAAAGGACGAGAAACAGCAAATCGCAGCGAGGCTGAAAGAATACTGCGAGAAAATGGGCAGCCAGAACAAGGCAGCCCGCAGCCTTAACGGCATAAGTACGGCAACGGTCAGCAAGATGCTGACGGGACAGTGGGACACCATAAGTGACGAGCTGTGGCGCGGCGTGGCCGCCCAGATAGGGCACGACACCAGCGCGTGGCAGATAGTGAAGACGGGAGCGTACAGGCGCATGGAGTTCCTCATGGAGCAGGCTAAAGACGAAAGCCTTGTAATAGCCATTACGGGCTTTGCAGGGTGCGGCAAGACAGAAGCCATAAAGAGCTACGCAAAGGGCAGGCAGAACGTGTACCACCTTATGTGCAGCGAATACTGGAACAGGCCGACATTCATAAACAAGCTGCTGCGTGCTCTGGGCAAGGACGTAGGGGGCAGCGTGAGCGAGCAAATGGACTGCATCGTGGAGACGCTGAACAGCGAAGACGCTCCGCTCGTCATACTGGACGAGGCCGACAAGCTGCGCGACCAGGTGCTTTATTTCTTTATTTCGCTGTACAACCAGCTGGAGGGACACTGCGGCATTATCATGGTGGCTACGGAGTACCTGAAAAACCGCATAGAGCGCGGCGTAAGGCTCAAAAAGAAAGGCTACGAGGAAATATACAGCCGCATAGGCCGCAAGTTCGTGCAGCTCCAGGTAATCAACGGCGAAGACATAGCGGCAGTGTGCAAGGCCAACGGCGTGACTGACGCGAAGACCATACAGGACATAATAGCAGGTGCGGAATGCGACCTGCGCCGCGTGAAACGTGCCGTCTGGGCAGCGAAGAAGAAAGGAGGCGCACAATGAGCAGCGTAGCATGGAACAAGCCGCAGCGCATAACGCTGGGCGTGAATGGCGAGGCGTGCCGTACTAATATGGACGAATGGCTATACAGACAGGCACCCGTGACCATGACGGTGCGCAGGGCGCGTACAGAAGGCATGGTGTGCATAATAATGGACGTAGAGCCAGCAAAGGACGCAAAGGCCGTGTATTTCGCAGCGTGGTGCATCAACATACGCAGCGACATAAAAGTAGATATTAAACCACTGTAAGACATGCGCAGGGCGATAAGTAACAAGAACGTGATGCAGGCCAAATTTGAGACTGCCCCATTTACAGGGGCATGGCTTGCGAGCCTGGGACGGCCAGAACTGCGTGGTTCGTGGATAGTGTACGGCGGCAGCGGGTCAGGTAAGACGACCTACGTTATGCAGCTGTGCAAATATCTTACGAATTTCGGCAGGGTTGCCTACAACAGCCTCGAGCAGGGTTTGAGCTTGTCGCTGCAAAAGGCGTGGGAGCGTGTGGGCATGGAGGAAGCAGGCAGCAGGATAATCCTGCTCCAGAAAGAGAGCCTGAAAGACATACGGGAACGCCTGAAGAAAAAGAACGCCCCTAACATTGTTGTAATAGACAGCGTAAATTATTGGATAGGCTTCACGATGCGCGACTACACCAGGCTGAAAGACGACCACCCCAACACGCTGTTTGTGTTCATTGCTCACGAAGACAAAGGCCAGCCGAAGGGCAACATGGCGAAGAACATACGCTATGATGCAGACATAAAAATCCGTGTGGAGGGTTACAAGGCATTTGCAACTACCCGCTACGAGGACAGCGACAAAGGCGAGGGCGGCCAGGACTACACCATTTGGGAGCAGGGCGCACGCGAATACTGGGCAGAACTATAAAAACGGCTAACAATGAAAGAAAACAAGACAATGGACAGCATACACAGAGGGCTGCTAAAGAAGTTCCACACGCTTTGCAGCGTTCTGGGCATGAGCGACGACGAGAAGCGGTCGCTCATAGAAGCCTACGGCGTGGAGAGCAGCAGGGACATAGACACGCACGACCTGGTGGATATATGCGGCAAGCTGTCGGCGCAGGCAGGCGGCAGGAAGCAGCAGGACTATGACAAGCTGCGTAAGCAGTGCATGGCCGCCATAGGCAGCTGGCTAAAGATGTGCGGTCGTGAGTGCAACGCGACTATCATTAAAGCCATAGCGTGCCGTGCTGCAAAGAAAAGCGACTTTAACAAAATACCTCTGGAGCGTCTGCGCAACCTGGTGTACCTGTTCAACAACAAAGTAAAAGACAGGGACGCAGTGGACGACGTAACAGAGAGTATAACAGAGGCTAAGAAAGTCGTGTTTGTATATCCGACAGAAAACGGCCTTAAAAATCTTAACTGACAATGAACACGGACGCAATTATGCGCGAGGTAAAGCGCAAAATCAATGAGGCAACGTCAGAACTTGACACGGAGCCATACTGCTGGTTTATGCGTGAGCTTGCGGACTGGTGCAACACGCAGGCCGACATGCAGGAATACAGCTACCAGCTTATAGATGAAGAAAACGAGTATTAACCCACTAATAAAAACAAAATGGAAATGAAAAAGAAAGTATTAAACTATCTGGAAGTGGCAGCCCGTCTGCCTTTTGCCGTTGCTGGCGGTCTGTTACTGCTTGCTGGCGCAGTGTTGAACACATTAGCATCGCTATTTCTGTGTAACGTGGAAGATGCTAAGGACTATTTAAGTACAATTAAATGAGAATTATCCACCCATTAAACCCCGTAAAACAATGGACGAAAACAAAAAAACGACTGTCGAAATGACAGCAGAGGAACAGGCACAATTTGCCGCGTTCAAAGAGGAACAAGAAAGGAAAGCGCGCCAACAGAAGCGCAAGGAAAACCGCGAAATGTACGCGCAGATTGTGGACGAGCAGGTGGCATTGGCCATACCCGAGCTAAAGAGCCTGTCGGAGCAGATAAAGACCGTAAAAGAGACGGTTTTCGGCAATTTCAAAAGTGTGCTGGACATTAAGGCAGACGTTATGAGCATGACGCGAGACGGCCAGCACAGCCACACATTCACGACCAGCGACGGCATGATGCGTATCACGCTGGGCAGTAACACCATTGATGCCTACAGGGACACTGTGGAGGACGGCATAGAAATGGTGCGCGCCTACATTGAGAGCCTGGCAAAGGACGAGAACAGCCGCACGCTTGTTAATGCCGTGATGCGCCTGCTGGCGCGTGACCAGAAGGGCACGTTGAAAGCCAGCCGCGTGCTCCAGCTTCGCAAAATGGCAGACGACAGCGGCGACGAAACATTCCAGGAGGGCGTTCGTATCATTGAGGAAGCCTACCAGCCAACAGAAACAAAGCAGTATATAAGGGCTGAATACAAGGACGAGAAAGGCTGGCACATTATTCCTTTATCTGTTACAGACGCATAGGCGACGTATGTGCATAAAAAAAGCACGTCCCCCGTGAGCCAAAGCCCAGAAGCACGTGCACCCGATTTGTATAAAGGACGTTGCAAAAGTACAAAAAAATCGGCAAATGGGCAAAGAAAAGCATTACAAAAGCACGCACGCTCGTGCTAAATTGATAAAAGCATTAACCGAGCGTTATTATGAGCGGGAAAATAATGCGAAATGTTACAAGGCGGTGTGGAAAAAGTATATTAACCCCATTTACCCGATGAGTTACAGGACATACCTTAATTACTTGAATATACCGCCCGACCCGCCCACACATGAAGATGCACAGCAGCCCGACTTATTCGGCACGCTGGAGTAAATCAGCCCGTCAGCAGCAAGATGCTGGCGGGCTTTTTTTATTGCTGTTGAAGGCTCAAAGTTGCGTTAATAATTTTCTGGGCTGTTCTTGCTCCAGCCGTGAACTGTGTGCGTGTGACGTATCTTTCTATGCTTTCGAGCAGCTCTGCGTGGTTGTGGTTGGTGGCAGAGGCTGTGAGCATGAAAGTGGAGAAGTTGTCGCCTGCGAGCGTAACCATAGCGGCGTGCACCTGGTCTATTAGGTCGAAATAGTCGAGTGCGTCGTCGATACGTTTGTCCTCATGTCCAGCGGTGTATGTTTTGGCACGTGTAATGATGTGCAGCCTGACGGGCACGTCAGCCATGCAGACGTGGTTAGCGAGCTGCCGCACGTCGTACTGTTCAAACTCAATAAAGACGGAGGGAACAGGCCACGCCGTAGTATTTTTAATTTCGGCGAGGTGCTCATTCCAAAGGTCGATAAATTTAATGCCAGGCACGTGCTCTTTGATGTGGTGTGCAATGGCGTAAAAAAGCTTTTTTCTCATTTTCTTAATGCTTTAATTATTTCCTGGTTGAATTGTTCCAGGTTGTCGTCGATAACATTTTGAATGATGCGCTGTGTGTGCTGTCCGTCGCCAACAAATTGACGCTGCGGGACATTTACAGTGCGGTTGTGCTGTCGGACGGCATAGGTTTTCCCTTTTTTGCTGGTTCTGGTGTGTTGTCTGACAGTAACAGAGCCTTTGCCGCCCTCATTGTGTAGTGTGGCGTATGGCTGGTTAGATGTGAAGCGCACGCCGTCGGGTGTTTCTTTTGCCTGAATGGAGCGTCGGAGGCTTCCCGTAACGACCAGGAGCGAGCCGAGCGCGTTAGGGTTCCTGCGCTTTTTCCATTTGTCGGTAAAGAACGCTTTACGGGTGAAGTTCTTGTCAAATTCCTCTGCAAGTTCGACTCGCATGTCGGAAATGATGTTTTTTTTAAGCTGTTCTCCTGTTATCATTGTAATTATTTACCGTTAAATTTTTGTATCTCACTAAAATATAGTACCTTTGTGGCATGATAAACAATGTACCTACAGCCATACAGGAAGCGGCAAAGGGTCTTATTGAAGTGTACGGCCAACATTTTGCCTATCTGGGTCAGTATAAGGGGCGCGCCGCCTGGCGTTATTGTTTCCCCGAAGATGCCGACACAGGCTACCCATTTGTGTACCTATATGGCAACGGGCATGTAGATGAAATAACTGGTCGTTTAGCTCTGCACATTATCAGTCTATTTGTCGAAGATTGATAAAAATTTCTTGTTGAAAATCTTATTATCTACCCTTAAAATACCGCGCTTATAGTACGGTACTGCTCCGCCGTCTTTGCACAGTTCGTCTATTGGTCTGCGTGCGCCTATTGATGCGCTATACACTTGCGGTTCTATGTATGACAGCGTGCCGTCCTCAAAGCGTTGCAGGATAGTTGCATGACCGCCGCCACCTTTCCAGCCTATCGTAAGCACATAAACGCCCTGTTCTTTACAGGTTTCCTCGAAATACTCTTTATAACGGGCTGCATTCATGCGCTTATAGCCTTTATTAGCCATCCAGTCCACAGTGAGCACGCCAGAACATGCGGAGCCGTCGGGGTTGAGCCATGCTTCAAAAGACCGCTGCCGTGAGAGGTATTGCGACAAGGATCCAGCAGTGTTACCCTTAGCAGTTAGATTAAAGCCGCGCAGTCGCAGCATGTAGGCAGGTGCGCACGTCTGGCAGTTAATGCTATATTCGTAGCCTTTGCCATGTTTTGGGTTTGCACTCTGCTTGTCTGCGTCTTCCACGCTCATAGGCTGTCCCTTTTTTATGCTAATTTCCTTTTCAATTTCCACGCAGTTCTGCGCTATTGCCTCACGTTCTGCCTCTGTCAGATACGTGGGCAGTTCTGCTTTATAGCGTTCTTTTCTCTGCTGTTCGCTTTCTTCCTGCACAACCTCATTAACCACCTTTTTTGCCTCTTTTGGAGCCTTAAAATAGGGGTGTTTTGGTGGAAACAGCTGCATGGTCTTTCCTGCGTTGAAACGGAAAATCTGCTGCTTTAATGCTGCTGTGGAATTGTCGCCAATCATCATTGCTTTAGCGGGGTCGCTTTCTGTGTATTTACCACGTCTGACCTGCACGGCAGTACAACGGCAGCCCCAGCCGTTAGGCGGGTAATATTTGTCCCAGAACGGGTCGGAGGGTGGCAGTGTAATGCTGTCCATGAGCGCATGTTCTTCACGTACACGCTCATCCTGTGCTGTTCTGTACTGCAACAGGTAGCGGTCGCCGTCATCCTCTATTTTATGCCATTTTGCCGCCATTTGGCAGGTTCCTATGGCGTGTTTGTATTCGGCATAAAGATAGTTTTTGTTATACTTATTATTGAGTTTGAGCACGTCAGCCTGGAAATCAGCATACTGTTTTATTTCGCCTTTGTCGTTGAGTAGCGACAGCCCTATTTCACGCATGGCGTGGAAAGTCTTAAAGCCTGAAAATATAAAGCCGTTTTCTTCGAGTGCATATCGTAGCGTGTCGGGCACGTCGGTAGGCAGGTGAGCATCAACTCCCCTGTTAATGGCTTTTGCCGTTTCTGTTATGAGCTTACGCGCGGCGGGGTCTTTCACCTGGTTAATGTTGAAGCCACCCTCTTTATAAATGAGGTCAGCGACAGCATCAAAAACAGACGGTTCGAGGTTGGGTGCGTCTTCATCAGCGGCAAGCGTCAGCGTGTCGCCGTCATAAAGCATATTAACTGCTGCATGGAAAGCCCCGTATTTTTCGCGCATGTCAGCATCGTGCGCGGGGCTTACCCGAAAAAAGCGTCGGGCTGTGTTTTCTTTTCGCGCACGGCAGTAATAGGCACGTTATACTTATCCGTGAAATACTGCGGGTCTATTTCGTAGTATTCCAGGAGCACGCGTTCCATTTCTCGCTGTTCTGACGGAGTGAACGCCGCAGCGTCGTCCCATTCAAAGCGCAGCGAGCCGACAGGAAAGCCGTGTTTGAGCATGAACGGCAGCAGGTGGTCGTTGACGTTGTTAGCCAGCATTTTCTGGTCGGCCTTTACGACATTCTCGAACACGTCGAGGTGTGTTTCCGACTGTGAAAGCGAGCTGCCCGCGTCAATGGTCATAGTTTGGTTAAGAATGCCCTTAGAAATTTCGCTGTTACATCTGTCCACGCGCTTGTCGTACACGTTGTAAGCATCGCCGCGGCTGCTTTCCTTTATTTCTATTTCCGTGCCGTCAGGGAACAAGCCCCAAAAGGCACTGCCCATATTTTCGAGTGCGCTTTCAATTTTGGCACGTTCTGCGTCGTCAGTGGTGGTAGCTTTTGCAATACGCATAGGTGCCCCGAATATTTCGCCGAACATATCCCAGAAGCCGAGCATATTCTTTTTGCTAATACACTGCGGGGCGCATTTCAGGAGCAGGCCGAGGTCGTAAGGTTTGCCAATTTCGAGGCACCAGCTTGCGAGTTCCCCATCGCGGTAGCTAATACCGCTGCGCCAGTCGTCGCCAGTGTTACGCAAGAGCATACCATGCTCCTGGCAAACGTGCTTACGCGGCACCAGCTCCACGTTTTCAAAGCTCAACCCGTCGGAGGTCTTCACTATGTCGCCAAACTGTACGAGGCTGTGCCCCCAGAACCGAGAGTCGAGAGCCAGCGAGCAGTAGTCGTTAAACCATTCGCGCTCAAACAGCGCAGTGGCTTTTTCGACCTCTTTTCCGTCTGCGCCTACCATGCGGAACTTTTGTTTTAATACCATTCCTTTACGTTGCCCTATACACCCCTCAAGGTGCAGGTCAATGAGGCAGTCTGTGTAAATATCGTAAAGGTTCTGCCTCTTAGGGTTGTCCACGTTTATGGCCATTTGCCATGCCTGCCGCCACATACCCACGTCCTTTTTTGTCAGGCTGTCGGTCTGGCGTATAAGTTCAGCGGTCAGGCGGCGACCCTCTTTACTTTTGACAAATTCGGCAATGCGGCGCACCTCTGCGGAGCTGTACGCCTGGCGGCCTGTAAATATGTTGCCTATTTTCTGTAATACGTTCATTTAACTAATATATTTAGTTGAATGTGGGCTTCACCTCAGCATAAGAGCAAGCTCTTCTGCATTCGGTTTGCACCACATTTAACAGGTGTTTAACGGTTGATAAATTACCATGTGCAGCTGCCGACCTTATCAAGGCCAGAACCGAAGCGCACGGGGTTATGGCTGTCAGTGTCGCCGCTGTCGCTAATATAGCGGGGCAGGTCAGGCGTAGCCTTAGATGCCTGCACGTCTTTGAGCCATTTAATACTGTCTTCATAGAGCTGGTCGCGGCGTTCGCTTCCCATATTCTGGGGCAGTCGGTGTACAAGGATATATAGCGCAATATTAACAGCGCAGTCCACGAGCATGGAGTTGCGGCATTCGCCTTTTTGGGCAAACGCCTTTTTCATGTCGTAGCGGTCGCGTGTGTAGCTGCTTATTTTCTCAAAGGCAGCTTTCTCTGCCTGCTTTCTTATGTCTGTGTGTGCCTGGAGCTGTTCAAACTCGAAATCGTCGCACACAGCCTTGTAGTCGTCATCAGTTAGAAACATTGCATTACTTTTTTAGTGGTTGTGGGTTTGCCTCATAAATGGCTATTTTGCGGGCTTTCTCTGCTGTAAAGCCCTTTGCAAAGCGGTGGCACCGTATGAGCTTTTTAATGCCCTGCATGGAGACGACAACGGGCTTTCCGTCCATTACGAGCACCAAGAACTTACGGCGGAGTTGGTTTGCATCACGCTGCGCCTTTTTAATGGCGCGTTTTCTGCGCCACTCAAATACGGTGGCGCGCACGAGTTTTTTAATAAAATCTACCATGTTATATTTTTTGCGTTACGCCGTTTTCCGAAAGACGGCTTGAAGTTTGTAATTTTAGAATGCTTTTGAAGTATGGAGATAGCGGCCTCGTCTGCGTCGGGCGCATCATCGTGGCCACGCATACCCTTTTGGAATGCCAGGGTCTGGTCAAGACCGCGCAGCATGTCGGGGTCGTCTTTCTGGCTTTCGTCGTAGAAGACAAAGCCACGCTCCCAGAGCGGTGCAGCCGCCTCAATACGCTGGAACTTGTCGGGCTTTTTACGTTTGTCGCCCACTATCGGCAGCTGGTAGCCGCGCAGTTCGCCCTCCTTTGTGAAATCGTCCATTAACATTTCCTGCATCAGGTTTGCCTCAATGTAGAATTTAATGGCTATGCCGCACTGCTGCGCCCATTCGTAGAGGTCATAACACCAGCGCACCATTTCGGCCACTGTGGCCTGCCGCACGAAAGCGCGCAGGTGCCAGAGCTGGCCACCTTTGACCTTACCCCAGAGCTTCGCGGCCTTATAGTCATTTTTCGAGCTGCTCTTCCAGGACGGGTCGATATAAAGGACAATTTCGGTAAACTGCCGCCACTGTGGCCGCTTTGCCCACTTTATCCATTCCTGACGGAAGACGGCACCCTCGACAATGGGGTTGTTCATGTATTCTTTTTGAAAAGACCTATAACCCTGGAAGTCTTCAATGGCCTGTACCTCTGCCCGTGTCCATTTTGCCGCCCAGGACACATTGCCGTTAGCGTCCAAAATATTGACCTGCGAGACGCGCACGCCTTTGGTGTCGGATATGTTTTGCAGCACGCTGTTTTTGGCTATCAAATTACCGACCATAATAAAGCGGCCACGTCCACCGTCAAGCGCACCGAACAAAGCCTCCTTTACCCAATCGGTAAGACGTTTAACGCGGGCGGGGTTTTCGCAGAGTTCGTCGTCGTCCAGGTCGTCTATTACAATGTAGTCAGGACGGTGTGAGCGGTAGCGCAGACCACGGGGCGACTGACCACGACCACGGGCAAAAAAGGCTGTGCCGTCTTTGGTAACAAACTGCCCCTCTTCCCATGAGCCGCTGTTGTACTGTTCGCCAAAGTCGTTAATATAACGCTGGTTATATTGTAATTCTGCCTGCAAGTCAGCCAGCAGGGTGTTTGCGTTGTCTTCACTTTTGCCCACCAGAACCATGACGTTAATTTCCCGTGTTTCCTGGCATTTGAGCCACAGGGGAATGAATATGTCGAGGTGTGTGGACTTTGCCGCGCCACGGTGCCACTTGTACACAGCGCGCAGGTTCTTGTTAGCCTTTACCTCTTTAGCCGCCTTAATATGGAAAGGCGCGCAGGGTGTCTGCACGCCAGTCTGTGGGTTCTGTGTGTAATGCGGGAAATAGTAATCGACAAACGCTGCATAATCGGCACGCACGCGCTTAATGCGCTGGTCGCGTTGTGTATTCGTTTCGCCGCGCCCTATGGTGGTTGCAGTCTGTACGTCAGCACAGTGCTGTTTCCACAGTTCGAGTGCCTCTTTCCTGTTTAGTTTGTCGTATTTTGGCATGTTATTTAATCAGTTTATTTTGCATCAGATACTCAATGTATTGGTTGTGGTAACGGTTAATGGTTTTGAGCAGTTCGGGGGTTATGTCCTCATCAAATTGAGCCTGGAACTGCAACCACTTAGAAAACGCCATGAATACCTCTATAACGTCCACGATGCTGGTGTGCTTGTCGAGCTTTTCAATGGTGGACGAGAATTTAGCGAGCTTGTCTCCGAGGCCGTTAATGGCTGCTGGGTCTTCGCTGTTGTTCACGCTTTCGAGCATTTTGTCAATGGTTCGCAGGAGCTTGTTTACAAGTTCTGGCCGTGTTATGTTTTGTGCTGCGCGCTGTTCCTGCCAGCCCTCTGCATTCACCCACTTTGTAATGGTCTGTGCGCTTATTCCTGTCTTTTCGGCAATGACCTTTTGACTGTCGCCCTGCATGAATAGGATTCGTGCGTAGTCTTTTTTTTCTTCGCGTTCTTTTTTAGTTGCCATTCATAATTTTTAATGTGTTAATGCAGCCTCTGGTGGTCAGACGCTGCGTGGTTATTACTCTTAAAATACTGCGCAAATTTCCACATAAAAAGTGATACTAAAAAAAAGAGTGTCAAGTCTTTACACTCTTTTTGCAGGCATAGAAAAAAGATAGGAAATTTGCGACCAAAAGCGTAGGAAATCGCGGTGTAGAGCAGTGGTAGCTCGTGAGGTTCATTCCCTCAAGGTCGCAGGTTCGAGTCCTGCCACCGCAACAAACGAAATTATACAAGAATGGCAAAAGAAATGATTATCAGCACGAGCCGCCTTAACAGTTACGGCAGTCGTGTAATTACCGCAGGCATCGACATTACGCAGTATGAGAAGAACCCCGTGCTGCTATGGATGCACCGTAGGAGTTTCAGCAGTAACAGCCCGCTGCCTATTGGTAGGGTGGAAAATCTGCGCTTTGACGGAGACGCACTGAAAGGTACTCCAGTATTCGACGAAAAAGACCCATTTGCAAAGCAGATAGCAGACAAATGGGAGGGCGGTTTCCTGAAAATGTGCAGCGCGGGGCTGGACATCGTAGAGACGAGCGTCGACCCTGTGCATTTGTTGCCAGGACAGACGCGCGCCACCGTTTTACGTTCCAAACTTACAGAGGTCAGCATTGTGGACATAGGCAGCAATGACGACGCTTTGCAGCTGTCTGACAGCGGCAAGCTGCTGACGCTGGCGGCAGGAGAAGCCTGTGAGGCTTTGCCCCTGCTTGAACTCCAAAAGCCTGCCGCCCAAATTGTAGATAACGCCAATGGTGCAGAGCCTGCGGCAAGTAATAACAACAATAATAAAAAACGCATGAAAAAAGAAACGTTACAGTTGCTCGGTCTCGCAGAGGACGCGACCGAGGAGCAGGTGCATAACGCTGTGCAGTTGCTCAAAGGAAAAGCCGACAAGGCGCAGAGCATGGAGCTGGCCGCTATCACTGCGGCGGTTGACCAGGCAGTCAAGGACAAACGCATTACCGAGGCGAAGCGCGACCACTTTATCCAGCTGGGTAAAAATGTAGGCGTGCAGCAGCTTAATGAAACGCTGGAGTGCATGAAGCCCGCCAGCAAGCCGCTGGACATGATTAACCAGCAGCCTGGCAGCAACGGTGCGCCCGCTGGTGCGGAGCATCAGACCTATGCCAAGCTGTCCGAGGTGCCCGCCGACAAAATCGAGAACCTGAAAAAGGAGCAGCCCCAGGAGTATGCCCGCCTGTATAAGGCAGAATATGGCATCGATATGCCCCGTTAAACAACCGCTAAACAATCATTAAACAAGTTATAACAATGAAAGCATTTACAAAAATTTTCACGTGTCTGTTTATGATGCTTGTAGGCATCGGAGTAAACAGCGCAGTTGGAGCCACCGTCTCCACCATGGTAGGCGGCACCCCTGCCGTTGGTGCGCTTGTCGCCAACGGCGTGGCTGTTTTGGCAGGCGGCTTTATGCCTGCAAACGCCCTGCACGCAGGTGTACTTACTGAAATCTGGACAGGCGAAATGATTAAGGCGTTCCGCACCGCGCCCGAGTCTCTGGGCTGGTACGACCGCATCCGCTCTTATGACCAGTATGTGGAAAATGACGTTATCCACTTTACCGAAATCGGCGGCGACCCTAAAGTGCTGGTAAATAACACCACCTACCCGCTGGAAATCACATCGCTGGACGACGCGGACAAGCCTGTGAGCCTGGACAAGTTCGACACCGAGGCCACCCCCGTAACAGACGACGAGCTGCACGCTGTGAGCTACGACAAAATGGCGAGCGTTCAGGAACGCCACCGTGAAGCCCTCAAAGAGAAAGTACGCGAGAAAGCCATTCACGCCATTGCCCCAGACAAGCACGAAGCAGGAAAGACCATCGTCGTGCGTACCACAGGCGACAAGGACACAGCCACGCTGCGCAAACGTCTTTCGGTAGCAGACCTTATTGCCCTGAAGGCATCGTTTGACGCTATGGGCACACCTGCGACAAACCGTGTGCTGGTACTTTGCAGCGACCACGCGAATGACTTGCTCCTTACCGACCAGAAATTCCGCGAGGCTTACAACATCAACCAGACAGAGGGCAAGATTGCTCGCCTTTACGGCTTTGACATATACGAGTACAACGGCACACCTTACTACACCAGCGCGGGCAACAAAAAAGCCTTTGGCACTACGGCAGCCCAAACCGACCGCCAGGCCTCTGTGGCTTTCTACGTTCCCAGCATGATGAAAGCGAACGGCAGCGTGCAAATGTATTACAGTGAGGCGAAGAACGACCCGCTCTACCACCGCAACCTTGTGAACTTCAGAAAGTGGGGTATCTGCTTGCCGCTTAAATCTGACAAGACCCGCGCGGCAATCGTCAGCACCGTAGAAACTGCATAAACATGAAAAAGGAGCTTAAATACCTTGTTATACACTGCACTGCCACCCGTGAGGGGCGGGAGGTGTCTGCTGCTGAAATACGCCGCTGGCATACTTCGCCCGTCTCTGCGGGCGGCAGAGGTTGGAAACAGGTAGGCTATACTGACCTGGTACACCTTAATGGCAGTGTGGAGCGTCTGGTTGCGAACAACGAGGACGCATGGGTGGACGACTGGGAGATAACCAACGGCGCGAAAGGCTACAACAGCGTAAGCAGGCATGTAGTGTATGCTGGAGGTGTAGCGGCAGACGGAAAGACCGCAAAGGACACCCGCACAACCGCCCAGAAGGCAGCCCTGGAAAAGTATGTCAAGGACTTCCACGCCGCGCACCCGAAAGTGAAGATAATAGGCCACAATCAGGTAGCCGCAAAAGCTTGCCCGTCATTCGACGTGCAAGCCTGGCTGCGTGAAATCGGCATAAACCAATAACAAATCCCTGAATGAGCAGTATAACGACAATTCTACTTGCAATAATCGGTAGCAGTGTAATAAGTGCACCATTGGGCGCATGGTTAGGTTCTATACTGACCCGCGACAAATACAAGACGGAAATCGCCGCGCTGCGCGCAGAGGTAGCCGCCAAAATGTCGGCTGTGGAAAATTCGGAGCTGGACAACGTGCGCAAGGCTAACGATCTGCTTGTTGAAACTGTCGTTGCACCGCTCCAAAAGGAAATAACAAGCCTACGCCGCAATGTTGATAAATTCAGAAAAGCCATTGAAAAGATACCTGGCTGTCCTCATGCTCACGAGTGCCCTGTGTCTCGCGAGCTGTGGGACGACGAGAACAACTACGACCGCCAGGACGCAGTATGACCGTAGCAGTAAAAGCATCGCAGACAGCACAGGCACTGAAACAACAGCGACGCAGACACGAATAAGGGCGCAGGTGGACAGTCTGTTTCAGGCTGCCTTAAAGCAGACAAAAGACCATGAGAGTGAGGCCAGCGAAGAACAGACCCTGCACCTTTTGCTATTTGACACGACACAGCCAGCCGACACGGCAACAGGACTGCCGCCCGTATTAGCGGCACTGACGCAGAGCACATCGACGAAGCGCAAGGAAACGACGCGCAGCACTGCGCAGGCAGACGTAACAGCGAAGCTGCAAAGTGAACAGGCCGACAGCACGCAAACCGTAACAGAGCGCAAGGCACACGTGCAGGCAGAACAGCAGACGGCAGAGACCGCACGCAGCTATACCACTGACGAGGTGAGAAAGCAGCGCGGCAGCTGGAGCGGGTGGGCGTTAATAGCCCTTGTTCTATTACTTGCAGCATCGGTCGGCGGCTTTATCCTGTACCGAAAGTATAAACATTAAAAACGTAAAAAATGAACTCATTAGAAATCAAAAGACAGAACGGCAACGTTCCAAAAAGTCTGCCAGGTCAAGACCATGTGTCTGGCATGATTTTCTACGTGAACGAAGCCGACATCCCCGACGGCTTTAAGACGCAGTCGGTGCAGGCTGTCAGCGTGATAGATACAGCGGAGGCGTTAGGCATCAGCTCTGACGCAAAATCGTGGGCTGTGCGCGTCATGCACTACCAGCTGTCGGAGACATTCCGCCTGAACAACGGTATAACGCTGTATGTTGGAATTTTCACGAAGCCACAAACTCATACATTTGCAGAACTTTCTAAAGTGCAGAACTATGCCGACGGAGCAATCCGACAGTTCGGAATTTGGGACGGTCTTACTGCACTGACCAAAGAGAACGTCACACTTCTGCAATCACAGGCGGAGGCATTAGACCTGAATAACGCCCCTGTGTCTGTGGGCTATGCGCCGAGCCTTAAAAGCGGCTACCAGGCACTCCCCACTGACGTGGCAGGTGCAGCACCGCGCGTGTCCGTTATCATCGCACAGGCTGGAGGAACAAACGACACAGGCGCACTGCTTTTTGCAGAGGACAGCAACAAGACGACCAAGAACGCCGTCAGCTGCATAGGTGTGTGGTTGGGTCATGTGTCGTCAGCTGCGGTGCATGAAAGTGTATCATGGGTAAAGAAATTCCCGTCGGGCATCAGTTTGCCCGCGTTGAGTGACGGCACCCTTGTGCGCAACATCGACAAGGCATGGCTGGAGAAACTGGACACTGCACGCTACATGTTCCTGACCCCTATTGTCGGAGTATCTGGCAGCTATTGGAACGACAGCCACAACATGGACGCAGCCATCAGCGACTACAACGCCATAGAGTTGGTGCGCACCATGGACAAGGCGTGCCGTGGCATACGCACGTACCTGACCCCAGAACTGGGCGGCAACGTGTATATCGACGCAAGCACGGGCAAGCTCCAGAGCTATACAACGTCATACCTGGAAACGACCGCTAACAAAGCCCTTGAGGACATGGAAAAGGCGGGCGAGCTTTCGGGCTATGAGGCAAGCATCGACCCCGAGCAGGACGTTTTGAGCACCAGCACCGTAGAGGTGGTAATCAAGAACGTGCCCGTGGGTGTTATCCGCAAAATGAAAGTAAAAATCGGCTACGTAAAATCACTGTAAAATGGTAGGAAATAACGGCGTGCCATTTGTGAATGGCAAATTATATGACTGGGCAGACATCGTGCTCGTCATTGCAGGTGTCCCCGTAACAGGTATTACGGGCATTGAGTACAAGGACGACCAGGACATCGTAACGAAATACGGTGCAGGCCGCTACCCTGTCGGCTTTGCGAAAGGCCGCATTACTTCGACAGGCAAAATTACGCTGTATCAGGAAGAGGTAGAGGCTATGCAGCGGCAGAGCCTTACGGGCAGGTTGCAGGACATTGCCCCGTTTGACATCATCGTCAGCTATCTGCCTGACACGGGCATCGTATCTATTGACAAGCTGCGCAACTGCATGTTTAAGAACAACGGGCGCGGCTGGAAAGAGGGCGACACTGGGCAGGAGGTGGAAATCGACCTTGTCATGTCGCACATTCAGTGGAATAAATAAGCATTGGCGGTGGTCAGGCATCAGCCGCCACCGCCAACGTAAAAACAATTAAAGACACATTAAAGACCCAATAAAATGAATACAGACACTAACGCTGCGAAAGCAGAAAAACGCACCTATGACGGAGGTGTAACAAATGAGACCGTCAACAAATGGAAAGCCCAACACAGAAAGGTTACACGCATCGACGTAGAAGACGACGGCGACCTACATGTGGGTTATTTCAAACGACCGAGCATGGAGACCATGGCGGCAGTGAACAAGCTGGCTAAATCAGACGAAATGAAAAGCGCGCAGACGCTCTTCGACGGTTGCTGGTTGGGAGGCAGCGAAGACCTGCGCCATGACGCTGTGCTCTTTACTGCATGTATGGGGCAGCTGAATGTGGCGTTTGCCTCTGTGTCGGCAAGCCTAAAAAACTTATAAAGGCGCACCAGCTTAACGAGCGGGACGACGTGAAGGACAGCCCAGAGGACGGCTTTCTGAAAGCCTGCGCCCTCATACGTGCAAACCTGCACGTTGACCCGACCGCTGGTAGTGCCGAAGACTTTGCGACAAACTACGCAGCAGCTGTATGGCTGGAAAATTGGAGGCTGAAACGGCAGGCCGAAATGATAGCCGCACTTTTTACACCAAAAGAAAAATAAACAAGTAACATAGCAACCATGCAGGCGTTTAATTATCAGTTTAACGTAAACGGCGACTTTACTTCCAAAATGTCGCAAATGAACGAGGCGGTCGGCGAGTTTTCCGCAAAGGTGGAGAACGCGCAGGGCTGGGCTATGCAACTTGCGCAGAAGCTGGCGACGTTTGACCTTGCGTGTGGATATGTGGAACGGCTTGCAAGCACCTTTGATGGGCTGTCGAGCAGCGGCATAACTCTGGACAGACAAATGCACGACCTTTCGGCTGTTGCTGGCGTTACGGGCAAAGCATTGGACGAAATAGAGGGCTACGCCAGAGAGAGTGCAAAAACATTCGGCACGGACGCAGCTGTGGCGGTGGAGGGTTACAAACTGCTGCTGTCGCAGCTGACCCCAGAGCTGGGCAAGTGTCCAGAGGCACTCCAGGCTATGGGTAACAGCATTCAGATAACGAGCAAACTAATGGGCGGCGACGGCGTGGCCGCCGCGCAGGTGCTGACCACAGCCATGAACCAATACGGCGTAAGCCTGGACGACCCCATAGCAGCCAGCAAGACCATGGCCGACATGATGAACACCATGGCGGCAGCTGGTCAGGCTGGTAGTGCTGAACTGCCAGCAATCAAGGCCGCCCTGGAGCAGTGCGGTATGGCCGCAAAGGCTGCCAACGTGAGCTTTGAGGAAACGAACGCAGCCATCCAGGTGCTGGACAAAGCTGGCAAAAAAGGCAGTGAGGGCGGTGTGGCTCTGCGCAACACCATGGCTATACTGTCGCAGGGCAGATTTTTGCCGAAAGACACCCGCGAGGAGCTGGAGGCTGCGGGCATCGACGTGCTGGCTTTAGGCGACAAAAACAAGACCCTGAAGGAACGCCTGGAAATGCTCAAACCCGTGCTTAATGACAGCGCGCTATTTAGCAAGCTGTTCGGAATGGAGAACGCCAACGCCGCCCGCGCCCTGGTACAGGGCACAGACCAGCTGGCAGCCTTTACCGAGCAGGTAACGGGCACCAATAGCGCGGAGGAACAGGCGGCCATTATCATGGACAGCTACGCCGAAAAGCAGGCGCGTATAAACCAGCAAATCGAGGACGTGAAAATTAGCCTTTTCCAGGCTACGGGCGGCGCGACCATGTGGGCGGGTGCCCTGTCTTCCGTTCTGGTGCCTGTGGCGCAGCTCATGCCCCTGTTTTCAGGTCTTGGCAGTCTTATGACCTGGATAAAGGGCATACAGTGGGCAAGCATGTGGAACAAAATTCGCGGCTTCATGTACGCCGCCCGCATACAGGCTGCCTTAATTAACAGGGAGCTTGTGACGGGTCAGTTTGTCAGTAACGGGTTTATGATAAACATCACCCGCGCCACGCTGGCAGTGCTGCGCTTTGCCACGGTGGGCATCTTTGAGGGGCTTAAAGCTCTGGGCGCGTTCCTGCTGTCTTTGGTTACTACGGGCACAGCATCGACCACTTTTGCAGGCATAGCCTCTACGGCTTTCGGTGCGTTTAAGCTGGCGGCAACGACAGCCTGTCGTGCTGTTTCTGTGGCTATTATGAACATACCTATCATTGGCTGGATAGCTGCGGCCATTGCCGCGCTTATTGCCGTGGGTGTTTATTTCTGGAACACGTCGGCAAAATTCCGTGCCGTGCTTAAAGGAACATTTGCAGCTTTTAAGGCAATGTTTACAGGTATTGCAGAACTGGCAAAAAATGTATTCGGAGCAATCGGCGACTTGCTTAAAGCGTGCTTTAATCTGGACGGGGCGGGCATCAGTGCAGCCCTGAACAAGTTAAAGGCGGGCTTTTCGGACTACGGCAAGCAGATAGGCTCCGCCTTTAAGACGGCCTACGATGAGGAAATGGCCGCCAGTGCAAAGGAGCAGGAAGCAAAAAAGAAAAAAGAACAGAAGCCGACAGCTGCGGCCATTCCTGGACTTCCAGAAACACCGCAAGTGCCGACCATTCAATCACCGACAGCAGGTGCTCCAGACGTAACGGGCGGAAAGACAAGCAAAGCAGGAACGGGTAGCACAGGCGGCGACAAAATCAGAAACATAACTGTGAACATCGAACGGCTTGTAGATAAATTCGAGGTACACACAGCGACTTTGACCGAAAGCGCGGAAAGGGTTAAAGAGACTGTAACAGAGGTATTACTTTCTGCGCTTAACGACACGCAATTAGCATAATGTTACCGCTTAATTTCAACTTTGTAAGCGTAGTTGCCGTCGGCGCAGCCAACCAACTAAAGGGCGCACTTTACCGCTTTAAGCCAGCACGCACCGCAGCCCCGCCAAATTGGGACAACAACGGTGCGACAATGAAGGCAACGGAGATAAAGGCACCCATGACCGACCCCTCTGTCTGGGCTGACCGCTACGCCCTCTGTACGCTGTATTTCCGCAAAGAGAGTGGAGAACAGCTGGAAATGAACGACGCGGTCGTCTCTGTCAGCAGAAAAAAGAACATAGTAACCACGCAGCTGGTAGGCATGGACGGCACGGTTAAAGAGTATGTGAACGCAGACGATTATAGCATCAAAATAGCCGTAGGCGTGCAAGCAGTTAAGGACGGCGTGTTCGTGGACGAATACCCAACGGAGGGCATTAAAGAACTGCGTAAGTTTTTCGACCTGAACGAGCCTATTATGGTAAGCAGCGAATTTCTCCAAATTTTCGAGATAGATAGGCTTGTAATAACCGACTTTGCCGTGAACCAGACGACAGAAAGCAACTACCAGCCTATTACGTTGTCGGCTCTGTCTGACGCTGAATATAACGTATATAGTACGGAGTATTAAACACCAATTAAAAGCCTGTTAAATGTACGTGTTAAATGCGAAAATAGAGATACAGGGCGACAAGTCGTGGCAGGTGCCTTTCATTACTTCTGTTGAGATAACCAGAGACACCGAAAAGCTGACGGACGAGTGCAAAGTAACCTTACCGAAACGCCTAAAGTGGGACGGTGAGGCGCAAATCCCTGTGAAGCGCGGCGACAGCATCAAGGTGTGGACGGGCTACGGCGAGGACATGGAGCTGGCCTTTGCTGGGTATGTGCGCAGCGTGGGCATTAAAACACCCATAGTGCTGACCTGCGAGGACGAAATGTTTAAGCTCAAACAAATGCCATGCGTAAAAAAGGCATATAAGACCGTGACGCTTGAAACCCTGCTAAAAGACCAGGGGCTTGACGGTGTTAAGGTGTTCGGCGAGCAGAACCTGGGACAGTTCCGCGTTACTGACGACACAGTGGCCGCCCTGCTGGGCAGACTTCAAGACAGTGGCATCCGCAGCTTTTACCGCTATGAGGACGGCAAGCCTGTGCTTTATTGCGGTGTGCTCTTTGAGCGAGACACGCAGCCCAGCCAGGTATTTGCCACGGGTGTGAACATCATAAGCGACAGCAGTCTCGAGCAACAGCTGGCGGCAAACATACGCCTGTGCGTTAAGGCTGTCAGCATCATGCCGAACAACAAAAAAATAAAAGTGGAGGTCGGCGACAAGGACGGCGAACACAGGACGCTGCACACCTACAATAAAAGCGAAAATGAGCTAAAAGCGTGGGCAGAACAGGAAATAAAACGCCTGAAAGTGGACGGCCTTACTGGCAGCTTTACCACTTTCGGCTATCGTCTGGTCGATAAACTGGACGCTATCGGCATAAAGATAGACGGCAACAAAATGGGCGTATATCAAGTAAAGAAAAACGTAATAAAGTACGGCACGGGCGGCTATCGTCAGGAAATAACGCTCGGCCTAAGAGTAGCGAAATAATGAGCGGACTAAAACACATAATACGGCAGCTTGCCACCGAGGGAGAAAGTGCCAGCATCATGGTGGGCACTGTGTCCGCTGTGGACACGGAAGCCCGCACGGTGGACGTGGAGCCTATCAACGAGGACGCGCCTGTGCTGGGCGTGAACCTGCAAGCCAACCAGGCGGCGAAGCTGGGCGTGGTGCTTTTCCCCCGCGTCGGCAGCTATGTGGCTGTGGCCATGCTGTCGGGCTATTCCGCTGGCGTGGTGGTGCTGACCGAGGACGTGGAAAGCATCGAGGTGAACATCAACGACGGCACAAAGCTGACCATAACAGAGGGCGGCATCAGCCTGAACGTGAAAGACAGCATAACGCTGGACATCGACGACAGCTCGGCAGCTTTCAACGGCGGCAAGCTGGGCGGCCTTATCAACGTGGCCGACCTGACCAGCCACCTGAACACAATAGAAAAGGACATTAACAACCTTAAAACGGTCTTTTCCTCATGGGTGCCAGCACCGCAGGACGGTGGCGCAGCCCTCAAGGGTGCCGTATCATCGTGGGCAGGGAAGCAGCTGACACTATCACAGCGCGGCGACTATGAGGACGAAAAGGTAAAACATTAAAGGCAATGAACGGACTAATAACAGACACGAAGACTGGCGACCTGCTTATCGGCAGTAACAGCCAGGCGGCTGTAACAGACTGCATGGCGCAGGTATGCGAAAGCGTGCTGCTGGCTATGCGTGGGGAGTTTAAGGAATTTCCACTGCTGGGCGCAGAGGTGCGGCAGCAGCTGGGCGGTTGTGTCGACCCGTTCTGGCCACAGGAAACAAAGAAAATGCTCCGTGCCTGCAAGGTGGACGCTGAAACAGTGGAACTGAACGAGGACGGAACTTTAACAATAGAATAGAATGAATGTAACGGTAAAAGACAGGCAGAGCCTTTTTGACGTGGCCATCCAGGTGCTGGGCAGTGCCGAGGGCGTGTTCGCCCTGGCAGAGCGCAACGGGTTGAGCATTACCGACCGCCTGACGGACGGCCAGGAGCTTGAGTATGACCTGGGCGACATCGTGGACAGCCGCACGGCGGAGCTGGTGGCGGCGCGTGGCATCTGTCCTGCTACCGAGATACCGAGCACAGACGAGCGGGCACTGCTGCTGCGTGTGCGCTCTATCCACGCGCCGAACATCTTACCACCGCCGCCGCTTGTGCGCCCTGGCATCATTACGACCATAGGCACCATGTACGACAGCGGCGTAACGACACAGCAGCCTAAAGCCATTGGAGTGGCGGCAGAACCCGAGGAGAACGTATTAAACGACGTACTGAACGAGGCCAAGAAAGCCGCCGCAAGCAATGAGCCGCCACCGAACAAGAGCGGCCAGGCTGTAACAAGCATATTTAGTAATGAATTTAACGACAGTTTCGCATAATGGAAATTACAAACATCACGCTCAAAGACTTTGACAGGCTGACGCTCCAGGAACGGGCGGCAGCTATCCGCGACGCAGTGGCAAACAAGGCCGTAACGCCCCACATGGTGGGCGCGCTCTTTGCCGACCTAATAGACACCTGCGGCGACATTCGCACGGCTTTGCAGCTCTTTCTCAACACCAACGTGCCCGAAATTACGCAGGACATCGACAAACGTCTGGCAGGTGCTGACGAAGCGGCCACAGCTGCAACAGTGGCAGCCCAGCGTGCTGAAGCTACCCGTCTGCTGGTGGAAGAACTGACGGCCACCCTGCAAGCAGAGGCAAGCACCAAGCCCGCCCCCAAACAGGTGGTAATAGACTACTGCCCGACGGAGGTAACGCTGGCCGAGGGTGTGCACCCGCAAATTAAAGCGCGTGCCGTGCCTGGCTATGGTGAGGGCGGCGTGCTTTTCATCGCAGACAACCGCGCCTTAATGATAACTCCCGACGGCATCATCACGCCGACAGCAGCAGGCACCACCGTGGTGAACGCTGCCTCGGTCTATAAATCGACTGTTTACAAGCAGCTGACCATAGCCGTGGTGCCGCCGCGCATACGCACCACATCATCAGGCACCATGCGCCTGGACGCAAACGGAAATATAAGACTGACATAATGGCTACACAATACCAGAACTATAAAAGCGACTTTGTGCTGCGTGAGTCCTTTGTGGACATCACAGGCAAAGCGGTGCCACTGCCTACCGACATAGACTTCACGCTCCGCTATTGGACACAGCACGGGCGTGAGTACGTCGCCAGCAGGCAGGGCGGCGTTTACACCAACTGCACGCCAGAGGGCGGCGACCTGCTGGTCTTTTTCAAGGCGCACAACCTCTGCGAGGGTGAGATGCACCATGAACTGCATTTGCAGCTGGATAACCCAGCCTTTGAGGGCGGCGTGCAAAACGTCTTTTACCCTGCTGACCTGCACATCCTCTTATGGGATAAGCCGAGCAGCACCGACAAGCAGGGCAGTGCGCTGGTAGCTGACTACACCCGTGGCAACGCCTTTACTTACGACGACTTCACGCCCGAACAAATCGAGCAGCTGCAACGGCCAGCCCAGGAAGCTGCCGACCGCTACGACAAGGCCATGGCCGAGTATGACACGAAAGCCAGCGAGCAGGTGGCGCGCATCGAAAAGTCGGCCACCGAGCTGGAGGGGCTTGTGGGAAAATTCGGGAGTGAAAGCGCGGAGCTGGTCGCCACCATGAACAGCACCACCGACGAGGCGCGCAAGGCCGTAGAGGCGGCAGAACAGCGCACGGCGGCAGCTGTCAAGGCAGCCACCGACGCGGCAGCAGAAGCCCAGGCAGCCAAACAGCGGGCAGACGAAGCGGCACAACGTGCGGCCACCGCACAGAACGCCGCAGCAACAGCAGCGCAGGAGGCGGCCACAGCCACACGGCAGGCACAGACGGCCACCGACGCAGCCAGCACGGCCAAGCGGGAGGCAGACGCGGCAGCACAGGCCGCACGGTCAGCTGCTGGGGACGCGACATCAAACGCCCAGGAGGCGAGGACGGCAGCACATGAAGCCCGCACCGCCATAAGCACCCTCGAACAGGTAACAAACGACGGGCGCAGCATTGCGGAACGTGCAGAGGCAGCAGCAACGGCAGCCACCGAGGCAAAGAAAGCCGCCGACACAGCCACGGCAGCGGCCAACAAGGCAAAGGCCGACGCGGACACAGCAGCCGCAGCAGCCAGGAAAGCAAAGCAGGACGCAGACACGGCCACAGCGGCAGCCATAGCGGCGGCGCAGCGTGCAGAGGCCGCCACGCAGGCAACAGAACAACAGCGCGCCATACTTGAGGCACTCATAGAACGTGCGCAGCATGTAACGGCTGGCGTGCCTACGGGCATGGAGGTTACAAGCCCTGCCACTGTTACCATTGGCAACCCCGTGAAGCAGTATGTGCGCGGCAGAGTTCTGCCGACATCTGCCCTGCAAAATGTCCTTTACCTGTCAGACGGCAGAGCGGTGGACGTGCTGCCAGACGGTGAAATCGTGCCGAAAGCGGCAGGCACCAGCAGGGTGCATGTCATACCGACAGACGGCACACGCTTTTATAAGACTATCCAGGTGGAAACGGTAGCCCCACGCATCAGAACTGCGGGCAGCACCATGCGCCTGGACGCACAAGGAAACATTCGTTTAACATAATAAAATATCAGTAAAATGGCTTTTACAACAGAACAGGAGCAGGGCATCATCGACATGCTGGCTGCTTATCAGAACGGGAAGCGCATCAATGACCTGGAGGAAGCGACAGGCGCGCTTAAAGACATGAGGGTCGAGGTTATGGACGAAACAGGCGAAACGCGCCGCATGGAGCTGGCCAAGGCCGTAGAACAGGCTGGCAACCCCATAGCTGGCCGCTATTGGAACGAGGCAAACAACACCAGCACGGCAGCAGGCTACTACGGCAGCCTGGACGCTTTGCGCCAGCTGCCCGAAAAATTGGGGCTGGGTCGTTACCTGGTAACGGACGACCGCAAGAGACGCAAGCTCGACCCATTCGACAGCACCCGTTATGCTGACGGCACACCTGCCGCCCTGGACGGCACGCAGGGGCAGTGCATGTGGTGCTGGAACGGCTTTTACGCCAACATCTGGAAAGAGGGCAACAACCTTATCAAGGCCGTAACATTCGACAAGCCCGTGGGCAACGGCGTAAGCATCTGGGTGCCCGCTGGCGGTATTTCGTGGCTGGGTGCTGGTGTCATGGACAGAACAAACCAGAAGCTGTGCAGCCTCATTTCTGACGCAGAGCAGTACCGTGGCGGCAGTGGCGCAGCTCTTAACCCTGCCAGCTATGCAAAGGCACCAGGCGCAGACAGCCCGCAAATTACCATGCTGGGAATGCCTGCTACGAACATTAGCACGACTAACTTTGGAAACTACGCCCGCAAGCGTGGCGAGGGTTGGGAGGCTAATTGGTTTGTAGCCCGTTTCGTCGTCGAGTTCCTCTTTGAGGTCATCATGGGAACGGAGAACAGCCAGGCAGCATTTAACGCCGACAAGGACGAAAACGGCCTGTATCAGGGCGGCTTTGGCATGGGCGTAACCGACATGCCAGACTGGGGCGGCTATAATGGCTATTACCCGCTCATCCCTACCAGCGTAGGCCTGGAGGCAGGCGACGGCGTTTGCCTGGTACCTTTCAGCCTGCCGCAGACAGAGGGAACAGAGGGCGAAGCATACAAGACATTTAACGTGCCTGTATTCTTTGGCCTGGTACATGCTGGCTTTGGCCACCTCTGGAGTTGGACACGCGGCCTTATCATGGACGCAGGCGAGGAGAAATCGCTGGTATATGTAACACCGAGCATGTACGCTGACTATGACCCCAACACCGTGGCCGACAAAATCATGGTGGCCGAGTGCCCGCAGGTAGAGGGGTACATCAAGCGCAAGAGCTATCAGGGTTTATGCTGTATGCCCACAGAGGTAGGAGGCAGTGCGACCATTCGTTTTGCCGACTATTTTTACACGAATGCCAAGACCTCTAAGGGTCTCCGTGTCCGTGCTGCTGGCGGTTACGCGTCCTATGGTGCGAATGCGGGCGCGTCGTGCACGCATGCGAATAGCGCGGCTGCGAATGCGTATACGTCTTTCTCCGCGCCTCTCTGCTATTTTGAGGAAGACCCCGTCATCCCCGAAAGTCAGAAAATAGGATAAAGCGAACTTTGAAATAATGAAATAGGCCAAAAGCGGGGTTGCCAGCGAAAGCGACCAACCCCGCCGTCAGGCGGGCGAAAATTTTTAGCTCTGCACAATAAACGGGCTGCCACGTTTGGCAGCTGGCGGCACCTCTCTGCGTGGTAGGTCTCCGTGTCCGTGCTGCTGGCGGTAACGCGAACAATGGTACGAATGCAGGCGCGTCGTACACGAATGCGAATAACGCGGCTACGAATGCGAATACGAATTACTCCGCGCCTCTCAATTTTGCATAATGAAGAAATAAGCTATTATGAGGTGAGCCATGCCACATGGCAAAAGATAACAACGTAAAAAGGGTGTTAGTAAGGCGAAAGCATCGAAAGCTCCCGAGTATGCAAAGCAGACTAAAAACATGCACAGCATTATAACGAATGAAACGCATAGGCTATTTATTTGACAAGGTTTGCGACCTTAACAACCTGCGCCAGGCGGAAATTAACGCAGGCACAGGAAAGGGAAGCCGCACAGAGGTGGCACAGTTCCGCGCCAATCTGGAGCAGAACCTTTCAGGCATACGGGCAGTTCTGGTAAACAAAACCTACCACACGTCCAAATACACCTGCTTTGTCAAGCATGAGCCAAAAGAGCGTGTTATTTTCAAGCTGCCATACCGTGACAGAGTGGTGCAGTGGGCAATAATGCAAATTCTGGTGCCTATATGGACACCTATTTTCACCCGCGACACATACGCCTGCATAAAGGGGCGCGGCGTGCATTCACTTTTGGAGCAGCTGCGCAAAGACCTGCGGAATGACCCTGACGGCACGAAATACTGCTATAAGATAGACATCCGCAAGTTTTACCCGTCAATAACTCACAGCATACTAAAAGAGGTAGTGCGGCAACGTATAAAAGACCCCGACCTCCTTTGGCTGCTGGACGATATCATAGACAGTGCGGACGGTGTGCCCATTGGCAACTACATAAGCCAATACTTTGCAAATCTGTATCTGGCAGAACTTGACCACATAGCCAAGGAGCAGTGGGGCGTAAAGTATTACTACCGCTACGCGGACGATATAGTCATACTTTCGGACAGCAAAGAGTTTTTGCACGGCATACACACCAAAATGGTTCAGTACCTGGCAGAACACCGACGGCTGGAGCTAAAGCCAAATTATCAGATTTTCCCCGTCGAGGCGAGAGGCATTGACTATGTGGGCTATGTTGTAAGGCATAACTACTGCCTTGCCCGCAAACGCAACAAAAAGGCTCTGTGTAAGATAGTGGCTAAGTTGCGCCACAAAGGGCTGACAGGCGAAGAAATCAGGCTGCGCGTAGCGTCAAGGCTGGGCTTTATAGTACATGCAGACAGTAAACATTTAATAAACATTTTAGGCGTGAAAAAATTACATGAAGTTAGAAAGACCCCAGGCAACCACGGGCAAATGGTGGGCGACAAGCTCCACATCGACAAAATAACGGGGCGGGAACTCCACCTGCTGCGCTATGAGCTTACGCCGTCAAAGATGAACTCGGGCGACTGTCTAAAGTTCCAATATGAACTATATGAGCAGCTGCGCGACGACAAAGGCCAGCTGCTGACCGACGAGAACGGCCAGCCTGCCATGGGCTGGGTTAAGCACATCACCTTTACAGGCTCAAAGACGCTTGCAGAGGATATGGCCGACCTGGACTTGTCAGAGCCTGTGCAGTGCCAGATAGTACGGCAGCCATGCGGCGACAGAAAAGACCGCGCATTTTACAAGCTGGAGGACTGGAACGAACCAGAACACAGCAGCACCATTTAAGTACAGTTAAACAACAATTAAATACCCATTTCAACAATGAACACAGCATTTAATCCAGCGCGTCAGAACTATGTGAAGTATGACGACAACCACTATCTGCTTTTTTTGAACGAGCAGGAAGCAGAACAGACCAATGAGAACGGCGACAAGGTTAAAGGTTACACCTACACAGGCACCAGAACCGACGGCTCAACCCTCATCGAGGCGACCGACGTAACAGCAGAGAACATGCGCAGCAAGTTTATTGCTGGACTTATCGGTACAGAGTACACAAAGGACGACCAAATCGCCCTGCTTGCTAACGGTGAGGACACCAACGAACACGCGGAGGAGCTGGCTGTATTCCGCGAGAACCGCCGCACGGCAAAAAAAATGGTGGACGAACTTTTGGCACGTAACGTATAAATACATGCACAATGGCACGCACAGTAAAGGAGATTAAAGACGCTATGACGGCCACGTTCTGCCAGGAGCGTGCCGTTGTATCAGCATACGGCCTGAACCCTAAGAAAACCTTTGACCAGCAGTTCAGCAGCGTAAGCATTGAAAACATACTGTTTTACTGCTTTGCTTTCGCTGTCTGGACGCTGGAGGTGCTTTTCGACAAGCACCGCGAGGAAGTGGAAACGAAAATCGAGCAGCTGGAGCCTCACACGCTCCGCTGGTACGTGCGCAAGGCCAAGGCATTTATGTATGGCCGCCAGCTGGTGCCAGACGCAGACTACTACGACACTGCCGCCATGAGTGAAACGGACATCGACGCTGCCAGGGTGGTAAAATACGCCGTGGCATCAGAGAGTAACACCGTGGTGTATCTGAAAGTGGCCGCCCGCGACGACAAAGGACAGCCCACAAAGCTGAACCCGTCGCAGTTTGCCAGCCTCACCAGCTACATGAACACCGTAAAGGACGCAGGTGTGGCCATTAAGCTGGTAAACGAGGACGCGGACAAGATACAAATCAGCATGGTGGTGTATTACGACCCTACGGCCATGGACAGCAACGGAACGACCAATGACGGCAAGGAACCCGTGGTCGAGGCGGTTAAAGCTGTCATTACCAACCTGCCGTTTAACGGTGTCTTTCGCAAAAGCGACCTGCTGGCTGCCGTTACTGCTGTGTCTGGCGTGGAAGTGGCCGACGTGGAGCGTGTGCGCGTGAAGACGGCCAACGCTGCCGCATTTATGGACGTGGTGGGCTACGACAAGCCTTACAGCGGCTATTATGCCATAGACAGCCTTAACATCACTTACAACTCCTACGACGCATTAAATAACCCGACAGCCGAATGATTTACAAAATAGATTTTAGGCGGTTATTTATCAACCTGCTGCCCACGTTCCTGCGCCAGCCTGTCATTTACGGCATGTTGCACGCTGGCGCGGTGGTGCTGGGCGATACGACGTATCAGAGCTTTACCGACGCACGCGAAGAACATAACTACAAGCTGAACCATAACGGCCAGGTGTGCTATTTGCGGGCGGTCTTAAATGACGCTTTCGGCGGCGGCTTTGATATTCTGGAGGTGGAGAGGCGGGGCGACTGGCTCTACGCCATTACAGAGAACGGCACGGGCATTTTGCTGACCGTCGGCGAAGACAGCAACGCCGCAGAGGTGGCGGGCGGCCAAAAGGTGCCGTTGGTCTATAACGAGGCACTGCTGAACGCCACGCAAAACAGCTTTATAGTAAGCGTGCCTTATTCCATATACCAGACGAACCTCCCAGCGGTGGCCGCCCTGGTAGATAAATACAAGTTAATCAGTAAACGCGCCATTTACGTGGCGAATAGTTAAAACAAAAATTATGCAAACAGCATCTTATACAACAGTGAAGACAGCGACGGGCGGCGAGGGTAAATACCCGCTTTCGACCCAAACGCTGGAATTTATACAGCAGCAAATTTTACTGCTGCAAGAAATAGTCGCCATTTGCGGCGGTAAGGTTATTATAAGAGAGCCTGACGGCACCCACACGGGGCTCCTGGCTCTTAACGGCGAGGTGCTGCACATAGCAGCCACCCCGAAGCTAACAACGTCTATAAAATACGTGTTAGTTACCACCAAGAAGACCGACATCCTGGCAGACGGCGAAACATACAAGGAAGCCCGCACGGTGCGCACGGCCAAGTTCTCCGCGTCGCAGTCCACTGCCAACAACGTGGAGACCTACAAAATAGGCGACTTTGTGAAGCTGACCTCAAACTCCACGCTGGCCGAAAAGGTCAATAATATGCCGTCCATAGTCCTGCAATACCTTTCGGACACCCTGGCAAGCAAGCTTGACCGCCTGACGCTCACAAACGCGACACAGGCGCAAATAGACGGCCTGAAAAATGCCTGCGTGGTGAACTGCATAGACAGCGTGGCCGTTCTGGGCTTTAAGAACTACTGCCTCACAGTTAAATGTGTCGGCAGCGGTGTGGTGGAACAGGTACTGACCACGACAGAGGGCGCAGAGTATTACAGAGCATATAACGCTGCCACGAAAAAGTGGTCGGGCTGGTCTGTCATTTCCGACAGTATGCACATAGAGGTCAAGAGCGTGGGCAGCACTCTGTATGTGCGTCATGGCGTGCTTCCCGTAGATGCAAAAATCATCTTACTGCGCAAAAAGAAGCGCAGCGGCTGGCGCAGAACAGGCGGGGACAAGTCCTACACCCAGAACAAAGGAAAGAGGCAGAGACGGCAAAAGAAGCTGCAATATGTCCACTTTAAGGGTGTCATATTGTCAAAGGGCGAACCTGGTAAATGGTATGTACCCAAATGTGTGGACGTAAGAGACAAGAACGTCGACGCTAACCTCATAGACAGGGAGGTCAGCTCCATAGCTGGCCTGCTGGTAAAGCAGAAGCAGCCGAACAAAAACGGCGGCCTTGTCTATAAGCTGGCAGGTGTCCGCAAGTACCTGACCAAGACAGAAACGGGCAAAAACTTTAAGCGCAGCGGCTACATAAACATGGCCGTCCAGGTGGCGAAGCTCAACGACAAGTGGGGAAAAGACGCAGGCGGCGAACTGGCGCGCTTTAAGCTGCGAGTCGCGCCCAAAAAGGTGTATGCTGGCTCGTCTGGTGGTATCTTTACGCCACAGCACGATAGATATAAGCACGTTTATATACGCACGTTTTCGGTCGAATAGGGACAAAAAAAGATAGTGGGGAGAAATCCTCACTATCAAGTCCCTGCGGTCGTAACTCAATGTGTGCCGTGCTCAAATTCCTGTTTTTTCAAGGTCTTTTTTAATGAAACCACCAAATTTTCGGAAGCCTTTAGCTCCACGCGGGTAATTCCAAGTGCAAAGGGACGGCGTTAAACGATGCGGACTGAACCCTATTAAGGCCAAGCCTGTGTTTCAGGGTTGCGCGCAGCAAGTTGCTCAGACAGTCCCCAAATTCCAGGGACGAGCAATAGACCGAAGCCCAAATAACATGCTGCAAAATTAGTCATTTTAGGCGAACTGCGCAAGCAAACATGGATAAAATCAGTATATTATGAATGAAAAAAGTATTTAAGACATCACCGCTGCCGTTTAGAGGGCAGAAACGCTACTACATTAAGCGGTTTAGCTCTGTTCTGGAGCAGTGCAAAGACATTACAACAGTCGTCGACCTTTTCGGCGGCTCTGGCCTGCTTTCACGCGTGGCAAAAGACAAACTGCCAAATGCCCGCGTAATTTACAACGACTTCGACCACTTTAACAAGCGCGTGGAAATAATAGACCGCACAAATGCGCTCTGTGCCGAAATTGCGCCGCTTGTCAAAGGTGTGGAAGATAATAAGCGAATACCTGACGACATAAAGCAGCAGTGCTTAAAGCTCATGCGAAAGTATGAGCAAACAGGAGCGGTCGATTACATCACGCTTTCTGCGTCGCTGCTGTTTTCTGGTAATTGGGCAACAAGTTACGAACAGTTTGCAAAGCAGACGTTCTATAACAGAGCTGTAAACACTCATTACGATGCAGCAGGTTATTTCGACGGGCTGGAAATTCGGCACCAAGATTATAGGGAACTGTTTGCAGAGTTCAAAGACCAGGAAAATGTGCTGTTTATTCTCGACCCGCCTTATTTGCAGACAGAAGTAACAGCGTACAAAAGCGACACATATTGGCAGCTGAAAGACTATTTAGACGTGTTAAACATGCTGAAAGGCACAAAATATGTCTTTTTCACGTCTGGAAAGTCCCAAATAATCGACCTTTGCAAGTGGATAAATACAAACTTTCCAAATGCAGAGCTGCTGAAAGGTGCAGAACTTTGGGAGCAAAACAGCAGAGTGAACGACTTTAACAGCTACAAAGACATTATGATTGCGAAAGTATCAGCATAAAACGCCCAGAAAGGCCACAGAAATGGCCGACAAACGCTTTGAAATGTTTTGCTGGTAAGTTGTGGGGCAGAGAAAGAAAAGAGTGCGACAAAGGCTTAAAATGCGCTGCGTGAAATGAGGCGGAAAGCTGGAGCCGAAAGCTGGGACGAAAAGCCAAACGGCAGAATAAAATAAACGCTGGTTAAAAGCCTTTCAAAAGGTCTTTAATCAGCGTTTTTATGTCGTTCAAATTCTTTCCAATTCTCCAAACATTGGAAAGAAAAGCCGTTTTTTTGAGAGAAAAAAGGAAGCGAAAAAAAAGAGAGTTTTTGCTCGTTTCGTTTTCAAAATGCTGCTCGTTTCGTTTTCGCGATTATACATAAAGTTCTAATGTATGACATGCCCGTCATGCAAATCGAGTAGGAAGAAAACGAAGCAGTTTTCTTCCTACTTTCGTTTTCCGACCTCTCACACCACCGTACGTGCCGTTCGGCATACGGCGGTTCTCTAATTGCTATGCAATTTGGTATAGATGCCAAGAAGTGAGGGATAACCTTGCCTAACAAGTCCATCGTTCGTTATGGCACACTTTAGAATAGGGCTCGTCGCTATGCGCCAATACCCCTTGCGGGTATTTGCCCATTGCCATGCCCTCCATCTGCCAATACCACATTTCATGAGGTTCGTAAAACGAGTACGGACTCGTTTCCAACATTTCCAGATATAACACCGTATGCGTCTATGATACCATTCCTCCGTTCTTTGGAGAAATGTTTTCATATCTGCCAGATAGTAATATCCTATCCAACCACGGATGTATTCCGTCAAGCGGTTCTTCAACCACGATAAACCTTTGCCGTTACTGCGCTTGGTAATGGATTTCAGTAATATTAAAAATTCCATCAATTGTTAAATTCACCTCTCTGACCAGTCGCTTCTGTCAAGATTGCGGTAGCCCACGGCTTCTGCAATATGGGGAAGTTGCACCTGCTCACTGCCATCAAGGTCGGCAATGGTGCGTGCCACCTTGAGAATCCTGCTATAGGCACGGGCAGAGAGTTTCAATCGCTCCATAGCCATGCGCAACATGTCGATGGATGAGGCATCGGGTTCGGCAAACTGATGCAGCATGCGCTCCGTCATTTGGGCATTGCAGTGGATGCCCTTGAAGTCTTTGTAACGGGCGGTCTGTATGTCGCGTGCCTTGATGACGCGCTCACGGATGGCGGCACTCGGCTCGCCGGGCTGCGCTTTCGAGATGTCCTTGAACGGCACGGGCGTTATCTCGCAATGGATGTCGATGCGGTCAAGAAGCGGACCGCTAATCTTATTCATGTATTTCTGTATTTGTCCGGGAGTGCATACACAGCGATGCGTAGGGTCGCCATAATATCCACAAGGACAAGGGTTCATAGAGGCTATGAACTGGAAGTTGCAGGGATATTCCACACTATATTTCGCCCTGCTTATAGTGATAACTCTGTCTTCGAGAGGCTGACGAAGTACCTCGAGAGTGTGTTTTGAAAACTCCGGCAATTCGTCTGCAAAAAGAATTCCATTATGAGCAAGACTAATCTCGCCAGGCATAGGATTGATGCCACCACCTACCAAAGCAGCTTCAGATATAGTATGGTGAGGACTTCGGAATGGGCGCTGAGATATAAGCGACGAATTCTTGGATAGTTTGCCTGCCACGCTGTGTATCTGCGTGGTTTCAAGACTTTCGGCAAGCGACAAAGGAGGAAGAATAGAAGGTAAACGCTTAGCCATCATACTCTTGCCACTACCTGGAGGACCTATCATAATCAGATTGTGTCCACCTGCCGCTGCCACTTCAAGAGCACGCTTCACATTCTCTTGACCTTTCACGTCGGCATAGTCGAGGTCGAAATTATATTGCTGCTCGTAAAACTCCTTGCGAGTGTCGATGACCATAGGCGAGAAGTGTTGCTGACCTGTGATGAAGCTTATCACCTGCATGATATTCTCCATGCCATAAACCTCGAGATTGTTTACCACGGCAGCCTCGCGCTCATTGGCTTTAGGCACTATAAGACCTTTGAAGTGCTCTGCCCTTGCCCTAATAGCAATGGGCAGAGCTCCTTTTACTGGTTGCAATCTACCATCGAGACCCAGCTCGCCAACCATCATATAGCTTGCAAGATTTGTTCCGTCAATCTTCTCGTCGGCTGCCAACAGTGCCATAGCCAATGGTAAATCAAAGCTACTACCTTCTTTTCGCAAGTCGGCAGGAGCCATGTTTACTGTTGTGTCTTTGCGTGGAAATAGGTAGCCATTACATTGTAGTGCTGCAGCAATACGGTTGCGACCTTCTTTCACAGCCTCGTCGCCGAGACCTGTGAAATGATACATCACGCCGGGTACTATGCTTACCTCTATGGTTACAGTCGTGACTTCCATTCCGTTGACGGCTGCGCTATATGATTTTACTAGCATAAGTAGTGTTTCTGGGTTAGTGATTAAGTAGGGTTTTATACCAACTTAGTTTTCTATCTTTTCTTTTAGCTCGTTCATTCTTAGGTTGCGACCAACAATCTTACCATTTTTTAGCAAGATATTGGAAGGCACTTGTGATAATCCCAACAGCTTGGCAACCTTGGTGTCAAACATCATGCCATCGTTGATGGTAGGCCAAGAGATAGAATCGCGGCGAAGAGATTGTTGCATCTCTGACTTCGAAGGGTCTATACAAATGCCAATTACCGAGAGGTTGTTTCCTTTTGAAGCTTTCAGCCTTTTCAGCTGTGTCTGCATGTCGGTACTCTCATAGTTCCATGATGCCCAAAGGAATATCACAGCCATAGGCGACTTGGCAACCGAAGCCTGTGTAACCTTATTGCCATTAATGTCAGTGGCAGTAAATGTAGGCAACGTCTTTCCTGTAGGAGTTGCCGAAAGGCCTTTCAACTCTTGTTGCAGATTTACGAGCTTACCATTCTTGGGTTGCTCTGCTATCATCAAGTCTATTAGCTGTTTGGCCTTTGTGTAGTCGGGTGTAGGAGCTAAGATGAAATACTTTCGTATGAGCCATGCCGAAACGTAAGACTTAGGATTGTGCTTAACGAATTCTGCTGCAGCAGCAATAGTCTGCTGCGGCGACATGCTTGAAATCTGCTTACGGAAAGCAGTCATGAGTTTGTTGTCGTCGGTGCCTTCAGCTTCAAGTTCCTTAAGGTGCGAAGCGTCAGCCTTTATCTCAACCGTCTTGCCAGGTTGAGTAAACACTGGTTGCTCAGAGAAGTTAGGAAACACCATAACCAGTGTTCCTTCTTCCTCGCATGGAATCTCGTAGGCAAATCTTCCGCCTTCAATCTTTATAGTGTCTATGCCATCCAATACGCCATCAGTACTGTATACATAGAACTCACCCTGGTTTAGGTGCAGGAATCGTCCCTCAAGCTTAAAATGCTTTCCGTCGACTCCACATGATACCAAAACCAGGGTGAGTAATATAAGATATGTAATATGTTTAGTCATTCAACAATGATTACTTGCTAACCTTAGCCAGCTCGATATCGTTGGCAGCATAAGCAGCCAAAGAAGGATCTTTCTGGAGGGCGAGCTTCAAGGCGTCAGCTGCTGCTGATGTGTTGCCTTGGCGAGCATTTACGATGGCTGTAAGATACTCTGTCATTGCGTCACGATTCTTGATAGCGCGGAGTGTAGAAGTTGCCTTTGCATAGTTCTTATTTAGAATCTGTGCCAAAGCTGCGCTGTTGCATGTAGCATCATCGAAGTTCTGCTCAGCCTGAGCGTAGTTGCCCTTAGCGATGTTGAGGTTGCCAAGAACTGCATTGAAGTCCTGAGCGTCAACAGCCTTTGACAAGTTGGCCTCTGCCTGCTCCAAATCGCCATTCTTGAGAGCCATAAGAGCGAGTGTGCCATTAGCCTCAGGCGCCTTGGCGTTTAAGCTAAATGCCTTGTTCAAGTATTCCTTAGCCTTAGCGTCGTTGCCTTCAGCGAAAGCAAGAGCTGCGAGGTTGTTGTATGCGCGATAGTCCTTATCGTAGAGCTTTGTTGTAGTCTCATAGATTTCCTTCTTCTTAGCAGTTGACTCCTCAAGAGTTGCAGCATAGAGAAGCTCATCAGCTGAGAGCTTTGCAGGATCTGCAGTATACTGCTCCTGAATCTGATCATCGCTACGTCCGATAGTTTCGTAGTTGATGATGAGGCGTGAACGACGCAACTCTGGCAAGATACCATCAGCAAGCTCACGGAATACTGCGCTCATGTTGCGAATCTGCTGTTCGCGCTCCTCAGGATCCTTGTACATAGAGAGTACGCGGAGGATAACTTCCTTATCCTGGATGTTGCTTACCTGTACGAGCTGCTGGAAACCATCCCAGTCCTGAGCTGTATAGCGTGCTGCTACGTTAGCGTCAACCTTAGTAGCTTTAAGCTGCTTCTTTACATAGTCCTCGCTGGTAGCCTGACGCTTGCTTGCGAGCTTATCGTTGAACTCGAAACCACCCTCAGGAGAAGCGTAAGCCAAAACCTCTACGTTTCTAACGTTGAGACCCTCGCGGTCTGCATTAATCTCTTTGAGCATCTTAACGAACTCCTTAACAGAGTTGTTCTTTAATTCGCTCTTGCGGAGGTTAGCCTGGTTAACGAGGAACTTGATGTTAGCTTCGAGCTTCTTCTCGTTAACACGCTGGAATGTGTCAGGAGCAAAGCAAGAATTGCCATTCAAAGTATTGCGATAGAGCTCAGATGTTGCAACAACACCATAAGCAACCTTTACTGCAGGAATTTCTACCAATTTCTTTCCTACCTTAGCATCGAAAGTGAGATACATATCGCTCTTTTCCATACCTGGCTTGAAAGTTAAGCTGGTCTTCATGTTATAGCGTCCACCCAACTTATATGAAATAGTCTGGTCGTTGCCCATAACCTTCTCGCCCTGGAATGTAGCTGCATCACCACGAGATACCTTACCATCAGCATAGCGAAGTTCTGGAGTTACAGTAACTACAGCCTTCTTCTTCATGTACTTTGCTGGGAAAGTACCATTAATAGTTGCAGGAACTTGTCCACCCTGTGTTTCAAGTGGAATAGGATTTACAGTAAAGTTGTCAGCAGACAATGGCCCCATCTTAGAGCATGAAGCCAATACGAATAATGAGCATGCTGACAAAAGATAGAAAATATTCTTGCGCATATTAAAATAAAAAAAGTTTTTAGAAAGTGCCGCGAGCGGGACTCGAACCCGCACAGCCATTACTGGCCAAGGGATTTTAAGTCCCTCGTGTCTACCAATTCCACCATTGCGGCATAGGTCGTGTAATAATTGATATGTGCAAAGGTATATGTAATTATTGAAAGTGCCAAAGGAATTTACACAATTTAAGGTTTTCAGCTTTAGTTATCTTTGAAAAAGCCCTTATTTTCTTAGTTTACGGTCAATATTCCGTATGCGCCGGTGGCATGACAACTGTATCTGGTCAGCTTTTTGCCTTTGTCGCCATTAGAAATAAAACCACCATTATTGAGGTCGTATTGGCGTTTGCAATAGCCACATTTAGCAATTCCATTTTCTGAAACCGACAATGGTCGGCTCTTTAATGGCAACATATTTGGGTCGAAGCAGTTGGGGCATTCACGGTCGTAGGCATACAGAATGCCGTCAACAGAATTGCCAAAACCGACTATCAGTCCGCCATTATAGCCCAACAGCAAACTGCGTCGCTCGTCGTAGGCATTGAATATCGATTCGGTATGTTTGCCCACATTATTGGTAAACGAGAAATAACGAGCTCCAGACTTCGTGGTGATGGTGATAGTTACATAGGTGCCAGAATATTGAGTCAACGCACTTGCCAATGTGGCATCGTGGTGCAGACTGTTGTCTATGATGAGATAACATGGTGCAGAACTATATTCAAATTCCGCCTCTCCACACGACGAGAACATCATCGTGAGGAGAGTCAGAATAAATGTTGATATAGTAAAAATGATTTTTCTCATCATTCCCCTTTTTTTACCCTTTTACCTTTTTACCCTTTTACTTTTTTACCTTTTTACCTTTCCAACAGTTTCTTCTCAGCCTCTGTCATTCTTTCGAAATTGAAGCCTTTGAGCACATTGTTCATCAAGGCATTGATTTCGTCGTTACACAGATTGCCGATAGAACCCTCGTGGGTATGATGGATGTTGTGGTCGGCATGGAATGTGCCAGCCTCAATCTCCAGTCCTACCTTTTTATATGCATCGCGGAAAGGCATGCCTGCAGCAGCAAGGCGGTTTACCTCTTCTACAGAGAAGATAGGGTCGTACATAGGATTGTCGAGAATATGCTCGTTCACCTCAATCTTGTTGATGATATATGCAGCCATCTGCAAGCAGTCTGCCAACTCGTCGAAAGCAGGCAAGAATACTTCTTTTATAATCTGCAAGTCGCGGAAGTAGCCTACTGGCAGATTGTTCATAATCATCATCACCTGTTGAGGCAGAGCCTGAATCTTGTTGCATTTAGCTCTGATAAGCTCAAACACATCAGGATTCTTCTTGTGAGGCATGATGCTTGAACCTGTGGTACATTCTTTAGGAAGTTTTACGAACGAGAAGTTCTGGCTATTGAACATGCAGGCGTCGAAAGCCATCTTTGCCAATGTGCCAGCAACCGAAGCAAGGGCAAAAGCCACATTACGTTCCATCTTGCCACGTCCCATCTGAGCATATACCACATTATAATCCATTGAGTCGAAGCCCAAGAGTTGGGTTGTCATGGTGCGGTTCAGAGGAAACGAGCTGCCATAGCCTGCTGCCGAACCAAGCGGATTGCGGTTGGTCATCTTGTATGCAGCCTGTAGGAATAGCATGTCGTCGGCAAGGCTCTCGGCATAAGCGCCAAACCATAAGCCGAAAGATGAAGGCATAGCTATCTGCAGATGAGTGTAGCCCGGCATCAACACCTTTTTATATTGGTTACTCTTCTGCAATAGTTCGTCGAAGAGCACCTTTACAGCATCAGCAATCTCCTTGAGCTGATGGCGTGTGAAGAGCTTGAGGTCTACCAACACCTGGTCGTTGCGTGAGCGTCCAGAGTGTATCTTTTTTCCCATGTCGCCAAGCTTGCGGGTCAGCATCAACTCCACCTGCGAGTGTACATCCTCTATACCGTCTTCTATCACAAACTCGCCCTTTTCGCAAAGCTCATAGATATTCTTTAGCTCATCGAGCAGAGGCTTTAGCTCCTCTTTCTCGAGCAAGCCTATAGATTCGAGCATAGTGATGTGAGCCATAGAGCCGAGCACATCATACTTGGCAAGATACAAATCCATCTCGCGGTCTCTGCCCACGGTAAATCTTTCAATCTCGTGGTTTATCTCGTAATTCTTTTCCCAAAGTTTGTTTGCCATTGGTTTAAGCGTAATTAATCATTTGCAGGGCATCAGCAATTTTTTCGATACCCTCTTGCAGAGGTTTCGATACCATGCCCTTGATAAATGGGTTTAGCTCAGCCTTTATGCTGAGCTTCATTTTGCATGTAGTGTCTGTAACTGGCAATATCTGAATCCAGAAATTGAATGGCAGAGGACTCTGCTCCGTCTCAAACTTTATGCATTTTGGTTCTTCGCGGTCTACAATCTTCAGCTTCACTGCTCCCATAGGAGTAGATATCGACATGCTGTCGGCATCGAAAGTGAGGTCGTTGAGCTTGTCGGCAGGTATGCGGTCTTTCACTCTGTCTATGTTGCTGAGGTCAGAGAGCATATTGTAAACCGCTTGCTGAGAATGTGGAATCTGTCTTACAGAACTTTCGAATGTTGCCATATTCCTTATTTCTTCCAGTTAGCAGGATCCTTACGCCACTCGTTCAAAACCTCGATGTCGCTCTCTGCGATATAGCCAGTTTCTGAAGCCTGAGCCACTACATGCTCATAGTCTGTAAGAGTGATGAGCTTTACGTTAGCGTCGGCGAAAGCCTTCTCTGCTATTGGGAAACCATAGGTGTATGATGCTACCATACCAACAACCTCGCAACCAGCCTGGCGCAAAGCCTCTACAGCCTTCAATGAGCTACCACCAGTAGAAATCAAGTCTTCAACAACAACAACCTTCATACCAGGCTTCACTTCGCCTTCGATGAGGTTTGCCATACCATGATCCTTTGGTTTCGAACGTACATAAGAGAAAGGAAGACCGAGAGCGTCGGCAACCAATGCACCCTGAGCGATAGCGCCAGTAGCAACACCTGCCACAGCCTCTGCCTCGCTAAAGTTCTCGAGCACAGCGTGTACGAGCTCAAGCTTAACGAAAGTTCTAAGCTCTGGATAAGCCAATGTCTTGCGGTTGTCGCAATAGAAAGGAGATTTCCATCCACTTGCCCATGTGAAAGGGTCGTTTGGTTGAAGCTTAATGGCCTTTACCTTCAAAAGGCGTGATGCAAAGTCTTTTTTCAAGTTGTTCATAGTGATATTATCTTTAGTTCTTTTGTTTATCAATATGTTGGCATTATTGCCAATCTGTTTGCAAAGGTAATGCAAACGAGTGGAATGACAAAGAAATACGAAGTTTTCTTTTCATTCCCGAGTGCAGCAAACAAAAAAAGGCAAGCAATCCTTGTTGGACTGCTTGCCTCCGATTCACCTATGTCTAACTGTGACTAACCAATTTAACCAAATATCCAATCATGAACAGATTAGCCAATCTCAATCTGACGCAAGGCTTTCTTCTCTTCTTCCTTAGTCTTCTTAGGCATTGTGATGGCGAGAACACCATTCTCAACAGCTGCTGTTACATGGTCTTTCTCAACATCATCAGGAAGAACATATACTTGCTGATAGTTAGAATATGAGAACTCGCGACGCAAATAGTGCTCTTTCTTGTCCTCATTCTTGTGTTCCATCTTGTTTTCTATAGTTACTTCCAAGTTGCCCTCGTTGTTGATGCAAACTCTGCAATATTCTTTCTTGATACCAGGAACAGCCAACTCCATAACGTATGCCTTAGCATCTTCCTTTACGTTAACTGCTGGCGCTGTAGCTTTCATCTTAGGCATCCAATCGTTGTTGAAGAAATCATCGAACATTGTTGGGAACCAATTGTTTGAACTCATTACTGGTAACATAATAACCTCCTATTTTAAATTTGTTGTTTTTTTAAATGTTATTCGTAACCCTCCACCCTCGTTCTCGGGGGCTTCCGATTACACCTAAGTATAGGCAATATGCGTGCCCATTGGCATATTCCTCATGCCATGATGCCATTGTGTCCAAAATCGTCAGCAATGATTAATTTATTTAAACTTTGCTGTCAGTTTGGCATCTGATTTCTCTCCTTATTATATAAATAGGTGTAATTACTAAAGTTTCGGATTTAATTCCAAACGGGCTGAAAGCCCAACAAGCGCATAGCCCAGGGCAAGCGAAGCGACACCCTGGGTCAAAGCACATCCGTTAGTGACGCCCTGTAAGGGCATAAGCATTAATCCTTATGTAGATTTTGTTCAATAACTGTGCCATATTTATTACGCTTTTGCCCTTAACAGGGCGTCAATACTATGGCAATTCGTAACCCAGGGCGATGCCCTGGGCTATGCGCTTGTTGGGCTTTCAGCCCGTCCCTGCCTAAATCCGAAACTTTAGTGTAATTATAGCTAAGTATTAGCGACATGTTTGACAAAAAGGTATGTCTCGTTGAAGAAAAGTGGCTTTTTATTTTGTAGTTTTATTTATTTTGCATAATTTTGCAGCATAAACAATAAAATAACAACCTTAAAGCAATTAGCTTATGAATAAGAAAAGACTAGTAAGCATGTTGTTTGTATCTACATTGGCTTTCGGAAGCATGTCTGCCCAAACAAGTATGGTAGCATACGGCGAAGATGGCAAATATTGGACATTCGACATCAACAAGGTCGAGAAGGTGACGTTTGAAAACAAGTCGTTAGTTTTTTATACTACTCAGCGCAACGCTATCGACTTGACTCAAATTCAGAGCATCAAGTTCGTCGACCTGGCAACAGCCATCAAACCTCAAGTGTCTACACTCGGTGGCAACCTCTCTCTCCTACGCCGTGGCAACATTGTTAGCGTAAAAGGATGGGACAGCAGCAAGACTGCTACTGTGGCTATCTATAGCGCAAACGGTCAGATTGTTGACCAGCGCAAGGGATGGAATGGTGCAGACATCGACTTGAGCAACCTCGGTCGTGGAGTGTACATTCTTAAAGTAAACAACAAAACATTAAAATTGACATTATAATATTATGAAGAAGTTTTTTACACTTATACTTTGTGCAGTAGCTTGTCTTTCAGTATATGCACAGAATACAGACCTTAACCGTTTGGTCATCCGCGATAAGGGTGGATATACTCATCCATACGCTATCAACAACCTCGATAGCATGTTCTTCTATCAAATCGATGGTCGTGTGGCTGCCGATGTTGAAGTCAAGGGTGTTTCACTCAAGGCTGCTGGGTGTCCTGCTGATACTATCACTCTCGCTGTTACTCGTTCTGAGAGTTGTAAGTCTTTTAAGATTACATGTGTTAAGAAATCTGTCGCCGACGTTATAACAAACGGTGCTATTTGCGCAGGATATTTTGATCAGATTGAGTCTAATGTTTATAATCAGAATTTTACTAATGCTAAAATGACAGGCTTCGATTTCCAATTGCTTCCAAATACAGAGTACGCTATCGTTACTTTGGGCTACGACGAAATTGGTACAGCTTGCGAAATGGCAAAGGCTTACTTCACAACTCCTGGTGTTCCTGTTCAGGGTAACCCAGAGGTGAAGTGGAAAGTTGCCGATGTTCAACCATTCTCTTTTAGCGTTACCTTTAAGCCAAACAGCGATGTAGGTGGTTATGCTGTAACTGCTTTTGGTAAGGGAGAAGCTGAGAAGCAATTCCAGCAGTTTGGTCCTATGATGAATTTGGCAAGCATTGGCGAAATGGTTAAGATGTGGGGTTATAAGGGTGAAGCAGGTAAAGATACTACATTCACTTGGAAAGATTATACTCCTAACACAGAATACGAAATCTATGTTCAGCCTTGGGATAAGAATGGTACTCTGACCGACTATTTCATGATTCCTGTAACAACAGCTAAACTTGGTGGTGAAGGTGTTGCTGAGTCTACTATCGCATTTGGAGGTTATAAGAAGGATACCGAAAAGAATCAATGGTATCAGGAGGTTACAATTACACAAAACGACCAGTGCGCAGGTCATGTTGTAAATCTTTATACCGAGGAGGATTGGAGTAAAGGTGAAGATGCTGTTAGACAATCTATGATTGATGATAAAGCCTTGCAATACTTTTATTTTAAGTATGGAAATGAGACTACAGGTCTTTATGCAGAACCAGAAACTACATACTATGTAGCTGTATTGTCAAAGAATGCTAACAACGAGTGGGGTCCATTGGTATCTAAGAAGTTCACCACTCCTAAGGTTTCTGACGAGCTTAGCAAGCGTCACAACATGAAGGCTGCTACTCGCGTAGTAGAAAACAAGGTTGCTAAATCTGCAAATGGTCCTGTATTCACTTTGGACGACCTTAAGAAGTTTATGACTGTTAAGGGTGGACTTAAACTTACAGGCAAATAAATCTCATCGGAGATTATCTCCTGAATAATTCAGCAATACAAACATATATTTAGGGCTAAGAATTTCATTCGGAATTCTTAGCCCTTTTTCTGTGTACGCTCGGCAAAGATACAAGCTTTGTTGTTTATTAATCGCTATCATACAAATAAGAAAAGCTTTTGTAGGCATTATGCCTACAAAAGCTTTCTTGGTATTTGTAGTGGCTTTTCTTAATAAATGCAAGAAAAGCCAATTGTCTTGAATCAGAACGAATGATTATAGATGTAGCGTATTGTAAGATGCTTTACTTCAATGTGTTATATACCTTCATTCGATACAGAAACTATCTTTATGCACGTTTTTTCTTTCTATCAAATTTATCTTTGCTTACTATCAAATGTGTTTTTGCTTTCTATCAAATGTAAATATGATTGCAGTCAAATTCGTTATCGTGGATAGTGATTAATATTTCCTTAGCCATAGAACAATACTGCGTTAAATTAATATTTAATCGTCTGTAAATCAATAACTTATATTAAGAAATGCTTATGAAAACTTAAC
>ENA-UEQM01000138-UEQM01000138.1-human-gut-metagenome-genome-assembly--contig:-NODE-138-length-50729-cov-11.851003_pt1 | contig 50729 bp, 41 predicted proteins | sample MGYA00242948_ERZ507948 | MGnify/ENA primary metagenome ERZ507948 (study PRJEB26167, sample SAMN06115440) | human gut metagenome | host: Homo sapiens | place: China:Hubei | collected 2015-07-28... | reverse complement strand
TTCGGTTTCGAGCTTTTTGCTACGCAAAAATCTCAAAACCGGGGGTATTAATAGTGGGTTGTGTCGGGTCTATAAACGGTTTACCGCACCGGCATGTTGCCGGTCGGGGTCAAGGGGCGAAGCGCCCTTGCCACCGGAGGTAACTTGTGCGCTACTGCGCCCAGCTACCGGAGCCTGATTGCAAATCAGGCCGCGTAGCGCACAAGGTCTGGAGGCCGTAAGGCCGCAAGACCCGCCTGCCGCGAAAGCGGCATGGCTTCCCGATGACCCGGATTTTTGACAGACAACAGCGAAAGGAACAACGATATGCGTATTTTCTCTACCCATCTGTTAGGCGGGCTGATGCTCGCCGCGACGCTCGCCGCCGCGGCGGCGGAACCGGTTCCATTGAAGGCGCAGGGCGACAATTTCGTCGATCCCGCCGGCAAGCCCGTGAAACTCTGGGGCGTCAACCTCGTCGCGTTCTACCCGGACCGCCCGACGGCGGCGGCGACCGCGAAAAACCTCGCGTCGCTCGGCATCAACTGCGCCCGCCCCCACCACATGCTGCGTCCTTCCGGCGACTGGAATCCCGGCATGGCCAGCGGCGCGCTGATGGATTACCGCAGCGATTCGATGACGCCCGACCCGGAAGCGTGGGACCGGTTCTTTTTCCTGACGAACGAACTGCGCAAAAACGGCATTTACCTGCTGCTTTCCGTCGGCGACACCCGCCATTACCGCCCGGACGACGTGAAGGTGCTCGACGGCGGCGAAGCGGACAACCTCGCGTGGCGGAAATCCGTCGAGGAGATGAACCGGCGCCACTGGAAAGAGGCGATCGACGCCCGCAAAATGATGCCGCTCTTCGACGAACGCGCCGCCCGCGTGGTCGAAAACTACGCCCGGCGGCTGCTCACCGCGGTCAATCCCTATTCCGGCCGCAAATTCGCCGACGATCCGCAACTGCTGACCGTCGAACTCCTGAATGAATTTGCGCTCGACTATGTGGTGATCTGCAACAACCGCCTGCCGGAGTACCAGCACCGTGAACTCACCGCCCAATGGGAGGCCTACCTGAAAAAACACGGTGCGGCCCCCTGCGACTTCTACACAGTCAAAGCGCCGGAACAGGTCAGGCTGCGCGCCGATTTCATGCGCGAAACCCAGACCCGCTATTTCCGGCGGCTGGAAAAGGTGATCCGCGAGTGCGGCTACCGCGGCTCCATCCTCTTTTCCAACCTGTGGGAAGGCGAACCCGCCGCCCGCCTCAACGCCGAACTCAACGGCTCCATCGAGGATCACTGTTACGCCGACCCGCGCGTCTACCTCGATCCGAAGGATTTCGTCCACCAGAAAACCCTCACCAAAGTCGCCGGCAAGCCCTATATCCTCGGCGAATTCAACCACAGCGAGGGAGGCCGCGACCTCGACGACCAGAAGCGGAAACGCGCGATGCTGCCGCTGGCCGCCGCCGCCAACGCCGCGTTTCAGGAGTGGTCCGGCATCGTCTGGTTCGCCTGGTGTCACGGCGGCGGCGCGGTCGGCACCGACGGCTGGGCCAGACGCGAGGGGCGCGTCTCCTCGCTCGGCAACCTCGTCGAGGACGGCATGACCCTCGACCACCTGCGCACCGCCGGGCTGCTGTTCAAAAACGGCATGGTCCGCCCCAGTGCTTCCCCCGTCCGCCGGCACCTCGACGACATCCCGCCGGTCCGCGACTATCACGGGCTGATGCGCGGCCGGACCGGCTACAAACCCGGCTGGCAGAGCATCCACGCCATCCATAAGGTATTCGGCAAACCAACTCCCGCCGCCGACGCCGCCGCGATGAACAGGATTTCAACGGAAAATCCGCCGGAGCCGCTCGTCTCCGACACCGGCGAAATCATCCGGGATTTGAAGCGGCGTCAACTGCTGGTGAAAACACCGTTCGCCAACGGTTTCGGCGGCGAATCCGGCGAATCCGGCTCCGTCGCGCTGCCGGTGCTCGGTTACCGGGGCCAGCCCGGTTTCGTGACCTTCCTGCTGGTCAGCGCCGACGGCCGCAGCCTCACGCAAAGCGAATCGCTGCTGCTGAGCCGCACCACCCTCGACGCGCAGGGCAAGGAGGCTGACGACGGCGTTTTCACCCTGACCGGCCTCTCCGGCGACTTCTGGACGGGACGGATCACCCGTCCCCGCGAAGCCGCCGGCAAAACCGTGACGCTCCGCCGCAGCAATGGAATCTGGGAACTGCCGGCAGCCGGCTGGCATGAAATCGAACTTACCGCAACCGACTGAAAGAAACCGCGGCCGTAAAAAAGCAGCGACGCAACCTTGGAGTGCGGAGATTCATCTCCGCTTTCTAAAGACGCTTCGCGTCAGGGAATTATGCCTCCGGCTTTTTCATGCTCAGACAGGCCGGTTCCGCAGCGCTTGCCGAAACGGCGGTCGACGGCACGATCTGGCCCGGCACGAAATCCCGGTGTTCCGCAATCGGGCAGAACATCGAAGGATCACTGCTCTCCGCCAGACAGAACTTCGTGATTTCGATCTTATGCTCCCGGCAGAACGCGGAAAGGCGGTCCACCTTCTCCCGCGAAGCGAGGTCGGTGGCGATGATCACCTTGTCGAACGGAGTTTTCCGGTAAATTTCCTCCAAATCCTGAACGCCGCCCATCACCTTGACGCCGTAGACGTAGAAGCCCTGCAAGGCCGGATCGTCGTCGAGCATTCCGACCAGCTCCTCCGGCCGCTCTCCCCACGCATGGCTGAACAGATAACCGATGTAGAGCCGGCAGTTCAGCCCTCCGCCGTACACCAGCGTTTTCAGCACCCGGTCCACCGGCTGGTATTGCAGATAGAGCTTCCGGAACAGGAAGTTCTCCGCATAATTCAGCATGAAACGCTCCAGCTCGACCAGTACGATATTGAACAGCACGAACAGCATCGCCCCGCTGACGAACCGGGTGTGATTCGTGCCGTAATCATTCACCAGATAAGGGAATTTGAACACGTACAACAACAGAATCGACACCACCGATCCCATCCCCAGCATGATCGCCAGATGCCAGTAGTTGTACAATCCGGCCCGCAGCCAGTAGACCCGGTAGGTCTTGGAGCAGCACAGTGTCACCGCCACCGGCACGAAGAAAAACAAAAACAACTGGAACGTCGGCAGCGTCCGGGTCATGAAAAAGCAACTGACCAGCGCCGAACAGGTCACGATCAGAAAGTCGATGAACGGATGCGTCATCGTCATCAGCACCCCCCGGTGCGGCTTCGACAAACCGCGCTTGATCAGCTCCGCCGAGTCGTAAAGCTCCACCACCGCCAGGCGACGCACGCAGATCACCACCGCCACGAGCAGGATCATATACGCGATCGCCGGAGCCGAATCCCGCAGCAGCAGGAACGCCAGCGCCACCGCGGAAAAGAGGCAGGCCAGCAGATACATCATCAGCGCCGCCGTGGTCTGCTTGCGGGTCTGCCGCAGCAGCCGGTGGTGCAGGTGATCCTGGTCGCCGTCCATGATGCCGCCCGCCTCCGGATTCAGCAGCTTGCGCGTACTGCGCCGCCAGATCGCCAGACAGACGTCGAAAAGCGGCACGCCGACCGCCAGCAGCGGCAGCAAAAGCGAGGTGAACGTCACCACCCGGTCAATGGTGGAAAGCCCGATCACCGCGAAAATCAGCCCGATGAACGTGCTCCCGGTATCGCCGAGAAAAATTCTGGCCGGATGAAAATTGTACCGCAGAAAACCGAGGCAGGCCCCGGCCATGATCAACATGCAGACCGCTCCGGCCGGATTCCCGCCGCCGATCAGGAACCAGATCGCCATGCAACAGGATGAAACAATAGCCAAACCGGCGGCCAGCCCGTCCAGCCCATCGATCAGGTTGAAGGCGTTGATGATCCCGATCACCCACACCGCGCACAGAATCAATGACACGAACCACGGCAGCTCGATCCCGCAGACCACGTAACGCAATTCATCCCCGCTGAACCAGATGATTCCGGCCACCAGAATCTGCACCAGCAGCTTGACCATCGATTTCAGCTCAAACCGGTCATCCAGCATTCCCAGAATGCCCAGCACCGTTGCCGGAACCGCCAGACGCGCGAACAGCTTCATGCCGCCTTCAGCCAGTTTACTGTCCAGCGCGAAAAAGAACAAAGTGATGAAAAACGCCAGAATCACCGCAATCCCGCCGCCGCGCGGGATGGGTTTGGCATGGATATGGCGGCCGCCCGGTTTATCGATGTAGCCGAGTTTCGGCAGCAGCCGGATACAGATGCCGGTAAATACCAGCGACAGGAACAGCGCCATCACCGGAAAAATGAACAATCCGGCATAATGTTCAAAAAAACTCAGCATAATTTCTTATTATTCCGGGAAACGGCGGCATTTATGAAAAACCACCTCCCGGCTGACGGCGAAACCGTCCCTTCCCCTAAACGTTTCGTTTCAGCGTTATGATTTGCAGACGCGTTACAATATATTGCCATTCGCGGCTCAAGTCAAGTTGAATCGTTCCTCGCCCTGCCGTATTGCGCTTTTTTCTCCGCCCCCATCCCGGCCCACCGGTTGCAAAAGTCCGTTCGGGTGTTATATTAAACGGATATCGAATTTGTATTTCAACGGCTATTGCAAACACTTTGAGGTATCATTTTGGCACAGACAGAGAAGCTCATCACTCCCGCTTACATCTTCGACTTCCTCAAGCGGAAGCGGCACCGGATCCTCTTTACGGCAATCATCAGTTTCTGCGTACTGTTCCTGATCTGTCTGCTGGCATTGTTATTGTTGCCCTCCGACCGGGTCTTTTCCCAGAAAATCCGCATTCAGCTCAACAGTACCAACAACGGCAGCACCATCACCTATCCGAGCGGCAAGACCTTCAACCAGCTCGATATCATCAGTCCGGCAGTGCTCAAGCAGGTCTATACCGACCAGAACCTCGCCTCGGTCATTCCGTTCGACAAGTTCCAGAATCTGTTCTCCATCGTCAGCTATTCCCGGAAACTGGCGCTGCTGGATGCCGACTTCGACCAGAAGTTGGCCAAACGCAACCTCTCCGTCGTCGATCTCAACCGGCTGGAAGCCTCTTATAATAAGAAATTGGCGGCACTGGACAAATCGACTTACCGGATCAATATGGAGCCGAGCATCCACCTGACCAATGAGAAATCCGTCCAGATTCTCGCCGCCATCCCGCAGACCTGGATGACCCTGTACCGGAAGATGGAAGGCGACAAGCTCCCGCAGACCGACTTCGACACCAATTTTGAAAAGAAACTGCGCACCGAACTTCAGACCAGCCGCCTGATCGCGCTCGACCGCGCCACCTACTACAACGATCAGCTGCTGAAGCTGTGCGGCACCCTGCAGCCGCTGCTGGAAAACCGCAACATCAGCCTCGCCTCCGGCGAATATCTCAGCGATCTGGTCGAATCGCTGCAGTGCATCCGCAAATATCAGCTTGACCTGCTGCGCCAGATGATACTGACCAGCAGCAATCTGCGCAGCGATCTCGACCTCTACTTCATCAAGAGCCAGATTCAATATCTGGAGCAGGAGCTTACTTCGCGCCGGGCGCAATACGATAGCATCGGCAAATCGCTTTCCATTGTGCAGGCGCCTTCCCGGAGCGCAGCCGCGGCCAAAGCGGACGGAGGCCCCCAGCAGATCAGCCTCGATTCGACCGTCTTCACTCAGATTGCCGATCTGGTGCGCAGCGACGCCAGCAACGAGACCCGCCGGAAGCTGGCCGACCTGAATGTAACCATCGGTCAGGATATCGCCCGCCTTCAGGCCCGGCTGCAGTATTACCAGCAGATGCTCAGCGATCTGGAACGCTCCAAGAACACCGCGGGTAATGTCGAGCTGTTCAATCAGGAGTTTGTGAAGATGGTGAACAACCTGATCGCCACCAGCGCCAAGATCAGCAGCTTCAAGCAGCTGCTCACCAGGGACTATCTCTCCAATCTTGAGTTCTACAGCCCGACCAGCCAGGTTTCGCTGCTGAAGGCCCGTCTGGTCTCCCCGCTGAAGCTGATCGTATTCACATTCGGAATCTGGGTTCTCTTCAACCTGCTTCTGATCGCGATCGATTTCGCCCGCGATTTCTACACGGGCCGCGACGACAACTCCCCGCAGGAAGCATAACCCTCAATCAACGGCTCCAGAGGGCGGCGAAACAAAACATCATGAAACGCCAGTCAGGCTCCGTTCAACGCTCTGCGGGCGGCAGGTTGGCATGCAAATCCTCTTTCCCCCGCCAACCGACCGTGCCCCCGTACTGCACCGCCCCTACCCCGGCGGCGGCGCCTTGCCGGACGCAGGGGGTGCGGGGGACGGCGGACACGCCCCCCGCATACCGCCGTTCGAGGCCGTTCACCCTCATTGAGCTGCTCGTGGTCGTGGCGATCATCGCGGTTCTGGCGGGGATGCTGCTGCCCGCGCTGAACCAGGCCCGCGAAAAGGCGAAAGGGCTCAAATGCCTCGGCAACCTGAAACAGATCGGCACCGCAAACCAACTGTACGCCGACGATCACGACGACCTTTTCGTGCCCTACACCACCAGTACCGGGATGGCGGGCGCCGGGGACTACTGGCTGGGCGAGAAACTCGACTCCGAATACTTCGACCTGACGACCAGCCCGCTGCTCGGCCCTTATTACGGCAACGCGAAATACCTGACCGTCTGTCCGGGGGCGGTTCTCGAAGGCGATCCAACCCATGTGAAAGGGGGCGGCTACGGCTACAACGGCAAGTGGCTCGGACGCCACGGCAGCAGTTCCTCGCCGCCGGTCACGTTCAAGCGTTCCACGATGCGGGCGGTTTCGACGACCGCCGCCTTTGCGGACTGCGCCAACCACGGCAGGACCAACACCAAGCCGCTGGCTTATTCGCCCTACCTCGACCCCAAAGTGCATCCGGACGGGGACCGCACCAGATACGGTTCCACCCACTTCCGTCACGGCGGGATGGCCGGTATTGCGTGGCTGGACGGGCACAGTTCTTCCGAACCGGTCGGCAGCCTGAATCCGGAACCCGGCAAATCGGATAAAATCGGCTGGCTCGGCGCCGAGGACGAGGACTTCTACAACCCGATGCGGCGCAGCGACCGGATCGATCCGGCGGATTGAGCGTTTTTTCCGGTATTTTCCCCTTGCAAAACCGTGTTTCGGTACTATCTTATCAGTTTTCAAGGACCACAGCAGGTGAATCATGGTGAAATTCCGTGGCTGTCGCGCAACCGTATAGTCGGATCCCGCGCTGAGGTCGAATTTTCAACTGATTCCGGCGCAAAGCGAACGCCGGGATTCCAAATTGTGCGCGTAACACAAGAAGGAAAAAACCATGCAGAAAAAAATCTCACTCGAACGCCGCCTCCCCATTCACCGACGAACCGTCCATTTTACCCTCATTGAGCTGCTCGTGGTGATCGCCATCATCGCGATCTTAGCCGGGATGCTGCTCCCGGCGCTGAATCAGGCCAGAGAAAAAGGACGTGCCATTACTTGTGCAGCCAATCTCAAACAGCTCGGAGCCGCCAATCAGCTTTATGCTGGTAATTGTGACGGTTTCTTTGCTCCTTACGCAGCTTATTCCGGTCGTGCCTCCCGTCCCAATGTCTATTCGCTCTGGTGGGGAGGTACGGAAGATAAGGGAGATACCATCAAATTCAACGAGGACGGTTATCTTTCTGCATATCTCAGCAACAGCCGCAAAGTATTGCTTTGCCAGACAGGTTTGCCATATGTGGATATGACTCCCTCCGGAACTGGAGGAAGTTACGGCTACAATGCCAATGGAGTGGGAGGCATTGGTTATCAGTTGCTTTCCGGTGGAAAGAGTACAACTCCGACTGACAAATATGGTCTGTCCGTCAAAGACACGCAGATAAAAAAACCTTCCCAATTAATCATGTTCGGAGATACGGTCAATGCAGGCGGCATGGGAACCGTCAGCGAACTGAAAGCCATCGATCGCATTTACGGCCCGGACTCTTACTCCTATATCCATTTCCGTCATTCCGGGCAGGCCAATATCGCCTGGGTTGACGGACACGTATCATCCGAACGCTGTTCTTTCGCTCAAACCGGCGGAAAATACAATATAGCCTTACTCGGCAATATTGACGTCGGCAATATTTATCCACCGGGCAGTTCCCTGAATGCGGACCATACTTATTATGATACCTACGGTCGTGCTAATCCGTTTGAATAAGAGGCATTGCTCATTATGAAAAAATCACTGCTTCTTTTACTCATCCTTCTCGCAGTTGCTTCCTGCATTTTTGCAAACAGTTGCCGCTCGCAGCCTCCGCCAAGCCGTCAACGGGAAAATCTGGAACTCACCGAATATGCAAAAGAAGTTGAATTTGCCCAAAAGGCAGTCGTATTGGTTCCCGGACAACTTAATAAGTTTTCCCGCCTTTGGCAAAGTCGCGGAGATGTGTACCAAAGTGCAGTGCAACTGCTGAAAGAACATCCGGTAAAATCTCCACAAGCTGTTTGCGCCTATCGTTTTGCCTCCAATCCAAAACTAATATCCGTAGTACTTGAAGACTCAGGGACTCCGCCATTGGCAGTCACTGTATGGAACGGCGGATCGCAATTGCTCATTACCGACGTCAACCTTGCGGAGATGGAGAAACAATGAGAACAGTCATTGCCAGACGCGGCCTGATGGGGTTTCCGTCGGAGCCGCAGGAAAATCCGCAGGCGGTGTGGGCGGAGGCGCTCACCGATGACGACGGCGGGCGGCGGACTCTTTATCTGCACATTCCGTTCTGCCGGAGCCGGTGCAGTTTCTGCCCGTTTTACTTCGGTCCCGCGACTGATTCCGAACGGGCCGGCTACGTGCGGCTGCTCGCGAAAGAGCTGAACGACTGGGCGGAACGGCTTCCGCTGCATCCGATCAACGCGGTCTACTTCGGCGGCGGCACGCCGAGCGATCTGGCCCCGCAGGAGATGGAGCTGCTGCTCGGCATCCTGCGGAGCCGCTATCCGCTCGCGAACGACTGCGAAATCACCCTTGAAAGCCGGTTGAACGGCCTCACCGACCGGAAAATCGACGCGGCCATCGCGAACGGCGTGAACCGTTTCTCACTCGGCGTGCAGACCTTCGACACGGAACTGCGCCGCAGGCTCGGACGGGTTTCGGACCGCGAGACGGTATTGGAGACGCTCGGACGGCTGAACGCCCGGAATCAGGCTTCCGTCGCGGTCGACCTGCTCTACGGGCTGCCCGGCCAGACGCCGGAATTGTTGCTGGCCGATCTCGAAACCCTGCTCCAATCGGGTGTTTCCGGCCTCTCTTTCTACCGGCTGAACGTGCGGCCGACGTCGAAGCTGGCCGATCAGCTCACGGCGGGAACCATGCCGCCGGTTCCGCTGGAGGAGGAGATTTACCGGCTCTATGAGCTGGCCGAAGAGCGGCTGAACGCGGTGGGGGCGAAACGGCTCAGTTTCAAGCATTTCTCCTTCGATCCGCGCGAACGCAACCTCTCCAACGAGACTTCGGCGTGGAAAGTGCCCTGCCTGCCCTTCGGCCTGAATGCGGGAGGACGGCTCGGCGCATACCAGTTCAAGCAGACCGGAGACCCGGAGTCGTACCGCTCCCGGGTCGAAGCCGGAGAAAAACCGTTGGAGCGGGCCGGAAAGCTGCCGCCGGATCATCCGGTCACATTCCGGCTGGCAGGACAGTTGAACAGTCGCATGACGGTCGATCCGGGTTTCACCGCCGCGGCTGCGCCGCCGGAACTCGCCAAAGCGGTCCGCCGGGTGCTGTGCGAACAGCTCTCCGAGCTGGAACGCGAAGGATTGACCGCCGCCACAGCTTACGGCAGTTGGCAACTGACCCGAATGGGCCGGTTCCGCTGTTACCCGGTCGGCAGCCGCCTGATGGAAGCCGTCGCCAAATGTTGGGAGAAAGAATCGGAATGAAAATTCTGTTTTATTTGTTGACATCATTATTGTTCGCATTGCCCGCGCTCCACGCCGTCGAGCCGGGTGTCGTGTCGGAGACGGCGGCGGCCATCCGCTACCGCCAGCCGGACGGCCTCGAAGTCACCCTGCCGAAACATCCGAAGCGGGTGGTGATCGGCTACGGTTCGCTGGTGCCGGTCTGGTATTGCGCCGGAGGGACAGCGGCCGCAATTCCGGACATCCACTCCAAAACCGCCCTGCCCCCGGAGGCCCGCGACCTCCCCTCCGTCGGTTTCTTCAGTTCGCTGAACACCGAAAAGATCCTTGAGCTCAAGCCGGACCTGGTCGTGCTGATGGGCAAGATCGGCAGCCACGTGCGGCTGCGCGAACTGCTTGCGACGATGAAGATTCCGGCCTTCACGGTCAAGTACGACAACTACCGCGACTTCGAGGCATTGCTCGACCTTTTCTGCCGGTTGAACAATACCGATCCCGAACGGTGTGAAGCCGCCCGCACGGTCACGGAAGGAGTGAACCGGGTCATCGCCCGGACCAGAGGGCTTCCGGCCCCCCGTTTCACCACCGTATTCGCGCAGGCTTCCGGCTTCCGCGTGGAAACCGACCTTGCCAACACCAGCTGCATGCTGTCGATGCTCGGCGGAAAAAACACCGTGCCGCCCTCCGACGGACTGCGCACCGGTTTCAGCATCGAACAATTGCTGCTCGACAACCCCGATGTGATCTTCGTGGTAATGATGGGCAACGCCAAAGCATTGGAGGAAAAGTTCCGCAAGGAGATCATGGGACAGAAGGCGTGGCAAAAACTGCGCGCCCACGAGACCGGCCGGGTACATTTTCTACCCTCCGACCTCTATCTCTATCTGGCGGGGCCGCGCTTCCCGGAGGCGTTCCTCCATCTCGCGCAGCTGCTCTACCCCGGCAGGGAGTTCGCCAGATGAAACGATATGCCGGATTCCGCCTGGCGGCGATTCTGCTGCTGTTGATTTCCGCGCCGTTCTGCGGCGCGGCGGAGCCCGGTATTGTTTCGGAGGATGAAAGTTCCCTGACGTTCCGCCAGAATGACGGCACAGAAGTAATATTGCCCAAGCGTCCCGGCTCTACCGTGATCTGCTACAGTTCGCTGGTGCAGGTCTGGTATGCGGCGGGGGGAACCGCCGTTGCGATTCCGGCGGTCCCGACGCGGGACACCCTGCCCGAGGCCGCCCGCGGCCTGCCGCAGCTCGGCACGCACAACACCATGAGCGCCGAAAAAATCATGATGCACCGTCCCGATCTCGTGCTGCTGAACGACAAGCTGCCCGGCCACCGTCAGTTGCGCCGGACGCTGGCAGAGCTGAATATTCCGGCGGCCTGCATCGACTACCGCAACTACCGGGATTTCCGGGAGATTTTTGAATTGTTCCGCCGCCTGAACGGCTCCGGCGCCAGCGCCGACGCGATCACCGGCAAGGTGGATGCGCTGTGCATGCAGGCCCGGAAGCTCCCCTCCCCGGCATTTGCGTCGATCTACATCGGCGTCGGCATCCGCGCCGAAACCGACCGCGCCAACGCGGCCTGCATGGCGGCGCTGCTCGGCGGCAGGAACATCGTGCCGCCCGGCAGATCGTCGCGCGGGCCGTTCAGCTATGAACAACTGCTGCTGCGCGATCCCGACGTGATCTTTCTGGTGACCACCGGAAACGTCGCCGGGGCGCGCGAGGTATTCCGAAAGGAGTTCGAGGCGCGGCCGGAGTGGAAATCGCTGCGGGCGGTGAAAAACAACCGGGTCCACTTCCTGCCGCCGGATCTGTTCCTCTATTTGCCCGGAAGCCGTTTCCCGGAGGCGTTCCGGCATCTTGCGAAACTGCTTTATCCCGATCAGGAGTTTATCGAATGAGTTTCAAAACCTTTTCCCGTTCCCACGCGGGACGGATTTCCATCAATTTCGCGCTGCTGGCGCTGCTCTGTCTTGCGGTGCTGGTCAGTCTGCGCTTCGGGTCGCTGCGGCTCGGTTTCGGGCAGATCCTCGAAACGCTGTGGCGCCGTTCGGGGGATATCCCCTACCAGATCATCTTCAACATCCGGCTGCCGCGCATCCTCCTGGGAGCGCTGGTCGGCGGCAGCCTTGCCGTTTCCGGCGCGATCCTGCAGGGGGTGATGCGCAACCCGCTGGCCGCGCCCGGCATCATCGGCGTATCGGCGGGCGGCGGGCTGGCGGGCATCCTGGTGATGCTGGCGCTGCCGCAATTCGGACATCTGCTGGTGCCGGCGGCCTTCGCCGGCGCGCTGGCCACGGCGGTGCTGGTGTATCTGCTCGCGTGGAAGCGCGGCGTGAACCCGGTCCGACTGATCCTCTCCGGCGTCGCGGTGGCCGGGATGCTCGGCGCATTCAGCAGCACCATTCTGCTGCTGAACGCCGACAAGGCGGGCGGCGTGCTGGATTTCTCGATCGGCACTTTGTCCGCCCGGAGCTGGCCGCAGATCGAACAGGTCTGGCTCTACATGGCCGCCGGATTCGCCGCCGCGATGCTGATGTCCAACAAGCTCAACATCCTCGCGCTCGGCGACGAAGTCGCGACCGGGCTCGGAATGCGGGTGGAACGCACCCGGCTGCTGCTGCTGGCGACCGCCGCGCTGCTGGCGGCGGCTTCGGTCAGCGTCGCGGGGCTGCTCGGCTTCGTCGGGCTGATCGCGCCGCACATCGTGCGCATCCTGATCGGTTCAGACAACCGCTATCTGCTGCCCGGCGCCGCCTTGTTCGGCGCGCTGATGGTCGTCGCATGCGACACCGTCGGGCGCATGGCGATGGACCCGTCGGAGCTGCCGGTCGGAGTCATCATGTCGCTGCTGGGGCCGCCGTTTTTCCTGTGGCTGCTGAGGAGGCACAACTATGAAGCTTGAAGTACAGGAGCTCCGCGCCGGGTACGGCGCCAAGCTGGTGCTCGACGGCGTCGGGCTTACCGTCCCCGAAGGGAGCATCGTCACGCTGCTCGGTCCCAACGGCTGCGGTAAATCCACCCTGCTCAAGGTGATCGGGCGGCTGCTGAAGCCGAAATCCGGCAATGTGCTGCTCGACGGCAAGGCGGTCCACGCCTGCGACACCGCCGCGCTGGCGCGCCGGATGGCGATCCTGCCGCAGCTGCACCACGCCTCCGGTGAAATCACAGTCAATGAACTGGTCGGTTTCGGGCGCTTCCCGCACCGCACCGGGCTTGGCGTGATGAATGCGCACGACCGCGAGGTAGTCGCCGAGGTGCTCCGGATGACCCGGCTGACCGAACTGCGGAACCGCCGCATCGCAACCCTCTCCGGCGGCGAGCGGCAGCGGGCGTGGATCGCGATGACCCTCGCGCAGCAGCCGCAACTGCTGCTGCTCGACGAGCCGACCACTTTTCTCGACATCCGCTGCCAGTTCGAGATCATCGAGCTGGTGCGCGACCTGAACCGGCGGCTCGGACTGACCGTGCTGATGGTGCTGCACGACCTGAACCTCGCGGCGCGCTGTTCGGACCGGCTGGTCACCCTGAAGGACCGCAAGGTCCGCCATGCCGGAACGCCGCAGGAGATCCTCCGCCCGGAGATTCTCCGCGAAATCTTTGAAATCGAAGCCGAAATCACCACCGGGAAAGACGGCGTCCCGTACTTCATCCCGACCGGAACCGCCCGCAACCCACAGGAGGGCCGCCAATGAAAACCCTTGTCGTCTACTCCAGCCGCACCGGCAATACCGAAAAACTCGCCCGCGCGATCGCCGGTGCGCTCGGCCCCGATTGCACCCTGAGCCGCGCCGAAGACGCGCCGCCGCCGGAGAAATTCGACTTCATCGCCTTCGGCTTCGGTGTCTACCGGGGCTGGCCGGACGGGGAGCTGCGCAGCTACATGCTCCGCGCGAAGCCGCGGTACGCCGGGATCTTCCTGACGCTCGGCGCGTACCCGGATTCCGAACACGCGCAAGTCTGCCTTGCCCGCGCCGAGGGAATGCTTCCGGCCTCGAAGGTACTGGCCAAGCTCGCCTGCCACGGCGCCTACGCCCCCGACATGGTCGAACGCATGAAAGCCCGCCCGGCGGGAAGCGTCCACGGCTGGGATGAGGAGCGCGCCGTCCGGGTCGCCGCCGCCGCCGGACATCCCGACGCGGATGACCTCTCCCGCGCGCAACAATTATTCAAAGCGGCGCTCGCCAAAGCGGTTCCGCCGCCGGATGACGGCAAAAAGGCGCTGGTCGCCGCATGGTTCGGCACCGCTGTCGATGCCGCGCGCGAAGCGTATGACCTCGCCGAGTCGCAGCTTCCCGTCAAGCCGCTCCGCGCCTACACCTCGCGCTTCGTGCGCCGCAAGCTCGGTGGCGAAGTCCCGTCGCTGCCCGGCGCACTGCAACGGCTTTACCTCGACGGCGTACGCCATGTCAAAGTGCTGGCGGGGCTGCTCGCGGCGGGCGAGGAATACGAGCTGCTGCGCTCCGACCTCGAAGCGTTCCGCAATCCGCTGACCGGCTTCGATTCGCTGTCGGTCACCGCGCCGCCGTTGTCTACGCCGGAGCGGCTGCGCCGTTTCCTCGATGCGGTCACGGCGAAGCTGCCGGATGCTCCGGTGCTGTTCATGGGCCACGGCCACGCCGACGGCCGCAGCGATTTCCAGTACGATGCGGCAGCGGCGGAGCTGGCGAAGCACAATCCGGCCTGGCGTCTCGGCTGCGTCGAAGGGGGCCGTTCGCTCGACACGCTGCTGCCGGAGCTGAAAAAAGCCGGAGTGCGCCGGCTTGAATTGCGTCCCTTTCTGCTGGTCGCGGGCGACCACGCGGTGAACGACCTCGCCGGAGCGGAACCGGGTTCATGGAAGTCGCAGCTGGAAGCGGCGGGCATCGAATGTACCGTTGAACTGCGCGGGCTCGCCGCTTATCCCGCCGTCGCCCGGTATTTCGCGGAGGAAGTGGAACGTCTTGGGTAAGCACCGGAAAAAACGGCCTTTACGCCTGCTCGCAGCCGCAGCGGTTTCCGCCGCGGCCACGCTCGGCGCGGCCTCCTGCCTCAAGCCCGGCACGCTCGGAGCCAATTTGAATACGGTTCTGCACATCCTCGTCGAAGTCGGGGCGCTGACGCTGGCAGCGGCGGTGCTGGAAGCGCGGGGACTCCTGCGCCGGATCGGGATTGTTTTCGCGCCGCTGGTGCGGTTCAGCCGGCTGCCCGCCTCCGTCGCGGCGGCGATGACCGCGGCACTGGCGTCAGGTTCGGCCGCCGCGCTGATGCTCGCCGACGCCCGCGAAGAAGGGAAGCTCGGCCGACGCGACATGATCTACGGCGCGCTGGCCTGTTCGCCGGTGTCGATTTTCATGTTCAACCTGACGGTCATGTTCCCGGTGCTGGCGATCCTGAAAACGGCGGGGATGTGGTACTATCTCGCCAGCTATCTGTCGCTGGCGGCGATGCTGCTTTGCGTACTGTGCGCCGCCCGGGTGACCGCGCCGTGCCGGGGCGTCCCGCCGGAATACGCCGCCGCCGGAGCCGAAGTTGCCCCGTGGCCGCAGGCGTTCCGGCACGGTCTCGCGCGCACCGGCAGATTCCTGCTGCGGGTCACGCTGCTGACCATGCCGGTCCTGTTGTGGACGGCGGCGGCGGTGCAGCACGGCGTTTTCGACTTCACCGGCAAGCTGCCCGCCGGAGTGCGCGACTACCTGCCGCCCGCCGCGTGGACGGTCTTCGCCGCCCGTTTCGGCGGGATGCTCAGCGCGGCGGGCGCGGCGGCGGAATTGCTCAAACAGCAGCTTTTATCGACTCCGCAGCTGGTATTGGTGCTGTTGGCGGGTAATATTATCAATGGGGTCATCCGCACGCTGCGGCGGGGCATCCCGGTTTCGCTCGGCATCTATCCGGGTGCGGACGGGATGTTGATTGCAACGGTTTCGACTGCGCTGCGCGTGGGGATGACTCTGATTGCGCTGGGTATAACCATGGTGGTGATCCATTATGAATCCTGATATTCAACACGGCGGCGACCTCGCCGAACTCGCCCGCAGGGCGAACTGCGCCCCGGCGGAACTCGCCGATTTCAGCGTGAACCTGAATCCGGCGGGTCCGCCGCCGGGGGCGTTCGAGTGCTACTTCCGCAGCTTCGACGCGCTGAACCGCTACCCTGAACCGCACGCGGAGAGCCTGGTGCGGCTGATCGCGGCGAAACTCGACCGCCCCGCCGCCGAGGTGATCGCCGGAAACGGCTCGAATGAACTGCTCGGACTTGCGCCGGAGGCGTTCGCGCCGCCGCGGGCGCTGGTCGTGACGCCGGGCTATCTCGAATATGCGCGCGCCTGCGAAAAGGCGCACGTCCCGGCCGAGGAGCTGCGGCTCACCCGTGCCGACGGCTTCCGGCTTGATCCGGCACAACTGGCGGCGGCGGTTCGGCCGGGCGACCTGGTGCTGCTCGGCAATCCCAACAATCCGACCGGGCAGCTCACGCCGCGCGCCGGACTCCTGCCGGTGATCGAGGCGAATCCGCAGGCGCTGTTCCTGATCGACGAGGCGTTCATCGACTTCGTCCCCGAAACGGAATCGCTCGCGGCGGTGCGGCTGCCGAATCTGCTGGTCAGCCGTTCGCTGACCAAATTTTACGCACTGCCGGGGCTGCGGATGGGATTCCTGACCGGCCCCGCACCGCTGATCGCGAAGCTCCGCGCCCGGCAGGGGGTCTGGAGCACCGCGACACCCGCGATCGAGATGGCGAAGTTCCTGCTCGGATTGCCGCCGGAATGGGGCGAAAACTCCCGCCGCGAAACCGCGAAACTGCGCGAACGGTTCGCCGCTAAACTCGCCGCGCTTCCCGGAATTGCGGTCCATTTGTCGGACGCGAATTTCCTGCTGCTCGAAACCGATCGTCCCGGCCTCGCGGAACGGCTGCTTCGCGAACACCGGATCGCAGTGCGCTGCTGCGCGAACTATCCGGGGCTGGGGCCGGAGTATGTGCGCGTCGCGGTACGGCCCGCCAAGGAACAGGACCGGCTGCTCGGCGCACTCGCCCCGAAAACCTTCGCGCTGCCCCGCCGCCGCACCCCCGCCTTGATGCTGCAGGGGACCTGCTCCAACGCGGGCAAGAGCATCCTGACCGCCGCGTTCTGCCGGATTCTGCTGCAGGACGGCCGGCGCGTCGCCCCGTTCAAGGCGCAGAATATGGCGCTCAACTCCTATGTGACGCCCGACGGCGGCGAGATCGGCCGGGCGCAGGCGGTACAGGCCGAAGCGTGCCGCCTCGATCCCGACGTGCGGATGAATCCGATCCTGCTCAAGCCAGAAAGCGACCTCGGCAGCCAGGTGATCGTGAAAGGGCGCGCGATCGGCCACATGAAAGTGCGCGAATATTACGCGAACAAGCCCCGGCTGTGGGAGACCGTCAAAAGCTGCTACGACAGCCTCGCCGCCGAATACGACGCGATCGTGCTCGAAGGCGCGGGCAGCCCCGGCGAGGTGAACCTCAAGGCCAACGACATCGTGAATATGAACATGGCCGCCCACGCCGGGGCAAAGGTGCTGCTGGCCGGGGACATCGACCGGGGCGGCGTATACGCCTCGTTTCTCGGCACCTATGCGACGCTGACGCCCGCCGAACGCGAACTGCTCACGGGTTTCGCGGTCAATAAGTTCCGGGGCGACCCGTCGCTGCTGGCCGACGCGCACAGCTATCTGGAGCGGACCACCGGCAAGCCGGTTCTCGGCGTGGTGGACTGGCAGCCGGATCTCGGGCTGCCGGAGGAGGATTCGGTGAATTTCTCCTTCATCCGCCCCGCGCCGAAACACGACCGGACGCTCGACCTCGCGCTGATCCAGCTCGGCCATATCGCGAATTTCACCGATTTCGTGCCGTTCGAACTGGAGCCGGATGTGACGGTGCGCAAAATCCGCCATGCCTCCGAGCTGGGCGAACCGGACATCCTCGTCCTGCCCGGCAGCAAGAGCGTCGCCGCCGACCTTGCGATGCTCGACCGCGAAGGATTCCGCCCCCTGATCCGCGAACTTGTGGCGCGCGGCTGCCACTTTGTCGGCATCTGCGGCGGACTGCAGCTGGCGGGGCGGGAGTTCCTCGACCCGGAGAAGGTCGAATCCGAAGTGACCCGTGCCGAACCGCTCGGACTGCTCGACCTCGTGACCGTGATGCGCCCTGCCAAGCGGCTGTGCCGCACCCGTGCGGGCGAGTTCTCCGGCTATGAAATCCACCACGGCGAAACCGGATCGCGCGACCCCGCCGTCACGGTGCGGCGCGCACCCGACGGCAGCGCGATCGGCTTTGAGAAGGGGCGGATCTTCACCAGCTATCTGCACGGCGTCTTCGACGACGACGCGTTCCGCCGCCGCTTCCTCGACCGGGTGCGGCTCGGCCGGGGCTGGCGGCCGCTTGGCGGCGTGACCGCCCGCTACGGCACCGAGGAGGCGCTGAACCGGCTCGCCGACCATGTCCGCAGCCGGTTCGATATGAAGTATATCTATCAACAGATGGGGTTGAAGTGATGCTGAACGAAAAAGACCGCGACGCCGGGCTGCTGTTCAACCTGACCGGCGACGGCAAAGGCAAGACTTCGGGGGCGCTCGGCATGACGGTGCGGGCGCTCGGCTGGGGCTGGCGCGTCGCGGTGGTGCAGTTCATGAAAGGAGACCGGGAGACCGGGGAGCGCAGCTTTTTCCGCACCCGTTTCCCGGAGATGATCTTCGAACAGTACGGGCTGGGCCTGCTCTCCCGCCCCGGCGACCACGCCGGGATGGCGCAACGCGGCTGGGCGCGCGCCCGGGAACTACTCGCGGAGTTTCCCGGCGAACTGCTGGTGCTCGACGAACTCAACAACGCGCTCGCCCACGGCTTCGTCGACCTCGACGAAGTGCTCGATGCGCTGAAACGCCGCCGGGAGGAACTGAATGTGATCGTAACCGGGCGGTATGCGCCGCCGGAGCTGGTCGAACTCTCCGACCTCGTCTCCGAAATCCGCGAGGTCAAGCACCCCTACCGGCGCGGCATCCCGGCGCGGAAAGGATTGGACTACTGATGGAACACCGACTGTTGTGGGACCTGACCGGCCCCGAAATCGAGGCGGAGAGCTTCCGCCGGATCGACGCCGAAGCCTCGCCGGAGCAACGGGCGCGCTTCACCGCCGCCGAATGGCATGTCGCGCGGCGGCTGGTGCACACCACCGCCGACTTCGGCATTCTCGACTTTCTGAAATTCACCCCGGGCGCGGTGGAATCGGGGCTGGCGGCGCTGCAGCGCGGCGCCTTGATCTACACCGACTCCAATATGATCAAATCGGGGCTTTCCGTGCCGAAACTGCAGAAATTCCACCCCGGCTACACCCGCGACTCGATCCTGTGCCCGGTCGCCGATCCGGCCACCGCCAGGCTCGCCGCCGAACGGTCGATCACCCGCGCGCTGGCGGCGGTCGAGCTTCACGCCGAACGGCTCGACGGCGCGATCTTCCTGTGCGGCAACGCCCCGCTGGCGCTGGCGGGCATGGTGAAGCTGGCGCTCGAACGCGGCATCCGCCCGGCGCTGGCGGTCGGCATGCCGGTCGGCTTCGTGAACGTGGTCGAATCCAAGGAGTACCTGATGGAGACCGGCCTCGAATACATCACGCTGGCCGGGCGGCGCGGCGGCAGCCCGCTCGCGGTCGCCACGTTGCACGGGATCATCGAAAATGCTTAGAAACGGCTACACCACCGGGAGCTGCATGACCGCCGCCGCCTGCGCCGCATACCGCGCGCTGAAAACGGCGGAGCGCCCCGCGTCGATCGAACTGCGATTGCCGAATGGTGGCCTTCTGACCGTCCCGGTCGCCGAAGTGCGTCCCGGTTTCGCGGCGGTGATCAAGGACGGCGGCGACGATCCCGACGTAACCACCGGCCACCGCGTCGAAGTCGCGGTCGAACCCTTTGACGGCGTTCCCGACCCGCGCGATTACTCCGACGGCAACCTGGTGCTGACCGCCGGGAGCGGCGTCGGCGTCGCGACCCGTCCGGGGCTGGCGGTGCCGGTCGGCAAATGGGCGATCAATCCCGGCCCGCGCCGGATGCTGCGCGACAACCTCCGCCCGGAGCGCCGGATGCGGATCACGGTATCGGTGCCGGACGGGGAGGCGCTCGCCGCCGAAACCTTGAATCCGGCGCTCGGCGTCGAGGGCGGCATTTCGATCCTCGGCACTTCGGGGATCGTGCGCCCCTACTCCAACGCCGCCTACGCGGCGACCGTCGCGCTGCAGTTCCGCAGTCTCGCCGCCAGCGGGTTCACCGTCGGAGCGACCGCGACCGGCAGCCGCACCGCCGCCGCGCTGCGCCGCGACTACCCGGAGCTTGCGCCTCAAGGGTTGGTCGAGATCGCGGACTTCATCCATGTCGCAGTCCGCGCCGCCGCTTCCGCCGGGCTGGAGAAACTGATCGTCGGCTGCATGCCGGGCAAGCTCTTCAAGTATGCGTGCGGCGAAAAGAACACCCACGCCCGCAAAAACCGGCTGCTGATGGGCCGCCTCGCCGAACTGAATGTGCCGCTGCCCGCCGGAGTCGATCCGGCCCGCTTCGAGAGCATGGGCGAACTCAAAGCCGCGCTCGCCCCCGAAGCGTACCGGGCGGTGCTGGAGGCCCTGAAACCCCTCGCGCTCCGGGTTCTGCGCGGCTGGGGCGGCGCGCTGCCGGTCGAACTCGCGCTCTACAATGAGAAAGGAGAACGGCTGTGAATCCCATCCATGTCATCGGCGTCGACGGCACGCCGTGGAACGAAATCGCGCTCGGCCTGCTGCGCGCCGCCGACACCGTCTGCGGCGGCAGGCGGCTGCTCGAACGGCTGCCCGGCGACTGCCGCGCGGAGCGGATCGTCCTCAATGCGGCGCTGCTGGCCGACCTCGACGCGGTGGCGGAACGCGCCCGGCGCGGGCATACCGTATTTCTCGCCTCCGGCGACCCGCTCTACAGCGGGATCGGCGGCACGCTGCGCCGCAGATTCGCGCCGGAGGAACTGGTGATCCATCCCGCTCCGACCGCGTTCCAGCAGCTCTTCGCCCGCCTCGGGCAGCCGTGGGAGGAGGCGCGGCTTTTCAGCGTGCACGGCAGCGGTGCTCCGCTGCCGTGGCGGCGGATTCTGGCGGCCCCGCTCGCGGCGGTCTACGGCGACCACCGCCGTCCGGCGCGCGCGCTGGCGGCGGAGCTGGCCGGACGGTACCCGGAAGCGGCGGCGCGTCCCGCCGCGGTCGGCTGCGACCTCGGAGAAACCGGCGAATATGTGAAAATTGCGACGCTCGGCGAGCTGGCGGAGGATGCCGCCGCCGCGCGTCCGCTTTCGGTGCTGGCGCTCCTGCCCGGCCCGCAGCGGCCCGAACTGCCGCTCGGACTGCCCGACGAAGCCTACCGCCACCATAAGAATATGATCACCCACCCCGAGGTGCGCGCGGTGGTGCTGGCGAAGCTCCGCCTGGCGCCGGGCGTGCTGTGGGACATCGGCGCGGGCAGCGGTTCGGTCGGTCTTGAAGCGGCGGAACTGTGTCCGGGCCTCGAAGTCCACGCCGTCGAAAAGGACGCGGAGCGGTTCGCCGACCTCGAAGCCAACCGCGCCGCCGCCGGAGTGCCGGGACATCACCCCCACTGCGGCGGTTTCCTCGAAGTCGAACCGTCGCTCCCCTCCCCCGACCGGATTTTCGCGGGCGGCGGCGGCGCGGAGCTGCCCGCCATTCTGCGGACCGCCTTCTCCCGGCTGAAGCCGGGCGGCGTGCTGGCCGCCACCGGCGTGCTGGTCGAAACCGTCGCGGTGCTGTCGACCGAGCTGGCCGAATACCGCACCGAGCTTGTAACGTTGAATCTCAGCCGGGCGCTGCCGCTCGGTTCACAGGAATATTTCAAGGCGGAAAACCCGATCGCCATCGCGGTCTACCGCAAACCGGAGAATCCATAAATGGCTGGAACCATCACTTTCGTCGGAGCCGGGCCGGGCGCGCCTGACCTGATCACGCTTCGCGGCGTCGAAGCCCTGAAACGCGCCGACCTCGTGATCTACGCGGGGTCGCTGGTCAACGAGCAATTGCTCGACTACGCCCCTCCCGCCGCGCGCCGGGTCAACAGCGCCGGACTCGACTTCACCGCCGTGATCGCCGAAATCAAGGCCGCCTATGAGGCAGGCAAGGCCGTGGTGCGGCTCCACACCGGCGACCCGGCGATGTACGGCGCGGTCGCCGAGCAGTACCGCGAACTCGACCGCCTCGGGCTGCCTTACAGCGTCGTCCCCGGCGTCAGCAGCGTATTCGCGGCGGCGGCGGCGTTGAAAACCGAATTCACCATGCCCGGCCTGAGCCAGAGCGCGATCCTGACCCGCGACGCCGGGCGCACCCCGGTGCCGGACGGCGAGGCGCTCGAAAAACTCGCTGCCTGCGGCTGCACGCTCTGCATCTTCCTGAGCGTGGCCGGAATCCGGCAGCTGACGCAGAAACTCCTCGCGGCGGGCCGTTCGCCGCAGACCCCGGCGGCGGTGGTCTACCGCGCCAGCTGGCCCAACGAGATCGTGGTGCGCGGCACCGTCGCCGACATCGCCGGCAAGGTCGAGGCCGCCGGAATCAAGCGCCAGTCGATCATCATCGTCGGCGAGGTGCTCGAACGGAGCGGCGAACTTTCCAGTCTGTACAACAAGCACTTCGCGCACGGCTACCGCACCGCCGATCCGCGCGACGGCTTCCACGGGCGCTGCGCGCTGTTCGCGCTGAGCGCCAAAGGGACCTGCAAGGCCGTCGAAATCGCGGCGGGGCTGGGCGACGAAGCGAAGGTGTTCGTGCCGGAAAAACACGCACACCTCGTCCCCTGCGCACGCCTCGAAACCTACCCGGAGGGGGGCTTCGCCGACGCCTACACCGGCGCATGGAAGAGATTTGACGCGCTGGTGATGGTGATGGCCGCCGGGATCGTGGTGCGCCACGCGGCAAAACTCTGCCGCAGCAAGCTGCACGATCCGGCGGTGGTGGTCTGCGACGAGGCGGGCGACTATGCGGTCAGCCTGCTCTCCGGCCATCTCGGCGGCGCAAACCGCCTCGCGCGGGCGATCGCCGGGATCACCGGGGGCAAACCGGTGATCACCACCGCGACCGATGTGCGCAAGTTAATGGCGTTCGACGAACTCGCCGCCCGTTTCCGCTACCGGCTGCTGAATCCGAAAGCGCTGGTCAGGATCGCGACCGCGATGCTCGACGGCGAAGCGCTGGAGCTGACCATGCCGCCCGCGCTGTTCCAGAACTTCTACGCGGACAACCCGGAGTTCCGTTATCAGGGCGCCTCTCCCGACGGCGCGATTCAGGTCCGCCACGCCGCGAGCGACACCGTCCTGCGCCTGGAAAAACTCCGCTACGCCGTCGGCGTCGGCTGCCGCCGCAACGCCCCGGCGGAGGAGATCGCCGCCGCCGTCGACGCCGCGCTCGAAACGGCGGGGCTGGTCTACGACGACATCGACTGTTTCGCCTCCATCGACCTCAAGCAGGATGAAGCGGGGCTGCTCGAAGCCGCGAAAAATGCCGGAAAGACGGTGCGGTTCTTCACTGCCGCCGAACTGAACCGGATCGAAGTTCCCCATCCGTCGCTCGCCGCGCGCGAGAAGCTCGGCGTCAATTCCGTTTCGGAGGCCGCCGCGCTGCTGGCCGCCGGTCCCGGCGCACAACTCGTCCTCGACAAACAAATTCACTCACAGGCAACCGTCGCCATCGCGGAGGTGAAATCATGAATCCCCCGATCGTCTACGCCGTCGGCATCGGCCCCGGCAGCCCCGAACTCCTGACCCCGCAGGCGCGGCAGGTATTGGAAAGCTGCACCGTCGTCGCCGGCTACAAGCTCTATCTCGACCTGATCGCCCCACTGGTTGCGGGCAAGAAGCTGATCGCCGGAGCGATGCGCGGCGAACTCGACCGCTGCCGCCGGGCGCTCGACGCGGCGCTCGAAGGCGAACGGGTCGCGGTGATCGGCTCCGGCGACGCGGGCATCTACGGCATGGCCGGGCTGCTCTACGAGCTGACCGAACTCGACCGTTACCGCCATATCGCAATCGAAGTGGCGCCCGGCATCACCGCGGCGGTCGCGGCGGCGGCGCTGGCGGGAGCGCCGCTGATGAACGACTTCGCGGTCCTGAGCCTCTCCGACCTGATGACGCCGCGCGAAGTGATCCTGAACCGGCTGGAAAAAGTCGCGGCGGCGGACCTCGTGACCGTGCTCTACAACCCCGCCAGCACCAGACGCCGGGAACTGCCGGAGCGGGCGGTGGAGATCTTCCGCAGCCACGGCGGCAACCTGCCGGCGGCGCTGGTCCGCGACGCCTACCGCGACGGGCAGTCGGTGAAACTGGTCACGCTCGATGAATTTCCGTTCGCCGAAGTGCAGATGACCACCGTCGTGATCGTCGGCAACTCCGAAACCATTGCCCGCGACGGCAAACTCTACGTGCGGCGCGGCTACAAGGAGAAATACGGCCTTGAAAAGTGAGCAGTCGGCATTCCTGATCGCGGGAGTCAATTCGGGCAGCGGCAAAACCACCGTCACGCTCGGGCTGTTGCGCGCCCTCGCCCGGCGCGGGCTGGCGGTCGCCCCCTTCAAATGCGGGCCGGACTACATCGATCCGCTGTTCCACCGCATCGCGGCGAGGCGCGATTCGCACAACCTCGACATCTTTCTGATGGGGTGCGACGGGGTGCGGGACTCCTTCCGGCGCAACGCGGCCGCGGCGGACGCCGCCGTGGCCGAAGGGGTGATGGGGCTTTTCGACGGCAGCCGCCCCGGTTCGGCGGCGGGCAGCAGCGCCGAGCTTGCGGAGCTGCTGGAGCTGCCGGTGCTGCTGACCGTCAACGCGCGCGGTCTCTCCGGCTCCATCGCTCCACTGGTCAGGGGTTTTTGCGACTGGAATCCGCGCCTGCGCATCGTCGGGGTGATCGCGAATTTCACCGGCAGCGCCCGCCACGGCGAACTGCTGGCCGAAAGCCTGCGCCTCGCCGGGCTTCCCCCGCTGCTCGGCGCGCTGACCCGCGACGAAGCCGTGGCGCTCCCCGAACGCCATCTCGGACTTGCGACCGACGCCGAAGCGGACGGGCTGATCGAACGGACCGCCGACAAGGTCGAACGCGAACTTGATCTCGACCGCCTCCTCAACCTCACCCGGCGGCCCGTTCCGGCGGGACCGGCGGCGGCGCACCCGGTCCCGGTCCGTGCCCGGCTCGGCATCGCCCGCGACGCGGCGTTTCAGTTCTACTACGCCGACAATCTGGCGATGCTCGAAGCGCGCGGAGTGGAACTTGTCCCCTTTTCGCCGCTCGCCGACTCCGCCCTGCCGTCCGGCCTCGGCGGGCTGTACTTCGGCGGCGGCTTCCCGGAACTTTACGCGGAGCGCCTCGCCGCCAACCGCGCGATGCTCGACGCCGTGCGGGAGTTCGCCGCCTCCGGCCGCCCGGTCTGGGGCGAATGCGGGGGGCTGCTGTACCTGCTCGAAGAACTGACCGATTTCGACGGCAGGTGCCACGCGCTCGCCGGAGTGCTGCCCGGCCGCGCAAAGATGAACCGCAAACTCGCCGCCCTCGGCTACCGCGAGCTTGAAACCCGCATGCCCTCCTGTTTCGGCCCCGCCGGGACCCGGCTGCGCGGCCATGAGTTCCACTATTCGAGCGCGGAGCTGCCGTCCGGGGCCTCCCCGCTTTTCGCGGCGCGCAATCTCCGGGGCGAAGCCGTCCCCTCCGCCGCCGGCTGCGCGGCCGGAAACGTCGCGGGCAGTTATATGCACCTTCACTTCGCATCCAACCCGGCGGTGCCGGACGCATTCGCGGAGGCGCTGAAATGAACGATCTGCTGCTGCTTCTCGGCGTCGCCTTCGCGCTCGACCTGCTGATCGGCGATCCCCATTCGCCGCTGCATCCGGTGGCGCTCTTCGGCAACTATGCGGCGAAAGTCGAAGCCTTCGCCCGCCGCCGGTTCGGCTCCACGGTCAGAGCGGGGTTCCTCGGCTGGTGCCTGGCCGCGCTGCCCCCGGCGCTGTTCGCCGCGGGAAGCATCCTGCTGGTCCGGCGCGGATTCGGTCCTCACGCCGCCGCTGTCGCCGCCGGAGTCTGGCTCTATATGACCATCGCGCTGCGCAGTCTCGTGCAGCACGCCGAGGCAGTCCGCAGGCCGCTGGCCGCCGATGACCTTGTGTCCGCCCGCCGCGCGCTGTCGATGATCGTCAGCCGCGACACCGCCGGCCTCGACCGGTCCGAAATCGTGCGCGGCGGCATTGAATCCATCGCCGAAAACCTGATCGATGCGGTGACCAGCGCCCTTTTCTGGGCCGTGGCGGGCTATCTCGCCGGAGGCGCGGCGGGCGCGGCGGGCGCGGCGGTGCTGCTCCGCGCGGTGAACACCCTCGACGCCGGCTGGGGCTATAAAAATGAACGCTACCTCGCCTTTGGCCGGGCCGCCGCCCGGATCGACGACGCGGCCCACTTCATCCCGGCCCGGCTGACCGTGCCCGCGATCGCGCTGGCGGCGCTGCTGCTGCGCGGCAGTTTCGGGCGGACGTTCCTGACGGCACTCCGCCACCGCCACGACCACCCCAGCCCGAACTCCTGTTACGGGATGGCCGGTTTCGCGGGGGCGCTGCGCATCCGCCTCGGCGGCCCCACCGTCTACGACGGCGTGTTGGAGCCTTATCCGTACTGGGGCGACGGCCGCGCCGAACTGACGCCGGGCGATCTTTGCCGCGCCGAACTGCTGGCGGTCGCCGCCACGTTGTTTTTCACGTTGATTTTGCTTGCAATCACGGAGGTTCTATGGATTCAAAGCTGATTCTGGTCACGGGGGGGGCGCGCAGCGGCAAAAGCTCGTTCTCCGAGCGGCTGATCCTCGAAAACTGCCGCCGCCCCGCCTACGTCGCGACCTGTCCGGTGCTCGACGCGGAGACCGCCGAACGCATCCGGCTCCACCGCGCCCGCCGCGAAGCGGGCAACTGGATCACCGTCGAGGAGGAGACCGATCTCGCCGCCGCTTTCGACCGCGCCGAAGCCGCGCGCGCCGACGGCGTGCTGGTCGACTGCCTGACGCTCTGGATCAACAACCTGCTGTACCGCAACCCGGAGTTCAGCGAACAGGGGATGCGCGAAACGCTCGCGGAACTCCTGCCGCGAATGCGCTGTTTTCCCGGCCCGGCGGTGCTGGTGCTGAATGAAGTCGGACTCGGCCTGGTGCCGGAAACTCCGCTCGGACGGCGTTTCCGCGACCTCTCCGGGCGGTGCGGACAACTCGTCGCGGCGAAAGCCGACGAGCTTTATTTCGTCGTATGCGGCATTCCACAAAGGATCAAATGACCATGAAACTGCTCACCGAAACCCTCAATTCCATCGAACCGGCCAGCGCGGAATTCCGCGAACAAGCCACGCGCCGGATCGAATCTCTGACCATGCCCCACTGGGCGCTCGGACGGCTGCTCGACCTCGCGGTCGATCTCGCCGGAATGACCCGCAGCCTAGAATTTCCGGTCGCGCGCAAAACCGTGGTGCTGATGGCGGGCGACCACGGCATCGTCGCCGAAGGGGTCACCCCCCAGCCGTCGAGCGTGACCGTGCAGATGGTGCACAACTTCGTCGCGGGCGGCGCGGGCATCAACGCGGTCGCCCGCTCCACCGGAACCCGGGTGGTGGTGGCCGACCTCGGCGTCGCGGCGGACCTCTCCGACCTCGTTTCCGCCGGGAAGATTTTCGACTGCAAGGTCGCGCCCGGCACGTGCAACTTCGCGAAAGGCCCGGCGATGACCCGGCTTCAGGCGGTCGCGTCGCTGGAGGCGGGCATCGGACTGGCCCGCCGGCTCGCTCCCGAAACCGATGTGTTCGGCTCCGGCGAAATGGGGATCGGCAACACCTCGCCGAGTTCCGCGATCGTCGCGGTGCTCTCCCGGCAGGACCCGGGCCCGCTGGTCGGTCCCGGCGCGGCGCTGCCCCAGTCCCGCCTCGCCCACAAGGCCGAAGTGATCCGGCGCGGGATCGCGCTCAACCAACCCGATCCCGCCGACGGCGTCGACGTGCTCGCCAAGGTCGGCGGCTTTGAAATCGGCGGCATCGCGGGCCTCGCCCTCGGCGCGGCGGCGTTGCGCAAGCCGATGATGGTGGACGGCTTCATTTCAAGCGCCGGCGCCCTGATCGCCGCCGCGATCTCCCCGGCCGTCAAGGATTACCTGATCCTCGCCCACGGCAGCTCCGAGCCGGGCCACCGCACGATGGCACGGCTGCTCGGCAAAAAGCCGCTGCTCGACCTCGGCCTGCACCTCGGCGAAGGCTCCGGCGCGGCGCTGGCGATGCCGCTTCTGGACGCCGCCCGCGAAGTACTCACCGGCATGGCCACCTTTGAATCGGCCAACGTGACCAGCGAAGGAGTCCGGTAAGATGAGGCCGCTGCTCGCCGCCATCGGCACCCTGAGCGTGATTCCGCTCGGCAAATTCAATCCGACCGAGCGCGACCTCGAACGGGCCGCGAATTTCTTTCCGGTCGCGGGGCTGCTGTTCGCTCTGATCGCGTTTCCGTTCAGCTGTCTTGCGGCGCGGCATTTCGCTCCGCTCGCCGCCGCGATGACGCTCGCGCTGCTGCCCGAACTCTTCACCAGAGGATTCCACCTCGACGGCCTCGCCGACACCGCCGACGGCTTCCTGAGCAGCCGCCCCCGCGAACGCAAGCTCGAAATCATGCGCGACAGCCACATCGGCACGATGGGGGTGCTGGCGATCGTGATGCTGCTCGGCTTTAAATTCGCGCTGCTCGCGTCGATGAACCGCCCGGCGATGGCGCTCGCGCTGCCGCTGGCGCTGCTGAACGGCCGCTGCGCGGTCGTCTGGTACATCGCCGTCAGCAGTTACGCGCGCAAGGACGGCATGGGCGCAATCTGGTTCCGCCGCAAACCGGTCGCCGGATGGGTGCTCGGCTTCCTGCTCGCCTGCGGCATCGGCTTCGGCTGCTTCGGGCTTCCCGGCGCGGCCGCCGGCGCGGCGGTGCTGATCTTCGCTCTGGCGTGGAGCCGGATCACCCGCACCGTAATCGGCGGAGCAACCGGCGACACCATCGGCGCTTGTGAAGAACTCTCAGAACTCCTGACCCTCGCCACCCTGCTCGCCCTCTTCTAAGCCTTTGGGGATTTCGCTCCTTTCGGAGCGAAATCCCCCGTGGATCGGGTATCGTCAAAGGGAAATCCCCTTGAGCTTCTGGTAGAGCGAAACCGCGTAGGAGTCGGTCATGCCGGAGACGTAATCGAGCACGTGCATCAACCGGTAATAGCCGCTCTGCCGCCACTGTTCACAACCGAGGTTCTCCTCCATATCCGGGATCAGCGCCGAAATGCGGCGGCTGCGGAACGAGGCGGTTTTGCCGCCGACCGCTTCCAGCGCCATCTCGTTCACGCACGGGACAAAAATATCCAGCATACCCGAAACCAGCTCGAAACCGGCCCCGATCACTTCGGCCACCTTGCGGTGATTGTAGATGTCGCGGGTGCTGCGGCTTTCGATCCGCCGTAGCGGCTCCTGACAGCCGACGTAGGAGAGCAGCGGCTTCGGCAGCGTTCCGGCCAGAAGTTCGTCGTGATGGTCGATGAACACCTGCGACACCTCCCGGACCAGCCGCCCGATCACCTGCGCGCGCAGAAACTCCGCCCGCCGGATCGGGGAACGGATCGTCGCGACGTATTCGGCGGAACGCTCAGAATCGATGATTTCCAGAAAAAGCCGTTCCAGCTCGGAATAGTCGATCAGTCCGAGCCGCTGCCCGTCCTCGAAATCCACGATCCGGTAGGCGATGTCGTCCGCCGCCTCCACCAGATAGGAGAGCGGATGGCGCTGCCACGCCCACGGCCCGGCCTGCACCAGCCCGGTGCTTTCGGCGACTTCCTTGAAAAACTCCTGTTCCAACCGGAAGAAGTTGAATTTCTTGCCCGCGACGCCGGAGGGTTTCGTTTCCACGCGCGAAGCGCACGGATACTTCGCAAACGCCCCCAGCGTCGCGCAGGTCAGCTGCATCCCGCCGGGCTGGTCGGGCATCTCCAGCCGGGTCAGCACCCGGAATCCCTGCGCATTGCCCTCGTAACGCTCAATGTCGGCGGCTTCGTCGTCGTTCATCATATTGCGCATCGGCTGCGCGACCGGCGAATGGGTGAACCAGTGACGGATCGCCTCCTCCCCGGCATGGCCGAGCGGAGGGTTGCCGATGTCGTGCGCGAGCGCGGCGGCGGCGACCGCCGCGCCGACGTCGCTCGGCTGTCCCCCGGCGGTGTCGAACTCCCTGCAGATGAAGACTCCGACCACGGTTCCAAGCGAACGGCCGATCGAACTGGCTTCCAGACTGTGGGTAAGGCGGGTCCGCACGTAATCGGTCTTGGCCAGCGGGAACACCTGGGTTTTGTCCTGCAGCCGGCGGAACGAGCCGGAAAAGACGATCCGGTCGAAGTCGCGCTGGAACGGCGACCGGTCCTGCGAAATCACGCCCGGTTTCGAACTGCCGACCCGATGCGGCGAAAGAAGCGTTTTCCACTCCATGATACTTGACTCCAAAAGTTTACGTTTGCTATAAGATACCGGGACCGGGGGAGTTTATCAAGTCTTTCCGGTGGAAAATCGGCAATTTCGGTGCTATATTACTGTTTACAGGAGGAGAAACCATGAAATTTTTGGAGTTCTGGCGCCGGGAAGCGGATCGTTTTCAGGCGATCGTATTCGACATCGACGGCACGTTGCTGCGCGGCCCGCACCAACTGCCGGGCGCCGCAGAGCTGCTCGGCGAAGTGCGCCTTCAGAAGAAACCGCTCTTTTTCCTGACCAACGACGGCGACCACACGCTCGAACAGAAGTGCTCGTTTCTGGTGCGCGCCGGGCTGACCGCCCGTCCGGACGAGATCATAAACTGTCTTTCCGGCCTCGAATCGCAGGCGAAAAAGCACGACTGGGTCGGGCGCACCTTCTTCGCCGCCGGGGAACTCGGCGAACTCGAACGGGTCAGTTGCGTGAAACTCGAACGCGACCTCGGCCGCCTTGAACACTGCGCCGGAGTAATCCTCAGCGAAGGGGTCTACGACTGGCGGGTCAACTGGGAGGCGATCGTGAACTTCTTCCGCCGCCATCCGGAGCGGCTGTTCATCGTGCCGAACCCGGACGGCTACTGGCCCAGCCCCTCCAGCGGCATCTTCGGGATCGGCGCGGGCGGGCAGGCTCGCTGCATCCAGCTGATCTTAAAGGAGATGGGAGTCGAAATCGAACCGATCTACCTCGGCAAGCCCCATGCCGCGATCTACGAACACACCCTGTACGAACTGAAGCGCCGGTTCGGAGTTGAGCCCGAACCGGAATGCATCCTGATGCTCGGCGACTCCCTCGCCAGCGACGTGCGCGGCGCGAACCGGGCCGGTTTCACCTCCGCATTGGTGCTGACCGGCATCACCACGCCGGAGATGGCGGCCAACGCCGACGGCGAATTCCGCCCCGGCCTCATCTTCGACTCCATCGCCTGATCACCGGGAGACCGGCGCCGCCTCGAAACGGCGGCCGGGCAACAGCGGGCCGCTTTCCAGAGGCCAGCACTCCGCCGCCGGATTCAGCACGCAACACGCCCCGGCAGCGTCGCGGACTCCGGCGGCACTCTGTACCCACACAATCTTTTCTCCACCATATTCGGCGGTCAGGGAAGCCAGTTGGCCGCCGTCATAACGCACGCTCCAGTGCGCCCGCCGGAAAAACTCCCGGTGTTCCCGGTAGAAAACGAGATAGTCGCGCAGAATCTCCCGATGTTCCGGCGACAGCCGCGCCAGATCCATCGACACCATCGGCACCCCGGCGACCGCCGCCGCCATATGCCGCGCGACATTCACCGCCGATTCGCCCGGATGCCAGCAGGCCGGATCGGCATGGACTGCCACGCCGTCGCCGAGCATCAGCCGCAACTGTGCCACCCGGTGCAGATTCTCCAGAAAGTCGAACGGCGTATCATTCGCCCGGAACTGGGTCGCAAAGCCGAGCGTCGCAGGCGTCGAATAAAACTGCCGGAATTCGATCAGCGCCAGCGGATTCTCCTGCCGGACCGCTCCGGTCAGCTCCCGGACCGCATTCCATGCTGCCCGCCCATGCGGATGGGCCGGATCAACCGGCACATGGGCGAGAAAGTCCAGCTTCACCCCGTCAAGCCGGTAGCTTCGGAACAACTCCCGATGCTCCCGCAGCACCCGCGCCAGTTCCTCCCGGCAGGCCGGATCGAACACCCGGTAACTGCCCGGTTCACCGCCGACCGTCGGAACTGTTTCCGCGCGGCCCGTCCCGGCTCCGAGAAAAAACGGGGCCGTCCACAGCAGATACCGCAGCCCCTGCCGCCGCGCCCGGCGGACATGTTCCGCGAAACCGGGCAGCTTTTTCTCCGAAACCCGCCACGGACCGATCTTCTCATACCAGCTCGGAGCAGTTTCCGGCGTTACGCGCGCGGCGCGGTCATAGCTCCAGCCATCGTCGACGATGAAGGTGCCGAAGCCCAGCGCCGCCGCCTGTTCCGCCGCTTCATCCAGAAACTCCGTGGTCAGCGCGGCATGGCGGGCATACCAGGTGCAGTAGACCGGCTCCCACGCCCCTTCCGGTACGGCGGGCGTCCGGATGCCGAGCCGGCCGCGGCAACGGCACAGCAGCTCCGGCCACGGAACGGAACTGCGGTCGAACACCAGTTCAAACGGTCCCGTTTCCGCCGTCACCGCAATCTCGACCGTCGCATCGTAGCAGCACTCCTGCTGGTTCATAGCCAGTTCGATCACGGTATCGTCAAGCAGATCGGTCGAATAGAAACTCACCCGGTTGCGGTGAGCCGAGTTGAACAGCGCGACATACGGAAAATTCCGGTTGCCCGAACTTTCCAGCCGGATTTTCCAGTCCAACTGCATCCGGGGGCGGAAAAGATCCGGTTTCCAGTAACCGTTCAGGTCGAGAACCGGTATACGAAACCGCACCGTCAGCTTTCCCTCCGAGCGGGCAAGGCGGCCGCGGTCCAGCGTCAGTTCCGTGCCGTGCACGGTATCGAACAATTCACCGTTACGATTGTAAAGCAGAAATTCCATCGTATATCACCGATTGTTGCGGAGGGATTCTCCGATCGTTTTCAGGGTCAGCCCGTCAAGTTCCCGCCGGTTGGGCCACAGCCGTGACAGCAAAGGCGGCAGGATCAGCGCAACCGCCAGCCCCGGTACTCCGAGCCACTGGAAGCCCCACCGCTCCCCCTCCGGCATCGCATAATACATCAAACAGGGGAAGATCAGATTCACCGCTCCCCCCGCAGCCAAAGTCACCAGAATCGCCCGCGCCGAAACCCGGGTCGACAATACGCCGTACAGAAACGCGACGAACAGGATCGGCCACAGATTCGACCAGACGCCGATCACCTCCATCAGCGTGGTGCGCACCCCCTGCCCGAACAGGATCATCAGCCCCGACACGCCGAGTGCCAGAACGCCGCCCGCCACGGTCAGGCAGCGGCAGTAACGCATTTCCACCGGGGTCCCCGCCAGCAGCGGTCGCAGCGGTGACACGATATCCTTGAAAAAGACCGTCACAAGGCTGTTGACCGCTCCTGCCACCGTGCTCATCAGCGCCGACAGCAGCGCAGTCACGATCACGCCCGGCAACGGCGCGGGCAGTTCATGGTTGATGAAGTAGCCGAGCACCTGGTCGCCCCGGATTCCGGCGGGCAGCACCGCCATGCCGCCGTGATAGTAAAAGAACAGAAATACGCCGATCAGATAGAGCATCCCGATCACCGGAATGCTGATCAGGTAGTTGGTATAGCTCGACCGGACCGCCTGCCGATAGTTTCTGCTGGTCAGCAGCCGCTGGATCACCAGCTGATCACAGCTCATCGTCATCAGCGGGCCGAGTATCAGGCCGTAGATCAGCAGCCAGAAATTCCAGCGGTCGTGCACGTTGAGCCGGTAGAACGCCGGATCGGCGAACAGCTCGAAGGTCCGGTCATGCGCATGGGCAAAACTCAACACGGTCACCGGATCGAAACCGGTCACCTGAAGCAGCCGGAACAGGATCGCTACAATACCGCCGAAGATCACCACCGATTGAATCACATCCGCGAGGATCACCGCCCGAACTCCGCCGACCAGCGTATAAAGCACGGTAAAGCTCCCGACCGCCGCGATGGTCCACAGCGGCGGCCAGCCGACCAGCGACTCAAAGATCACCGCCGCTGCATAAAAAACGCCGCCGGTATAGAAAAGGCGGATCAGAATGAAGATGGTCGCCGCGATCATCCGGCAGGAGCGATTGTAGCGCCGTTCCAGATATTCGTAGGCGGTGAACGTCGGCGCGGCAAAAAAGAAGCGCAGAAAGAGGTAAATTCCCAGCGGCAGAAACAGAATCTGTCCCGCCCCCAGCACCATCATCGCCATCCCGTAGTTGTATGCCTCTCCCGGAACCGACACGAAACTGATCGTGCTGAACAGCGTCGCAAAGACCGCCAGCGCAACCACGATCCAATTCATCGACCGCTTCGCCATCAAATATTCGTCGGCGTCTTGGGTTCGGCCGAAGCGGCTCCGCAGCGACAGGAACGCCACGACCGCGATATACAGTGCGACCACGGTCCAGTCAAAAATTCCCAACATGCTTTCCATCAATATTTTCTTTCCTGCTTATCGAGTTTTTCCGCCTTGACGGCCAGATATTCCAGTTCGGCGACTCCGGAGGTTCCGGCGGAACCGTCCCCGAACCACAAAGACGGTTTGCCGTCCGGGTCCGCCGCCAGAATTCCGGCGGCGGCGAGCCGGCCGTCGACCATGACCGCGCCGAGGCGGGTCCGGCAATCCAGCGCAACCGCAAAGGAGTGCCGATCCCCGGACGGCAGCGGAAATTCCCCCCAGCCATCCACCGTGAAATGCGTATCGAATACCTTGAACACCAGCGGAACCGTCCCTCCGGAAATTCCCGGCGGGATCAATGCAAAGTTGAATACGCTCTTCCCCGGCGCACTCCCGGCAATGCGCACCCGGAATTCCGCTCCCCAGACCTCTCCGCGCTCTTTCGGAAGCGGAGCACGGAAAAGCTGGAATTGATTCTTCGCCTTGTCATGGTCGAGCCGCAGCACCGAATCCGGACCGCGTTTTTCAATCCGGGCGGAACGAACATCGTAGGTCGTCCGCCACGGCTTTCCCGGCATCCCGGCTTCGGCCCGGAAACCGGCGAACACAGGCAGACCGGCCGCAGTTTCGACAAGACGCTTCACCGGAGCGGGATCAGGGAGATCGACTTTCAACTTTGCTTCGATCGCCCCCGGCCCTTCAACTACGAAGCCGGCGGCTTGGCGGCCGGAGGCAGAGGCTGACACCGTTTCCTTCAGCACCAGCACCCCATTCCGGTATACCCGGAAACAGCAGCCGTCAAGCCGGAGCAGAAATTCATCCTGTTCCGCAACCGCGACCGCCAGCTCCTGCCGCCGGGCATCAGTCAGGGAAAGCACCCCGTCCGGCGTAACCCGGATCGCACCGAGCCGGCGGCCGTCGCTGATCGCCAGCCGGAAATCACCGTGCCGGGCATCGAATTTCGCCAGCCCGGTCACCAGCGGAAACAGCTCCGGAACCGGTTCAAACGGCAGCCGCACCGCCGACTCCCCCCGGAGTTCGCGGTCCCAGCCGGCGACTTCCGGCGCCTGTTCCGCCGCTTCCGGGAAACGCACATCGATCACGAACTCCCGCAGCTCCGCCGCGCCGGACGGCTCCGTCACGCAGAGATTGCGCCACAGCGCCGCACCGGTGCCGGGACCGGAGAGCGAGCCGAACAGAAAACTGCTGTCGTGCATTTTATCCAGATAGTAGCTATAACCGGCCAGGTCCCCCTCCGGCGTATTGACCTTCACCCGCACCGGAGCGGCCAGAAGCTCGCGGCCATCGACCCGCAGTGTCACCTTGTCGGCGGTCATGCGCAGCTCGTAAGCGTGAAACTTCCCTGTGGTGTCCAGCGGAGCCGACACACCGCCATTCAGCAGAGCGACCCGTCCGGGTACCAGCGACACGATTTCGACGTGGCGTCCGTCGGCCAGCCGCACCACCGCGCTGCGCTCGTCGGAGGCGGAGAGCAGCTTCGCCTCGAAACTCGCGACCGCCTCCTCGCTCTCTGCGTACACCGGATAAAGCAGATTGGCAATCTCCCCCTCCCCGGAGCCGCTGTCAATCAGCAGATAAGCGCCGTCCACGATTTTCTCGCTTGCCGGGAAATCATGCGCCGTCCAGAGCCGCCGCCACTGCGCCTGCCGCGCCCCTTTGAGCAGGCAGCTCCCCGAGGCAATCAGCCGTTTTCTCATCGGTTCCGGCTGTTTTTGTTTTGCAGTAAATGTCACCTCATTACGCCCTTTGCGAAGCGCCTTCGCCGGAACCGCGTAGCGCCTGAACTCCCGACCGCGCCCGAGCAGCGGCAGCTCCCGGCCGTTGACGGCGACGGCAAGCTCCGCCTGCTCCGCGACCTCGCCGCACAACATTGCGGAAAGTTCCGGCATCCGCCCCTCCCGCGCCAGTTGCCGCAAATCATCTCCGAACGTGAAACCGAAACAGTGTGTTTGCCCCGGCTGCAGCCGAACCGGCTCCAGACAGGAGAGGCGGGGCAGATTGTTGAAACGCTCCCCATTCCGCAGGTATTTGTTCGGCGTATCGATCAGCATGTCAGTCAGGAAATAGCGTTTGTCGCGGTATTTCACATCGGCTTCGCTGCCGAGCATCAGGTTCCGCACCCGCTCCGGGGAAAACACGTTGAAGTAATAGAGGCCGTCGGCTCCGGCGGCGAGCGCCGCCGCCTGTCGCGCGTGCCACACCTCCGGGACATCACGCCGCAGCAGTCCGGCCGGTTCGTCGAAGCGCGGCATATCGAGCGATGCGTAGAATTTGATCCCGTGCTTCCGGCACAGCGCCGCCGAAGTTTCCCACGGATTGAGCTGCATATTGCCGCCGGCCACCATCAGGTCGAAGAGCTTCAGCTCCATCCAGCGTTCGAGGTCGATGCCGATGCCGCGGCAGTAGTCCGCCGAATCCGGCACGCGCAGCGCGATCAGAATCGGCCTGCCCCGCTTTTTCCCGGCCCGTTCGGCAGCGGCGCGGATGTCGCGAAAGAGATTCGTCAGCAGCTCGCGCTGCTCCGGCGTCGCCTCCTTGCCCCAACCCACGCTTTTGAACAGGTGCGGCCAGCGGAAGAAGTCGAACTCCAATCCGTCCATCTGATAATTTTCGCACACCTCCTCCACCAGCCGCAGCAGTGTTTCGCGCACCAGCGGCGCTTCGTAGTCGACCGCGCTCCACGCCCCGCAGGGAGGCCGTTTCCGCTGGGTTCCGAACAGGAGTCCGGGATGTCTGCGCTTGAACTCCGGGAAGAGCCAGACCCAGCGGTTCTTTTCGTCCGGCGCCCACCAGGAGTCATGGATGTCGTTCATACGGAACGACGCGAAAATCTCCTTCCCGTTCTTCCGGCAGTAGTCAACCGCCAAACGGAAAGGATCAGTCCCCTGCCGGAGCAGTTCCGGATTGGCCGCGAACACCGCCGGGGTCTGCGTATTCCGGCACAGCATCCTGCCGACTTTGGAGTCATAGGTGGTGGTCGTAAACGAAATCTGCACCACATAGAACATCGAATCAACCCGTGAGCCTTCCATCGTGCGAAGCCGCCGGGCCAGAAAGTTTTCCGGCGTCACCGGCAGGAGTTTCGGCCACCACGTCGCGTCATCGCCGTCGTTGTTGTAGATCACGCGCCGGGGGCGTTCCAGCATGGCCCGGCGCGCCTCCTCCCAGTCGCCGGCCCCGGCCTCCCCGGCCAATCCGCACAGACACAGCAAAAGCAAAAGCCGCTTCATCTTCATCCCCCTCAATCCAGCCACGCGGCATTGCGGACGATCTCTTTGAACGTCTCCTTGTCCAGCCCGCCCGCGCCGTTCATATCGGCATAAGGATGGCTGAAACGCTTGGAACCGGCATGGCCGTCGGCAAATGCAAAGTTTGCCCCGGCGGCGTGGCGCAGCAGCCCGCTGAACGGTTCCGGATCGGAACCGGTGCCGACCGGTTCTCCATACAGTTCATACGGAACCTTGACCCGGAAATTGATCCGCCCGTTGTTGGTCATTGCCGGCTGCCCTCCGTCCCACATCACCGCCACTCTCGAACTGTTGCGCAGCCGCCCCGACTTGATCGCCGGGTAGATGCCTTTCGTATACCACGAATGGTGCAATACCCCGTTGAACGTATAACAGTTGCTGCCGGGCGCCGCCGGATTCGCGCTGCGGCACACGTATGTCGCCGCCGTCCCGCCGTAGGGATCGTAAAAGCCTCCCTTGGTCGGAATTGCGGCGTTGCCGATGTTCTCCTCACGGTTAGCGTAAGGCGAAGCCACTCCCTTGTCACAGCTCGGAAACACCTCCCGATTGTCGGACAAATACATATTGTTGAACATCCCCAGTTGTTTCAGATTGTTCAGGCAGTCCGCCGCATAAGCGCGCGAACGCGCCTGATTCAATGCCGGCAGCAGTATTCCCGCCAAGATCGCAATAATCGCTATCACTACTAACAACTCGATCAATGTGAATTTATGTATAGCGTGCGGTGCAGTTCCAGAGAAACCGTCCTCATCAACCTGATAACCGCTCAACAATTCGATTATCGTGTTTTCCCTTCTTGATTCATTCATCATAATTGCTCCGTTTCAAAAATTGATTGTAGAAAGAATCCCAACAATGTTTCAGGAAAAATCATTCCGGCCACCGAACCAGATGCTCCTGCAAGGCTTCCAGAGTTTCCGCCGTCTTTCCGGCCTTGAAGTTCTCGAAAATCCGGTGATGGCACGCCTGCGTTTCGGAGAATGCCTCCGAAAACGCGGGATGCTGGTAGCGGAATGCCGCTCCCTGCAGAAAAGAGAACATTTTAATCAGCATATTGTCGTGGGAAGCCGCCACCAGTTGTTCGTGAAATTCCAGGTCGGTACGGCTGAAGCCCTCCAGCTCCTTTGCGGCAGCGAACCGGTCGAGGTCCTCCAGTATCAGCGCCAGCCGGACAAGGTCCTCCCGGGTCCGAGCGGTCAGCGCCTTGCGGACCGCTTCACGCTCCACCACATACCGGACCGCTTCCACACTGCGCGGATCGCTGTCGTCGCAACGAACGTACCGGTAGCCTTTCTGCGGAATCCGTTCCAGCACCCCCTCACCTTCCAGACTCAACAGAATCTCCCGTACGGCACCCCGTTTCAAATCGAATTTCTGGGCGATCTCCCGTTCGCTCAGAAACTGCCCCTCCCCGCCGGCTTCCGTATAAATATATTCCCGTATCCGGTTGATCATACTGCGTTCCGCCATCTTCAACCCCTCATCTGGTTTATTAGTCAACTGGTCGACCAGTTATTATTAATTATACCAGAAAACAGTTCCGATGTCAAGAGCGGCCCGATAAAAAAAACGATTTTTCCGCCTAAAAACAGACGGCCCGCCTGTTTTCGGACGGGCCGCCGGTTCCGGGACGGGTTACAGTTCGCGGCTGATCCGGACGCTGCAGAAGTTCGGGCCGCACATCGTGCAGAACCGCTCGTCCTTGTGGTCGTGGTCCGCGGGCATATCGCGCTCGGCCAGAGCTTCGGCGCGAAGTTCGCGCGCCTTCTCCGGGTCCAGCGCCAGTTCGAACTGCTTCTCCCAGTCGAAATCGGCGCGCGCCCGGCTGATCGCGTCGTCCCGGTCGCGCGCGCCCGGCTTGCCGAGCGCGACATCCGCCGCATGGGCCGCGATCTTGTAGGCGATCACGCCGTCGCGCACGTCGCGCGCATTCGGCAGGCCGATGTGCTCCTTGGGCGTCACGTAACAGAGCATCGCCGCGCCGTGGAACGCTCCCATCGTCGCGCCGATCGCGCTGGTGATGTGGTCGTAGCCCGGCGCGCAGTCGGTCACCACCGGTCCGAGGATATAGAACGGCGCATCGTCGCACACTCGCTGCTCGCGCTTCATATTCATTTCGATCTCGTTGAACGGGATGTGTCCCGGCCCCTCGACCATCGCCTGCACGTCCGCGGCGCGGCAGCGGCGGACCAGTTCCCCAAGCACGTCAAGCTCCGCGAATTGCGCTTCGTCGCTCGCATCGGCCAGGCATCCCGGCCGCATCCCGTCGCCGAGCGACAGCGTCACATCGTACTTGCGGCAGATTTCGAGGATTTCGTCGAACGCGGTGTAGAAAGGATTCTCCCTGTTGTTCTTGTTCATCCACGCCGCCAGAATCGAACCGCCGCGGCTGACGATGCGGAGCATCCGCTTTTTCGCCGCCGGAATATGCGCCTTCAGCAGTCCGGCATGGATGGTCATATAGTCCACGCCCTGCTCGGCCTGTTCGCGCATCACGTCGAGGATGAAGGATTCGGAGAGGTTGTCCACCGTTTCGCAGCGGGCGAGCACCTCATACATCGGAACCGTGCCGATCGGGGCCGGACTGTGTTCGATGATCGAACGGCGGATCTGGTTGATGTTGCCGCCGGTGCTGAGGTCCATCACGGTATCCGCGCCGTATTTCAGCGCATGCCGGAGCTTTTCCAGCTCCTGACGCGGGCAACTGGACAACGCGGAGTTGCCGATGTTGGCGTTGATCTTGGTCTTGAGGCTGCGCCCGATGCCGACCGGCACCAGTCCCTTATGGTTGATATTGGCCGGAATCACCACCGTACCGGCGGCGACGGCGGCGCGGATCGTCTCCGGCGAGACCATCTCAACTTCGGCGACATGCTTCATCGCATCGGTAATGATGCCGGCTTTGGCCTGCGCCGGCTGCGTCATGCAACTCACGTTCACTTCTCCTGACTATATAATTCCAACAAAATGACTCAAACTTTATATTCCCCCAAACGCGTCACGTCACCGAAAACGCCACGACCGGCACACAGACTTCGTACTCCGGAAGCTCACGCATCCGCTTCAGCCGTATCCGTAATTACCATCTTTTGTCACCGCCCCTCGCGGCAGCTCCGCGCTTCAAACCGATCCTCAAAAAACGCTTCACTTTTTGAGGAACGCGCGCTCCGCCGGGCGGTACTGTTGCGATCGCGGCCCGCATTCGCGGACCTTACATTTCGCCTGTCTCTGGCTCGCGCCTGCGCGGGCCGACGACAGTCGACCAGCGTTCCGCCGCTGGACCGCGTCCGGCAAGCTGCCGGCGGCGACGCCGCCCAAGCGGCTGTTCTTTTTTATTTTTTCAGCAGGGATTCCAGTTCGTTCACCGTCCGTTCCGTCGCTCCCGCGTGTTTGCGGATCGTCCGTCCGGCCCGTTTTCCGAGTTCTTCCCTTAATTCTTTATTCACCAGAAGTTTGCGGAGCTGCTCCTCCAGTTCGGAGTCGTGCGTGACCGTCGCCACCGCGTTCTCCTGCAGCAGCACATTCAGGATAAAGCGGAAATTCCGCAGCACGTGTCCCGTCACGATCGGCTTATCCAGCAGCGCCGGTTCGATCAGGTTGTGTCCCTCATCGTGCCCGGCCAGGCTCTTGCCCATGATCACGATGTCCGCGCCGTTCATCAGCTTCAGCATCTCGCCGGTCGTATCCGCCAGCAGCACATCCACCGGCGGGTCCGCTTCCGCCTGGCGGCTGCGGCGCGCGAAATCCAGCAGATGGCTTTTCAGCATCTCCGCGATATCGCCGCCGCGCTCGGCATGGCGGGGCACCAGCACCAGCTTCAGCTCCGGCACCTCGTCTTTCAGCTTTTTAAAGGTTTCGGCAATCAGCTCCTCCTCGCCCGGATGAGTGCTGGCGGCCAGCAGGATCAGGTGTTTGCCGGGACCGAAGTATCTTTCATATTCGGGTTCAGGCAGATTTTCCGGTGCTTTCTGGTCGAATTTCAGATTGCCGCTGACCACCACGTTCGCCTCCGGCGACACCGATTTGTAGCGGTCGAAGTCCGCCTGCGTCTGCACGGAGATCAGATTGAACATTTTCAGCAGCGGCCCGAAGAAAAGCCGCGCGCGCCGGTAACCGCGCGCCGAATGATCCGACATGCGCCCGTTCACCAATGCCACCGGAATCCCCCGCTTGCGGGTTTCGGCGACCATGTTCGGCCAGATTTCGGTCTCGAAGATCACCAGCATCGCCGGTTTCAGCACGTTCAGCGTGCGGCGCACCATCCACAGAAAGTCGATCGGGCAGAAGATCACCGCCGTCGAGGGCGGCGCCTGCTTGCGCGCCAGCTCCTGCCCGGTGGTGGTCGTGGTCGAAAGAATGAACTTCCGCTCCGGGTGCATCTGGTGCCAGGTGCGGATCATCGACATCGCGACCACCGTTTCGCCGACGCTGACCGCATGAACCCAGACCGCGCCGTGGTATTCAGCCAGCTCCCTGACCCGCTCCGGCTTGAAATGGCCGAAACGTTCCCCGAAGGTGTCTTTCCAGCCTCCCCGATTGCGGTACTTGAGGTACAGTCCGGGAATGAAGAACAAAAAGCCCAGCGGCAAAAACAGATTGTAGAAGAATCTGAACATAAAAAGTTATTCCACCGTGACACTTTTGGCGAGGTTGCGCGGCTGGTCCACTTCGCAGCCGCGCGCCACCGCGACGTAATAGGCGAAAAGCTGCAGCGCGACCGTGGTCGGCAGCGGCGCGATGAAACGCGAACACGGCGGCACTTCGATCACATCCTGCGTCATGCTGCGCACCGCGCTGTCGCCGCGGGTGATCACCGCCACCACCGGCGCCTTGCGGGCGCGGCACTCCTGGATATTGCCGATGATCTTGTCCTTGCCCGGAATATCGTTGGCCAGCGCCAGCACCGGATGCCGCTCATCCAGCAGCGAAATCGGCCCGTGCTTGAGTTCGGCGGCGTGATACCCCTCGGCGTGGATATAGCTGATCTCCTTGAGCTTCAGCGCCCCCTCCAGCGCAGTCGGATACAGGCAGCCGCGGCCGATGTAGAAGAAGTCCTCCTTGTCGGCGTACCGTTCCGCGATCTTCTTGATCTCGGGCGCCTGCAGCAGCACGGAGCGGATCAGCTCCGGAATCTGTTCGATCTGGTCGGCCAGCTCGTTGCCCTCGCTGCGGCTCAGCCGCCGGTTGCGCCCCAGCAGCAGCGCGAAGAGCAACAGCACCACCACCTGGCTCGAAAACGCCTTGGTCGAAGCCACGCTGATCTCCGGCCCCGCATGCAGATAGACGCCGCGCCCGGACTCCCGCGCGATGGTCGAACCAACCACGTTGCAGAGGGCGGTGACCACCGCGCCTTTGGCCGTCGCCTCGCGGACCGCCGCAATGGTGTCGGCGGTTTCGCCGGACTGGCTGATCGGAATCACCAGCGTATTCGGCTCGATGATCGGATTGCGGTAGCGGAACTCCGCCGCCTGCTCCACCGAAGTGGAAATCCCGGCGATGTCCTCAAAATAGTATTCGCCGAGCATCCCGGCGTGCATGCTGCTGCCGCAGCCCGCGATCACGATCCGGTTGATCAGGGCCAGCTCGCGCGGCGACAGGTTCATCCCGTTCAGGATCGCGGTGCCCATCTCATGGTCGATGCGGCCCCGGATCGCGTTCTCGATGGTTTCGGGCTGCTCGAAAATCTCCTTGAGCATGAAGTGCGGATAGTTTCCCTTTTCCGCCTGCCCGGCGTCCCAGTCGATTTTGGCGACCTCACGCTCGACCGGCACATTCTGGATGTTGCGCAGGTCCACTTTGTCGGCGGTGATCGCGGCGATGTCGCCGTCGTTCAGGTAGATCACCTGCCGCGTATAGGGCAGCAGCGCGGCGATGTCGCTCGCGACAAGGTTCTCCCCTTCGCCGAGCCCGATCACGATCGGACTGCCCTTGCGGGCGGTCACCACCACCCCCGGCTCCAGCGACGAAATCACCGCGATGCCGTATGTGCCGTCAAGCTGCTTCAGCGCGGCGGCGACCGCACTCAGCAGGTCCCCTTCGTACGCCCCGGCGATCAGGTGCGGAATCACTTCGCTGTCGGTCTGGGAACGGAAATGCACCCCTTTGCCTTCCAGATGCTTGCGCAGTTCCTGGTAATTTTCGATGATCCCGTTGTGCACCACCGCGAAGCGGCCGGATTCATCGAGATGCGGATGCGCATTCAGCGTGGACGGTGCGCCGTGGGTCGCCCAGCGGGTATGGGCGATGCCGCAGCCGGCCAGTTTTTTCAGTTCCGGCTGCTGGCCGGCGACCGCTTCGAGCTGCGCGACCTTGCCGACCGATTTGACCTGATACATATGTTCGTCGGCGACGACCGCCAGACCGGCGGAGTCGTAACCGCGATATTCCAGCCGCTTCAGCCCTTCGATCAGGACCGGGGCCGCCGCCAGCTTGCCGGTATAACCGATAATTCCGCACATATTCTACACCTGCTGCTCCGTAAAATGATTGTTCACATACTCCGCGGCCTCTTCGAGCGAGCCGAGGATCTTGGTGCAGTACCGGGCCATCCACGGACTGCAATCCTTGTATTCGAAGGGGGAGAACGCCACCACAAACCTGCCGAGATCGTGCGCCGCATAGAAAACCTCCATGCTCGTGCCGATGCTCGCCTTGTTGTAGTTGACCAGAATGATATCCGCATCCCGGACATCCTGAAGATCGAATTCCACGATTTCGTTGGCGCTGTCCACCTGACGGTCCACAAAGGCGCGCCGCATCGGATCCAGCAACCGGAAGCGACCGCCCAGAAGCTGTTTCGCCGTCTCCCGCCACGCACGGGCCGTCCCGGCATGTTCGTCCATGATCGGACCGGAAAGGTAAATCGTTTTTCTGTTGTTTTCCATACAAATCCCGTCAGTCGTTTCACTTTGCCGCCGGCATCGCCACGCCGCAAATCACATACTATACACCGCCAACCGGATTTTTTCACGCGCCGGACGGAATTATTTTCGAAAGGCCCGTCAGATATTCGCGATCTCCGGCGCGGATTTGCGCAGCAGGGCTTCGGAAATAGCCAGCGCGTCGGACGCGTTGCTGCAGGCCAGCGCCTGCCGCGCCGCCTCCTCCGCTTCGTGCATCGCCAGCCCCCGGATCACCCGCCGCACCATGCCGATCGACGACGGCGCCATGCTCAGTTCGTGCACGCCCAGGCCGACCAGCAACGGCACCAGCGACGGCTCGGAAGCCATCTGCCCGCAGATGCTGACCCAGATGTTGTTGTGGCGCGCCGCCTCCACCGTGCGGCGGATCAATTCGAGAATCGCCGGATGGGAAGGCCGGTAGAGGTACGCGACCCGTTCGTTGCCCCGGTCGATCGCCATCGTATACTGCACCAGATCGTTGGTGCCGATGCTGAAAAAATCCACCAACGGAGCAAGCCGGTCCGCCAGGATCGCCGCGGCCGGCGTCTCAATCATCACCCCCAGCGGCAGATGGGAAACGAATTCCAGCTTCTCGCGCCGCAGCTGCTCCTGGAGTTCCCCGACCAGCTGCTTGACCTCATTCACCTCGCGAATACTGCTGACCATCGGGAGCATTACGCGCAAATTGCCGTACACGCCGGCACGCAGCAACGCCCGCAGCTGGGTGGAAAAAATGTCCCGGCGCTCATGCAGACAGAGCCGGATGCCGCGCAGCCCCAGAAACGGATTCTGCTCGGTCGCCCGGAAAATATTGGTGTTGAACTTATCGCCGCCGACATCCAGCGTGCGGATGATCACCGGCTGTTCGCCGCTCTTGACCAGCAGATCTTTGTAGACCTCGAACTGCTCCTCTTCGGTCGGCAACTGCGAGGTGTTCATAAACAGATATTCGGTCCGGAACAGGCCGATGCCGCAGGCTCCCGACTTTTTCACCTCCCCGATCGTCTCCGGCGAATCGAGGTTGGCCGCGAGCTGCACCATGAAACCATCCGTCGTCTCCGGCCTCAGCGAATTCTCGCGCTCCAGCTCGTTCAGCAGCTCTCCGGCCGCCTGCGCCTTGAGCCGGTAGGCCTCCTCGGTGCGCCCGTCCGGGTTGATGATGACCTTGCCGGTATAGCCATCGATAATCAGCTTGTCATCCGCCGTCAGGGTCTCCGGCAGCTCCGGGGGAATTCCCACCACCGCCGGAAGCTTCATCGCCCGCGCCAGAATCGCGGTATGGCTGGTGGCGCTGCCGGTCTCCACTGCGAAGCCGAGCACCTTGCTCCGGTCCAGCTGCGCGGTCTCCGACGGCGCAAGCGTGGTCGCAATGATGATCCGGCGGTCGTCCAGCTCCATATCATGATGCGGATCGTCGTTGAGGTTGGCGGTAATCCGGGCGGCGACGTCGCGGATATCGGCGGCGCGCTCCTTCAAATATTCATCCTGCATGCCGTTAAAGACCGCGGTAAAACGCTCCGTAGCTTCAAAGAGCGCATATTCGGCAGTGACATGCTCACCCTTGATCCGTTTTTCAACTTCATTCAGCAGCGTCCTGTCGTCGACCAGCATAATGTGGGCTTCGAAGATATCGGCGTCGCGCGAATTGAGCCGGTCGCGCACCTGATCCTGAAGTTCGACCAGCTGCTTGCGGGTTTCCACCAGTGCGGCAATGAAACGGGTCAACTCTCCGTTGATTTCATCATCGGTAATCTTGTGCGGATTGGGCTCCTGCAGATGGTTGGAGCCGCGCACCCGCGCCACCCGGCCGATCGCAATCCCGGGAGATACCGCAATCGCCTGAATCGTCTGTGCTGGTAAAGTCATCGCTGCCGCCTTCGGTGCTGGAGATTGAAGTTATTCTTCCTCGTTGAAACGGGATTCGAACAGGCGGACAGCTTCACGGAACGCCTCTTCCGCCTCATGGCCGGACGCCTTCAGGAGCAATTTGGTTCCCCGCCCCGCCGCGAGCATCATCAAGGAAAGCGCACTGCGGCAGTCGGCAACCTCACCATTGCCGTCAAGACGCTCCAGCGTCAGCTCCGCCTCGAAGCCGGAAGAGAGTTTCGCCAACATCGTCGCCGGCCTGGCATGGAGTCCCATCCGGTTGTCGATGGTGACTATGGTTTCAAAAAGCTCTTCGGTCGTCATCGCAATATCCTGTGAAAAATTCCCGATCCGGCGGACCGCCGCCTCTTCCGGCAAAGCCATCCCGCGCGCCCGGGCTCCTCTTATATCCCGGCGCTCAACGTATTTAATATACACCGGTTTCATCAATAAAGCAACTGCCGATCTTGTAAAACCGCACTCCGCCGGATATATTAAACTCAATATTTTTTGAAAAATTTTCTTCTTTTCATCATTATATGGAGATCACGGCATCATGGACAAAAACTGGCAAATCGAAACCAAAGCCGTACAGTGCGGCTATGAACCCGGCAACGGCGATCCGCGCGTGCTGCCGCTCTACCAGAGCACGACCTACAAGTATGACGACGCCCAGAGCGTCGCGGACCTTTTCGACTTGAAACGCGAAGGCTTCTTCTACACCCGGCTCGCCAATCCGACCGTCGATGCCTTCGAACGCAAGATGGCCGCTCTGGAAGGGGGCGTCGCCGCCGTCGCGGTCGGAGCGGGCCAGGCGGCTTCCATGCTGTCGGTGATGAACCTCGCCGTCAGCGGCGACCATGTGGTCGCGGTTTCCAGCCTCTACGGCGGGACGGTGTCGCTGTTCACCAATACCCTGAAAAAATGCGGCATTGAAGTTTCCTTCATCTCCCCCGAAGCGGATTCCGCCGCGATCGCGGCGGCAATCCGCCCCAACACCAAGGCGCTGTTCGCCGAGACCCTCGCGAACCCGGCGCTGATCGTGCTGGATATCGAACGCTTCGCCGAAGCGGCGCACGCGGCAGGCATTCCGCTGATCGTGGACAACACCTTCCCGACTCCATGCCTGTGCCGCCCGTTTGAATTCGGCGCGGACTTCGTGACCCATTCGACCACCAAATACACCGACGGCCACGCCCAGGCGGTCGGCGGCATCATCATCGAAAAGGGCGGTTTCGACTGGAACAACGGGCGCTTCCCGGAATTTGTGAATCCCGACCCGGCCTATCACGGTCTGGTCTACACCGAGGCATTCCCGGCGGCTCCTTATTCGGTGAAACTGCGGGCGCAGTGGATCCGCGACATCGGCGCGGGCATGGCCCCCTTCAACGCCTATCTCTCCAATCTCGGCGTGGAGACGCTGGCGCTGCGCATGGAGCGCCACAGCTCGAACGCGCTGGCGCTGGCCGAATTCCTCGAAAACCATCCGAAGGTCAGCTGGGTGAACTATCCCGGCCTGAAGTCGAGCAGCCAGCATGAACTCGCAAAGAAATACCTGCCCCGGGGCTGCTCCGGCGTACTCTGTTTCGGCGTGAAAGGCGGAAAGGCCGCCGGCGAAATCGTGATGAACTCGCTGAAGCTCGCGGCGATCGTGGTCCATGTGGCCGACACGCGCACCGGCGTGCTGCATCCGGCCAGCATGACCCATCGCCAGCTCACCGACGCCGAACTCGAAGCCGCCGGCGTTTCACCGGACATGATCCGTGTATCGGTCGGCATTGAGAATATCGACGACATCAAGGCCGACTTCGATCAGGCCCTGAATCGCGCCTGAACCCGGGATCAATCAAAAACCACCGGCTGGTTTCAACCGGTGGTTTTGTCTCACTTCACGAGACGGGTGCGGGACGAAACCCGTTGAGGCCGGCAGAAGCACATGGCGCTCTCCGTTCCGCAAGATTCCAATGCGCGGTCCGTTCCGCGATGAAATCGAGAATCTGCCGGTGCGCTTCACGGCCATTGCCGGAAGCATCCAGCGGCTCGCCGAATTCCAGATGGATATGACGGCTGCGGTGCAGCGAACCGAATTCCGGGATCAATGCCCCCGGCTCCAGGAAATCGGTTTTCAACGCCAGCGGAATGATCCTGACGCCGGCGCTCTTGGCCAGTTTAAGTCCGATCGTATTGAAACGTTCGGGCAGAAATTCCCTCTGCCGGGTCGACTCCGGAAAGATCAGCACGGAACGGCCCTCCTTCAGCAGTTCCTGCCCCGCCCTCATCACTTCCTTGAAATCCTCGCGCGGGTTGACGCGGTCGACTCCGATCGCGTCGATGGCCCGCATCGCCGCACCGAAGAACGGGACGGAAAAGAGCGAACGCTTGATTACAAAAGTGAAATCCAGCCTGGGAGAAATTACCGCATTGAGGATTGCCGTTTCCACCGAGCTCTGGTGGTTGGCGACAATCACAAAGGGGCCGGGAGTGTCGCTCAAATGGTTCAGGCCGCGCAGATGAATCCGGGCGCCGCAGCTTTCAAGAATCCGGACATTCAGTCCGCTGTAGTAGCTCTGGCGGTCCCGGTCAAACCGGCCGCGGCCGGCGCACCTGCCGATCCGGTAGAAGTTGTAATAGGTTTTCGAATAGAAATAAAGGCGGGAATTGAACAGAATCCGGGACAGGAAGGTCCGCCGCCCGGGCGGAGTGTCATAGCTGTCGTTCGGGAATAAATTCACCATAGGTATCTCCCGGTTGATTGCATCAGAATCGGCCGGCAAAAAAAGGGGACCGCAATTACTGCGCATCCCCGATCTGCCGCGGCAAGGGCCCGCGAACCGGTTACCAGCTGCGACGCCCGCCGCCGAAACCGCGATTGCCGCCGCCGTTGCGATTCGGACGTTCTTCCCGGGGACGCGCTTCATTAACCACCAGTTCACGGCCATCGTGACTCGTCCCGTTCAGGGCTTCGATCGCCGCTTTCGCCTCGTTCGCGTCATTCATTTCGACGAAGCCGAATCCTTTGGCGCGGCCGGTATCGCGATCCGTGACCAGACGGGCGCTGCTGACCGAACCATGCGCGCTGAACGCGGAGTTAAGGTCGGTTTCGGTCATCGAGTACGGCATGTTTCCCACATAGATATTCATTCTGTTTTCTTTCCTGCGGCGTTATCGCCTGCATTTTTCGGAAGGTCCGGACCGTTTTTCGGCACTTCGGAACACTTCCTGTGATTGTTTTGCTCTCCCCCGGTTATTCAGTTTATGTTGTTTGATGCGAAATCCACTTGTAATTACCGGATAGATAGGGGGGAAAGCATAAAAACATGCTGAACCATCAGGGAATGACACTGCGGAATATCAGATGCCCGGAACGGGCAGAGATTCGGATTATTTTGGAAAGCCGGCAAAGCGGCAATCAGGAACAATGAGAAGTCAAATAAAAAACCTTAACTGTAACGTCCCGGATGCCGCAAGTTTCACATGACCGGAACAATCCGGCCGCATTTGCATTTCACCTGGAAACTGTTTTTAACATATCACGGTAATCCGGACAATACAAGCCGCATTCCAATAATAAGCGGAAAATAAATTCCAGACACCGCCCTTCCCCTTCCGGACCGGCAAAAGTCGCCGGTTCGGACAGAATACCTGAAAATCAGCGATTTTTTGCTGAATCCGATTTGAAAAACGATAAAACGGTGATATTTTAAAAAATGTCGTCACCAACGCGGCGAACGCGGGGGAGTAGCTCAATTGGTTAGAGTACCACCCTGTCACGGTGGATGTTGCGGGTTCGAGTCCCGTCTCTCTCGCCATTTTTGCCTCTTCGACGGTCCTTGACACAATTTATGGTTCCTTTACGCTCGAAATTTCCGGCAACTGATAAATTTTCAGTTTGAAGTATTCGCGATCAGAAGTACGATTATCTGCAACAGCCTTCCGAAAGACTAAATGCAGCTCCTCTGTTTTGGCAAACTAAACGCAACCCCCTTTCTTTGGCAAACTAAACGCAACTGGTCCGACTCAAGGGGGTGCGTTTACTTTTTCAATTCTCATTCGCCCAAAAAGTTGATTTTTTTTGCTTGAAAAGGTTGCATTTTTTTTAACACCGGTTATATTAGGAAACATTGAAACGCTTCGGGCGTATAGCTCAGTTGGTTAGAGCGTCACGTTGACATCGTGAAGGTCACAGATTCGAGTTCTGTTACGCCCACCA
>ENA-UEQM01000133-UEQM01000133.1-human-gut-metagenome-genome-assembly--contig:-NODE-133-length-51006-cov-12.208388_pt1 | contig 51006 bp, 37 predicted proteins | sample MGYA00242948_ERZ507948 | MGnify/ENA primary metagenome ERZ507948 (study PRJEB26167, sample SAMN06115440) | human gut metagenome | host: Homo sapiens | place: China:Hubei | collected 2015-07-28... | reverse complement strand
TCTCGTAGAAGCACTTACCTATAGCCAGGTGAATATACTTACTGTTCAGTGTATGTAATATTTCCGCATAAGTTTTTCCGGCAATAACAGATTCAAAAATATATCTGACCGCTTCGGCTTTTTCTGGATCGAATGATAGTGTCTTATTTTTTTGATCCCATACTGCACCGAAAGCATTTGAAAAAGTAATGCCTTTTTCTTTTTTGGCTCGAACTACTTTAATACTCTGTTCCTTACGTTCCGTAAGTTTTTTCATTTCATAAGTTGCCAGCAACCTGTGAACAGCAATATCAATATCATCGTTGATATAATCGATTTTGTTGTCATCTACATCAACTAATGCAACAGAGTTTTCTTTGAGTTTTGAAAGAAAATATAAATCCAGCTTTGCCAATGGTGATGGATTACGAAAGAATCTTGTCCTTTCATATACAACAAAAAAATCAACAGCAGAAAGAAGAGTAAAGGCTTCTGCAAGATGCTTTTTATATTCTTTGCGTCCTTTGGTGCGCTGTGATTTATTCCACTTCTGCCATTCGGCATCGGTGGCAGCATACGCATGTCCCTCTATGGAATCATCATATAATTCAGAGCTCGTATTGTTATCAGAAAATTCACCAACAATTGTAATGCCGTGTTGTTCACACCATTTTCGGCAGGTTGTTAACTGATCTTCAATACTTGCACTGGTTACTTCATGTCCATAGCTCTGCCGTGCGTAAATTACAGCTTTTTTTCCGTTCAAATCCTGCATTATTATGCCTCCATCATAATTTAACTCGTTGACATTCAATTGTCAACCTTTAAAACAGTTATTTTATGATGTAATGGTCGTTATTGCGATCATCGCAATTCTGGCCTCCATGCTGCTGCCGGCGCTGAATCAGGCGCGAAGCAAGGCGAAGGATATCAAGTGCACGTCGAACCTGAAACAGCTCGGAACCTACATGACAATATATGTGGACAGCAACAGCGGTGTGATCCCGGCCGGAAACAACAACCTCGGACTAAGGAGCTGGCAAGGCGTCTGGCAGGATATGCTCATGCAGATTCATTCGCCCGGAACCGAAACCGTTAATTACGGCTTTATTTCCTGGATCGACGGCAAGGCGGTTCCACAGGAGCCTTTCGCCTGCCCGTCCTCGGTCGGATATGAAACGAGTCTCTCAACACGGCATTACGGAATCAACGACGCGGGGCCCGGCAACAACACCGCCCGCGGTTTCGCCTCGGATGCGGATCAGAACTTCAAGATGACCATCGGGCGGATCAAGTCGCCGAGCCGGCGCGCGGCGCTGTTCGACATCGACCGGTGGGGGAGCTGGCCGAGCCCGGAGGCGGCCTCCGTCGGTGAGATGGTCAATTCCACCGGGTCCGGAATCGGGGAATGGCGGCATGGCGGCCACTCTGCCGCAAATGTCTGCTTTGCGGATGGACATGTCGAACAGCGCAGCATCAAAAGCATCCCGAACGATTATACGGATGCGCAGAATGGTTATTTCTGGGGAACAACTGAACGCAATTGAGGTGATGAAATGAAATTACTCCTGAAATTTATGCTTCTTCCATTCCTGTTGTTCTGCCGGGACGCATCCGCCGCGCCGCTGAATCTGGACTGGAAACTCTGCAAAGGCGCAACGCTTGAAACCCGCGAGGGGAAACAGTATCTGCGTGTCGTCATCCCTCCCGGTGACAAGGATGCGGCGAACTGCGCTTCAGCGACGATCGATCTCCGGAAATTCCGCGGGGAGATGCTTTACTTTGTCATCAGGGCGCGTGCCGAAAACGTGTCCGTTCCGCGCCACGAATGCAACGGCGTCAAATTCATGCTCCATTACATCGACGGGGATGGTTTTGAAGATTGGAGAAATCCAACCCGGCTGAAGGGCACGTTTGATTGGAAAGAGCTGAGCTTCATGGCGCCGGTCTCCGGCGCTGCCGGCAAAGGAGAGCTGCTGCTTGGATTGCAGGAGAGTTCCGGGGAGGCGGAGTTCGACCTTTCCTCACTGAAAATCTCCCGGCTTTTTCCAGCTTCCGATCCGGAAAACAACTACCGGATCACCTACCCGGAGAAAGTCGCCGGGACACCGCCTCTGCGGGGAGTGATGTCTCCGCACGTATTCACCGAAAACGATCTTCAAACCCTGAAGGCATGGAATGTCAATCTCGTGCGCGTTCAGTTGACCCGCAACTGGAACAAGGCCAATACCGATCTCGATCTTGGGGAGTATGACCGCTGGCTGGACGGCAAGCTCGACCATCTCGAAGAGGTGCTCCGCATGAATCAGGAAGGCGGCTGCGGTCTCCGGTTCGTCATCGACCTTCACTCTCCGCCGGGAGGCCGCGATGAAGCGCATGACATGACCATGTTCTACGATAAAAAATATGCCGATCATTTTATCCGGTGCTGGCGGAAAATCGCGAAACGGTTCAAGGGAAATCCCGCCGTGTGGGGATACGACCTCATCAATGAGCCCGTACAGATGCGCCCCGCAAAATTCGATTACTGGAATCTGCAGCGCATGGCGGCGGAAGCGATACGGGAGATCGATCCTGATACGCCGATCGTCTTCGAATCAAACCTGTGGGATGCCGCCGATACGTTCCGCAATCTCCGGCCGCTGGAGATGAGCAACGTCATCTATCAGGTGCACATGTACCAGCCGCTGGGTTTCACGCATCAGTTCTCAAGCAATGATATTGCTTATCCCGGAAAAGTCGGGAATGCGACATGGAACAAGGAGATGATCCGAAAGCACCTGCAGCCGGTGCGCGATTTCCAGCTCCGCCACAATGCCAGAATCTACGTCGGCGAATTTTCCGCTATTGCGTGGGCGCCGGGAGCGGAGAAGTACCTCCATGACTGCATTGAGATTTTCGAAGAATACGGTTGGGATTGGACCTATCACGCTTTCCGTGAGTGGGAGGGCTGGAGCGTCGAGCATGAAGCGACGAAGCCTTCCGACCTGAAGCCCGCAAAGGAGGATACGCTCCGGAAGAAAGTCCTGCTGGAGTATTTCAGGCGGAACCGGTGAACGTGAGAAACGCTCCGCGGCCTCCGGCTGAATGGAACCGCCGGTCAGCGGCGGAAGCAGCCGAGCAGCGCCGGGTGGATTGCTCCATTGGTGGCGATGAATCCGTTGGCGGGCCAGTCGCCGCCGCCTCCGATGTCCGTGACCCTGCCTCCGGCCTCTTCGAGAATCAGCACCCCGGCGGCAATGTCGTAGGATTGGAGCGCGAACTCCCAGTAGCCGTCGAAACGGCCCGCCGCGACGTTGCACAGATCGAGCGCGGCGGAGCCGCAGCGCCGGATGTCCTGCACCCGGCGGGTGATCTCCGGCAGGTAATCGAAGTTGTCGGGCCGCATCCGGGCGCGGACGCAGCCGAATCCGGTCGCCAGCAGCGCGCGTGAGAGTTCGCCGGTCGCCGAAACGCGGAGCCGCCCGCCGTTCAGGAACGCCCCCTTTCCGGCTTCCGCATGGAAAAGTTCGCCCAGCTCCGGCGCGCAGACCGCCCCGGCGACGGTTCGCCTGCGGTACTGCAATGCGATCGACACCGAGTAGTACGGAAAGCCGTGCACGAAACTGGTCGTGCCGTCGATCGGGTCGATGATCCAGCAATACTCCGCCGGATCGCCGGAACGCCCCGTTTCCTCGCCGAAAATGCCGTGGCCGGGGTGACGGCGGCGGATTTCCGCGCAGATGAACTCCTCGACCCGGCGGTCGACCGCCGTGACCAGATCGGCGGAGCTGAGCTTGGTATGGATTTCCGCCTCCGATAGTGTCCGGCGCCCCTCCGCCGCCAGCTTTCCGGCGGCGGAGGCCAGCTCTCTGATGAAGTCGATCATGGTCAGCGCCGGTAGAAAATCCGAACGTTGCGCACACTGACCGCAATCTCGTCCTCCAGCGCGTTCACGCCGAGCCGGAGTTTCACGATTTTGCCGGTGTCGAGATCGGATGGGAATGCGATGAAGTGTTCTTTGTACTCTCCGGCGGGCCGGTCGGTCTTGAGGTAGACGTCTTTTCCCGCCTGCGGCACCGCCATCAGCAGCATCTGCTGCACGGCGGCGGGCTTGGAGACCTTCGCCTCGAAGGCGACGCCGAGCGCCCCGGCCAGCGACTCCTGCGGCAGCTGCAGCGTGTATTCCGGGTAGCTCCAGCGGTTGGCTCCGGCGGGAAAGCGGGTGGTGAAGCGGATCGCCTGTTCGGAGGCGTCATGTTCGATCGTGACGGTTCCGGCGGAGTTCCTCCGCCAGTTGGCGGGGTCGAGCAGTTGCGGCATTTCGATCTTCCGACCCGAACTGTTCATCTCGGTGACGCTGCGGCAGGGGATCGCCAGCGGGGTCGCCCTGCGTCCGTTGAAAACGCCGTCGATCCGCAGTTTGCCTTTGAATTCCCGGTCGAGTTCCGGAGTGAAGGCGAGTTCGAGTTCGGTTTTGCCGAAGGGAGGGAGTGTGACGCCTGCCGGGATTCCGGTGACGGAACCGCCGGAGGCGGCGAGCGTCCCGCGCTTTTCCCGGTCCGACAGGTTCCAGACCTGCAGCCGGAACCGGGCGGGCGTTTTCTTCACATCCGCACAGTCCTTGCCGAAAAAAAGCTTGAAATCATCGGAGAGTTCAACGCGGAAGATCACGGTTTTGTCGAATGCGCTTTCCCGGTCGGGGCGCAGCACGGCCTGCGGCGCATGGAACGGGAGGTCCGCCCTGAGCGCATCAACCCCCGTCAGAAAAGCCGGATAGCGCGTTGCCGGAATGCGTCCGGCCTCTGCCGTGAACGGCGTGCCGACCAGATCGACGCCCCGGATATCGCCGGAGAGCGGCAGCGCGAAGGTGCGCGCTTTGAGATCGGCGTTGGAGAGGCCCGGGCGCGGCTTGTCGGTGTCCAGCTCGGAGATGCACCAGTAGGCCAGAACCTTGCCGCCCTCTTTCCGGCGGTACAGGAAACCTTTCAGGCCGTCTCCGAGCCTGACCTCCCCTTCGGGCGCGGCGTTGCCGAGCTGGTCGACCAGCGTCGCGAAGGCGGCATAGCCGGGTTTCACCGTGAAATCCCGCCGCATCAGTCCCCAGTCCTTGTTGCCGCCGGTTTCGTTGTAGGGGGGCAGCACGAAAAAGAAATCGCGCGCGACGCCGAGCGACTGCATCGTGACCATCATCTTGGGCAGGTATTCGGCGATCAGCAGCTCCTGCTCGGGAGAGTGGGCTTTGAGGCCGGGAATATAGCTGCCGGTGCGTCCGGCCCCTTCCATGTTGGAGCCGTTCTCGGTGAACCAGACCGGACGGTCGGCGATATTATGGCGTTTCAGGTGGTCGCGCACGCTGTGGAGCGCCTCGGGAAATTCGCAGATGGGGCGGTAGGTATGGACATTGAAGATGTCGAAGTATTCGCCCGCGCCGTTTTCCATGACCACATCGGCGTAGGGCAGCAGCGGCGTAAGCGCGTAGCCGCCGATTGCGACCGGCAGCTTCGGATCGGCGGACTTGAAACCGAGGGAGGCGGCTTTCAGCGCCGCCGCGTAATCCCAGGCGGCTTCGAGGGAAAAGCCGATGTCCTGCTCGTTCCAGAACTCCCAGACGGTCATCTTACCCCGGAAATGTTCCGCCGCCTTTTGGGCGAACCGATAGGTCGCGGCGAGGTCGACGGGGAGTTTGCCCTCCTTGCGCCTGACCCACTCCGGGGCGTGATGGTACATGCCGAGAACCTGGATGCCGCGCTCGGCGAGCAGGTCGGCGTTGGTCTGGTACTGCAGCCAGTCGTACTTGCCGGGAACGGCTTCCACTTCGGCCCAGTTCAGCCGTTCGCGCACCATCCGGAGCCCGGCGCGGCGGGCGGTTTCTGAGACGACTTCAAACGGCTTGTCCGGCTGCCGGGGATTCCCCGCATCGGGCCGGGCGAGCCAGCTTTGCGCGGAATCCATCGCGAAGAACTGCTCCGGGTTATTCTCCCGTCCGGCGGGATCGGGCACGACCGCGAAACCGCGGCTCCCGGCGCCGCCGGAAAGTTCCAGTTTGTAGTAGCCGTTCGGCAGCGGGGCCAGCAACAGCTTTTTGCGGCCGTTTTCCGGCCAGTCGCCCTGCCGGATGAGCCGGTTCCGCCAGTCGCGCAGCTGCCACTTGCCGGGAGAAAGCTCCGGCTGCGTCCACCGGAACGCGAGTTGTTCCCCCTGCAGGAACGCGGCCCCCGGCGCTGAGGCCGTGACGGCGGCGGCAGTGTCGAACTCCGGCGCCGCGGCCGCCGCAAGGCAGAGGAACCCGCCCAGTATGGTTGAGATGGCTGTTTTCATATTCGTCACAGGTTCTGCAGGATTCCGTTGTGGAAGATCGCCTTGGAAAAGCCCATCTCCTTGAGTTCGCTTCTGCCCTGCGAGGCGACGTGCCCGTCGAAGAAACTCATGTTGAGCCGCCCGTTGTGGACCGGGGCGATATTGCCGGGAGCGGTGTTCCACTCCGGCGCGTATTGGCTGATCGCGGTGCCGCCGTAGGTGGGGTCGGTGAAGATTCCCATCGTGTCGGCGTGCATGAACACCTCCGAGGGGCGCTTCATGCGCGGAACCGCGTACAGGATGTAGTTCGTGCCGGAGACGCCGAAGCCGAAATCCCCCCACGTTTCCTTCTTCTTGTCGTAGAAGGTCGCGGTGTCGGGCGCGTTGTAGCGGTACAGCCCGTAGGTGGTGAAGCCGTTGAAACCCGCGGTCTTGCGGGGAACGCTCGGACAGTTGAAGATCACGCTTTTGGTCGCGTAGCCGCCCTCGATCAGCACCGACGACCACGGGGTTTCGCCGCCGGTGGCGGGAGCGCGGAACGCGACGGTCTGCCGGTTGTCGTCGGCGTAGAACAGCGAGGATTTATAGACCTGATTGAGACGGGCGACGCAGCTTGCGGAACGCGCCTTTTCCCGCGCCTGATTCAGTGCGGGCAGCAGCATCGAGGCGAGGATCGCAATAATGGCAATCACGACCAGCAGTTCGATAAGGGTAAATTCAGCTCTCTTCATGACTCGGTTACCTTTCCTGTTTGGGATTCGCCGGAGCGAATGAGTTTCCTTCGTGAAATTGCACGGCGGTCTGCACCGCGACGGGTAGAGCGTGCGGATTCAGGAGCCGCCAGTTGACCAGTTCGAGCGTCTTATACGCCTGATCGCGCAGCAGGACTGAAAACGCGGTGGGGCGGGGATAGTAGTAGTCCGCCTCCAGCCGGTCGCCGAACGCCAGCACCGAAACATCCTCCGGCACCCGCAGCCCGATCTGCCGGAGTCCCGTCGTGACCGCCAGATAGAAGCTCATCGGGCAGATGATCGCGGTGTAACCGGCCAGCTCCGCACGCCGTTCTTCAAACGCGCGGCAGATCAGGGGATGGGGCTGCCGGTAGAGCGGCACCTCGAACGCCATCAGGGCGGTGTTGTATTCGACCTGCGGGTATTTGCGGCGGAAAATTTCCTGGAAGCCTGTCATGTTGGAATGGATCGTGACCGGCTCCCCGCCGTGCCGGGTCACCTGGTCCACCAGCAGAATCCGGCGGTGTCCCAATTCGTACAACCGGTCGCAGGGAAGTTCCATCTGCCGGTCCTGCACGTAATAAACCGAATCGCGGCCGATCTCCCGGGCGCTGCCCTTGTTCACGACGACCGGCTTGGTCGAGGCACGGAACTTCTCCCGCAGGAAAGCGGGCATCGCGGCCAGCTCCTGAATCACGGTCAGCACCAGCGCGTCGCAGTTCATCCAGAGGTCGTACACGGAACCGTCCTCCCAGCTGCGCACGTAGATCACCTTGAGCAGCCAGCTGTTCTCCTCGCAGGCCTGCGAATAGTGCATTACCGTATCGAGGTTTTCGGGAGCGCCCCAGGCGGGCAGCACCAGCCCGAGAATCTTCTGCACTTTCTGTTCCGGAATCTCGTTGCGCACGAACGTGCCGCTGCCCTTGACCCGTTCGAGCAGCCCTTCGTCCACCAGCGCGCCGACCGCCTTGCGCATGGTCATATAGCTGACGCCGAGCCGTCCGGCCAGCTCCTGTTCGGGAGGCAGGGTGGCGCCCCTGGCGAAGTTGCCGATCCGGATCTCCTTCGCGAGCCACTCGCGGGCATGGTCCGCTTTGGTCAACCGCAGTTTGTCCATCGGAAAAACTCTTTCTGTTGGAAATACTTTATAGAACTTGTCTATAATTATAGTGCATTTCTATAAAAATGTCAATAGGCAATTGCAACAAATCGTGAATTTTTAACGAAAGCGAAACATAGACCGCTTCGCCGGAGGGGGCGAAAAAGGGTGGAACGAATGGCCGGGAAACTGTTTTTCCGCAAATTTCTCTTGTTTTTTTCGGGACAGGTGTTGACTTCCCGGTCGAAATGTTATATAATATAAATGAAATACACGAATACACAATGCGGGAATGGCGATGAATCAGAAACTTCCGGAACAAGTCGACTCCGAAACGGTATATCAGTATGTGGCCCGGCAGTTGCGGGATATGCTGGGCAGCGGGGAGATTCCGGTCGGCCAGCAGCTGCCCACCTATCGGGAGCTAGCGAAGCGGTTTCAGGTAAGTTTGAGCGTGATCCAGCGGGCGATGCGCCAGCTGAAGGCGGAGGCGGTCGTCTCCATCGCCCACGGGCAGGGGGTGAAGGCGGTCAGAATCGACGAGGAGTCGCGCATCTTGCCGAAGTTCGCGATGATCCATCCGTACCGGATGCACGGTTTCGGAATCACGCTGGCGACACTGTTCAATCAGGTTTTTGAATCCCGCCAGCAGAAGTGCATGGCGATTCTGCGTTCCTCGCAGGGGGATTGCGCGCTGGAGCGCAAGCTGGCGACGAGCCTGTACCGCAACGGCGTGAACGGCCTGATCGTGTCTCCGGTGAATCCCGCTGAAAACCGGGAGTTCTTCGAATCGCTCGCCAGAGAGATTCCGGTGGTGCTGATCGATCAGGTGTTCGAGGGGACGACATTGCCGGCGGTGCTGCTGGACTACGCCTCCGCCGGCGGCGAAATCGGCGGCTACCTGCAGCGGCGGAAGTGTCGCAACGTGCTCGCCGTATGCAATGTTTCGGACAACGCCAGCTTGCGGGAATTGAACCGGGAATTGAGCGCGAGTATTGCGGCCCATACCTTCCGGCTGCCGCTTTTCGAGGCGGAAAAGCAGATGGAGAAAGGGGATTACACCCTGTTCGACCGGATTCAGGCGCAACTGATCGAACACATGGCGGCGAACGAATATGATGCGGTGTTCTGCCCGTTCGACTTTCCGCTGGAGTGGCTGCTGTTCGACGGCTTTCCGGCGGAACTGCGCCGCAAGGTCCGGCTGGTCACATTGCACGGGGTGTTTCCGGGGGTGCACAGCCGGGAATACTGCCGTGCCGGAATCGTCTCATGGGTGGCCCCCCATGATCAGCTGATCAGGACGGCGGTGACCCGCCTTGAAAAATGGCACTCCAAGAAGCACGCCCCCGTCGGGGTCAAAAAGATCAGACTGGTGTTTGAAGATCAACCATGAGCAAGGAGAATAAAATGAGATTGAATGACAACGGTTTCAAAATCAAAGCGATGATTTCCGGATTGAACAGGCGCTCCATGCCGTATCGCCATATGTTCCCAGTGAATATAAAATTCACGCTGATTGAGCTTCTGGTAGTGATTGCTATCATTGCCATTCTTGCTGCCATGCTGCTGCCCGCGCTGAACAAGGCGCGCGACAAGGCCAGGACTGCCGTCTGCATCAACAATCTCAAACAGCTGGGGGTGGGATTCACGCAATATTTCGGCGACAACGACGATCTCCTGCCGCCGTTGGATACCGCCAGCGCCAACAATCCGCCGAGCTGGACCAGCTACCTGATGGGGCCTAATCCGAGTTCTCCTGCCGCGCCGTGGACCAGCGGTTATCAATTTACGGGTGGAAGATATGTCACGAACAGTCTGCTGCGTTGCCCGGCACAGACCGGGACGTTCGACATGATCGGCGTCGCCGCTCAATGCTGGTGGATGAATGCGCCGCATTATGCGGTGCTGTCAACTGTTTTCCAGCGCGACACCGGCAGCCGGATGAAGCTTTCCCGGATCAAACAACTCGGGGAAAAATTTCTGCTGGTTGACATTCAGGCGGTCAACAGCGATCTTTCGTTCGCAGAAAGAGGCGGATTGCGCTGGCGTCCCGACATGGGACCGGGACCGGACTGGCCGACGGTTTCTCCACGGCATGGCGGTGCAGTCAACGTGCTGTATTTCGGCGGTAATGTGACGGCGCATCCGACCGGAAGTGCCGCTCCGTGGAAGTGTGATCCGTTTCAGACGACATCCGATGACGGCATTCATTGGAAAAATTGAACAGGAAAAGGAGTGAAAAAGTGAAAGCAGTCTTTAGGTTGGTATGCGCTGCTTGCTGCTGGACGGCGATTATGGTCGCCGCAGAACCGGTCGCTGTCAGACTTGACGCGCCGGAAGTACGGCGGCAGTTGAACAATACAACACGGAAATTGACGGAAACGGGGGAACTGGTGTTTCAACATGCCGCACCCGCGAAGAGCTGGATCGGCATTCCGATTGATCCGGCCCTGATTGCGGGCCGGGAACTGCTCTTTTCCGTGAAAGTCGGTGCGGAGGGACTTCCGATCCCCGTGGCGAATGGGAACGGCATTATGGTTCAGCTTCATTATACCAAGACGGACGGCAGGGAGCAGTTTCTGCGTCTGAATGTGCCGAATGCGAATTCTCCCCTGACGCGCCATTCGCTCAAGGTGTTTTTTCCGGAGGGAGTGAAAAAGGCGGGACTCGATCTGGCGCTGCTCAATGTTTCCGGAACCGTCCGTTTTTGCGAGCCGATGTTTCGGGATGCCCTGCCGGTGAAGGATTTCAGCAAGTTCACCGTTGCCGGAGCCACCGATCGTGAAGAGGCGCTTTACCGGGAGAATGAACCCATGAAGTTCCGTTTTCAGGCGCTCAACGACGGCAAACCGGTTGAAGCTCGCCTCCGTCTTGTGCGGGCAGGGGATGACGGCAAAGAGGAGAGTCGGATCATCGAAGTCGCACCCGACCGGCCCCTGGAATATGTCACATCGCTGGATCGTCCCGGATATGTCATGGTGCGCGCCATGCTGTTGGACGAGAACGGCGAACCGGTCAGGCGGGTGCCGCGTCCCGGTGCCGGAGCCCGGCCGGTCCAGTATGGGCTGGCGGCCGGAATCGCTCCGGAGAAACTTCGGCAGGGAGTGCCGGAACCGGAGGATTTCGATGCTTTCTGGCAGGAGGAAATACGGAAACTGGCGGCTGTGCCGTTGAAGGTGCTTGAGAAAAAAGCGGTGGAATCCGATGACGCGGTCGATGTTTTCGACGTAAAGCTCTCCTGTGCGGGCGACCGGCCGGTCTCCGGTTATCTCACGGTGCCGAAGGCGGCGAAGGAAGGGAAAAAATTTCCGTTGCGGCTGCGGTTCGACGGATATTCGGTACAGAGCGCCCCGCTTTATCGCGACAGTGGATATATCACTTTTTCCGTCAACCCGCACGGAATCGAAAACGGACGCGAGGCGGCTTATTATCGGGAGCTTCAACACAGCGTTCTGGCCGGATACGGTTTCCGCAACGAGGAAAATCAGTCGCCGTTGACCACCTATTTTCACGGAATGATCCTGCGTGGGCTGCGGGCGGCGGAATTTATTAAAACCCTGCCGGAGTGGGACGGGAAGAAACTGGAAATCATCGGCGGCAGTCAGGGAGCGTTTCAATCGGTAGCCGTTGCCGGATTGACCGGCGGCGTCACCGGCTGTTCGATCCAGATTCCGTGGTTCTGCGATCTCGGCGGAATCAAGGTCGGGCGGGTACGCGGCTGGCGTCCCGATCCCGCTCCGGGACTTCTCTACTACGACACGGTGAATTTTGCCGGGCGCGTCAGATGTCCGGTGCGGATCGACGCCGGACTTTCCGACTGGGTCTGTCCTCCTTCCGGAGTCCGGGTGCTTTACAACAACCTCAGATGCGACAAAGAACTGATTTTCCGGCAGGGGCTTGATCACGCGGTTTATTTCGGCTATGACCGGAATGCGACGCCGCGCGTCATCGCGAAGGAGGCCGGAAAATGATGAAAACAACAGCCGTATTGCTGCTTGCCGTCCTGCTTGCCGTTCTCGCTGCGGCCGCCGAGTCGCCGCGCATTATCTGGGAGTGGAACGCGAAAGACGGCGCACCTGCCGGGGCCGAGTTGGTCCGGCAGCCGGGAGAACCGGCCTTTTTGCGGGTGCGTGGTCCGGCGGCTCCCGCTTTTGCAATCGACGGGGCGTTGCTCAAGGGAAAAATGGTGACGGTCGAGGGGGTGGTGCGCGGAGAAAAACTGGGCCGGAAATTCGGTGATTGCCTCAAACTGATTCCTGACTACCGGCCATTTGATAAATACCGCGAAAACTGGGGATACCGTCCGGCGCCTCCGGTAGCGCGTGAGAAAAGTGATTGGGAACGCAGTTTCGGATCGTGGCGGATTCCACCCTATGCCGGAAACTTCAAACTGGTGTTGGGGGATGCCGGACAGGAGGGAGTGGCCGATTACCGCGAAATCCGCATTCTTGAAGTTCCCGCTCCGGAAGCGCCGGCCTCCGGGGTGAATCGCGCGCCTTTGCAGAAAACGCCGAAGTACCGCGGGGCAATGGCGGGAAATCTGAAAAATGAGGAAGATTTCCGGATTTTCGCCGAAGAATGGGGCGGAAACCTGATCCGGTGGCAGTTCCTCCAAGGCGGCCCGGCGTTTTTTCCCGATGCCGAAAGTTACCTGAAGTGGGGCCGCGACCGGATCGGGGAACTTCGCCGGGTGCTTCCTTTCTTTCGCAAATACGGAATCAAGGTCGTGATCGATCTTCATCGCTCTCCCGGAGAAATGAATGATATCAACAATAATCTCGGACTCTGGACGAAGGAACGGCAGGACGCGGTTCTGCGGCTCTGGCGGGAGATTGCCGCCGCCTTCAACGGCGATCCGGTTCTGTACGGCTATGATCTGGTCAACGAGCCGATCGACAAAGTCTATGACGTGCGTTCCGATGCGTTGGATTGGGATCGTTTCGCTGAAAAACTGGCACGGGAAATCCGTTCCATCGATCCGGTTACGCCGATCATCGTGGAGACTTCCTACAATCCGCGTCCCCTGAATTTGCCCAACATCATCTATTCACCGCATTTTTATGAACCCGGCGAATATACGCATCAGGGAATCCGCGCCCGGTCGATGGTGGGGCCGTATCCCGATCCGGCGAAGGGGTGGAACCGCGAATGGATCAGATTGATGGCCGAACCCATGCGGCAGTTCCAATTGAAATACAACGTGCCGATTTATGTCGGAGAGTTCGGCGTGATCCGCTGGGCGCCCGGCGGTGCGCAATGGCTCGATGACTGGATCTCGGTTTTCGAGGAGTACGGCTGGGACTGGAGTTTTCACGCTTACCGGGAATGGTCGGGCTGGAGCGTGGAACATTCCGACGACAAGAATTTGGAACAGCCGGTTTCCGATACTGCGCGCAAACAGGTTCTTCTCAAATATTTCAAACGCAATACGCGGTAATTTTCCGCGAAAACAATCCGGAAAAGGCGAATAGAATGGATCGGATGATAAAACTGTTTGTTCTGGTGATGTGGTGCGCAGCGGGAACATTTCCGGTCCTGGCGGGCAATCCGCTGCTGTTGCCGGAGTATGTTCGGGAATACCGGGTGGAGTTTTCTTCGCAGAAGGAAGCCGCCGCCGCAACCATGACGCTCAGCGCACTTCCCCCCGGCAAAAACGTGCTGTTCTCCTGCCGCTGGGATGACAGCAACGACCGCCATTTGAAAACGGCGGAGGTCATGCGTGAAACCGGCTGTCCCGGTACATTTTACCTCTGTCAGGCCGGGCCCAACTATTACGCGGGAACGATGAAAACACTGGTGGATGGCGGCAATACCGTCGGCAACCACACTCTTTCCCATCCCCGGCTGACCGAAGTGGGAGCCGCCAGGCTCTGGAATGAAATTTTTGAAAATCGCTATTTGTATGAAGTGCGTTCCCAATTGCCGGTGACGGCATTCGCGTTGCCGTTTTGTGCGTGGCGCCGGAAAGATGATCCCACGGCCGCCGCGAGAATCGGGAAGGCGCTGCGCCATGCCGGAATGCTGGGTGCGCCGGAATACTTTCGGGATCAGGCTGTTCCTTATGGTTATCCCGTAGGCAGTTTCGTCAATTCATTTCTGATCACTCCCGGAGATCGTGAACCGGATGAGGAACGTTTCTTCGTTGAAGTGGAACAATTTCTGCGCCAGGGTGCGACTCATATCACGCTGGGAATGCACAGCAACCACACTCCGGCCGGACTGGAAAAATTGCGGCGCATTCTGGCATCGTGCGCCCGGCGTTCCGATTGGCATTGTTGCACGGAAAATGAAGCGATTGCCAGAATTTCAGGTGCGGCTTTTACGCGCGTGGAAAAATTGCATGCAGACGGTGCCGTCGCCGTATTCCGTCTCACCGGGCCGACCCCCGCGTCACTGGGCTGGAATGCCCCGCTGACCGGCTGCGTCGGCGACCGCCGGATCGAACTGCCGCATACCATGCCGATGCCGAAAGCAATCGGTCTGTTTCTGAACAGGAACAATCTTTCAGGTCGGCTTTTTAAGTGCGCGGAAGGAGTGCCGTTCCGGGCCGGTCTTTTTCTTGACCCGGCCGGTTCGACCGTGCTGCGGCTGGAAAACACGGGAGGCGTCTTTTGTTCTGCAACTTCGGGGATATTGAGATTGCCCGGCGAAAACATCCGGTTCACGATTCCGGAATTGGAACCCGGCCGGCAGACTGTCATTGAAATTCCGTTCCATGCGGATGCTCTGGTCGACGGTGAAATCGCGGTGGCAGCGGAGCTGGATGTTGAAGCCGGGGAAGAAATCTACCGGTTGTGGATTGCAACCCGCGGAAACTTCAGAGAATAAAAGAGTATATGAAAAACGCGCGGTGAACTCAGCGCAGCTCCATGCCGTCGAAGGCGAGTTCGAAGCCGGTCCCGGCGATCTTGCGCCGCCGCTCCTCCTCAGACGCGGGCCACAGCGTGCGGGCGAGGTGGTCGAGGATGATGCGCGTGCGGGAAGTGACGATGTTCAAATTGCGGAGCGTTTCGATCATGTGAACCGCCATCGTGAGGTCGGTGTGCTCGAAAATGCGGAAGTCGCCGGAGTCGGCCATCGTGCAGTCCATCACGATCCAGTCGAACCTGAGGTGTTCGATCAGCCGGACCGCCTGCTTGAGCATCCATGCCCCGTCGAGCGCGTAGAGCAGATTGCCCGCCGGGGTTTCAAAGCAGAAGTGAAACGCCTGTTCTCCCGGAATGTTGGTCAGGTGATTGGCGGGCAGCGCGGTCACGGCGGTTTCGCCGAGCCGGAACTTCATGCCGGAATGGAGCGGGAATGCCGCGATGCCCGGAATGCCGCCAAGTTCGGCGACCGCTTCGGCGGAGGCGTAGACCGCCAGCGGCGTCGGCCGTCCCGCAGCGAGCACCGCGATCTGTTCCGGCAGGAAATGGTCGTCGTGGGAGTGGGTGATCAGCAGCGTGTCGATCGCAGCACAGGGGATGTCGAACCGCTCCAGATTCCGCAGCCCGGTGATGCCGCAGTCGATCAGGATATGGCCGTCGAGCAGCGAGCTGGTGCTGCCGCGCACGCCCTCCTCGCCGAAGCGGTTCCAATCGTAGTCGGCGGCGCCGGTTCCGAGCAGTTTCAGGTTCAATGCGGGCGGAGTCTGTTCGTTCATTTCCAAATTTCCTTGCTGGCTGAAGCTATTACAATACAGCCGGATCAGGAAAATTGCAAGCGTCAGCGCGGCGCGAGCGCCTTGCGCAGCCCTTCGCCGGTGAAGTTGAAGGCGAGTACCGCGATGAAGAGGGCGAGGCCCGGAAACAGGGTCAGATGCCAGTAGGCGAGCGGATCATCGAACGCCTGCCGCAGCAGTCCGCCCCAGCTGGCGGTGGGCGGCTGGACGCCGAAGCCGAGGAAGGAGAGCCCGCTTTCAGCGAGGATCGCCCCGGCGACGCCGAAGGTGAAGCTGATCAGGATCGGTCCGGCGATGTTGGGCAGCAGATGCACCAGCATCGTGCGCCACACCGGGATGCCGACCACTTCGCAGCTCTGGATGTAGGGGAGCGCCCGCTGTTTGAGCACTTCTCCGCGCACCAGGAACGCGAGGCCGATCCAGCCGGTCAGCCCGATCACCGCGATCACGATCAGGATCGACTGCTCGAACTTGCGGTCTTTCAGGATCGACATCAGGATCAGCAGCAGGAGGAAAGTCGGGAAGCAGAGCAGGATTTCGACCAGCCGCATCACCAGCAGGTCGAACCAGCCCCGGTAGTAGCCTGCCGCCATGCCGACGAGAGTGCCGATCGCCAGCGCGATCGCGGTCGCGAAGAGTCCGACGGCCAGCGACGCGCGCGCGCCGTAGATCATCCGGGAGGCGACGTCGCGGCCGATGTCGTCCGCCCCGAGCCAGTGGGTGCGCCCCGGCGCTTCAAACGGGGCCGCGACGATTTCAAAGGGGCCGTAGGGAATCGGCGCAAAGACCGCATGGGCGCCGGACTGCTCGACCTGCCGGCGGTAGTCGGTCTTGTCCAGCCGGGGTTGGGTCAGGCAGAAAGGAAGCACCAGCAGAGCCGCCACGACGCCCAGCAGAATCCGCCGCAGCCGCCGGGGACGGACCGGACGCAGCACGCCCCACGCGATCAGGAACAGCAGCAGGTAATTGAACACCTGTTCAACCAGATATTCGGAGCTGTCGGGGGCAAAAAAGGCACGCCAGAACGGCAGGGAAATCCCGTCCCCGCCCCAGACGAGCAGCGGTCTCCCGTTGGCCAGGAGCGGCGCGAAAACCGCCGGGAGCAGCAACAGCAGGATGCCGACGGTGCCGATGCGCGCCGGCCAGTCGCTCCAGAAGCGTTTCAGCGCTTCACGGAACGGGGAGTGCAGTTGCGCCTGCCCCTCGCTCACAGAAAGCCTCCGTCGAAGAGCCGTTGCAGCTCAGTGACCAGATTCGGCGTGAATAAGGAGTGACAGGCGGGATCTTTCAGCTCGTCGGCGCTCCAGAAACGGACTTCGTCGATCTCCTCGCGCTGAAATTCAAAGGGACCGGCCAGCGTGACGCCGAACACCCGGGTATCCTCCGATTCGATCTCATTGCGGATCTGCGCATCGAACAAATAACGCAACGTTACCGGGGCTTTCCAGCCCAGTTCCTCGGCAAGTTCGCGCCTGGCTCCGGCTTCATAATCTTCGCCCGGCGCAAGGTGGCCGCCGACGGCGGTATCCCATTTGCCCGGCTGGATGTCCTTGGACATGGAACGTTTCTGGAGCAGGATGCGCTTCCCGTCCGGATGGAACACCACCACGTGGCTGGTGTGGTGGAGCAGCGAGGGATTGCCGTGGCACTCCCGGCGCGACGCGACGCCGATCCGGTTTCCGGCGGAATCGTAGATATCGAACAACTCTTCCATCATCCCTCGGTGTTCGCGAGAACTTACTTGTTTTTGGCCTTCAGTCCATCGACATAAGCGGCCATGTTGTCCTTCAGCTTGCCGAGGGACTTGCCGATTTCATCGGCCTGGGCGCGCAGGTCCTTGGCCTTTTCGCCAAGCTGCTCCTGCAGCGGGATTTCCTTGATCTGGTCCATGACTTTGGCCAGCTCTTTGCTCTTTTCTTCGATCGCCTTCTTGTAGACTTCGATCTGCTTTTCGATTTTGGCGGCGTCCCAGCTGGCGACTTCCGACTTGATCTGTTCGGGGGTCTTGTTCTCATCGGCCTTTTCGCCGCAGCCGGTGAGCATTCCGACCGCCAGCATGGCTCCGAACAGTGACAACGTGACTTTTTTCATGATTCGACTCCTTGGTTGTTTGTTATCGCGGCATACGCTCAGCCGCGGATCAGTTTCAGAAGCTCGTCACGTTTTTCCTCCATCAGCTGCCGCGTGTCGGCTTCGACGATCAGCCGGAGCAGCGGCTCGGTGTTGGAGGAACGGACGTTGAACCACCAGTTCGGGTATTCCGACGAGATGCCGTCCAGCTCATACATGTTGCCGTCCGCGTATTTTTTGCGGATCGCATCCAGAATCGGCTTCACGTCCGCGACGGTCGAGTTGATTTCGCCCGACGAGAAATATTTGCGCAGCGGCTGGACCAGCTCGTGCAGCGGCTTGTTCTTCTTGCAGATCAGGTTGGAGAGCATGATCATCGCCAGCCCCTGCGATTCGGCGGTGAAGTTCTGCTTGAAGTAGTAGTGGCCGGAAAGCTCGCCCGCGAAGACCGCGTCGTTTTCGCGCATCTGCGCCTTGATGAAGGCGTGGCCGACCCGCGACTGGATCGCCTTGCCGCCGTTTTCGCGGATGCACTCCGGCACCGCCCGGCTGCTGCGCAGGTCGTACAGGATCGTCGCCGGGCCGTTGGAAAGGATGTCCTGCGCGATCAGCGCGGTGAAGAGGTCCATCGGGATGATTTCGCCGCGGTCGTCGATGAAGCCGCAGCGGTCGGCGTCGCCGTCGAACGCCGCGCCGAAGTCCGCGCCGACCTCTTTGACCTTCGCGCGGATCGCGTCGAGCGTGGCGAGGTGGAGCGGGTTGGCCTCGTGGTTCGGGAAGGTGCCGTCGAGCGTGTCGTACAGCGGAACGATGTCGAAGAGGTCGGTGATGCCGGCGATCTCATAGAGTCCCATCGCATTCGCGTAGTCGACCACGACCTTGAGTTTGCGGTCCATCTTCGCGAAGGAGCGCAGGAATTTGCCGTATTCGGGAGCGATGTCGTAGCTGGAGAGTTTGCCGGGCCGGTCGCACTTCTTCCAGGACTTCGCCTCGGCGATCTTCTGGATGTCCATGATGCCGGTCGCGCCGGAGATCGGAACCGCGTTGGCGCGGCAGAGCTTGAAGCCGTTCCATTCGCCCGGATTGTGGCTGGCGGTGATCATCACGCTGCCGTCGGCTTTCAGGGTGCCGTTGGCGAAGTAGCTCATCGGGGTCGAGCAGAGTCCGAGATCGATCACGTCTGCGCCCTGCGCGAGCATGCCGCGGCTCAATCCTTCGAAGAGCGGCTGCGAGTGCGGGCGCATGTCGCGGCCGACGACCACTTTCTTCGCGCCGGTGAATTCGATGTAGGCGCGCCCGATCGCTTCGGCGATGTCGGCGTTGATGTCGGCCGGATAGACTCCGCGGATATCGTAGGCTTTGAAAATTCCGGACATGGCAATGGTCCTCCCATATTGTAATGACTGCAAAATGATTTCAAATTCTATCTTATTAAAATAATACGGAAAGCACTTTTTTGCAATTCGCAAGGGCGTTTTTTCCGGGAACATGCCCAAATCCTGTCATCAGGATTCAGGCAAAGCACCATTCCCATGCTTGATAAAAACGCCGTGTGCAAGTTTTTCGAGTGGGGATTTCGCTCCTGATCGGAGCGACCAAGGCGAAATCCCCTTGTCAGGCAGTTGTCTTGGGCGGAACTTTGCGGAGGATGGCGAGCAGGTGGACCATCCGCAGTTCGGGGGGATCGCGGTAGTCGAGCGTCGGAACCAGGCCGCCGTCGCGGTAGACGGTGCCGCCGGGATTGCGCAGGATCACCCTGCCGTCGGCGACGGTGAAAAGCTCATAACCGGCGCGGGCGACGAGAAGCCGCAGGCGGATTACCGCGAGCAGGTTTTCGGCGCACTTCGGAAGTTTGCCGTAGCGGTCGCGCAGTTCGTTGGCGAAATCTTCGAGTTCGGCTTCGGAGGCCAGCGCGCCGAGCCGCCGGTAGGCGTCGAGCCGGAGCCGTTCGCCGCCGATGTAGTCCGGCGGAAAGGCGGCGGGCAGGACGCCGGGCGGAGCGTTCAAGGTGAAACTCACGAAATCGATCGCGACTTCGACTTCGGGAAGAAATTCGACCTGTTCGCCGCGCAGTCTGGACACCTCCTGCTTCAGCAGCTGACAGTAGAGGTCGAAGCCGATGCTGTTCAGATGGCCGGACTGTTCGGAGCCGAGCAGGTTGCCGGAGCCGCGGATTTCGAGGTCGTGCAGCGCCAGCTGGAATCCGGCCCCGAGGTTCGAGCAGCGCCGGATCGCCGACAACCGCTTGCGGGCGTCGGTGCTGACCAGCTGGCTTTTCGGCAGCAGCATATAAGCGTAGGCCTGATGGGTCCAGCGCCCGACCCGGCCGCGCAACTGGTAAAGCTCGGCGAGGCCGAAGCGGTCGGCGCGTTCGATGATGATGGTGTTCGCATTCGGCACGTCGAGGCCGGATTCGATGATGGTGCTGCACACCAGGCAGTCGATTTTGCCTTCAAGGAAACTGGTCATGATCGCTTCAAGCTCATGCTCGTTCATCTGGCCGTGGGCGACTGCGAACTTCGCCTCGGGAACGAGGGCGCGCAGCTTGTCCGCCTTCTCTTCGATGGTGCGGACGCGGTTGTAGAGATAATAGACCTGCCCGCCGCGGGCGAGTTCGGCCCGGATCGCCTGCGCAACCTGCATCTCATCCTCCGGCGCGATCACGGTTTTCACGGGGAGCCGCTGCTTCGGCGCGGTCATCAGTGTGCTGAGGTCGCGCGCTCCGGCCATCGCCAGATAGAGGGTGCGCGGGATCGGCGTCGCAGACATGGTCAATACGTCCACCTCGGCGCGGAACCGGCGCAGCCGCTCCTTGTGCTTCACGCCGAACCGCTGTTCCTCGTCGATCACCACCAGCCCCAGATTGCGGAATTTCAGGTCGGGATTGCAGAGCCGGTGGGTGCCGATCAGAATGTCGATGCCGCCGGAGCGGACCTTCTGCATGATCGCGTTCTGTTCGGCGGCGGTGCGGAACCGGCTCAATACGTCGATGGTGTAAGGATACGCGGCGAACCGCTCGCGGAAGCTGTAATAATGCTGCTGCGCCAGCACTGTGGTCGGAGCGAGGATCGCGACCTGATAACCGGCGGAAACCGCCTTGAAGGCGGCACGCATCGCGATTTCGGTCTTGCCGTAGCCGACGTCGCCGCAGAGCAGCCGGTCCATCGGGCGCGGGGACTCCATGTCGCGCCGGATTTCGGCGGTGGAACGGGACTGGTCGGGCGTGTCGCGGAACGGAAACGCCCGCAAAAACGCCTTGGTTTCGGCAGTGTCCGGCGGATAGACGATGCCGGGGGCCGACTGCCGCATCGCCTGCAGCCGGAGCATGTCGGCGGCATAGGAGTGGACGCTGCGGCGGGCGCTCTCCTTGTCCCGGTTCCAGCGCGCTCCGCCGAGGCTGTGCAGCGTTACATGTCCCGCCGCGCCGAGGTAGCGGCTGACCTTGTGCGCCTGCAGCAGCGGCACGTAGAGCAGCTGTCCGTCCTTGTACTCCATTACCAGCACTTCGCGGCCGATTCCGCGGCTTTCGAGCGTCTTGAAGCCGCGGAAGATACCGATGCCGTGGTCGAGATGGACCGCATAATCCCCCTCGTCGAGATCGGCCAGCGAAAATTCCGGCACCCGGACCGGCTCTTCATCGGCGGAGGCTGCCGGTGCGACCACATCGCTTTCGCTGCTGCGTCCTTCCCGGGTGAATCCGGCGTTGACCAGCTCGCGCTCAGTGACCGCGATCAGCTGTTCGGCAGGGATCGCGAAGCCCGCGCCGATGCAGGCCGGTTCAAAGCTGAAATTCCGCCCGGCAAGGCCGTGTCCGCGGCACCAGGCTTCCAGCACCGGAATATTGTCGGCGTGAGGCGCCAGAAATACGATCCGGGCACCCTCGCGGGCCGACTGCCGGAGCTGTTCGATCAGCAGCTTGCGGCGCAACTCCAGCGCCGACTCCCCGGCTTCGCCCGAGATCAGCGACTCCGCAGCGCCGAGCGGCGGCAGCACGTCGGCGGGAACGGCGTCCTGGTAGAGCGAAAGTTCCGTCGCGTCGCAGAAAACCTGCGCCCGGCCCGCCGCCTCCCGGTCGCGGGCCAGCGCGTCGAACCGGGCCAGCGCGGCTTCGCCGGAATACCGTTCAATGCGTTCGCGCGCGGTGGATGGATAAAGGGTCAGCAGCCGGTAGTCACGCTCCTCGAAATAGGCGAAAAGGTCGGAATCCGCCGCGCCGCCGGCGGTGATTCCGGCCCGCCCGATCACCCGGTACTCTTCGACCGCCCCGGTGGACCGCTGGGTTTCAGGAGCGAAACTGCGCAGTGAATCGATGGTGTCGCCGAAAAACTCCACGCGGCACGGGAAATCATGGGCGGGGCTGAAGATGTCGATGATGCCGCCGCGCCGCGCGAACTCCCCCGATACCGTCGCTTCATATTCGTCGTCATAGTCGAGCCTGACCAGCTTTTCCAGCAATTCCGCCATCGGCAGCTCCATGCCGGCCTTCAACGTCAACTGGGCCTCGACGGTGGTTTCCGGGGCGGGAGCGGGAGCGAGCAGTGCATGGACGCTGCCGACCACCAGGTCGAACTCTCCGGTCAGCGCCGCATTCAATGCGCGCGCCCTCCGGCTTTCGCCGCCCGGAAACAGCAGCTTGCCGCGCCCGGCCTCGGGAATGACCAGCAAACGCAGCGGCAGGTCGAGCTCCTGCCGGAACTCCTCAAGCTCCGCCACCGCGCGCTCCGCCAGATTCAGTTCGGGGAAGGCCGCGATCAGCGGAGCATTTCCGGCCAGCGCCGCCCGCAGAAGCGGCAGCGCAATCGCGGCGGAATCCACCGAATGCCGCGACAAAGCTGCCGCGGCAGGATTATCCAGATATTTTTTTATCTTTTTCCGCCATTTATCGGCGCCGGCGGCTTGATTTTTCGGCATTTCAGTATATGTTGTTAAATTTATGGGTATCAGTGAATCGGAAACTGAATCATCACAATTCTTTCACTGAATGGAACCTGTATTATTATAAGCCTTCGCGGGCGATTTTGGAAGCCCCGAAGCCGATGTTTTTGCGATTTTTTTTATAATTATAGTAAAAAATGCCGTTTCCCGGAGCCGACGCGCCTTTTTTCTGCTGCGGCCCCTCTTGACGGCTAAGGAGTCTTTCATGGCAGAAAAGAAATCCGCCGCCAAAGCCGGAACCGCCAGGACGGCGGCCGGCTCCGCGGCAGCCGATGTCGCGAAAAAAGCCGCTTCGCCCGATCAGGAAAAAAAATCCGCCGCATTTGCCGCCGTGCCGCTTCCGGAATCCCCCCGTTTCGATGCCGATTCCGATGATGAGTATGACGGCCCGTCGCCGGAACCGCTGGCCGGATTGAAAACCGGGCGCAAGCTGGTGATCAAGAAAGTGGAAGCTCCTCCGACCAAATTCGCGCCGAAGCCCAAAGCGGCTCCGGTTTCGCTCGACGACATCGACGACTCCGCCGCTTATGCGGAGGCCGAGCGCGAAGAGTCAGCATCGCGTCCCCGCCGCCGCAAGGCCGGCGAGCCCGCCGCCGCCCGTCCCCGGACGAAGCACGAAAAGGATTCCGCCCGCAAGATTGCGCTGGATTCCAAAGTCGTCGCCGGCAGCAAAAACGACACGATGAAGGTCTACATGGGCGAAATCGCCCGGATTCCGCTGGTGAACAAGAAAGAGGAGGCCGAACTGGCCGATGCGATTCACGGCGACAACGAGGACCGCCACGAGGACGCCCGTTCAACCCTGATCAAGGCGAACCTCCGTCTCGTGGTCAAGATCGCGCACGATTTCAAGGGACTCGGATTGCCGCTGCTCGACCTGATCAGCGAAGGCAACATCGGCCTGATGCGCGCGGTGGAGAAGTTCGATCCGGCCAAGGGTGCGAAGTTTTCCAGCTACGCCGCATGGTGGATCAAGCAGTCGATGCGCCGGGCGCTGGCAAACCAGAGCCGCACCATCCGTATTCCGGTGCAGTCCGCGGGTAAGATCAACAAGATCAAATCGGTCCGCATGAAACTGGCCGAAGAGCTGGGGCGCGAACCCTCCGATGCGGAGATCGCGGAACACCTCGACTTCTCGGAGCGCACGGTCGCCGGCCTCAGGCTGGCCGATCTGCGCACCTTCTCGCTACACGATCCGATCCAGCAGGGGGAAGAGGGTGAGTTTCAGGATATCATCCCGGACCGTCACGCCATGACGCCCGACCAGATTCTCGGCGATGTCGAATCGGTGTTCCGGCTGATGGACCTGCTCGAAAAGCTCGAAGAACGCGAGCGCCGCATCCTCGAAATGCGGTTCGGTTTGCGCGGCAACCGCCCGCTGACCCTCGAAGAGGTCAGTCAGGAGATCGGCCGCACCCGCGAGCGCGTCCGCCAGATCCAGAACCAGGCGCTTGCCAAACTCAAGCAGCTGCTGGTCGATGAAGCCGGCTTCGCCGCCGACTGATCGCTCCACCCCAGAATGAAACAAGGGCTTTCCGGAATCGATACGGGAAGCCCTTGTTATTTTGAAGTCGCAGATAAATCCTGCGGCCTGGCGTACAAGTGTTTCGGATGAGGTGCTCTCTATCTCAAAAGCGAAGCACCCGGAAAGCCGTGCCGCATTCGCGACAGCCTCCGGCGGGCAAGACGCCCTGCCCGCGACAAAGGAACGGAATCCCGGGGAATCCGGGATTCTGCTGAAAGGCTTTATTTTTCGTTGGCAATCGCGGCCTGCGCCGCGGCCAGACGCGCGATCGGCACCCGGAACGGACTGCACGAAACGTAGTTCAGTCCCTCACGATGGCAGAATTCCACCGATTTCGCCTCGCCGCCCTGCTCGCCGCAGATGCCGATCTTCAGCTTCGGCTTCACCGACCGGCCGCCCTTTACCGCGATGTCGATCAGCTTGCCGACGCCTTTCTGGTCGATCGTCTGGAACGGGTCCGCCGCCAGCAGTTTCTTGTCGAGGTAGTCCCCGAGGAAGCCGCCGATGTCGTCCCGGCTGAAGCCGAACGTCATCTGTGTCAAGTCGTTCGTGCCGAAGCTGAAGAAATCCGCTTCCGCCGCCATTTCGTCCGCCAGCAATGCCGCGCGCGGGATTTCGATCATCGTGCCGACCAGATAGTCGAGCTTTTCCAGCTTGAACTTCTTCGCGACCTCCGCCGCGACCTTCGCCAGCAATCCTTTCTGGAATTTGATCTCCGCCACGTCGCAGGTCACCGGGATCATGATCTCCGGCTTGCACTTCACACCGTCGCGTTCCAGTTCCGCCGCCGCTTCGAGAATTGCGCGCATCTGCATTTCGGAGACCTCCGGATAGGTGATCCCGAGGCGCACGCCGCGATGGCCCATCATCGGATTGGTCTCATGCAGCCCCTCCGCCCGCTTCGCGATGTCGGCGAGCCTGATGCCCAGCGCCCTGGCCAGCTCCTGCCGCGCCTCCTTCGCGCTCGGCACGAATTCGTGCAACGGCGGGTCGAGCAGCCGGAAAGTGACCGGCAGCCCCTTCATCGCGGTCAGCGTATTTTTGATATCCTTCTTCACGAAAGTGAAAAGCTCCTTCACCGCCTTGACCCGCTCCTCGACCGTAGTGCTCAGGATCATCTTGCGCAGCGCGAACAGCGGCTTTTCACTGTTTTTGCCGTAGAACATGTGCTCGGTGCGGAACAGGCCGATCCCCTCGGCCCCGAACCTGCGGGCGGTTTCGGCATCGGCGGGGTTGTCCGCATTCGCGCGCACCCCGAGCTTGCGGAACTTGTCCGCCAGCTTCATAAAGTGCTGCAACTTCGGATTCTCGCTCGAATCCATCATCGCGACCGCACCCGCGTACACATAGCCGCGCGTGCCGTTGATGCTGATCACATCCCCCGCCTTGTAGACCTTGCCGCCGACCTTCATGGTGTGGGCGGCCTCGCTGATTTCCAACGCTCCCGCGCCGACGATGCAGCACTTGCCCCAGCCGCGGCAGACCAGCGCCGCATGGCTGGTCATGCCGCCGCGCGCGGTCAGAATGCCGGTCGCGGCGCGCATGCCCTCGACGTCCTCGGGATTGGTCTCCTCGCGGACCATGATCACGGATTCGCCCTTCTTCGCGGCGGCGACCGCCTCTTCGCTGTTGAAGACGATCCGCCCGACCGCGCCGCCCGGCCCCGCCGGAAGCCCCTTGGCGATCACTTCAAACTTCTTTTCGGCTTTCGGATCGAGGATCGGGTGGAGCAGTTCGTCGAGCTGCGCCGGAGAGACCCGCATCACCGCGGTCTTTTCGTCGATCATCTTCTCGCCGAGCATATCCATCGCCATATTCAGCGCTGCGGTGCCGGTGCGCTTGCCGACGCGGCACTGCAGCATGAAGAGCTTGCCCTCCTGAATGGTGAATTCGATATCGAGCATATCGTGGTAATGGGCTTCAAGCTTGCAGCGGATGTCGAAAAGCTGCCTGTACAGTTCCGGATACAGCTCCTCCATCGACTTGAGCGCCTTATTCTGCTCATTGCGGGTATCGTTGTTCAGCGGATTCGGGGTGCGGGTTCCGGCGACCACGTCCTCGCCCTGCGCATTGACCAGCCATTCGCCGTAGAACTTGTTGTCGCCGGTCGCCGGGTCGCGGGTGAACGCCACGCCGGTCGCGGAAGTGTCGCCCATATTGCCGAAAACCATGCTCTGCACGTTCACCGCGGTGCCCCACTCATCCGGAATGCCTTCGATCCGGCGGTAGGAGACCGCCTTTTTGCCGTTCCAGCTTTTCAGCACCGCGCCGACGCCGCCCCAGAGCTGGGCCATCGCATCGTCCGGGAACTCCTTTTTCAGCGTCTTTCTGATCTGGATTTTGAATTGATCGCACAGCAGCTTCAGGTCATCCACGGTCAGGTCGGTGTCGGAGGCGTAGCCGCGCTTTTCCTTCAGCTCCTCCATCATGCCGTCAAGCTGGCGGCGGATCGCCTTGCCTTCAGCCGGTTCGATCCCCTCGGCCTTCTCCATCACCACGTCGGAATACATCATGATCAGCCGCCGGTAGGCGTCGTACACGAACCGCTCGTTGCCGGTTTTCGCGATCAGCCCCGGAATCGTTTTCGTCGAAAGGCCGACGTTCAGCACCGTCTCCATCATGCCCGGCATCGAACTGCGCGCACCGGAGCGGCAGGAGACCAGCAGCGGGTTCTTCGCATCGCCGAACTTCATTCCCATCGCCTTTTCCACTTTGGCGAGCGCGTTTTTCACCTGCTTTTCCACTCCGGAGGGCAGTTCGCTGCCGTTTCTGAAATAATCGACGCAGCACTCGGTGGTAATCGTGAAGCCGGGCGGCACCGGCAGCCCCAGCGAAGCCATTTCCGCCAGATTCGCGCCTTTGCCGCCGAGCAGTTCCTTCATCGAGCCGTCGCCCTCCGACTTTCCCGCGCCGAAGGAATACACATACTTCTTTTCCGCCATGACGTCCTCTCCCTGTAAGTTAGTGATTTTTAAGGTTCTTCCAGCAATCCGAACTCTATTTGAATTTTTTCAGCACGCGCAGAATCTCCCGTTTCTGCGGATTCTTGTCCAGCCCGAACACCATGAACGACCCCTGCACCGCCACCGGATACGGGATTCCATTGATATAGGTGCGCGTATCGCGGGCGATCCGGTTCAGCCGCTTGCGCTGCACCGCCGAGGTCTGGTCATACTTATACACACCGATCTCCGAACCGGCGACCTTGATCGCGCAGCCGCTGGTCGCCCGGAACGGTTCCGGCGGCATATCGCGCACACTCTCGACCTTGACTCCCTCGCGCTGCAGGTAGTCGGCGAAATCCGTCGGCTTGAACGCATTGTTGGCCGCGCCGCCCCAACCGGCGCATCCCGCGGCCAGCAGCAGGACCGCAACCAGCGGCAGAAGCATTCGGAACATGATTTTTCGCATCGTTTTATTCTCCCGTACCTGATATGGATGGATAATTTCCTCAACCCATAATCTAGTATGCCGCAGGAGTAATTACAAGTCCTCCGCGGCAGGATTTTTCCACGAAGCCGAAAAGCAACGGGCAAATCTGAAACTTTCAACCGGATCAGGTATAAATTCATCATATTTCCTTCTTTCCACACTTGAAAAAAGCCAGATATCATACATTGTTGGTAACGCAGAAAAATACGAAAGGATTGGGATGATGAACAGAATCTATTTGTCCGCGCTACTCGGTCTGCTCACGTTGAGCCTTTCCGCCGGGAATCCGCTGGGGATGCCGGAGTACAGTCAGACTCTCCGGGTAACGTTCAAAACGCCGGAGGAGGCCCGCAAAGCCGAATTGAAAAAGCTGGAACTTCCCGGCGGGAAGAAACTCGCTTTCTCAACCCGATGGGACGACACCAACAACCGCCATTTGAAAATGGCGCAGACTCTCGCCGCACAGGGATACAAAGGAACCTTCTATCTGTACGATTTCCTGAATGAGCAAAGCGACCGGACCGTTCCGGCGGAAATCCTGAAGCTCGGTTCGTCGCTCGGTTCGCACACGGTGGACCATCAGGACCTGCCCGGCCTGCTCCCTGCCGGGATCTTTTACCAGATTCTCGAACAGCGCATCCGCGAGGAGGCCGCCTACGACACCTGCGTGACCGCTTTCGTGCTGCCGTACACCTCCTGTTCGACCCGTTTCCGGGACCATGTGCCCCATCTGATCGGCGATATCCTGAAACGCAGCGGCCACTTCGGCGGCCCGGAACCGTGGGGAGACGCCGCCGGCCGTTACGGCTTGGGGCAAAACGAGTGGTTCGGCAGTTTCATGTTCGGAATCAACGACCGCAATCCCTCCCCGGAGCTGTTTGAAAAGGGCGTCGCGCGCGGTTTGAAAAACCTGAAAACTCCAGACTGGAAAGGCGGGCCGCACCTGACGCTCGGCCTCCACACCTGGCAGAGCGACGACGGCTTCCGGGTGCTGGACGGCATCCTCAAGCAGCATGGAAACAACCCGGACTGGTGGTATTGCAATGAAAACGAGTATCTGGCGTACCGCTATCAGTTCTTCCATACAAATATCCGGAAGAAATCCGTGGACGGCAGCACCGCCGTCTTTGAGATCACCCGGATCGCCGCGCCCGAACTCGGCCACGACATTCCGCTTACCGTCCAAACCGGCGGCGACGCCGTCTCCGCCATGCTCAACTCCAGGCCGCTCCCTGTCTCGACGGACGGCATATTCGCGTTACCCCATGACGACAACCGCAAAATCCCCGTTGCGGTCGAACTGATCCGCTTCACCGGAGAGACTCCGGCGCCGGCCAGACTGACCGAACTTTCGGGAACCGTTCAGATGGCGTTCCGCGAACAGGAAAACAGGATCGATTTCTCCCTTATCCCGGCTGATCCAGCGGGAAAGTTTGAGAATGTTTCGCTGATCCTGCGGCTGCCTCCGGCGTGGACGGAAGGAGTCAGGCGCATGATCCCGCCGTCCGCGGCTGGAAAAATTTCCGCGTCGTTCCCGCTCGGTGTCCGTGACCCGCGCCCCGGCTTCCGGGACGGCGATTACCACTTTTACCTTCAGGCCGACCTGCTGTGCAACGGAGTTCCGAAGCGGCTGCATGCGGTGATGACAATCCGGCGCGAAACCGGCAGAACCGCCTCTCCGCGGGATAACGCCCTCGCCGTCGGGCCGCTTCCCGCCGGGACATTCACGCCGGAACTGCTGGCCCGGCTTTCCATGCCGTCCGCTCCGCTGAACGGATTCGGTGCGAAATCCATCGAAAAGTGGCATCCGGTACTCAGCGGCGACCGGGCGGCCCCCTCCCTCTCCCCGGTTTCGGCCGATGAAAGCTGGAAGCCGGAGGCGGAGGAGTTCCGCAAAAAGCAGAAAGGCGAATTTGCGTTCGCTCTGGAGTTCGACTCCCCCGCCGCCGAACCGTACAATTTGCTGCTGAACCTGTGGAATGCGGACCAGATTTCCGCAATTTACATCAACGGGAAGCCATACAAATTCAAACGCCCCTGCCCGTTCGTTTCGGTTGCCGGCCGGAACCGGGTCGTGCTGGTATATCCGGTGGCGAAGAACAGGACGCCTGCCACCCAGATGGTTTCCGTCGCCAGAAGAGACAACATATTCGACCATGTGAAATTCCTCCCCGTCAACGGCGTCAGATGGCATTCCGCCAAAATACCGGGACAGGATTAATTTCATATTTTTTTCATTCCGGACTTGACATCCCCTCCATTTTTTGGTATAATTAAAGCAACGCGCCTGAACAGTTTCAGAACATGTTCACACAACTGGCAAGTGCGTTTTTTTAACGATTACAACTGAACATGTACTGGACAGGTATTGCATTCAGCAAGAAAGGGAGGAATATGCCGAACAGCAGCTACGCCGATATCTATCAGACGCTGAAGGCCAGGATCGACGGCGGTCAGTGGCAGGCTGGAACGACGCTTCCCTCCGAAAACGAACTTTGCACCGAATTCGGCGTGAGCCGGAACACAGTCCGGCGGGCTTTGGAGTTGCTGATCGATGAGGGGCTGATCATCCGCAAACCGGGCATCGGCTCCTCGGTGGCGGCGCGCCCCGGTAAGCGCCCCGGAGTGCCGGTGATCGGGCTGGACCTCGGCACGGCGCTGGAACGGCTCCCCTTTTACAACCGTCTGCTCCAGACCGGAACCCAGGAGGCCTGCGCCAGATACGGCGCCCGGCTCTGTCTTTTCAATAAAGAGGCGATGACCGAGGAGGCGATGGAGTCGCTTTCCGGCTTTATTTCGGTCAGCACCGATCCCCGGCAACTTCCGTTGCTGCGGAACTTTGTCCGTTCCGGCAAGCCGGTCACGGTGATCAACCGTATTCCTGTGCAGCCCGAGCTCTCGTGGCTCTCAGTCGACTATGAAGCGGAGGCTGCCGAAATGGTCGGCTACGCCCTCGATATGGAGTTCAGACGCGTCGCGATCCTCGGGAGCTGTCCCGGCAACGAAGGCTTCGCGCTCCGCACCGTCGGCTGGAAAAAGGCGTTTCTCGAACGTGACCTTACGCCTCCGACCGAGCTGATGCTCGAAAGCAACAAGGCGTTTCAGGAGTCGGAGATGCAGCAGTTTCTCGCCGAACAGCGCCCCGAAGCGATCTTCGTAACCGCCGGGGAGTTTATGAACTTCCTGCTGGTGGCGGGCATGCGGCTCAACTCCTGTTTTTTTGACGATGTACTGGTCATGTGCTTCGACGATTTCAGTGAGCTGGAAGCGTGGCGTTCAATTCCGATCGCGTTCATCCAGATGCCGTTGCGGGAGATGGCCGAAGCGGCGGTCCGCCATATTGTGGAATATCCGGACCGTCCCCAGCCCCTGCGCCGGATCATGAAAAGCCGTTTCGTCTTCAACGCCGGTTGTCTGACGCTGAACCGGAAAAGAGGGAAATAGTCAACCCAGCCAATCAGGAAGGAAGGGAATATGAAAAACAGATTCACCCTAATCGAATTGCTCATCGTAATATCGATCATCACAATTCTCACCTCGATGATGCTTCCGGCGTTGAACAAGGCCCGCTCGGCAGCCCAGAACGCGACCTGTAAATCCGACCTGAAGCAGATCGGAGCGATGCACATGCTCTACGGCAACGACCACAGCGGTTATCTGGTGCCGTACTGCCTTGATTTCGCCGAAAAGAATCATCGTTCCTGGTGGCATGTCCAGTTCATCCGTTTCGGCTACGCCGCCGGCTGGAAATCCTTTTTCTGTCCGGCCTACATCAGCAAAACCCGCGACAAGATCATGAATGCCAAGGTACTCCCCGACCGTCTCTCCTCGATCGGCGACTCCTGCGGCAATATCGATTACGGTGTCAACTACACCTGGATTCACGGCGGCAGCAACCGGGGGCTCCACTATCAGGCCTGCGCGCCGCTGAAATTCTCCCGGATCAGGAAGCCCGCCGCCACCATCAGCACCGCCGACACCCTCCGGTTCAACCTGCAGGAAGGTTCCGCAGGGCTATGCGAACTCTTCAAATCCGACAGCAGCTTCGCGATCCTCGGTTCCCGTCACAACGCTTCAATCAACATTCAGTGGGTCGATGGCCATGTGAGTTCCGAGCGCGGAGCGCCGCTGCCGGGGCGGGCGCTCGCCACTTCCGACTCCTCCACCCCGCTGAATCCATATAGCCGCGATCCTTTCCGCAACCCCAGAATCAAAGGCGATCCGGCTAATCACTGGGATGCCGAGTGATTTCTTCCGCAACTTCAATTACAACGATATAACCCACGGAATCAGTATGAAATCTCTCTTTTTATCTTTGCTTCTGCTGCTCGGCTGCGGTTTCGCGACCGCAGCAGCTCCGAATCCCCGTGAAGTCGCGTTTACGGCGATACAGCAAAAGATGCGGAGCCTTCCGCCGCGCGGACGGCTTTTCGTCGACTTCGCCGCATGGACACCCGACAAGGCAAAGGAGAGTTTCGCCTTTGAACCGGGCCGGATCATGACCATGAAAAACGCCGATTACATCATGACTCTGCCCCCGGTGCAATATGAACTCGAAGGGAAACGGTTGCTCACCGTTTCCCGCGCCGTGCTGGACCGCATTCTGAACCTCGCTTTCGCGTGGAAATTCACCGGCGATGAAAAGTACGCCCGCCGCGCCGTCAAGGAGGTACTGAACGCCGCCGCCTTCCCGGACTGGAATCCGAAACATTTCCTCGACACCTCGACGATGGCGATGGGACTGGCGGTCGGCTATGATTACCTTTACGACTTCCTGACCGAAAACGAACGCCGGCTTCTGGTCGACGCGATGGCGGAGAAGGGGCTTAAACCGGCGGAAGCGGTCAAGAAAGGCTGGCCGCTCGGCACCAACAACTGGACCCAGGTCTGCTACGGCGGACTTGCCGCCGCGGCGCTGGTCTGCGCCGACGCCTACCCCGAACTCAGCGCCCGGCTGATCCACCGCGCCGTGGTGAACACCCCGGAGGTGATGGAACTCTCCTACTCCCCGAACGGCGGCTATCCGGAAGGTCCCAGCTACTGGGATTACGGCACCAGCTACAACTGCTTTCTGATTGCGCTGCTCAAACACGCCCTCGGAACCGATTTCGGCCTCAGTGAGGTTCCGGGGTGGTCAACTACCGGCGTCTTTTTCTCCCACGGCCTGACTCCGGCGGGCAACACCTACCACTATGCCGACGGCATGAACGAGTGCGTGCCGACTTTCGCGAACTTCTATCTGGATCACCAATATCCGGGCAGCTCCTTCTTCTGCCCGAAATCCCGTTCCAGACTGGAATGGTACAGCCGCCAGAAACCGAAAAACGGGCGGCTTGTCCCCGCCAAATTCATCCAGTTTTCCATGTTCTTCATGGACAAAAACACCGGCAACGCTCCACCGCCCGCGCGCGCTTACTGGAGCGGCAAAGGTGCAACGCTGCCGATTTTCATGTGCCGCACCGCATGGACTCCCGACGCGCTCTATCTCGGCATCAAAGGCGGCGGAGCCAGGCTTTCCCACGCTCACATGGACGCTGGAAGTTTCGTGATCGAATCCGAAGGGGTTTACTTCGTGCAGGAGCTCGGCAACGAACGCTATATCAATATCGAAAAACTCGGCCTCGACCTCTGGAGTCCTCATCAGGAAAGCGACCGCTGGAAACTCCTCCGCTACGGAGTACGCGGCCACAGCGTGATACGGATCGACGACGATCCGCAACTGGTCACCGGCTTTGCAACGCTGGAAAACGTCAAAACCGCCCCGGACGGAACCTGCTCGCTCGATGTCGAACTTTCCACTCTTTACGCCAATGCCGAAAGTGTCACACGTTCGGTCGATTTCAACGCGAAGCGCATCCGCTTTACCGACAAACTGACCGGCTTGAAGCCGGGTGCGAAGGTCATCTTCCAGTTCTGCACCCGCACCGGCATCTCCAACCGCGCCCCCGGCACCATCCTGCTCAGCAGCAAAGGAAAATTCATGCGCGTGACCGCGAAGCTGCCCGGCAACGCTCCAGTCCGGTGGCAGCATATCCCTGCCGACCAGCTCCGCAAAGAGTATGAGGCCAGAAACGGCAACGCTGAAATCGTCTGGTTTGAAACCGTCGCCCCGACTTCCGGAGAAGTCACCTACTCCGTGGAATTTCTTCCCGGCAAGAAGTAAGTTCATTCCGGCAGCGGCGGCCGGTAGCTCCGGTCGCCGCCGAGCTTCTGATAGTAACGGTATACCACGGCCAGCATTGCGAATCCGGCAAGGCCGATCAGTCCGCCGAGGAAAAAGAGCAGAAAATACTGCCCTCCCGAACCGTCCGGATAAAAGGATTTCTCCACGAAAGTCAGAATGCCGCCGATCAGCGGAGCCGCCAGCACCGTGACAACCGCCAGCACCATCTGCAGCGCCGAATTGAACTGCGCATACAGGGCTTTCGGAAACAGTCTCTGCCCGTAAGAGGCCGTCAGCGTGTTGTAGCTCATGATGAACACTCCCTGCGCCGCGTAGACGATCGTAAAGGAGAGCGTTCCGCCGATGAAAAATCCGCCGGCCAGCATGATCAGCACCAGAAGCCCCATCGAAATCATTCCGACCCGGAGCGGGTGGTAACGGTCCGCCAAAGCTCCCAATGGATAACTGGCAATCATCGCGAAGCCGAAGATCGCCGCCTGCGTATAGCCGAACGTCTCCAGACTGATTCCCAGCGCCTTCACATAGAAAATCACGAAAATATTGATCGGCAGCGGCGACAGGGCGCAGACCACGAAAGCGCCGATCACCCAGCGGTAATAGGGCATCGCGAAACACTCTTTGAAATAGGTTCTGACCGCTTCCCCCACTCCCCGACGCGCTTTTTCCGCCGCCGGGAGGGGCGGATATTCCCCTTCCCTGACTTTGGCGCACATCAGGAGCAGCCCGAATCCGTACAGGAAAGCCAGGGAAAGGAAAATCAGCGTCACTTCGGTTTCCGCATACTTCAGCAGAAAACTGTTGAAGATGATCGCGCAGCCGAGGCTGACCGCGCGGAACATGGCCACGAAACGCCCGATCAGTTCACTGGGCACGACATCGTTGGAGAGCGCCATGAACAGGGCGTTGGTCATGGTGGTCCCGAGATCGAGCAGAAGCCAGAATACGGAAAACACGATCAGGTTCGCCATATTCTGCGAGATGACTTCCGGCCCGATGCCCTGCTGCAACGCGCCGCCCAACTGCCGGGTGAAGGCCAGTCCGACCAGCCCGGCCAGCACCGGCGGCGTATACATCAGAAGATAAGGGATGCGGCGGCCGAACCTTCCCCGGTGCCGGTCGGAGCGGTAGCTGACGATCGGCATCAGGAAGATATTCGTGAAGCTCGGGATCGAGATGATCAGGATGCTGTAAAGACCGTCTGAAATGCCGAACGACTTCACCAGCAGCCCTGCGACCATGCCGACCGCCCGCTCTTTCATCGACCACGCGAAATCGCCCCACAGCAGCCAGATGAACAGCAGAAACACGCCGGTTGTCGTGTAAGTCAGAGTTCCGGCATGCCAGATTTTTTTGCGATGTTCAAGCCTTTCCATACCCCTTCCATCAGCAGTGGAGTGCCGGTTCGGCTTCAAGCTCCCCGGCGCTGCGGCGGCACTCGTCGAGCGTCCGCATCAGCTCCAGAAGTTCGTCGCCGGTCACAAACGGCGGCCGGCCCAGCGCGTAATGCTCATAGCAGCAGCGGTAATACGCATCCGGATCGGCCGGACTCTCCGGCAGCGTCTCCTGCCGCCACGCGATCGGTTCGCTCGGATAGCGGCGCCCGGCGGCGGCCAGTCCGGTATCCGCCTTCCTCTCCGGCAGCGCGCCGGCGGCGAAATAGCGCAACCGCCATTCGCCGTCCTGATAGAGGGCGGAACCGCGTTCCCCGCAGATACGCCACTCCGGCAGCGGCAGCGCAACCGCCTGATTGATATCGAGGTCGAGGAGTACGCCCGCGGTCGTGGTAATCAGCGCATGTACCACATCGTCCGCGTCGCCGAGTGAAGCGATCCGGCGCAGTTCGCAGCGCGTCCGCCGCACCTTGCCGCCGGTCAGGTACAGAAACTGGTCGATGTAATGCGCTCCGTAGTTCAGCAGCATGCCCCCGCCGTTCCGGTAAAACGCCTGCCAGTCGTTGCGGCGGCAGTAGTTGCTCACGTGGTGCTCGATCAGATAGAGCTTGCCGAGCTTGCCGGAGTCGAGAATTGCGCGGACCGTCCGGGCTTCGCCGTTCAGGCGGTGCGGCTGGTAGGTCATCAGCCTGCGCCCGGTCCGGCGGGCGGCCTGAAGCATCGCCTCGGCTTCGGTCAGGGTCACGGACAGCGGTTTGTCGCAGAAAACGTCGCAATCCGCCTGCATCGCCGCGATGGCCTGCTCCGCATGAAAGAGAGTCGGCGAAGCGATCACCACCAGATCGGGACGCTGTTCGTCCAGCATGGTTTTGAAATCGGTATATAACCCCCCGACGCCGAACCGGGAAGCGGCTTCCGCAAGGCGTTCCCGGCACGGATCGACCACCGCGACCGGTTCAAAACCGGCGTGTCTGCAAAGCTGCGGCAGGTGAAAATCCCAGGCGATACGTCCGAGGCCGGAAACCGCGGTACGCAGAATTTTTTTCATAATCATCATTTCCTGTTGTACAAGTGAGCCACTCCCCGATCGCCAGCCGACGGGCCGGGAACTGCTCAGGGAGAAGCGGTTGTCAGTTCGACTGCGCCGCCCCGCCGTCCGGCAGCCGGCAACTGTAGAGGCGGGAGCCGGAGGCGAAGTAGACGCGGCCGTCGAGGCAGTCCCCGCCGGTGTGGATTTCGATCGGAGAGGCCACCGCCGCCCCGAAGCCGCCCCGTTCGGGATCGACCTTCACGATGTGGCGTTTGAACAGCACGTAGATGTCATCACCGTCGCGGACGAACATGCGCGGCCCCTGCTGCCAGGCGGCAAGGCCGTATTCGCCGGAATTCCAGCGCCTGACCACCTGTTTCGGCGCCGGATCGAAGACGAAGAACTCCTTCTTGTCGGCGATGCCCAGGATTTTCCCGTCCGGCAGCACGGTCAGGTCGTGGATCGTTCCGGCCCCCGGCACCGCAACCGTGCTCCAGACGATCCGGCGGGAGGCAAGATCGAACTGGAAGAACCGCGCCTCCTTGCTTTTGACTTTGCCGCCGGTGCCGGCTTCGACCGTCGTGCCTCCGAAAATCCGGCCGTCCGGCAGCATCGCCAGCGCGTAGACGCTCTGGTTTTCGATCAGGTCGCGATTGGGGACGACGGAAAAGTCGCCGCTCCCGCGGTCCCACACCGCCAGCCCGCCGCCGGTATGGCCGTATTCCGGCGTGCCTCCCATCAGCAGATGCCTGCCGTCCAGGGTGATCTTCAGCACATGGGGACGGATCAGCGCCTTCCCGGCATGGGCGATATAGCGCGGATTTCCTCTGGCCTGCACGGCGAAACGCGGAATGCCGTCGAACTTTTCGTCGAGCCGCCAATCGAACAGATAGCCGCCGTTGTAACCGCCGACGAACACGTGGTTCTTCCACGGCAGGACGGTGTTCCACTGGACGCAGCCGTTGCGGTTGATCATCGTGCCGTCGGCCGGGTTGTACACGTAGTTGCGCATCGGGAACGAGGTGCCGCCGGTGATCAGGCCGTCGGAAGTCGCCGCGACCGTCGAAATGTGGGCGCCTTCGCTCGGATATTCCATGTTGAAAGTGACGCTTTTCCCCTGCGGATCGATGAAGCGGGCGCGCCGTTCCACCGGGTTGAAGAGGTCGACCTTCCAGCCGTCCCGCATCCGGTAATTGTAGAAGCCCTGCGAGCCGGTGACGACGGGACGGAGGGTGATCTGCGGCGGCCCGTCGATTTTCCGGGATTCGCCGCGGTGGAACTCGTACCACTGCGGCGCCGGTTTGATCGCCTTGACTCTGGCGAAAGCATCGGCCGTGTCGCGCTGGTTGTAGTAGGGGCCGACCGTGCCGTAAACCTTGCCGTTCTCCGCCCGGAACACCACGCCGCAGGCGCCTTCGGGGCGCTCGTTTTCAGGAAACACTTCCACCTTTTTCCCGTTTTCCGGGTGATAGGCGACCAATTGCGCCCTGGTGTTGCCGACTCCGAAGTAGAGCCATCCGGCGTCGTCCGCCGCGATGGTCCGGTGATATTGCGCCCAGCTCTCCTTGCGCAGCGGGCCGAAGTCCCGGAACCGGCCGGTTTCCGGGTGGAATCCGACCAGTCCGCTGTCCGGGTAGGTGACCGTCCAGATCGTGCCGTCGTCGGCCTCCGTCATCGCCATGCCCATTCCCCGGTGCGTCGGAAACACCCGGAACTTCTTTGCGGCCGGATCGAATTCCGTCAGGCGGCTGCTGTGAAGGCTGTAGTAGCGGTTGCCGCTGCTGTAAAGCGACGAAAACACCGCATAGGAAGCATCCGGCGCGAACGGCAGCGCGAAGAACTCCTGTTTCCCCGTCGCCGGAGTAACCGTATAAATGCCGTTGGCGCCGCGGTAATCGGCGAGGATGCACACCAGCATATCGTTGCCGTCGGCGTCCGTGGCGACCGTGGCCCCCTTGTTGCTGCTGACCGGAGAGCAGACGCCGTGATCAATGAAGCCGTTCCCGAGATCGGCGGCGGCCGCCGCGCCGGAGACCATCAGCAAACCGGCCATATACTTGATGAGAGACAATTTTTTCATGGAAATCCTTTCCGCCCGAGCAGGGGCGAGAGTATTTTTTCGGTCAGGACGTCTTTTCAGTTTCCACTGTCGACGGCATCTCCTTCATTGAACCATCTTCTCATGCCCGCGACGTCGCACTGCGATTTTTTCACCGACATGCGGTGCTGGGAAGCCACATGATTGTCGAAATAAAGAAAGTTCACATTGTCACCGGCATGGCCGATGAAAGGACGGGGATTGCCGTCGTCGTTCAAAGCACGCAGATGCTCACGATGGATGCCCGCCGAAAGGGCGGTGTTGGCATTGCAGAAACCGGACCCGAAGACTGAACCTTTGGGATTCGACGCTCCGTCGACGATCAGAATACCGTGGGCCGGCCTCAGGATCTTATTTGACTTAAGATAGCCGTTTCCGTTCTGAACCGGATTGGCGAGAGGCGCTCCCGGATTGTTCTGTGCATACATGCGCAGATAGGTCCAGTTGACCTTGGTTTTATATCCGCCGGCGCTTTGCAGCGCCTCCGCTTGCGTCAGCGCGCTCGGGCAGTTGAACACGTGCGAACTATTCTTGAATGTCACGCCGTTGCTCAAAAGTGCATTGCCCGTGTCGATTTTATAAAAGATGATCGGCCAGCAGCCTTCGCTGCTCAACTCCGGAATTTTGGAAATCGGGTAAAAGCCATCGTAGGTATCCACGTAAAATGTGTGCTTCATCCCGAGCGTCTTGAGATTGTTGGTGCAGAGGATCGACCGCGCCTTCTCCCGCGCCTTGTTCAGCGCCGGAAGCAGCATCGATGCCAGAATCGCAATAATAGCAATCACCACCAGCAATTCGATTAACGTAAATTGGCGGAGTGCCGCCGGGCTGCCGCTGAATTTCATGGCGGCGGACGAGTTTCGCTGTTTCATTTCAATCCTCCTGGTTTTCCGGTTCAATTAATTTGCCGGCCAGATGGATGCGTCGGGCCGGGCGAAGCGGATTCTTCAATCGCGCGACGGCTTCTTCAAAGGCGATGCGCCCGATGTTATGCCAGTCGGCGGCGACGGTCGGGAAATGTTCGAATTCCGGCACCATCAGATTCTTGCCGTCGATGCCGAGCAGGCAGAAACGCTGCGTCAGCGAACCGCCGCACGCATCCCGCCAGGCTTCGGCATAGTGCTGCAGATGATGATCCGAGGTGAATAAATACCCCTCCTCCCGCCGGAATGCACAGTCGGCGAGATCGTCGAACGGCGAAACCAGAATCCCGCCGCTCTCCCCGCCGTTTTCGCGCCACAGGTACTCGAAAATCCGGGCGCGGTGACGGTAGACCTCCCCGGGATCGGTCAGGACCGTGACTCTTTTCCGGCGACGCCGCCGGAAGAAATCGACCGCCTGCTTCGCCGTGGTGTATGGATCAATGTCGACGATCGACATCTGCCCTCCGAAGTCGTCCGCCTGAAAAATGCCGACCGCCGGAGCCGAAAACGGCAACCTTTCACACCGGGCGTCCAATTCGACCATCACGATCACCGCCTGGCAGTGCTCCAGCACCGGCGAGAGGGTGTCGAATACGCCGGAAGCGGCGATCAGCGAAATATCCTGCACCAGAGCATTCCGCTGAATTTCCGACAGCGCATGGTAGACCAGCCCCGGGTTGTTGTCAAGAGTCCCGTTGCTGGTGATCACCCCGATGCAGCAGCCTCCCGCAGGCTGCTGCGCATGGGGATCGCTGCTGACGGTCACACCGCTCTTGGGATGCTTTTCCAGCAGGCCCCGCTCGCACAGATAGGAGATGCCGTTCAGCGCCGAGCCGTAGCTCAGGTTGAACCTGCGCATCAGCGCCCGCACCGACGGAATCCGGCTGCCGGGCCGGTAGTTGCCGGCAAAGACCCGGGCGCTGATGTAGTCGATCATCTCCGACGCAACTGGCGGTCTGTTCATGGCACTCTCCTTCTATGTGCTTCTGATCATTATTATACCAAAAACAGGCCGCTTTTGCAATAGTGCAAGCTCAAAAAACGCGCTTATTCTGATCATTCTGATCAGATTACGCCTCCGGCCGACGTCAGCACTTGCAGCAGTGCCCCGCTGCTGCTGAGCGGTTTCCGCGGGTCCGGCGGCGGGGCGTTGTGAACTCCCGGCGGCTCTTGCGCAGCTTCAGCACCGTCAGCTGGAGCAGTCCCGCCAGTTCCGGCGACTCCTTCGCAATCGCCAGCATCTTGCGGTGCATCCCCTGACGGCTGATGCCGTGAATCCGGGCCAGTTCCGCCACCGTCGCCGCCCGCGCCGTCGTCGCGGAAGGAGCAATCAGCTCCGCCAGGACCCCAAGCGTATAATCGTCAAGATGCAGCAGGTAACGCAACAGCTCCGCCAGCTCCGGCAAGACCGGTTCCCGGGCCGGAATCGGTTCCACGCCGGGAATATGGTCACAGTCGGCCAGTTCCTCCGCCCAGTTGGCCACGCTGTCGAACTCCTGCCCGCCCAGCGGACGCCGCATCCGCGCCTCGGTCGCCGCACAGAGGCGGCACGCCTCGGCATAGGTGCAGTTCCGGCATTCGCCGGAGATTTCACGATAGTTTTTCCAGCAGTGCGGAGCTTCATTCATGGCAGACCTTCTCCTGTTGTTTTGAACTCTTTTTCCCGCAATCCGGCGCTTTTCCGGCCGGCATGCTCTCCAATACATTCAGCAATGCGCGCAAGCCGCACAACCGGTAACGGCGGCTGCCGCCCTCCACCCAGCCGGATTTCATGATGAATTTATCTTTCATCGCCGCCTCCCGGTCACAGCCATTGCGGAATCCGGTCCGCCGCGTCGAGCCGCCCGTAATGTGTCATCCCGGCGCGCCCCGGGCGACGGCAGCTCAGGATGTCGAAACTGACCCACCCCTGCTCGTTAAGGCTCTCCGCCAGCTTGACCAGATCCTCCCGGTTGAAGCTCAGCCGCATCACCGGCCCATACGGAGTCTCACGCACTTTCCCGGAACCCACATACGGATTTCTCACTCCCTTGCGGCTGTTGCGGTTCCGGCGGTTCTGCTGGATTTTCTGCTGCATCATAATTCGTCCTCCCATTGTTTTGTACATCAATGCACAATTCAAGACAAAAAAATATCACGTCGGCATTTTCAGCCTGACTATACCATCTCTTTACGCTATTGCTCCAACTCAGCACAGCGGAGCACTGCTTTCGCCACATCCTTATTATACATCAATGCACAAATATTTCAAATGAAAAATCAAAAAATTATCCATTTTTATTTGATTTTGTACATTCGAGCATTATATTGTACATCAAAGAGAAAAACAGACCGGGCAAACGAAGGAATCCGTATCATGAAAATCGACTCCGAAATCAGGGTGGCGCTGGAGCGCGCGATCGAAGCGAACAGCAACCGCTACCAGTTCTCACTGAAAGTCGGCATCCCGCAGCAGACCATCGGCCGGTGGCTCAGCGGCCGGACCACCTCCATCACCGACGACGCGTGGAGCCGGGTGCATCCCTACCTGAAACCCTATATGGGCACCGTTGCGGCGCCGCAGGTTCCGCCCGCCGCGCCGCCGACCACGCCGGATACCATCCGCAATACCCCGGAGCTGCGCGAGTGCATCAAGGACGCGATGCTCCGCGAAGGCGTCGCCTCCGCCGCCGACCTCAACCGGCTGATCGGCTACGACAGCGTCCACACGCTCGAACGGCTGCTCTCCGGGAAGCTGAACTGGTTCCCCGACATCCTCTCCGCGGTCGCGGAAGCCCTCGGCATCGACCACGATTCATTGCCGATCTCTCCGGCGGAACGCATGCAATTGCTCCCCGCCGGCTATTTCGGCGACGGCGCGATGCTGGTCCGCCCGATTCCGGTGGTCTCATGGGCCAATGCGGCGGGGCATCTCGACCTGCTGGCCAATCCCGATACACGCCTCTTTTCGCGCTGGGACCCTGAAAATACCGAAACCGTCCCGGCGCCCGTCGGCACCCGGAAAGGGACTCAGGCTTTCCGCGTCACCGGCATCTCCATGGAGCCGACCATCATGGACGACGATATCATCCTGGTGGAACAGCGCATGTCGCTCGATGAAGTTCCGAACAACAAGATCGTGGTCGCCCGCCTGACCGAAGGCAAGTTCGAGGACTGCGTCGTCTGCAAGCGGCTCCGCCGGCAGGGAGGCCATTGCTGGCTGACCAGCGACAATCCCGCCGGCATGGTGATCCCCGTGGAGCCCTCCGACCTCCAATGGCTCGGCATCGTCGTGCGCAAGCAGAGCGAACTGTGATCCCCGATTTATTGCGGAGAAAGGATCACGAAAGCGGGCAAGCCGGGGATGTCCCACTTTTTCATGATGCCGTCGATTCCGGGGGCGCCCGGATCTTCCGCCTGGAATTTCACGACCACGAACTTCTCCATTTCCCGTTTGATTTCGGGATCGCTGAGTACATTCTTTTCCATGCTCTTGCAGTTTTTGCACCAACTGGCCCAGAGGTCCACCAGCACCGGCTTGTTCTGTTCGCGGGCGGTGGCCAGGCCGGCTTTGAGCCGGGCGATTTCCGCTTCCGGCGAATACTCGCCCGGGAGCAGCGTATAACCGGTATAGCCGTAATAGAGCGCCGCCAGCAGGATAATTCCGCCGAACACGTACTTGACCGTGACCATGAACTGTCCCGGTTTCGGCAGGACGCCGAGTCCGGCTCCGGCCAGCGGCCACGGCAGCGCCATGCCGACGCCCAGCAAAAAGGGCAATCCCAGCGCCAGCACATTGCCGCCCTGAAACCGTTCCGCCGCCAATACCAATACCGCGATCACCACCGGGGCGACGCAGGCTCCGGCCAGCAATGCGGCCACCGCCCCCATCACCAGCGCGACCACGGTTTTGCCGCCTTTGATCCGGGAAGGCTTCACATTGACTTTACCGGATAAATCCAGATTGAACAAACCGAACATCGCCAGCGCCAGCACGACAAAGACCGCCGCGATCGCGAAATTGAACCAGCTTGAGGCGTTCAATTCCCCGAAACGCGCTCCGGTCAGGATCACCGCCACGCCGAGTATTCCGTAGGCGGCCGCCATTCCGATGCCGTACGCGAGGCCGCGCCGGAAGCCGGTCATTTTGTCCGCTCCGTCTGCGCCGATGATCGCCAGGTTCACCGGAATCATCGGCAGCACGCAGGGCGTCAGGTTCAATCCCAGACCGCCGAGCACGGTCAGCAATACGATCCAGAGCCAGCCGGCATCGGCGCCGAATCCGGAGTTTTCCGCTTCGCCGACGTCCGTCCCGGTCAGAAATGCCTTGAACTGCGGAACATTCTGCAAACCGATCACCTTGCGGTCCAGTTTGAACTCCTCTTTTCCCACTTCGGCCGCCGCCGCTTTTTCCTCAAGCTCAGCCAGAGGTGACGCAGCCGGAATCAAATCCAGCTTCTTCGGCAGGAAACACATGGCGGGACTTTCCGCCGTTTTTTCACGGCATCCCTGATAATTCACCGTTGCCTTGAACGGCGGCATACCGGTGAACTTCCAGACATGGGTTCCGGCCGGATAGATCCCGACATCTCCCAGAAATTCATCGTGATGGGGCACCGCTTCCGGGCTTGACGTCATCGCGGCGGCACTGCCGTCGGCTCCGGTTACGACGAGAATCAGCGAATTCGCATAAAAATAATTCCCCGGCGCGACCCGTGCAGTCACTGTCAGGCTGTTACCGGCGCTTTTCGCCTCCCACTCGAAAGGCGGAGCGCAAAAAGCGGCAACCGTCATCAGGAAAAAAGCGATGACGGCAATCATTTTGTTCGGCATGGCGTCCTCCTTTCGGCGGTGTTATTCCAAAGCGGCAAGAATCCGGCTCAGATTGTTCGGCCAGTAACCGCCCGGCATGTAGCCGTCGATCAGGCCGACCGTCCTGCCGTCGGCATTCAGGATCAGCGTAGTCGGAAACCCTTCCACCTTATAATGTTCTTTCAGTTTTTCATTCTGTTCCAACAACTCTTTCGGCCAGCTCGACTTTTTGTCTGGAAAGTTCAGAAAAAGCAGCACGGCTTTGCCGTCCACGCTCTTTTTCCACTCGGGTTTGCTCAATACTTCCGCCTCCAACTGCAGGCAGGCCGGACACCAGTCCGCGCCGGTAAAAAGCGCCACGACCGGCAGTTTTTCGGCTTTCGCCCGTGCGAGCGCCTGCCGATAGTCGGTGAACCAGTTCTTATCCGGCACGCCCGGCAGCAAAACAGGTTCCGCCTTTGAAGTTTCCGCCGCATATCCGGCGGCGCTCCCGGCAATCATTGCGACTGCCGCCAACAGGCTCATCCACATTTTTTTCATAATCTCTCCTCCTGATGAAATAACCACGGCTCTTCATATTCCGTATAGAAATTACCATACCCTTCTTCCCGGAAAAATCAAGAGCCTGATTTGCTATTTCCGACCGAACCGGTATATTTGTAGTAAGAAACAGTTAATACAGGAAAGCAAACACATAAGATGAATTCCCAACTTGCCAAATTGGAACCGGCCCCCGTCTGGCGGCTTTTCGACGCGATCTGCGCGATTCCGCATCCGTCCGGGCATGAAACCAGACTTGCCGCGGCGCTGGCGGCGCTGGCGGAAAAAAACGGACTTGCCGTCCGGATCGACGTAACCGGCAATCTCCGGATCGACCGGCCCGCTTCTCCCGGCTTTGAAGATTCCCCGATGATCCTGCTTCAGGGACATCTCGATATGGTGCCCCAGGCGCTCGCGACCGTCGATTTCGACTTCACCCGTGAACCGATCCCGCCGGTCGTCGAAGACGGCTGGGTCAGATCCGCCGCCGGGACCACGCTCGGCAGCGACGACGGCATCGGCGTGGCCGCCGCGATGGCGCTGCTGCTGGACCCCGGATTGAAATGCGGCCCGCTGGCCGGCGTGTTCACGGTTTCCGAGGAGATCGGGCTGAACGGAGCGCTCGCCCTTTCCGCGGAGTTCCTGAAGGGAGACTTCCTGCTGAACCTCGATTCGGAGGAGGAGGGACAGCTCTACATCGGCTGTGCGGGCGGCGCCCGGCTGGAAATCGACGTCGAGCTGCCGCAGGCGGCGGTTCCGCCGGGCTATACCGGGCTGTGCTGCGAGATCAAGAACCTCGCGGGCGGGCACTCCGGCGTGGACATCCATCTGCGGCGCGGCAACGCGGTCGCCTTTCTGGCGCGGCTGCTGGAAAAGATGCCGGAATTTGAAGTCGCCGCGCTCTCCGGCGGCACGCTTGACAATGTGATTCCGCGCGAAGCGGTCGCATTCGGCGCGGTCGATCCGGCCCGGCTGGCCACGCTGCGATTGCGCGCCGCCAACCTGGCGCTCGAATTCGCCCGTGAATTCGACGCCCCGCCGGATTTCGCGGTTGAATTGCGGCCCGCCGTCCTGCCCGAACGGGTCTGGGAGCGGAGCTTCCGCGAAAAACTGGTCGCACTGCTGGCAACCTGTCCGAACGGCGTGCGCTCGATGGATCGCGCCCTCGACGTGGTCCGCACCAGCACCAACCTCGCGGCGGTGAAAACCGACGGGGCGCAGTTGAAGATCCGTACCAGCCAGCGCAGTCTGGTCGATGCGGAACGTCAGAAGCTGACCGACGAAATCGCCGCCCACTTCGTCCCGGCCGGCGGCAGGCCGACGGTGGACAACTCCTATCCCGGCTGGGAGCCGGACCCGGAGTCGGAGCTGCTGCGCACCGCGGAATCACTCTACCGGGAACTTTTCGGCACTCCGCCTCAGGTCAAGGTGATTCACGCCGGGCTGGAGTGCGGCATTCTGGCGGGGATCAATCCGGCTCTCCAGATGATTTCGTTCGGCCCGACCCTGATCCATCCGCACAGCCCCTCGGAAAAGCTCAATATCGCCTCGGTCGGCCGTTTTTACGAATTTCTGAGAAAACTGGTGTCGCAGTTGCAGATTCCGCCGGAACCGGATAAATAATACGGTGATTTTCCGCAGGCGATTTGAAAAAATACGAATCGCGGTGTATATATAGTGAAATCAACAGGTTTCCGGAATTCCGGGAGCCGTAAACAGCAACGCAAGAGGATGGGCGGCCCGGCGGGGTCGCCCGTTATAAAAAGGAGAAAAGAAGATGAGAAATGCAAAGACTGTGATGTCCCTGCTGGCGGCCGGCACCGTGATGTGCTCGTTCGCGGCGGAGGAAGCCAAACCGGCCGCGAAGCCGGCGGAAGCCCCCAAGCCGGCGGCGGCGGAACCCGAAATCTGGGCCAAGCTCCCGGATGTGGTCGCTCAGGTCGGCGACAAGAAGATCACCAAGCAGGAGGTCCTGAAGACTCTGCTTGCCCAGATGCCCGACGGCAAAATTCCGCCGATGCTGATCGGCCAGCTCGATAATGCCGCTCCCGGAATCATCAAGGGAATCGTCGACCAGCAGCTGCTGGAAGCCGCAGCGGAAAAAGCCGGTTTCAAGCCCTCTAAGGAACAGGCGCTGAAGGCGCTGAAGGCCCAGTGGGAAAAGGCCGGCAAGGAAGACCGTGAACGGTATTCCCAGATGCTCCAATTCCAGAACAAAACGATCGATCAGGATCACGAGGAGAAGGCCTCCAATCCCCAGATCCAGAAGCAGATCGCGATGGACGAATTCATCAAGACCAAAGTCGGCGAGCCGACAGTCACTGAAGCGGAAGCCAGGAAATATTATGATGAACACAAGAAGGAGTTCACCACTCCGGCCGACCAGCCCGGAACCTTCCGTGCGTCCCATATCCTGATCATGGCTGACGACAAGGCTGACGACGCCGCCAAAAAGGCTGCGCTCGACCAGATCAATGCGATCTCTGCGGAGCTGAAAAAAGATCCGGCCAAGTTCGAAGCGCTGGCCCGGGAGAAAAGCAGCTGCCCGAGCAAGGAGAACGGCGGTTCTCTCGGCGCATTCAGCGACAAGGATATGGTTCCCGAATTCCAGAAAGCGCTGGAAGGGTTGAAGGAAGGTGAGATTTCCGCACCGGTCAAGACCCAGTTCGGTTATCACATCATCCGCCGCGACAAGCTTCAGGGCGAAAAGGTCGAATCCTTCGACCGCCTGAAGGAGCCGTTGACCGGCTACCTGAAGCAGCAGAAACAAATGCAGGCTTTCATGGACTACATGGCGCAGCTCGAAAAGGACAGCGGCGTCAAGTTCTTCGTGGCGATGCCGGAACTCAAGTAGTTTCCGCACGAATCCCCAGCGGCCGCCGGACGATTGATCCGGCGGCCGTTTTTTTGAATATTTTTACCGGAATTCTTTGAGTTTTCCGAAAAACGGTGTAGATTAGATGCAACCGATTGCATTTTAATTGTCAACCAACATATCTGATACGGGGGTTTTATGCGCCAGGAAGAGATGAAGCTGTACCTTGACCGCTGCCGGAGATTCTGGAGACGGTGTGAACCGGATCTGTTTATCGAGTCGATTCCGGTCCGGGCCGAATTCGCGCGCACCGCGGAGCCGGTGCCGTTCGACGAGCGGCTGAAACTCGAATACAAGCCGATCGAAATCGGTGAAGATTGGGGCGAAGCGTGGGACAGCGCCTGGTTCCATCTGCAGGCCGACCTGCCCGAAGCCTGGGCGGGGCGCGAAATCGCGATGCAGCTGAACCTTTCCGGCGAAAGCCTGATCTTCAACAACGACGGCACCCCGATGTTCGCGCTGACCGGCAACAGCGTGATCAACGCGAACTACACCAAGGATATCTGCCAGTTCCCGAAGAGCTTCCAGCTCGGCGGCAGGCTCGACCTCTACGTCGAGGCCGCCGCGAACTCGCTGTTCGGCGTCTTCATGGACGAGGAGCCGCACCGCCTGATCGAAAAGCCGGAGGGCTACTTCCCCGGCAAGGTCAAGGCGATGAAGATCGGCCTGTTCAACCGCGAGCTGTGGCAGATGCGCCTCGACTTCGAGATGCTGCTGCTCTACTTCGACACCCTTCCCGAAAACGACTACCGCCGCCGCAAGCTGCTGCACGCGATGAACGAGGCGATCAATCTCTACGCCGACAATCCGGCCAACGCCGCGAAGGCGCGCGGTCCGCTGCAGGAGATGCTCCGGCTGCCCGCGCTCGCCTCCGCGCTGACTGTGACCGCGGTCGGCCATGCGCATATCGACACCGGCTGGCTGTGGCCGGTCCGCGAAACCATCCGCAAGTGCGCCCGCACTTTCTCGAACCAGCTCGATATGATCGAAAAGTATCCGGGCTACGTGTTCGGCGCGTCGCAGGCGCAGCACTATGCGTTTGTGAAGGAGCATTATCCCTCCCTCTATGAGAAGATCAAAGCGCGCGTCGCCGACGGCAGTTGGGAGATTCAGGGCGGCATGTGGGTCGAAGCGGACTGCAACCTGACCAGCGGCGAATCGCTGGTCCGCCAGTTCCTGCACGGCAAGAACTTCTTCATGGACGAATTCGGTTTCGACGTGAAGAACCTGTGGCTGCCGGACGTGTTCGGCTACTCCGCCGCACTGCCGCAGATCATCCGCAAATCGGGCTGCAACTACTTCCTGACCCAGAAGATCTCGTGGAACCAGTTCAACGAGTTCCCGCACAACACCTTCATCTGGGAAGGGATCGACGGCACCGAGGTGCTGACCCACTTCCCGCCGGAGAACACCTACAACGCTTTCGTCTCCCCGACCGAACTTGTCCCGGCCCAGAACCGCTTCAAGGAAGCCGACGTGCTCGACGAATTCCTGAGCCTTTTCGGCATCGGCGACGGCGGCGGCGGCCCGAAAGAGGAGTTCATCGAACACGCGCTGCGCCTCGGCAACATGGAAGGCATGCCGAAGGTCAGGCTCGGCCGCGCCGACGCATTCTTCGAGCGGCTCGCCAAGCACAGCGACAAGCTCTACCACTGGGTCGGCGAACTTTACCTTGAAATGCACCGCGGCACCCTGACCACGCAGGCCCGCACCAAGCGCAACAACCGCAAGCTCGAACAGCTGCTGGCGGCCACCGAATTCATCTGTTCGCTGGCCCCGCGGGAATCCTATCCGGCCGAAGCTCTGGACAAGGCGTGGAAGAAACTGCTGATCAACCAGTTCCACGACATCATCCCCGGTTCCTCGATCACCAAGGTCTACGAAGTGACCGAAAAGGAACACGCCGAACTCTTCAAGGTCTGCGAAAAGCTGATCGCCGACGCGCTCGAGACCATCGGCTCCGCCGACGAAAACGCGGTCAGTTTGATCAACACCCTCCCCTACGCCTACAACGCCCCGGTCGAACTGCCCGCGTCGTGGGCCGGATGCGCCGTCACCGACGGCTGCGGCAACGAATTCAAGGTGCAGGTCGAGGACGGCAAGGTCTATGCGCAGGGCGAAATCCCGGCCGACTCGGTCGTCGTGCTCCGTCGCGGCGCGCCGCAGGAGCAGCCCGCGCTTGAAACCCGCCGCGAGACCGTGCTCGAAAACGATCTGGTCCGCTACGAATTCAACGCCGCCGGCGAGCTGGTCCGCGGCTTCGACAAGGAGGCCGGCCGCGAAATCCTGCGCGACGGCGAGAAGGGCAATGTATTCTCACTCTATGTCGACCGCCCGAATACCTTCGAGGCGTGGGACGTGGATATCTTCTACGATCAGGAAGAGCGCACCGGCGCCGAGATCAAATCGATCTCCGATGTGGTCTCCGGCCCGGTCCGGTCCAGCGTGAAGCTGGTCTTCGCGATCGGCAACTCTGAAATCCGTCAGGAGGTGTCGCTGCGCGCCGGTTCCAAGCGGCTCGATTTCGCAACCGAAGTCGAATGGCATGAGGTGCGCCGGATGCTCCGCGTGCTCTTCCCGGTCGACGTAATGACCTCCGAAGCTGCGTTCGATATCCAGTACGGCTACGTGAAGCGCCCGACCCACGGCAACACCAGCTGGGATTCGGCCAAGTTCGAGGTCGTCGGCCACCGTTACGTGGACTTCTCCGAACGCGGCTACGGTGTCGCGATCCTGAATGACTGCAAATACGGCCACCGCACCAATCAGGGCAACCTCGACCTCTGCCTGCTGCGCTCGCCCAAGTATCCCGACTGGAATGCCGACCAGGGCCGTCAGGTCTTCACCTACGCGCTGCTGCCGCACACCGGCGAACTCGCGGTCTCCAATGTGATGCACGAGGCCGCCGTCCTGAACCGCGCTCCGATCGCGGCTCCGGGCGTGGCGGTCCAGGTCCAGGCTCCGTTCCGGGTCCTCTCCGGCACCTCGACGCTCGAAGTGCTCAAAAAGGCCGAAAAGAGCGATGATCTGGTGATCCGTTTCGTCGAAACCCGCGGCGGCGCCGATCGCATCGTGTTGAAGACCAACCTCGAAAATGTAAAGCTCGTCGAAACCAATCTCGTCGAGTGGACCAGTGAGGCTGAATACGAATTCGACGGCGGCAACTGCCTCGAACTCGCTTTCAAGCCTTTCGAGCTGCGCACTTTCAAGGTGGTGAAGAAATAACTTCTTCGCGGGCACAGCTCCCCGGAGGGCTTCGGGGATTTCGCTCCTTTGGAGCGAGCAGGGCGCTTCGCCCCTGCACCCCGACCGGCAAGGTGCCGGCGCCGAATACTTGAGAGCCGGGAAAACCGGAACGGTTTTCCCTCCGGGGGGGGAAGGCTCCGGTAGAGACAGGCATGGTTGTACAGGAGCGGCACACCGCTCCGGTCGGCGCAAAGCCTGCTTTTTTGCAGGCTTTAGGC